>Ga0190293_1000090_pt1 | contig 32273 bp, 29 predicted proteins | sample 48693001_MG_FD_161671 | JGI IMG/M metagenome (GOLD analysis project Ga0190293, IMG submission 161671) | Hydrothermal vent microbial mat bacterial communities from Southern Trench, Guaymas Basin, Mexico - 4869-30-0-1_MG | ecosystem: Environmental > Aquatic > Marine > Hydrothermal vents >...
ATCAGGTGAAAAGTGCTTCCATTTGTTGACAGTTGTAACCCCCACCTCTTCAAGTAATGGATGCCGTTACTGTGGGAGCATTCAATATTAACTCCTAACTTCTTGAAGTAACAGTCGTAACATGAATATTGGGATTCGTGCAATTTCAATAAGTTTGCAAGAAATGCAAACTATGTTGACAGTATGACAAGATCACGTGTATAGTAACACTACGGTAACGCATACACACCTGTGCAAAGGTTGAATACAATGGCACGTCGCCGCAAAGGTAAAGACATCCGGGAGTTCATACTTCGCGAGTTGGCAGATCACCCGAGAGATATCGTACGCGTGACAGCAGATCATTTCAGGATCACACGGCAGGCGGTATCCAGATACATGAAGGAGTTCATATCCGAGAAACTGGTTACCGCCACGGGAAACACGAGCAGCAGGACCTACGAACTCCATACCCTCTATCAGGAGCAGTTCGAGGTTCCCTTAAAGGGTCTTGAAGAGGATGTCCTGTGGAGAGAAAGAGTCCAGCCCATTCTTTCCGGACTTCCAAAGAATGTTCAGGATATATGGCAATACTGTTTCACTGAAATGGTGAATAACGCAGTTGATCATTCAGACGGTGATACCCTCGGGATATCTGTACGGGGAAATGCCTCCACTACTGAGATCCATGTTGACGATAACGGAATCGGGATATTTCGTAAGATAAAGGATGAGTGCGGATTGCTGGATGAACACCATGCAGTTCTTGAACTCGCAAAGGGCAAGCTCACCACTGACCCATCAAGACATACCGGTGAAGGTATCTTCTTCACATCACGACTTCTGGACGAGTTCGGCATTCTCTCCGGTGAAGTGTTCTTTTCTCATGCATTGGGAGAGGAAGAGGATTGGATTCTCTCGACAAATAAACCTGAGAATGGGACATTGGTACTGATGCTTCTTTCAAATCGAAGCAATGATTCCATCATAGAAGTATTCAGCAAGTTCACGGAGGATTCCGAGGACTACGGGTTTAACAAAACGGTAGTTCCGGTGCGGCTTGCGCGCCATGGAGCCGAGCAGCTGGTTTCCCGATCACAGGCCAGGAGACTTCTGGCACGGCTTGATAATTTCAATATCGTAGTTCTCGATTTTGCAGCAGTAGAAACTATCGGGCAGGCTTTTGCGGATCAGATATTCCGCATATTTGACAGGGAACACCCGAATGTTTCACTAATCCCCATCCACATGTCTCGAGCTGTTGAGAACATGATACTTCGTGCCAGAAGCAGAAGACACACAGGGTCCGAGTAGACAAGTTCCAGACCATCACAACGATCCAGCTGCCCTGGTGAGCTTTGCTGATCCAGGAAGAAGCTAACTCGGATTCATTGATGTCTCCGCGACCTTCATATCGAGCCAGTCAACAAGGTATTCGAAGACTTCTTCCCTCTCCGGTTCATTATGCAGTTCATGAAAGAGACCATCCCATATCCTGAGCGTGCAGTATTCACCAGCTTGCCTTGCGAATTCAGCTGATGCAGCCGGAGAAGTTATCCTGTCGGCGCTGCCGTGCATGAGGAGTACTGGTATTTCCAGATGAGATGCGCGTTCCATGCTTCCAAGGCCGGTCGCGAGCATCTGTACTGCAAGGCGTGTCGTTACGCGGTCATGAACAAGCGGATCATCCCTGTATGCCCTGACCACACCTGCATCTCTCGAGAGATCAGCAGGATCAACGCCATTGCTTACGGTGAACCGTGGAAGGAAATGACTTAGCGCTCTGACCAGCCCCAGCTTGAATGCCGGAGGAGGCGCGGATGGCCTGAGCAGTGGCGAAGTTATGACGGCGCCAGCTATAGAAGGATGCCGCTTGAGGATGTAATCGAGAGCAAGACCGCCGCCGAAGCTGTGCCCGTAGAGGAAGACAGGGAGGGAGGGGAAACGCTCTCCAGCGTTTTTAAGCAGTCGGGAGACACATTCTCTCAGCTCTGCATAGCCAGCTGCCTCGCCTCTTCGCCCAGTGGACCTGCCATGGCCGGGGAGGTCGATGCAGAGAAGAGCGTAACCTGCCCGATTGAGGGTTGCTGCTGTTCCCGAATGCCGTCCGCTGTGTTCACCCAGGCCATGGATCAGGCAGAGAACCGCCTTCGGCTCCCCGTCGGGCGCCCAACCCTGACCGAAGAGTGTTCTGTCTGTTTTCGTCTCCAGGCTGAACTCGAAATGCGGCATTCCTGCGGACTCCTGCGGGTTCGAGCTGTCCTGTGCGGGGTAGTCGCCAGGAAACTACTTCACAATGGTGAACATCCCCCTCCAGGGGGTAATACCCGGTGCTGAGGCGGCAACGCAGTAGACTCCCGGTGGAAGCGCTGAACAGCGGATCTCAAGAGTGGAATCGGTCTCCGGTGTCCTGGTAATATCAATCACCCTTCTGCCGGAGATATCATAAACTGCCACAGTCACTTGGGCATCATATTCGAGCGGATTCTGAATCGACAGGATAAGTGATTCTCTAACAGGATTTCCCAGGAAGGAGAAACTCGAGGGAGAGCCGGAATAGACACTACCCTCGATGCCGACCCCACCGTCCCTTTCTGCGAAGATCTGCCAGTCACCTCCGGCATCCGTCCCGGCCCATGCAATGACGCCGTTCGTGAGAGCCGGGAACCAGTCGGGACCATCGGTATCGAGAAGGAGTGATGCCGTACTCCATCCGGCTCCCGTCCTTGTCGACTGCCATATCTCGGCACCTGCTCCATTGCCGAGTTGCCATACGGCGAAGAGCTCACCTGAGGGTGAGATGCCAGCGGTTGGAGAAAATGCGGCTGCTCCCGGTGAGGTGAATAACACAACCGGGGTCTCCCAGTCGGAACCATCCCACTCTGCGATCAATATCCTTGAAGGGCTGTCCTCGCACCAGAGGAGCAGAAGCTCTTCACCTGCTCTGACAAGGTCAGGTGAACTGCAGAATTCACCTGAAGAGACTTGCACGGGTGTTGAGAAACCGGATTCGTTACCGAGACTCCACATTATCCTGCTGCCCCACGTCCCTGTTTCGACCCAGGCAACATGAAGCATCCCCTGTGGATCGGGGGCTGCGGCCGGGGAGAGATCCCATGTACCTGTTCCGGTGAGGTAGGTGTCGGGGAAGGAACCGTCCATGGCTTTCACCATTATATCACCCTCACCCCTGTCCCAGACCTGCCTGACGAGCCACATGCGATCTGTCCATGCAAGTTTGGGATCAATGTCGTAGCCGCTCCTGTCTGCGGCAACTGTGACCGTAGAGAAGGATGGACCTGTTGCAAGTTTAATCCTGTAGCCGAACGTGGAATAATCGAAATCCGCCCAGGCGAGCCATGGCTCTCCGCTGCTGTCCACTGCAAGCGAGGGTGTTACATCCCAGTATTCATCGGCATCCACGGTGAGAACGTTTCCCCATGACCCTCCTGAGAATTCCCTGGCGGCAATATCCAGTCTACCGTTCTCGGCGGTCAACCATGCGACCCAGATATCATCAGAGTTTCCTGCGATCACAGGGTGGCAGTCCGAGTGCTGGCTGGTCGATACAGTCTCGAAGGTCATGTCCGGAAGTACCTGTTCACCGGGAACAGCAGTGGAATGAATCCCTCTTCCCGAAAGGGGCATCAGTGTTGGGTCACCGAGGAGGACACAGCCGTAGTGCCAATCGATATCCCAGATACCGACGCTTGTGAACCAGACCTTGAAAGCGTATCCCGGACACTTGCCAGCGCCGATTGGACCGTAAAACTCCTGAAAATCAAGCATGGAGCCGGTCTTTGTGGAACCAATGGCGAGAAGGCCGTAGTCCGTCCCAAACAAGTACCAGTTGCCGAGGCAGTTCGGTTCGGTCCACCTGCAGTTGGAGCACGAGAAAAGCTGAATGAAGACAGTTTCAGGACCGACAGCGGAGATCTCGGGGGCCATTACCGTCCCACCGAATCCTCCCGGGATTTTGAAAGTATGACCCCATGGTGAACTGTGCGCCATGAGATGGACGAATTCATAGCCTGTTTCAAGCTCGGCGAGATAGCGGTCGGCATCCGTCTGCAGGTCGTTGTTGACCACTTTTACCGTTGAGTAGATGTCCGCAAGGCCTGAGGATCCGTAGTAGCTCCAGTCGTCATCGTTGAAAGCCAGTGCCCTGTCAGGGGCGGCAAGACTTCCGGTTCTATACAGGTGATTTGCGGTCAGATACTCCTGAAGGAGCTGAACCTCATTTCCGAATTCAACGGCATGGGCATCAATTCTGCCGACCCAGATCTCAGGAGCTCTGTTCCCAGTGTGTCCGTCATAGAGGCCATCAGAATCGGAATCCGTCCAGACCCCGTCCAGGTCCATGAGGAACAGATCAAGAGGAAACTCCTCGTGTCCCCAGCCGTCCCTTTCGAACCATGCCCTTGGAAGGTTGCCTATAAGGATAGCACCGGCCAGACCGGATTGACCAGCCAGGAAGGCTCGGAGATCCTCTGCGGAGCCTCCGGCCATCACATGAAGCGATACTGACCAGCCCTCTGACACCAGATCGGCCTGGAGCTGAGTGAGATCCGGGGCTAGTACGGTCTCGAGTCCATCCGCCACCACTATCATGACGTCTGAATCTCCCGTGGCACCACTATGAGCTGTTATCTCGATGAAACTGGGTTCCTTGCCCACGAGTGGGGAGGGTGGAACTTCAGATGCAGACCTGACCTCGGGGCCGGAAGGGAGATCTGCATAAGGTGTCTGCGCCAGAAGCATAAGGATGATAAATGAAACAGACACTTCTACCTCCAGGTGCGGGACTTATCTATCAGATGAAGTATACACCATGCATGGAGTTCCTGAAACGAACGCAGATGCAGGCAGGCTTCGTCCTCGCTGTCACCGTCCCACCAGACTCTGTACTGGGCACGGTCAGGATCGACTTCTGTTACATGAAAGCGGAAGGATACATCGGCATCCGGAGATTCGTGGTGGTACGGCCGTAGGTATATCCAGCATTCAGGAGCGGTCGATCATCTCTTTATATGCAAATTCCGATACCGTGATCGTTATGAATCGCGGGCTTGAGAATCATACTGCGGGGCTGATTGTGCAAGGTGGGAAATTCAGCTTCCTTATGACTGCAAGTATTGATCCTCCGGCTCGATCATCGAGCTGTATGACTCAATACCATCCGGGGTCCTGGATCACTCTACTACGACTATCGAGGTTGCCACGCGAAGGTCCGCCAGTTCGGCAACGCAGAAGTAGATCCCCTGTCGAAATTCTCCCAGTATCATGGAATGGGTTCCGGAAAGTAACTCCGTTGGAGGCAAAACTCCCGCAATTCTGCCCGAGATATCGTATAGAGAAATGCTCACTCTGGCGGATGATGGAAGTTCCAGGATCACTGAAACGGACCCGAAGGTCGGATTCATTGAGGGCGTGAGCGAAACCTCATTCAGGACTTCTGGTACGGTCTCCCTTGATGACCAGGTGCCAGTTGCGGTCCTGTGAGCCCAGCGAAGGTCACCCTCATTGAAAAGGCAATAGGCGATGTTGGGATTCCCGGAGGCATCCAGGCAAATGCTCCGGTCCAGTGCGGCTCCCGGGCCATCCACAGATTCCGAATGCCATCCTGCGCTGTCCCTGTACCTGTAGCTCAGATAACCACCGGAATCAGTGTAGTAGGTGCAGGCGTGAGGATTATCCTCGGCATCGAGGACCAGACCCTGTGGAGAGCTGGGATACAAGTAGCTTCCCGTATATACCTGCTCCACCTCCCAGATCGCTCCGTTCAGAGATGCGTAGCTGATTGAACTCACAGCTGAATCACAGATGTCGATATACCGGTGATAGAGAATGTGCGGTGCTCCCGAGTTATCGAGTTCAAGGGAGGTGTACCGGGCATAGGAGCAGAGGGAATCAACCACCTGGACCTGCCAGCCCCTCTCGTCCAGTTTGGCGTAGAGGAGGTTGCCTTCAGGCCTGTTGCAGTAGGAGACCCCTGGAGAGCCCCCGGTGTCGAGTCGAAGTGATGGGTAGATGCCCGTATTGCCCGAGGAGTCCACAATCGATTGGATCCACTCTCCGCTAATCTCCTGGACCGCGTAGTGAAGTGACGAGTCCGCCCCGTTGTACCAGACCAGATGGGATCGGTCCAGTGAATCCACCTCGATATCCGACTGAGGCCAACTGTAGGCATATGGCTCAGCCGATGCTATCGAATCAGTTATCCAGCTGCTTCCAGACCATCGCACGGCGCATATGAACTCTTCGGTCTGGTTCCAGTAGGAGATACGGGGCTTGTCCTGTGAATCCAGGACCATGCTTATGAGCAGGCAGTCACAGGTGTCGATCGTTTCGCTTACCCAATCCCCTCCATCCTGCCATGTGTAGACAAGGGAGTTGTCGGATTCATCCCGGTATACGATCTGGAGCAGTCCCTGGGAATCAACCCGGATGGCCGGCCAGTAGCCGGTCGTTCCCTGGGCGTCCAGGGTCTCCAGTATCCAGTCGGCGTCAGCTGCCACGAAAGTCATCAGAAGAACTGCTGAGAGGATCAGGATCTTCATCAATACCCCACATCAGCAAATGGAGTCCATTTGCGGATGGGCATGCTGCTTCCCTTGTAGAAGAAGAGCAATCCCGTGCTGGTGAACACTTTTATAATAGGTACGTCCTTCATATTCGTCAACAAGGCTCTCACAGATCCTCTCCTTAATTAGCCCACTCTCTCCAACAGCTATTCCAGTCCAGTTCTTTACAATATAGAACTCCTCCATTTTCACGGTACCATTTCAATCACTAAAGGTCATGACTCTGGGGGAGTTGCTATACCTTCACCCCTTTGATACTGGTAGAACCACCGGAGCTGCTCCCAGAGGACTTGTTCAACAATCTTTCGTGCCTGGCAGCCATGGTCCTGGAAGGGCTATTTCGAATCATGCCCTTGGAAGGGTACCGATAAGGATGGCACCGGCCAGACCGGATTGACCGGCCAGGAAGGATCGGAGGTCCTCTATGGCCCCTCCGGACCTCAGATGCAGGCTGGGATTGGGATTGGTGCATCAGAATAACCGGGTGAACAGGCCTGGTAAGCTGTCCACCCGGTTGAACTGGTCCGATAGTGTCGTCTGTCAGTAAGCTCGGGCCAGGATGACCATCCTGGCGGTCTCACGTCCGGTGACGATGCACTTCCCTGTACCACCGGGCTGGTCCCATGGGATGCACCTGACGGTAACCTTGGTCTCCGACTGCAGTCTGACCTCGTCCTCGCTGTCGCCATCCCACCAGACCCTGTAGAAGCCGGGTGCATCCGTCAGAGCCTGCTTGAGCTGGTCTATGCTCGTGATATCCATCGTGCGGCTCTCTCTCTTCGCCAGAGCCTCATTGAACATCTCCTTCTGTATTTCATCAAGCAGGGCCGGGATCCGCTCTGTCAGGGAATCCAGCGACAGAGTGAACTTGCCATCCCTGCCCGGCTTGTTCCTGGGACTGACCATGACATGCCCCTCATCAAGGTCTCTGGGGCCGAGCTCCAGGCGCAGGGGAACACCCCTGACCTCCCAGTGGTTGAACTTGAAGCCCGGACTCATGCCTTCTCTTGTATCGAGTTCGACACGAACATCGAGGTCCCTGAGTTCCTCAGCGATTTTGGATGCAGCCTCCATGACCCTCGCCCTGGCTTCGTCATCCCTTGCGATGGGGATTATCACTACCTGAATCGGCGCAAGCCTTGGAGGAAGCCTGAGACCGTGCTCATCGCCATGGACCATGATCAGGCCGCCGACCAGCCGTGTGGAGACGCCCCAGCTCGTCTGGTGAACGAACTGCTGCTGGTTGGAACTGTCGAGGTAGAGAGTGTTGAAGGCCTTCGCGAAGTTCGTGCCCAGGTAGTGGCTTGTTCCGCTCTGAAGGGCCCAGCCGTTCCCCATCATCGCTTCGATAGTGTAGCTGTCGACGGCTCCAGCGAATTTCTCCCTCTCCGTCTTCCTTCCTGGAATGACGGGCATGGCCATATCGGTGACGGCGAAATCCTCGTAGACCCGCAGCATCCTCTCGGTCTCTTCCCTCGCTTCTTTCTCGTCCGCATGGGCTGTGTGCCCCTCTTGCCACAGGAACTCTGTGGTCCTGAGGAAGGCCCTGGGGCGCATCTCCCAGCGCACGACATTCGCCCACTGGTTGAGGAGCATGGGGAGGTCCCTGTAGCTGTTTATCCATTTGCTGAACATGTGGTTGATGATGGTCTCGGAAGTGGGTCTTACCACAAGTGGTTCATCCAGGGTCTTGCCGCCTGCCTGGGTAACCACGGCAAGCTCCGGCGCGAAGCCCTCCACATGCTCGGCTTCCTTGAGAATGAAGCTTTCGGGGATGAAGAGAGGGAAGTAGGCGTTGGAGTGCCCTGTCTCCTTGAACCTTCTATCCAGGCTTGCCTGGATGTTCTCCCAAATGGCATATCCGTAGGGACGGATGATCATGCATCCGCGGACAGGTGCCGAATCGGCCAGCTCAGCCTCGCGTATGACATCCTGATACCATTTCGAGTAGTCTTCCGTTGGGTTCGTAATATTCTTGGCCATGAAATTCGCACCTTACTGTTCGAGCCTAATTGCACTGATTTATCGACAACGCGGAAACTAACTGAAAGGGTGAATTCCCGCAAATCAGGTTTGACACATTCGGTCATCTCTGTTACCTTAAACCCATCGGGGGCCATTGCTGAGAGTGGCAATCAGAACCGATGAAGGCCGCGCCCCGGTGTTTAGCGTATGTGCGACCTGTTCGCGGGTAGACAGATGCTCAACGGGCCGTGTTAAGTCCTTTAGCCCTGTTTGAAAAGATCATTCTTCAGGGATATGGCCCCCACTTTCTCACCAGGCCTGATCCTGCGATATCGAAGGGGAGCGAATTGAGAGCGCTCAGGGGTATCTTCTCCTCTGTCGGAGACCGCTACTACAGGCTGATACTGGTGTTCTTCACCGTTTACACCACTATCCTGCTGGTTGTTCCTATTGCCAGACTTGTACCAAGAATACCCGTACCTCTCCTCACATTCATTCTCTGCTATCTTCTGTATAAGTGGAAGATCATCCCGAAGGTGCTGAGACCCTGGCTCTTCTATATCGTTCTCACATGCGCTTACTGGGAACTCCAGTTTGTTGTTAACACATTCTTCCAATCCTGCTACGGCGAGGGGATCATCGAATTCGAGCGAAGCATCTTCGGGGTCCTACCGACAGTCTGGCTTCAGCAGCACCTTGCATCGGGAGATGGACTGGCTTGGTATGATTATATCTTCGCGCTCTTCCACTCTTCGCTTTTCTTCATTCCGATAGTATTCCCGCTGCTCCTCCTTTTCAAACGGGGATCTGACCGTATGAAGAGGGCCACAGTAGCCCTCTCAATGATCACCCTTGCAGGCTACGCGACCTATGTGCTCTATCCCCTTTCACCACCTTGGATAGCCTCTCTGGAAAGAATGATCCCTGAAGTTCGGCGGATAACTGTCACCGCACTTGGCAGGATGATACCGGGAGGAGTGATCTCGGCCTTCAGCCCGAGTCCCAGGGGAGCAATGCCCTCCCTCCATGCAGGTGTGCCGATACTCATGCTGCTCATGGCTTTCAAGGAGTTCGGCAGACGCGCCTGGTGGGTTTCTATCCTTGTGCTGGGCATCTGTTTTGAGATAGTCTACGGGGGAGAGCACTATGTTGTGGATGTTGCTGCAGGACTCGGCTACGCTGTGATCACCTACATTGTCATATACAGGTGGCTGCTGCCCGACTCCAAATTGCCTGAGCCGCGCAGTCTGACCAGAGAAGCCATTCCGAAGGGGGGGGCGAATGACAACTACCGGTCCTGAGCTTCTCAGACAGCGAAAAGAGCAGGGGATCAGGATCGTCTCCCTGACGGCATATGATTTCATGACAGCCAGGCTGGAAGAACAGGCAGGCGTTGATTTCATTCTTGTCGGTGATTCCCTGGGTATGGCCATGCTCGGACATAAGGATACTCTCGGTGTGACGATGGACCTCATGATCGTCCATACCCTTGCAGTCAGCAGAGGGGCTCCCGACACCCTCGTCATCGGGGATATGCCATTCGGTTCATATGAAGCATCCGATGAACTGGCCGTTGCGAGCGCAAAGAGGTTCATAGGCGAGGGAGAGGCCGGTGCAGTGAAGCTGGAGGGCGGAGATGTCGATCAGGTCTCCAGGGTTCGGGCGATAGTTTCGTCAGGCATCCCGGTCATGGGGCATGTCGGTCTCCTTCCTCAGTCTGTCAGACGCCTGGGCGGGTACAGGATCGTATATGCCGATCAGCGCGAGAGGATGCTTGAAGAGGCGCTCTCTCTCGAGAAGGCCGGTGCTTTCGCCATGGTGCTCGAGGGCATGGAGGAAGGTCTGGCGAAGGAGATAACCGAATCGGTAGCCATCCCCACGATCGGCATCGGAGCCGGACGGTTCACCGACGGGCAGATACTCGTGGTGAACGATATGCTTGGCCTTTCAGGTGAGTTCCATCCGAAATTTCTCAAGCGCTATGCAGAACTGGACATATCGATGGTGCATGCGTTCAGTACGTTCGCCTCTGAAGTGAAGAACGGCGTTTTCCCCGGTGTTGAGCACATCTACAGCCCCAGAGAGGACTGACTGATGAAGATACTTGTGGTCGGCAGCGGTGGCAGGGAGCATGCACTTGCATGGGCACTTGCGGGATCAGGAGACAACGAGATCCTCTCCTCTCCTGGAAATCCAGGTATGGCCTCTGTAGGTGAACTGGCCGCCACAGGTGTCGGAGATCTCGAGGGTCTTGTCGGTCTTGCCGTATCCAGGTCGATCGATCTCGTTGTTGTGGGGTCTGAAGCCCCGCTTGTAGATGGGCTGGCAGATATGCTGGCAAAACGCGGTATCCCGTGCTTCGGACCACGGCAAGCTGCGGCGCGCCTTGAGGGCAGCAAGTGGTTCGCAAAGGATGTCATGAATGCGGCAGGGGTTCCCACGGCCAGAGGCGGGATATTCAGCGATGCCCGGTCGGCCATTGAGTTCATGGAGGGCAGCCCTGAGAAGTTCGTCATCAAGGCGGACGGTCTCGCTGCCGGGAAGGGTGTCTTCCTACCGGAGAGCAGCCTCGAGGCAGAGGCTGTACTTGAAGGTCTCTTCGGTGGTTCACTCGGTGAATCCGGTGCGAGTGCAGTTGTGGAGGAGCGCCTCATCGGTCCCGAGGTCAGTATCCTCGCGGTCTGCAGCGGTACGGAGTGTGTGATACTTCCGCCCAGCCGTGATCACAAGAGGGTCGGTGATGGTGATACCGGTCCGAATACCGGAGGAATGGGCGCCGTCTGTCCGCCGCCAGGCCTGGATGCTGATTTCAGAGGGCTGGCGAAGCAGCTGATAATCAAACCTGTGCTACAGGAACTGGCCAGGAGGAATATCGATTACCGTGGAGTGCTTTACGCAGGATTGATGCTCACAGGGGATGGACCGAAAGTACTCGAGTTCAATGTCAGATTCGGTGATCCTGAGACACAGGTGGTCCTTCCGATGCTGCGTGGTGACCTGGCCGGCCTACTGATGGCAGCCGCCCGTGGTGAGAAACTGCCGGACCTCGAGGTGCGGGAGGGTTACTGCTCAGGTGTAGTTCTAGCTTCGGAAGGCTATCCCGGCTCTTACCGCAAGGGGTATCCCGTCAGCGGGATCGACAGTGTAAAAGACGCCATCGTCTTCCAGGCTGGAACAAGGCTGGAGGATGGAGAGCTGGTGACATCCGGCGGCAGGGTCCTCTGCATAGCTGCAACTGGAGATGTGCTGGAGGAATCGCTTGCCAGAGTCTACGGTGAGGTCGAGAAGATCAGCTTCGAGGGTTCGTTCTGCAGGAGTGATATAGGGCTGACCGTCTGATGCCATTCACCGGCATTCCGATGAGCAGCAGGAGTGACGGAGAGATTATGTGGCTGAAGGAGCTCAGGGGCAGGTGACAAGACTTTTCCTTTCTGAATCACCAGATAATCATGAGGAGATCTCAGAGGAGGCCTCCTCCGTTCTTCAAAGGGGAGGGGTAGTACTATATCCCTCGGATACCGTCTATGGCCTTCTCTGCAGGGCGGATAGTCTGGCAGCGGTTGAGAGGGTCCGGTCCATTAAGAGCTATACCAGTCCGCGGCCGTTCATACTGATAGTGGATGGGATCCGTATGGCGGAAAGTATTGCCAGAGGATTCACCAAAATCGTTCAGGAGTATCTGACCGAGCACTGGCCAGGGAAAGTCACTGCTGTTCTTCCGGCTGCGGATGGATGTCCGGAATGGGTCAGGGCATCCGACGGTACTGTCGCTGTCCGGCATCCAGCCGACAGGCTCGGTGGACTCATCCTGGCCTCAGCGGGAACGCCCATGGTATCCACCAGCGCCAATGTGACTGGAGATCCACCTCCGCTCTCCCCGGATGATATCCCGGAGGAGCTGATTCTGTGTGTGGACCTGTTCATTGATGCAGGTCCGCTTCCTCAATCAGAGCCATCCACCATCGTCAAGCTCACCGGACCCACACCAGAGATCCTTCGAGGTCGGATCTAAGCCGAGCATATCGGCAGCAAAATACGTGCCACGCAACGGGGTGCATGGCACGCATTTTTGCATGGCATGCATTTTCCCTGGTTATATCCGACCCCTGCTGCCGCGGAGGGCGATCCAGAGAGTTTTGATGAACATGCGGGGATTCAGGAGGATGTTTGAGTATGCCTGGTTCGCAAGCGGGCAGGCGCACTCGCCCCGCCTTATGGACCTGCGTATTTCTTTGGCCTTCTTCGAGCGCCAGATGTCCATGAAGCCGGTCTCATCTCCAAGACGGCCCATTTCCCCTTTGTAAGCGAGCACAGCACATGGCCATATGCTTCCATCGGAGTTCACATGAACGTTCAGAAGCCCCGCTGCGCAGGGTATGACCTGTTTCTGCTCATTGAGTATCCTGACGGCCAGATCGTAGTACACTATCCTCAGGGCTGTTGTCATCCTGGCAAGCAGCTTCATCCCCTGCATTTTCTCCATCACCGAGTGCTTGAAGATCGTCATGATATGCCCGTAGCTGTCCCCATCAGGAGTGATCCCTGACCCGAGATTGAAGAATTCTTCCCGCTCCTCGGCCACTTCATTGATATAAGTATCTACACCGAGACCTTTCGAGTACTCGATTATCTCCTCGAGATGGTCCGCGTTGAAGCGTGAGATGACCGTCCCCACACCCACATGCAGGTTGGAGTACTCCTCGCGCACACGGATGAGCCGGGAGAGTGTATCCAGCAGCTTCTCGAAATTGCCCGGTATGCCCCTGATCTCATCGTGGAGTTCCCCCACGCCGTCGAAGGACGGCTTGACCGAGAGGACGGTTCCAGGGGCCTCCTCATCTATCACAACCATGATCTCTCTGGTGAGTCTCTCGATCCTCTCACAGGCAATTGCATTTGTCGGGATGTGCACGACCGCAGGCTTCATGAAGCGGCAGGCCAGCCGGATGATCTCGGGAAGGTCGTCCCTCAGATAAGGTTCGCCGCCTGAGACATTGAAGAAATAGGTCCAGCCGATCGAGCGGAAGAGGTTTTCAATCGTCGCAAGGTCGAGGTCTGAACCGGTGTCATGGTCCCAGATGTAGCAGGTCTTGCACCTTGACTGGCACCGCCTGGTGATCGAGAAAGTGACATTGATCGGCTGCGGTGGTCTCGAGAGTCCGTGAAGCGCCAGAGCTCCCTTGAAGACGCTTCCTGCAAGATGGAATATCTGTTCGATGTGGTTCATCCTGGCAGGGAAACGCTTTCTCAGGGCTCCGTAGATGATCCCCTGCAATGCATAAAATCCCTCCACCACCATGAGCATGACCCTCTGACCGAGAGCAATCACCGTGGCGACCTGTACGCCTCCCGGAACGAATCCCGACAGGAGCAGCCCCTGAACGCCTTCCCTGATCCCGATGCCGCCGGGTATGAACACCATTGCAAGAGCTATGAACCAGGAGGCCGGAGCAGCCAGCAGGCAGATCGCCACCATGGCAAAAGGCTGGCTGGGACGGACTCCGAAGCCGCGGAACCAGAAATAGAGTGCCATGCTCCTGAGGCTCCAGGACAGAATGTGGTAGCCGATGAAGACAGCCTGATCCCGATGGGATATGTGCGGAAGGTCCTCGATGTCTGTGCCGAGTCTGTGACTGAGCTTATGCGCCAGCTTCCTCTGGATGCTGGGAGCGAAGAGCATGGCTATACCGAAGCCGACAGAGACCCAGAGCGCGATTATCACCGGTAGCGGAACACTTGTAAGACTGAGAAATGGGAGCGCTACGATTGTCATGCTCGCCAATGCGACCATCATGTAGATATTCTCGAGTATGAAAGCGCTGACCGCCTTGACCGGACTCACACCATTCGCTTTCAGGAAGGTGATCCTCCCCAGCACCATCCAGACCTTGCCTGGAATGTACTGCCCCATCTGTGTGATGTACCAGTTTCTCCTGAGTTCCCCTTTGTCTATTGCTGGTACTTTCAGGGCTTCAAGGATCTTCCTCCATGGAGTCGGTGCGAAGTAGTAACCGAGCAGAAGGGAGATGAAAGCGAGCCCTATCATTGGAAGACTCGCGCTGTCCCTGGACGAAGACCAGAACTGAACGAGTTCGGGTTTCCATGCCGGCCAGAGTTCTAGAACGAAGTAGAAGATGGCGCCTATCAGGAGGAGAAGGCCACCCCAGGTCGTAAGCTGGTGGAGGAACTTGCCTCTATCCCTGCTCATACCGACCGCTTTCGTCTGGGCAGGAGGTCTGCAAGAACAAGGACAAGCACCATGGCAAGTCCGATGATCGAGATCAGGAGTCCAGTACCGACGTCAGAGCTGTCGAAAGTGAACTCCACCTCGTGGCTGCCTGCCGGAACCACTACCGCCCTCTGCCAGTAGTTTGCCCGAAGCAGCTCGGCTTCCTCGCCATCCACAGTGACCTTCCACCGGGGATACCAGGTGTCAGCGAGTACAAGCAGGCCGGCTTCGGAGTTCTCTGTCCTTATTAATACATTCTCGGCCCCATCCAGGATCAGTTCCGCTTCACCTGCGGCTCCGTCGGAAAGTGGCAGCCCGGGATCTGAATTGAGAATTGTAACCGATGCAGGATCAGAACCTGAGGCAAGCGCTTCGAGTGTCTCTTCTTCCTCCAGGATGACCCAGCTTTCAGCAAAAAACACTCTCGGGAGAGGCATGGGCGGCAGCAGAGCCTGCAGTTCATCGGAGATGCCGGAATCCGCGGCCAGCGCCTGCTCGAGTACGACCTCCCTGACCTGAGAATAGGTCATGTAGGAGCCCTCAGCCTGAAGGATCGTATAGGCTGTCTGTCTGAAGGAGGGCACGCCACCCTCATTCATTGCCTGCTGAAGACCCTCGACCACTGCGGGTTTCGCCGCGTGGTATCCCGATACTGATCTGATCCGGGACTGGACGAACTCGTTGCCTCCCTGCAGCAGTCGACCGCTCCCTGTCTCATCAGCCAATCCCGCAGGTATATCAAAAACATCTTCAGCATCGGTTACGTTGAGGAATACCTGGAAATCCCTGTCAACAGGGATCAATTCCAGTCCGGCAACTGCGGCAAGTATCAGTCCGGGCACCGCGGGATTGCCTGCGACCTTCTTCCTGAAATGAATCAGACCGGCAAGTACGGCAGCTGCTCCAGCGGCCCTGAGGAAATCCGGTGCGGCATTCGCTATCCTCCTGCTGATGACCGATGCATAGCCCGTCCCGCCGGGGATGCCCACATTGCGCCACCAGTCGGACTGAAGACCCTTTAGCAGACTGCCGGAGAGAAGGAAAACAAGCAGACATGCACCGATGAAGGCTCCCAGAGCCGTGAGAAGCCGCTTGCTCCTGAGGCGGTCATCCCTGAAGAGAGCGTCGAAGCCGGGTCCCGCTGCAAGAGCAATTGCGGAGGTAGTGAGGAAAGCGGCCATGTGCGGAGCCCTGAGCTTTCTGAATAAAGGCACTATTCTGTACAGGAGACCGAATACCGGTGTGTAACCTCCCCATGAGACTATGAGTCCGGTCGCTGCTATCGCCAGCAGCGGCCACCGGTACTTCCTGTCGGCTCCGAACCAGGCCGCCATGGCAAGAAGGAAGATGGATACACCGACGAATTCACTGCTCAGTCTGAGTCCGAGTCTTCCGAAGTAGAGAGGTACTCCTGAGAGTGTGCTGTCATCGAATCCGTGCCTGTATCCGAAGAGATGCGGGAAGAGCATCGTAAGCGATTCTTCCGGTGGAAGGGAGTAACTCGCAGCCCTGTCCAGTGAAAGGTCCTCGCCCCGCGAAGATTCGGCAGAAAAGTTGTAGCCCGGAAGCAGTTGAACAGCACCGATCAGCGTTCCCAGCAGAGCTATGGCGACTATCCCAGCAACTGCACGAATGGCACCGCGCTTCAGACCATCCTTGATGGAGAATATCCTGAATCCGGCCCAGATCGCAGCAGCTCCTCCTGCGTATAGCAGCATCTGCGGATGACTTGCCAGCGCCATCATGCCCATTGCCGAGCCGCCAATGGCGATGAAGAGACTGCGTTTCGTCCGCATCCATCGCTCTACCGAGTAGAGGAGCAGCGGAAGGAAGCTCCAGCAGATGATCTTGCTCCCGTGACCGGCATAAAAGAGCGTGTTGGACCAGGCTGTCATCGCAAATGCGAGGGCTCCCACAATCCTGCCCCAGCGGCTTGTGCCGATCGAGCCGAGGAACATCCAGGCGAACAATCCGCCCAGAAGCATCTGGATGGGGAAGAGGAAGCGGACGGTGACCTCTGTTCCGGCAAGCAGCAGCAGTAGTCCCCTGACAGGATAGAATACAGGGGCCGAGAATGAGGAGTAGAAAGGTATTCCGCAGAAGACATAGGGATTCCAGTGGGGAAGATGTCCCTCCCTCAGGCTCTCCTCCGTGAAGGTCATGAAAGGATAACCCTGGGCGACCGTATCGCTCAGGTCACCTCCAGGGAGCCTGGCGGACGTAAAAATACTCGAGTAGACAAGAAGCACTGAGAGCGGAAGAAGGAGGAGAAGAACCCCCCTCTTCTTGAGAATCTTCATCGATCGACCTTTCTTTGTCCGAGCAGTCTGGTGCTCCGGGTAGCCTTGAGTGCGAAACAGATCTCAATCGCAGAGAGCGCAAGGCGCTGTCCTGCCACGACGGCAAGAACCGGCCCGGTCATACCAGCGGGAGCGATCATAGCGACTGCAGCGGCTTCTCTTACCCCGATTCCTCCCGGCACAAGGAAAACAATATAACCGGCCAGCCATGAAAAAGGTGCAGCGGATATACAGGCGAGCGGGGAGATCGAGAGCAGACCGAAACCGCGGAGCCACATGTAAAGAGCTGCCCCCCTGATTATCCAGAGTGCGGTGTACAGTCCAATTATCCAGGCCGCTCCTGCAGGGCTGGGCAGAGACATCTTGTCGGGGACAGTCCCGTACCTGATCCGATACACCAGTCTCTGGAGAGGGGAGAGGAGGGGGATGAGGAGAAGGCACGCGCCCGAAGCAATGATGGCAGCCCGGATGGCAGGTTCTCCGAATGAAAGGTTATCTGAGAAGAGTATCGGCAGGGCTCCCGTAAGCCCTGCCGCGGCAGCGGTGTAAAGGATCTCAAGGAATGGGACAGAGGTTGACCTTGCGGCAGACAATCCGTTTGCCTTGAGGTACCCCGCCCTTCCAGCGAGGAGCCAGATCTTCCCCGGTACATATCTGCCAAGCTGACTGAGGAGCCATGCGGACCGCAGAGATGTCCTGTCTGCATCGCATCCGGCAGCACCAGCAAGCCGTACCCAACCCTCGGGGGTGAAGTAATAAGATGTGCCCAGAAGAAGTGTGGAGATCAGCAGCATGGGCCAGTTCAATGTCCAGGAGAAGGTCCTTATCTGCTCAAGCCATTTGCCCGCATTTGACACCAGTATCCATGCTGCGAGCGCGATGAGAATGACAAGTCCTATCCTGGCAGCTATCTTCATACCAGGATGCCCTTTAACAATAGCACTCAATTGAATATACCCTGTGAGATGTACCATTCAACTGTCCTGGAGACTCCGCTTGCCACATCCCATTCGGGATGGAACCCGGCCGCAGAAGCTCTCTCGATGGAGACATAGTGGTCCCGCCCGAGGAGTTGAAGCCGGCTCTCGCTCAGTCCTGCCCTGCGAAGGGGGGCGATCCTCATTGCAGCCCTGAAAATGTTGAGTGGTATAGGCGCGAGAAGGAGTCTTCTGCTGAATGCTCTGGCGATAGCTCTGGAAAGCCCCCGTACGGAGATGGTCTCTGGACCTCCGATATTGAAAGTACCTCCATTGAGGCAACCGCCTGGAAGAGATGCTTCCACCGCACGACAGACATCGGTGACATAAGTAGGTCTCAGCACAGCACCATTCCATCCGATCAGAGGCATCCAGCCCTTGAAGACCTGTTTGAAGAGGTCGAGTTTGTGGAGATCGCCGGGTCCGTAAACAAAGTCGGGTCTGAGGATCGTCAGCATTTCGTGCTTAAGTCCCTCATGTTTACGCAGAGCCTGTTCACCCGAAGTCTTGGATCTTTCATATTCGCCCCATGGATCATATGGAGAATTCTCGTCAGCCCCTATGGTCAGGCCGGTAACGCCTGGTGTACTGAGGTGTATCAAGTGTATCCCGCGCTCTCCTGCAAGCGTTCCCAGCATACTCGGCACAAGGGTATTGGAGTGAGTTAACTCACCGGTCGTAACGGAGGGAGAACCAAGTTTTCCGATCGAGTTAACAATGACTCCCACATTCTCAGGGATCGAGGATGCAGACAGGTCTCCATCTCTTGATCTGATATGGCCAGAGACCTCATGACCGGCCTCGCCAAGGTATGCAGCAAGGGCTCCTCCGATGAATCCTCCCGCTCCCGTGACCCAGATCCTCATCCGAGGGCCTCCATTAGTCTGACGGCATATCTGTCCCAGCTGAATTCCCGGGATTTCTCAAGTACAGCTGCCCGAGTGGACTCTATTGTCGAGAGTTCAAGTGCGCTCATAAGCGCCTCGGCGATGCTGTTCGAGTCGGAGGGTTCCGCGAGCATCCCGGTGATACCCTCCTCCAGCAGATCCGGAAGTCCTCCCGTCCTGGTGAGTACAAGAGGTTTGCCGAAGGCCAGCGCTATCTGGGCGACACCGCTTTGAGTTGCACTCCGGTATGGGAGTGCGACCACATCAGCCGCGCTGAAGAGTGCGGCAACATCAGCGTCGGGAATGAAGCTGTTGATCCACTGAACTCTATCGAGAAGACCGGCAGATACTATCCTTTGAGATATCTCCCTGCTATCCGAGTAGCATTCACCTGCGATGAGGAGTTTAACGTTAGCGGGAAGGATCGAAACGGCATCTATCAGGTCAACGAGCCCCTTGTACGGACGTATGAGACCGAAGAACAGGACAACACGGTCGGAATCCTCGAAACCGAGCTGGCGTCTGGATGCAGTTCTGTCCACCGAATCATCGAGATACTGGTCGTAGAGCGGATGATAGAGCCTGAGAACCGGAATATCCGGGGAGATATTTCTTGCCTGCTCCATATCGCTTTCGCTGTGGACAACGAGGAGATCCATTCGCGAGAGGAACCTTCGCGCGAGAAATCTGCCCATCGGGAAATGTTCATGAGGAAAAACATTGTGACAGACAGCAGCTGTTCTGATGCCGGTATCGTTTGGAAGGGAATGGAGGAGAGAGGGAGCGAAGAAAGGATGCCACCACTGGACTATCATCCTGTCAAGCTCCCTGAGTCTGAGCTGCTTCCTCGTAATGGGCCATTTAAGCGGGAGAGAGGAGTCGATGAGCTGTTCTGAGCTGGCTGCAGCACTGCTAGAAGAAGATTCCGACTCGAACTGGCTCTTACCCGGAAAGAGGAATGAGGGGTAAAGCCTCTTGTAGGAGATAGCGGACACATCATCCTCCGAAGATATCTCACGAAGGGCGGAGAGAAGCCGGTTGGAGAACTGGGCAATACCCCCCCTGTAGGGAGGGAAAGGGCCGATAACGGCAGTTTTCATTCTCCCCCGCCGGTGCCGCTCGAATTGTCAGGCATCTGCTCAGCTATTGTAAAAGGCTTCCTGCTCGAGAGTTTAAGCAGCATCTCTCCGAGGAGCCCCAGCGAGATAAACTGGAAGCCGACAACAAGGAGAAGCACTCCAAGAAGGAGAAGGGGCCTTGTGCCGATGGATTCACCAGCGAACCAGAGCACCGTCATATATGCTGAGATGAAGAATCCGATCAGGGACAGGATGGTGCCGATCCCTCCGAAGAAATGAAGGGGCCTGTATGAGTATCTGTGGAGAAAAAGCACTGTCAGCAGATCCGAAAAACCGCGGAAGTATCTGGCAGCACCATACTTCGTGTGGCCGAACTGCCTGGGTCTGTGGTTGACGCTCTTCTCACCGACCTTGAAGCCCTGCTGTGAGGCCAGGACCGGTGTGTACCTGTGCATCTCTCCGTACAGCTCGATTCCATCCACCACTCTTCGTCTATAGACCTTCAGACCGCAGTTGAAATCATGCAGGCGGACTCCCGTCGACAGTCTGACAACGAAATTGAATAGTCTGGATGGGAGACGCTTGCCTGCCGGATCCTTTCGCTTCTGCTTCCAGCCGCTGATAAGGTCGAGGTCCTGCTCTAGGGCTAGCGCGATCATCGGAAGTATTTCAGCGGGGTCGTCCTGGAGGTCCGCATCCAGTGTTGCGATCCAGTCGCCCCTGCTCGAGAGGAAACCTGCTGCGAGCGCAGCAGCCTTGCCCTGATTCGAACTCAGCCTGACACCCCTGACCCGGGGGTCCTTTCCCAGCGCAAGTATCTCACTCCAGGTGCCGTCCGAGCTCCCATCGTCAACGATGATCATCTCGAAGGGCGCAGAACCGAAGGCATCAGCTGTTTCACGGAACAGCTCTCTGAGCGAATCAGCCTCGTTGAAGGCCGGTACTACGATTGAAACGAGATACTGCCCGGTATCTGTGCTCTCACTCATCGCCAGCAGACCCCTCTCCCTGCTCCCCGTTCTTCTGAGCCATCACCATCGGACATCCGGTCCAGGTTTCGAGAACGGGTTCACCCCCGTCACCCGGTATGATGCAGTATGTCATCCGCACGAGCCAGTCGCCAAGTGAGACATGCAGTCCGGTATTTCGACGGATGATCGAATCCACATGTGTATGACCTGTCACGACAATCTCAGTTCCGCTACTCAGACGATCGTCGACCCAGTTAGCAAGACCTGAGGGGATGGAGTCTGCTTCCCTCCTGAGTACTCTCCTGCTGGTGCCGGAGAATGCCTTCGCCAGGAAAGCCCCCAGGTCGGGATGGAGAAGACCGAAGAGTATTCGGCTGAGACCGCATCGGAGGAAAGGTTTTATCAGCCGGTATCCGAGATCACCTCTGCCGAGACCGTCTCCGTGTGCGAGTGCGGACGGGCGGCCGTTCAGATCGACCTCAACTATCTGCTCCGAGTGAACGATCGCCCCGGTGGCCGTTCTGAAATGTCTGCCTACCCAGAAGTCATGATTGCCGGGCAGAAAATGTACATCCCATCCAATCGAGGAAAGAGTGCGAAGTGACGCAAGGACCCTGGAGTATCCCGCTGGAACGACAGAACGGTACTCGAACCAGAAGTCAAAGAGGTCTCCGAGTATCCAGAGCTCTCCTGATTCCGTCCTATTGCTCAGAAATGAGAGGAACTCGATAAAGGACTCCCTGCCGGGATGTTCAATCGGCTCTGGATGGAGATGCAGATCTGAAACAATGAAGAGGTCCTTCATAAAAGCGGTCAGGGAGCTGCCAGAAGCCTGGCCGGCGCACCAAAACCGAATTCCTCCGTCCTGACCCCTCCGGGGGAGAGTAGTACTGCTGAGGGCAGCATGGAGGCGTCCAGTGATGATATCGCCTCTTGATCGGCCAGATAAACAGTGAGGGAGATACCAAGATTATTCACGAGTGTCTGAGCCAGATTTCTTGAGTCCGGATCCGGTTGCACAGGGCAGACGCGAAGATCATTGTCGGTTATCGATGCAAGGTAGATGAGATCCACCTCCAGCTCAGCTTCAAGGTTCAGAGGAATCCAGAAATAGATGAGGACTCTTTCCCCCTGCACAGCTGATAGAGTATCACCGGATGGGCCGGTGATCGTTCCGGGGATGAGCACGTTTGCAGGGGCATCCGGCACAACATCCGCGGAGGTGTCCGATACCGGCTCGATCTCCCCTCCACAGGAAAGAAGGGCGACAGGGATCATCAGTGCGGTGGCCGTCAGCATCAGCCTCATCTTTACATTAGCATTAAGCATCGACATCAGATCATTACATTCGCAGATGGAAGTCTCAACTCGATAACTCCGTTCACTCAGGTCTCTGGGCGGGTACCCCACCAGGGTGGTACATATATCGATTGTCAGTAATAACGAAAAAAGGGTCGCAGGGCCAGATTGTCAGAGTGGAGGGGAGTGGTTGGATTGCTGCCCTGAGGCTGGGACCGGCAGAACCGGATCAGGAGCTATGAGCCTCAGGAAGGGAATGCTGACACCGCTGGCGATCCACTCAGTACGGATATTCTCCAGGTTCTCAATCAGCATCCTGAGAGCTTCTCCCTGTACAGGAACCACCCCCGGACGTCTGAAGAGAACTGGGAGCAGCAGAAGGAGAACGATCGCGGTCAATGTCGGTACTTGATTTCCCCGAAGCATGATTGAGATCAGCCCCCCGCGAGGATCCTGCTCACTGCGGAATGCAGTTCAGGAGGTGCAGTGCTCTGCATCAGATTACCGATGCCGGCAGCCATCCGCCTCGCTTCATGGAAGTGGTTCCTGCAGTACTCACAAGCCTCAAAATGATCAAACATGTCATCGCATATCTCAGGTGAAAGCTCCCCGGAGATATAGTCGTGCATGTGAAGATGTGCATCTTCACAGGTCATTAGTCTCCATCCCCCCCGAATGCTTCTGCCAGTCTGTCAGCAGGTGTCGCAGGATCATGCGGCCCCGATGTATCCTGGACCTGACAGTGCCTATTGGAACCCCGAGTGTAGAAGCGATCTCCGAATATGAAAATCCCTGCACATCACAGAGCACTACAGCTTCACGAAAAGTTTCCGGCAATTTACTCAGCGCCTCCTCGATGTCGTGTCTGAGAAGCCTGTCCATGAAAGTTGCTTCAGGGTCCGGTCCGAACTTCCGAAGCTCAGCGACATCTTTCCTGGTCAGCTCTTCTATCCACTCACCTGCAAGCCCGACCGGCTTTCTGGATCTGGACCTGATCTCGTTCAGGTGAGTGTTCCTCATAATAGCGAACAACCATGCCCTTGCATTCGTTCCCAGCGAGTACTGGGATGCAGATTTAAGGGCCTTTGCATAGGTCTCCTGAACAAGGTCGGAAGCGTCCTCACGATTCCTGCACAGATGCAGAGCATACCCGAACAAACCGTCCAGGTGCTGCAGCACTTCCTCATCGAATTGGTTCCTGACAACCTCGTTTTTCATGCATCTCCCGTGTCTGCGGTACACCTATTAAGAATACTCTATTTATATCAAGGGCGCAAATGCTAATAGTCCAGACAAATACACTACGGGTAGTGGCAGGCACTTGCGCTCAGTACAAAATATTGATAAGCTAGAGCTGTCGTGCCAGACTGCTGCCTTTCTAGACTCGCAGGAGGTGCGTCCGTGGGGGGAAGCCGGGCCTGTATAGATGTAACATTCTGTTTACCACGGTTCTATTGAATTCAACCGTGGTCAATGGACCCCTGTAAAGGGGTCGGAGGGTGCTGTTGGACGAACTCCATCTTCAGCAGGATCTTTTCGCGGAGAGCGATACCGAGGAGCAGTCGTCGGGACACAATTCCGTTTTCAGGAATATCCCGCCTCTATTAGAGCCGCTCTTCTCCGAGAATGCAATAACCGTTCTTCGAAAGAGATACCTGAAGCGTTCTACATCGGGTGAGATCCTGGAGGAGCCGAAAGACATGCTCCTCCGCGTTGCTTCCGCCGTCGCAGAAGCAGAGAAGGAGTTCGGGGGTGATACGGAGAAAACTACCCTCGAGTTCTATGAGATGATGGCCAGGAAAGAGTTTCTTCCCAATTCCCCTACCCTCATGAATGCCGGGAGGGAGCTGGGACAGCTCTCCGCCTGTTTTGTCCTGCCTGTGGAGGACAGCATGGAGAGCATCTTCACCGCAGTGAAGAACACAGCCCTCATTCACAAGAGCGGAGGAGGGACAGGATTCTCCTTCTCCAGGATCAGACCTGCGAATGATACGGTTCTCTCGACGAAAGGGATATCCAGCGGGCCTCTCTCGTTCATGACGGTATTTGATCAGGCCACTGAAACCGTCAAGCAGGGTGGTGTACGCAGAGGTGCCAACATGGCTGTCCTCAGGGTAGATCATCCCGACATAGAGGAATTCATCAACGTCAAGCGGGATATGGACAAACTCAACAACTTCAACCTGTCGGTGGCCGCAACTGACAAGTTCATGGATGCTGTCGAGAGACGGACCAAGTACGATCTTATCAATCCCAGAACAGGCGAGGTCGTCGGAGCAAGGGATGCAACGGAAGTGTTCAATGCTGTCGTTGATTCCGCATGGAATTCCGGTGAGCCGGGTGTGATCTTCATTGACAGGATGAACGATGCCAACCCGACACCTCATATTGCCGGTATTGAGGCCACAAATCCCTGCGGTGAGCAGCCGCTGCTCCCATACGAAGCATGTAATCTCGGTTCGGTGAATGTCTCGCTCATGGTCGAGGAAGTGGAGCACGGCAGCTGGGAGATGAACTGGAACAAGCTTGAGCGTACCGTCAGGAAGGCGGTCCGTTTTCTTGATGATGTTATTGAGGTTAACAAGTATCCTCTTGAAGAGATCGCGGAGGTTGTGGCAGGCAACCGTAAGATTGGTCTCGGAGTTATGGGCTTCGCGGACCTGCTTTTCAGGCTCGGACAGCCCTACGATTCCGAGGAGGCTCTGATCTTCGCAGAGGATCTGATGAGCTTCATTGCTGAAAAAGCAAGGAAGGCAAGTGTCGATCTCGCAGAGGAGCGCGGAGCATTCCCCAATTTCAAGGGCAGCGTCTATGATGAGAAGCATCAGCCTGCTCCGAGGAACGCCACCGTCACGACCATTGCACCGACGGGATCCATCAGTATCCTGGCCGGCTGCTCCGGAGGTATAGAGCCGGTATTCGCACTTGCTTTCACCAGACGCAATCTGCTGGATGAGAACGATGAACTGCATGAAGTAGTGCCTGAGTTCGAGCGGATAGCCAGGGAGAGAGGTTTCGCCTCGGAAAAGCTGTTCGCAATGGTTGCGGAGAAAGGCAGCTGTCAGGACATCCCTGATATTCCAAGGGATGTACAGAGATTCCTCACGACTTCTCATGATATCTCTCCAGCTTATCATGTCAGAATGCAGGCAGCATTCCAGAAGTACACTGACAACGCCGTTTCTAAAACGGTGAACCTGCCGGAGAATGCCACCAGGGATGATGTTGCAGAGGTCTTCAAGCTCTCGCGAAGGCTCGGATGCAAGGGTGTGACAGTATACCGTGATCAAAGCCGAAACAAGCAGGTCCTCAATCTCAAGTCCTCCAGGGAGGAGACGCTCGATGTTCCGCTTCCCTCGGTCCCTATTGGTCCGAGAGAGAGAGGGGATGTCACCTCCGGTGTGACCAGAAGGGTACGGACGGGCTGTGGCAACCTCTATGTCACCATCAATAACGATGAATCCGGTCCTGTTGAGATATTCTCGCAGATGGGCAAAGCGGGGGGCTGTGCAGCCAGCCAGTCGGAGGCTATCAGCCGACTTGTCTCTCTTTGTCTCCGCTCCCACATACAGCCGGACGAGATCGTCAGGGAACTGATGGGCATCAGCTGCCACCGTATTGTCTGGCAAGGCGGCAACAGGATCCTATCATGTGCGGACGCAATCGGACGGACACTGGAGTGGTATATCAACGAGAACGTAGATTCTCTCCCTACCAGCGCTGGTGAGGTTATCCAGTCAATTGAGCCTGTACTGGAGGAGGAGGGAATCACTGCAGAACCGGGTCCCGTAGCTCACTCCACCTCTCGCGATGGTGAGGTTGTCGAGAATCTGGCCGGCGCATGCCCCACCTGCGGCGGACCGCTCAAGTACGAGTCGGGCTGTGTCGCCTGTGCACTTAACTGCGGATACTCCGAATGCGGCTGACCCGACGGTCGTAGTAATTTCATCATGGGGTTGCCGATACAACATTCCACTGATTAGACTTGCCAGCACAGTATAGCGGTACGATTCAGCTTCTGACCGGGCTTCTGATCGGGAACAGTACATCCGAAAGGTGATAGAGAAGTGGAAAAGAACGTCAGAGACATCGAAAAGGGATCCGATCTCATCAGAGTCTCCCTCTCTGAATTTCAGGGCAAGCAGTATGTTGGCGCCAGGATCTACTACATGGACGACAAAGGTGACTGGAAGCCAACCAAGAAGGGGATAACCCTTTCACCCGAGAATATGGCCCAGGTCAATGAGGCTATCGGTGAAGCCCTGGCCCTGCTGGGTGAAGGCTGACAGGACCCGTCCTGGCGGTCTTCCATCGGTGATTCTGCCGAAGGGGACGATCAGTACAGTCAACAGGGACATACAGGTTCTCTCCCGCCCTGAAGGCCGCAGGGTCAGCGGTCCAGGACATGACCAGGCCGTTGAGTACCTTACCGGTCGCATGGCTGAGTCTGGTCTCCAGCCGCTCCATGGAGACTGTTTCCATTCATCACATGATGCTGTTCATCCATCCACCGGGGAACCAGTCACACTTGTCAATCTGGCCGGGGTCATCAGAGGGAGATCATCTTCAGAGAGACCCCTGATCCTCGGAGCGCATTATGACAGCGCCATCGATGCTCCCTGCTCCGATGACAATGCTGCCTCGATCGCAGTGATTCTAGCTGCCATCCGCGAACTCGCAGGTCATGGATTGAATCGCGACCTTATAGCGATCTTCTTCGATGCAGAAGAGCGCCCATTCTTCGGGACGAATATCATGGGCTCGGAGCTGTTCTGCCGGACACACCTGGAGGATCTGGTGCCTGTCCTCATTCTGGTTCTGGATGTGATAGGTCATCCATTTTCATTCGGTGTTCCCATACTTGAACGGTTCTTCAACTGCTTAAGGGATCTCTTCTTCGTCACCGGTTCGGAGAGTGGATCATCCCTTCCTGGACTGATCGAAACTGCCGCAGAAGACCTTGATGGGATGAGACTTGTCCCCACTCTTAACAAGTATGTCGGAGATGTTTCGGATCACGGCAATTTCCGGCGCAGGGGGCTGCCATATCTCTTTCTCAGTGCTGGACCGACCGACTATCATCACACACTTCGAGATGTTCCATCCGTGATATCCGACCGTCGGCTCGAGGCTGTTCTCCACTTCCTGCTCAGACTGGTCGTGACCGTGGACCGCAGACCTCCTGTGCCGGGTGAGGGTTGCTGCGATCCGGTTGATTTTGAGGTATCGATGCTGCGAAGGTCGATCGGCTGGCTGCTGTATCCATTACTTTTCGCCATGGGTCTGCCTTTCCCGAAGTCCAGGGAAGACCTTGACGGACTCGCCGCACTGCTCTCGAGTTACATCCAGTGATCGGGGACACGCATAGGAGCATACCTTTAGGGGACACGCACCTGCGGTGCATGTCCCCAGTAGCTGCCGTCAGCGTTTGCGGGAGGGGAGAGCGAACCTCTCCGGCAGCAGTTCACCCAGCGTGACGATCCTCTCTTCTTCCGGTCCTTTGATCAGAATCGGGAAGGAGGCGGAGCAGAATTCCGCCAGGACCTCTCTGCATGCACCGCATGGGACCGGCTCGCCGTCCGGAGAGTGGACAAGAAGCCTGGTGAATTCCTTCGATCCTGAAGCTACCGCCGAGACCACTGCGTTTCTTTCGGCGCACAGGGAAAGTCCATAAGAGGCGTTCTCGACATTGACACCCGAGTGGAGCCTTCCATCGGAATCCTCCAGCACCGCTGTTACGTGAAAGCCGGAATACGGGCAGTAGCATCTATCTACAAGTTTCAGCGCCTCAGTGATTAGTCTGCTGAATTCGGAGGGCACTCAGAAGGTTCTCTCTATGAACGGGAGTGAGCGGAGCTTGTCATTTGCTTCTCTGAGTCTCAGAGAGAGGACCTCTGAGAAAGCCGTAAGGACCTTCAGGCCGATCCTTGGATTATCGACCAGTATGCTCTTGATCGCGCTGTGAGGTATTGCAGCCATCTCCAGTTTACTGTGAGCATAGACAGAGGCACTCCTGCCCCTGTTGTCCAGCAGGACCATTTCACCGAAGAAATCACCGCTTCCGAGAATGCCGAGAACCTGTTCGATGCTTTCATAGGTCTTTTTGGTCACCCTCACTTTCCCGGAGAGGATCAGGTAGAGCCTTTCACCGGGATCGTCTTCTCTGATGATGATATCGTTCGGGAGCCACTCGGAGTAGTCAGCATTCTCCAGAAAGAGGGCCAGTTCACCGGGCTCGAGATCACTGAAAAGGTAAGCGTTTCTGAATACCTCCAGGTGCTTCTCGCTGAATCTGCTTCTCATATTTATTTTACCTCCGCTGTTCGTCCTTCAGTTTCAGTATCCTGTTGACGAGGTGGGAGCCTGTCCAGGTCTACAAAGATAGTCTTCTCCCGGGAATAAAACACCTGGCCTGGTTTACCTTTTCTCATTCGCCGGACATGCTGCACCATTGTGTGGTCCACAGGAAGGACTCCCCTTTGCGCCCCGCTGCCTCTGGCGGCCAGCGCGGCTGCCTCCAGCATCACCTTCAGCGGAGGATTCTCCATTCTCCCGTCCAGTTTGAGGAGCACATGGGCTCCGGGTATCCCTCTGGCATGGAACCAGATATCTCCTCGCCTGCCGAGTGTGAAGGTGATCCTGTCGTTGTCTGTGGCGCTCCTCCCGACGAAACAGCGCCATCCTCCGCGGAGGAGGACAGGTCGCGGGAGACCGCGCTCTTCCTTCTTTTTCCGCTCCGTCCGTTTTGATTCAGAGAGAAGTATCTCGAGTTCTTCGAGAGGGAGTTCCGCCGCTCTCGAGAGTTCCATCATGACCTGGGACAGTTCCTTGTTTGCTCTGGACAGCAGATTCCGGAGATTCTTTTCTTCTATGGCAGTATTCGATGCCTTCCTGAAATATCTCGAGGCGTTCTCCACCGGGGAGCGTGATTTGCGCAGAGGGATCGTGTGAAGGGCTCCCTCCCAGTCCTCAAGCTCGATGGAATCCCTGCCCCTGGTCCGCAGGTTGGATGCGACGAGGAGACTGGCCCAGAGGCGTAGCTTCTCCTCCGGGATCAGTTTCTGAAGTGCTCTCTCAAGATGCGCGGCACGCCTCGATACTCTGGTCTGGGAGTTCTTCAGTTGTCCAATCCATTCATCGAGTCGCTCTTCCCTGATACCTCGGGACTGTATCATCACCGAACCCGGCGGTGCCATTGGATCCTCTATCGGCTCACCGGGACCCAGTCTTATCGGCAGTGGACCATCCGGTCCTATCCAGGGGCTGAAATCATGCTCGAGGAGGGCTTTCTCCAGATCACAGACTACTTCGAGAGGAGTTCTGCCGTCTATCGTCGCCTGACTCAGTACAGCCCTTGCGGTTACAGGGCCGACCCCTTCAAGCAGGCGATAGAGCGCACCTGGCTGAGGTGCATCGACTGACAGAGCCTCCATGAGCTCTTTCGATGTGCTCCATTCACCTGGAGGGAGTCCGGATGGCGGAGGTGGAACATATATCTGGCCCGGCGCGATCGAGCGGTATCGGCATCGGTCGGACAGAACTTTCCGAAGACAGGCCAGTATCCGCTCATCATCGTCCCTGACCAGTATGATGTTGGCATTCCTGCCTGCAGCCTCGAAGATCAGCCTGACCTCTCCTGCTCCATACATAAGACCGCTGGTCATGCGGATCACCAGAATCCTGTCGGCGCCATTCTGCGAGACTGAGGAGACAGCGCCTCCCTCCAGATGGTGTCCCCATGCAGGCGAGGGAAGGGGTGCCTGCCCGGCAGAGGAGTGTTCCCACCAGAGAGAGGGGGCATCCGGTCTCGCTGAGAGGATCAGCGTTCCGCTGCTGAACACCAGAGAAAACCCGCCTCGGAAGGGTTCGCCGACAGTGATACACTTATCTCCAGCTATCTGTTTCGCCAGGATATCTACCTGGGTACTGAGGAAAACACCTTCCATCATCTCTCTCATTCAACTGAATACGTCTCACCGACTGCGGCAATAAAGTATATAATACTGCCGCAATGTCCAACCGGACCATTCCGAAAGGATCGTCATGGAATCGATGACCGGTTTCGGTACGAATACGATTCACAGAGAAACATTCAGCCTCACTACCGAGGCCAGGTCCGTGAATCACAAGACGCTCAGCCCTTCTATCAGTCTTCCCGAGGCGCTCTCCAGCTGTGAAGACAAAGTGCAGACGTATCTCAGGAAGCTCTTCACCAGAGGGCGAGTGAAGGTTATCGTCAGAGTGGACAGGACCGACAGCGGCAAGGGTGAACTGGTACTCAATGAGGATGTTCTTAGCAAGTATATCGATGGTGCTCTCAGACTCTTCAAGGAGCCGGGAGTAGACAGTTCCCTGACGGCTGGTGAGCTTCTCGCGCTTCCGGGAGTTGCGGTAGTATCCAGCGCCCCCGATATTGATTTGGAACAGCTGGAGGAGGCCTTTGACGAGTCCATTCGCATCTGCCTGAAGGAGCTCAAGAAGAGTCGGCGCAGGGAAGGACGGGTTCTACTGCCGGTCTTCACTGATGGCTTTGCCGCTCTGAAGGAGGAGACCGGACCTATCCTGGAGGATCAGGAGGTCAATGTCGGCGAGCGATTCGCGAGACTTTCCACCAGGATCGAAAAACTCATCGGCAGTGCTGATATCGATGAGGGACGGATGCTTCAGGAACTGGCTATTCTGGCTGACAGGTTGGATGTCTCAGAGGAGGTTCACAGGCTTCTCTGTCACATTGATCATGCTGTCGAAACGCTTGAGGGGGATGACCTCGACATGGGGCGGACCCTTGGATTCATCATTCAGGAGATGCACAGGGAGGTTAATACTCTCGGCTCCAAGTGTGATGATCCAGACCTCTCAAGGAGGGTTGTCAGGATGAAGAACGTTCTGGCCTCCCTGAAGGAGCAGGTTGCGAATGTGCAGTGAGCTCCGGACAGCACCGGGCATACTTGTCGTCATAGCCGGTCCCTCTGGTGCAGGCAAAACAACACTCGCGCACCACCTCGTAAAAACTTTTCCGGATGCCCGATTCTCTGTTTCAACAACAACCAGAAGCCTTCGTGGGGAGGAAGTTCACGGGGAGGACTACTTCTTCGTTGAGGACGCTGAGTTCGAGCAGAGGCTCGCGGACGGATACTTTGTCGAATGGGCGGAAGTACACGGAGAAAGATACGGCACCTCTGCCGAATGGGTCAGACGGACGCTGGCAGGCGGGAAGAGTGTGATCCTGGATATAGATGTGCAGGGTGCGATACAGGTGAAGAGGGTTTTTCCCGGAAGCATACTTGTATTTGTGCTTCCTCCGTCACCATCGGTCCTGATGAAACGTCTTGTTTCCAGGAACACCGACAGCCCCGGCATTGTACGGAATAGACTCCATGCCGCCGAAGAGGAGATCAGCTGGATAGGTTCTTTTGACTATTACATCCTGAATGACTGTCTGAGCAATTCGCTCAATCGCATAGAGGCGATATTCATGGCTGAAAGCTCGAGGTTGAAAAATCTGCCATTGCCGCCTCAGGTAAGGGCTTACGGCCCCGAACGCTTTCACGGGCTCGATCAATGGAAGGGTTCGAAGGTCATTGTGACATCAGGCCCCACCAGGGAGTTCGTCGATGAAGTCCGTTTCATATCCAACCGCTCCAGCGGCCTCATGGGAACGGGGATGGCCGAAGCTTTCCGCGATGGGGGAGCCGATGTGGTCTTCATCACCGGTCCCTGCTGCCATTCCGATCCTTCCTCGGTCAGGACCATCAGGGTCACCTCTGCGACCGAGATGCTCAACGCCGTAAGACGAGAGATCTCCGGCGCCGAACTGCTCGTCATGACGGCTGCTGTCTCGGATCTCAGGCCGGCATCGAGGAGAGATGGGAAAATGGAGCGGGGAGGTGGGATCACACTCGATATGGAGTCGACCCCGGATATACTCGCATCTCTTCAGGATGATCTGGCAATGGAGCGATGCAGGGTACTTGCATTTGCCCTCGAATACGGCGGTGAAGCG
>Ga0190293_1000091_pt1 | contig 32203 bp, 32 predicted proteins | sample 48693001_MG_FD_161671 | JGI IMG/M metagenome (GOLD analysis project Ga0190293, IMG submission 161671) | Hydrothermal vent microbial mat bacterial communities from Southern Trench, Guaymas Basin, Mexico - 4869-30-0-1_MG | ecosystem: Environmental > Aquatic > Marine > Hydrothermal vents >...
AAACCCGGTCCAGATCACTTTGCCTCGCTTTGTTTGCGCGAGTATGTTTCGTCGTGGACGTGGAAGGGACCCCCGTGACCCAGCGACCGGAACCAGATCACAGTGCTGAGGAACTGGCAGAGAGGGTGTTCGCAGCCGCCCTCGGCACCTTCGACCTGTTCGCTCTGTACGTCGGTGACCGCCTGTCGTACTACGAACTTCTTGGCAAGCACGGGCCGCTCACGACAAGCCAGTTGGCTACTGCGGCTGGCACAGAGGAGCGTTACACGCGTGAATGGCTTGAACTGCAGGCGGTATCGGGGTTCGTATACGTCGCTGAGATGTCCGATGACGGACGGGCTCGCAGATTCGCTCTGCCCCAGGAGTACGCCGAGGTCCTGACCGACCCATTGAGCCTGACGTACCTCGCACCACTGGCAAGGATGCTGGCAGCGGCAGGGACAAAACTATCTGCTGTTGTTGATGCCCACCGCGAAGGTGGCGGGGTGTCGTGGGGTGAATTCGGTGTCGACATGCGTGAGTCCCAGGCAGACATGAACCGTCCGTTCTTCGTGAACCTTCTCGCCTCCAAATGGATCCCCTCTGTTCCCGAGTTACATGAACGCCTCACGCGTCAGGCGCGGGTGGCTGACATCGGCTGCGGTTATGGCTGGTCGGCGATCGGACTCGCAGACGGCTACCGATCGATCACGGTTGACGGGTACGACATCGACGAGCCTTCGATCCGTAGCGCCCGTATCCATGCGGCCCAGGCACGTGTGGATGACCGAGTGAAGTTCCATGCGATCGATGCGGGTGACGCATCGGTTTCCGGTAACTACGACGTGGTCGTGGCGTTCGAATGCATCCACGACATGCCTGACCCTGTATCGACGCTGGCAACGATGCGGCGCATCGCGGCAGATGATGGCATCGTGATCGTGATGGATGAGAAGGTGTCCGAGGCGTTCGATCCCGATGCAGCTCAGGTCGAACAGATGATGTACGGGTTCTCTAACTTCATCTGCCTCCCCGACGGCATGGCACATCTCCACAGCGCAGGCACGGGCACGGTGATGCGCCCTGACACCTTGAGGAAATACGCACAGGGGGCCGGCTTCTCTGACATCGAGATCCTCCCCATCGAGACAGACGTATGGCGGTTCTACCGCCTCGTGTAGGCATGATCGCAGGCGATCAGCTGGAGAGCACCGAGGGCTCCACTGACTCCACGCGGCGAGCGAGATACACGAGTTGTGGGTTGTCCGAAGCGATGCGGCTCGCTGCCAGGAACGGATCGAGCGCAGCCTCGGGATCTCGCTCTGCCAGACTCTCTGCCCAACTGATCAGAGACATCCCTTCGAAGGGAGGGGATGAGATCGCCCTGTTCTGTTCAACAGCGTAAGCGTAGAGCTCATCGCTTTGATTGGTGTTGCCGAGCGCCAGGTTGAGCCCGGCGAGATAGTGGGCTGCCGACCCGTGATAGCTGGTTCCGTTGTCGACATAGAGCGACGCGTGGGGAGCGAGGATCTCGGCAAGGAACTCACACTTCTCAAGATCGCCAACGAAGGTGGCACCGATCGACAATGCCGCTGAAGCGGCGAGTTGGTCGTGGCGAGGATGATCGACCAGGACCTTGCGGGCACCTCCATCGTTCCACCGGGCCAGCCAATGCCGGGCCATCTCCGCATCACCGGCCCGGGCGTACGCCGCGACCAGGGCCGCCGAGATCACGGGGAGTTGCGGGAGAGCAGCGAACCAGCCCTCGAAGACCTGGGCCAGAGTGGCTCTCCCTGAAGGGCTGGCTCCGAGGTCGATAACCGGCGGCTGCATGAGCGTGTCACGCTGGAAATGGATGGTGTAGAGCTGCCCGAGAACGTACAGATCGGCATCCGCGTCACCAGCGGCGCGTCCGGCCTTCCAACCGGCAACCGCAAGACTCTCCGATGTATCAAGCTCTCCTCGGACCGCCTGACGGACCGCCTGACGGAGCCTCGTCCACTGCACGAGGCGTGGCTGTTTGAGGATGTCTGCAAGCCTGACCATCTCATCGAGATGCGTGTCTGCCCTGGCGAGGTCGCCGTAGTCCGAAGCGAGCTGGAAGCCGAAGGAGTGCGTCGCCCACATCCAGTGGGGTTGACCGATGAGTTCTGCGGTCTCCTGCATCCGCTCAACGAGCTCCCCACGGCGTTCCATCTTGTCTGGGCGCCAGAGAAGCTGGATCAGGTCCGACATGATCCGAAGCTGGTCTCTCGGTTCGAGGTCTGCCGATACGGCAAGCGCATAGGCCTTCTCAGCGCGAGCTAGCCCGATGTCAGGGTCCTCGAGGTAGAGGTTCTCCATCGAGATCCGTGCCTCTGTCAAGGCAATGGCCCTCTCATTTGTCACGTCTGCGTACTCGAGAGAACGTTGAAGCCATGCGCTCTTGAGCGCCGCAACCCGACCGCCCACGATGGTGAAGGATCCGAGGGTATTCGCCCGGGCGGCATCACCGAGGAGCTCCGGATACAGGACAGGCACCTCGGGGGGACACGGATCCAGATCGCGCGATGCGAGGACTGCGGGGTCGCTCACGCCACCGGCGCGGAGCCGTGAGATGATCTCCTCGAGAGATCGCCTCGATCTGTTGCCCTCGGAGAGAAGGCATGCGTGGAGCAGCACACGGAAAGCGGCAGGTTCAGAAGCTTCCCTGAGCGCCCGACCGCGAAGGATGAGGAGCGAGATCTCCTCCTGAACGTCGAACACCGATCCACTTGCCCACACATCCCACTCGTAGAGGATCTTGAGATGTCTCCTGTGGAACATCGCAACATCGGAGAACTGGCGGTCGGCCGTGGCTCCAGCGATACCAGCCTCACAACACTCGATCGCGCGTTGTGCGCGGTCAGCCAGGCGGCCGTCGGCATCTCCAAGCCACAGGGAGCGGTAGTAGTGAAAACTGAGCGATCGGAACGGAGCGTCAGGACGCGTTCCGCGCATGTGATCCAATGCCTCTGCGATACGAAGATGGAACGGTGCCTCCTCCTCCCGGCTCAGCGATGCCATGAGCGCCTCTCTCAGGAGATCGTGGTTGAAACGCCAGCGTCCGCTCGCACCCGCGACGGGCTCGACGACGCCCTCCTCGGAGAGCCTCCGAATCAAACCACCAACCACAGCAGCAGGTTGTCCCGTTGCTGCAATGAGCAGTGGCACATCGAACTCTGCTCCGATCAATGCGGCTGTGGTTGCGATTTCCATCTCGGATTCATCAAGGCCTGCGTAGCGTTCTGCGACTGTTTCAGCCAGATCCGTCGGCACCTCGATACCGATGAAGTCATCATCCACACGCCACTTCCCTTCTGATACCTGGGCGAGATCGCGTCGTTCGATGCTTCGCAGGATGGATGCGACGTGGAACGGGTTCCCACGCGACAGAGCATGGATCTGGCCGACGACGCCACGTGCCCGATCATCTAGCTCACCGCGAACCGAAGAGACGTACTCGACGCACGCGTCCACGTCGAGTCCCTCCACGTCAAGGATGTGTCGCGACATCGCCTGGCAGTGCCGCTCGAAGTGTGAGCCTGTGATGAACCTCCCATGTACAGGCCGTGCAGTCGCGATGATCGCCACATCCATGCGGGTTGGTGAGAGGGCTATGTAGCGGAGCGCTTCGAGAACCGCCGGTGATGCATCGTGGATGTCATCGATCACGATGACGACATGGTGAAACCTCGACATCGTGGCGAGCCAGTCCACAAGTGCTTCGAGAAGACGGAACCGTTCAGTAGCAGGGTCGAGACCGTCCAGGGTCGTTGAAGCCTCAGAAACGGGTTCAAGCTCGGGGACGATGCGGGCGAGATCAGCGACGCCCGGCCCGATGACATCTTTAGCTGGCAGATCTGAGGTGTAGCGCAACAGGTACCGGATCATCTCTGAGAACGGGCCGAATGGTGGCTGGAGGTCAGGTTCAACTCGACCGTGGAGGACGATGGCTCCCCGGTCGTGGGCGACGCGTGCAGCATCATAAGCAATACGGGACTTTCCCATGCCTGCTTCGCCCCGCAGAATCGTGTACGAGCACGACATCATCTCGCGATCGGGGTCTGTGCGGGTGAGCTCCGCAAGCAGGGACTTCCTTCCGACTGTCTCCGTGGGAACGTACTCGTCACGTACGGCCAGCGACTCGCTCGAGCCAACGATCGTCGCGGGCAGCGGGGGCTTTGGTACCGGACGAGAGATCTCGCGCCGCAACACGGCGGTGAACAGGTTGTTCATCTCTTTCGAAGGTGGAGCTCCTGCGTACTTGTGGTCAAGATGTGTTTCATACTGGGTGAACACCCGTTCGGCCTCAGGATACCGCCCGGCCATCGAAAGCGCAGACATCAGCCACATGGGGAACCGTTCGTCATCTGGATCGTCCAGAACAAGCAGCTCGAGATCGTGGATGAACATGTTCCCCAACCCGATCGTGACCGCCGGCGCGATCTGTTCGAATGCGGCAACGAAGACTTCGATACCCACGTCCCTCCGGTAATCGGCGGTCGCGTCGATTCCCGGTTCACCAGCAAACACCTCACCACGCACAAGGGAGTTCGCTTCCTGGTAGGCAGCGAAGCTCCTGGCTGGCGCGTCCTTCACGAGCCTTCGCGCCACGGCGAGCAGGTCCACGAACTCGTCGACATCGTATCGATGACCGTCAAGCGGTATCCGGTAGCCATCGTCGACCGTCTCGATGGGGTCGTCTGCACCAGCTTTCTCGAATACCTTCCGCATGCCGTTGATGAGGACACGCAGCGATCCCTTCGTGGGCCGCTCCGGCTCGCCACGGCGTCCACGGGGGTTCTCGATTCGCGCTTCGTGTACACCGTCGAGGATGTCATCGACCGACAGCGGCCGTTGGTCGGCCATGAGTAACAGTGCAATGACCGAGGTCCCATCGGGTGTGAGGCCGATCCTCGAACCTTCGTGCTTGATCTCAACCGGGCCCAGCGCATTGAAGTCCATCGCTTACGGCCCACCGGGTGACGAGGCGCGGTTGGCAGGAATGGCTGCCATCTCCCTGAGCATCGAGATGCTCGGAACGAAGAAATAGTCGCCTCCGAGAAACTGCGTGAAAGGCTGGGGCTGGCATCGGAGAACGGGATGCTCCCCATTGATCACGATGCGTAGGTTCTCGCCGTTGCCTGCGATCGGATCAGCATCGTTCCCGAGCCTGAACGTTCTTCCGCCGTTGAGCCACTGATTCTGGATGAACTCGAACTGGTCTTCGATTCTGGCGTTGAGAGCGATGAAGATCAGGCCTCGCTGCTTCTTGTCCTCCGCTTCGCCCTCGGCATAGGGATCTCCATATGGCATGCCCCTGCGGATGATCCTGTGACGGTTCACGCGCCTCCCCTCAAAGTGGAGGTCATCCCGGGGATTCGAGCGTCGTACGTGGCTTGTGAGCGGGCACAGGGACCCATCGGGGTCATTAGCGTAGGTGAAGTCGTTCGAGAGTTCGGGAGGTACGGGATCTGAGGGAGCGCCGGGTGGCACCACCAGTGGGGTGCCATCGTGGTGTCGCCCCATCATCTTGGCTTCGATCGTCCTCTGCTTGCGGCCGGAGTCTGATGCCATCGCTTTGCTTGCTCTGCGGAACGCCGCAACGTCCTGGCGAAGCTTGCGATACACAAGGAACGTACCGTCTTTCGCGGCCGGCGCTGAGTCGAGGCGTTCAGATGATCCGAGTCCTTCGTCTGGATACCCGACGATGAATTCCCCGACCGGAAGGCTCTGCCAGCCCCGTGCGCTGCGCTTTCCATCCCCTGGGTTGCCTGGACGGAACCCATCGATCGCTGGTTGGCTCACTCCGTCAACGAAACCGAAGTGCTCCTTGGCATCTTCCAGTGTGCGGGCGAATTGACAACCGATCTTCGTGACGCCCTCGATCGATTCGACCACTTTCCGGATCTCGTCCAGGGCCTCACCTCGACACTGTTCTGAGACTGCACTGACCCATACGAGCACGTGCGGCCACTCATTGATGTCCTTCCATGGTTTCGGTTCCTCGTCGTCTGTCCACCACGCATGTGCGATGGTGCCGTCGGGCCACTCGTAGCCGCCTCCTTTGCGATTGGGCCAGGTGTCGTTGAGGTCTGCTGAGAACATCCCCGACTCGAAGGCTGATCCCGGATCAGGATCGGCATCATCTGCGAAAGGGTCGGATTTACGCAATCGCATGATGAACGTCCGCTCATACCTCTTCGCATCGGAGATCGGTGTGCGGGCGAGGCATAGACCTTCTTGGGTGAAGGCGATGTTGATGTTCACATCTGGTGTATGAGGGAACACCGACGCTGCCGAGCCGACGTACGTACTGGCAAGGAGGCCACCGACGAGCGCCGCCACGCTTTCCTGATCGGCGACTCGGAGGAACACGTAGCAGGCCCACTCCCACTTCGATGAACCGCGCAGGATATTTCCCTGGATGTTCCGCGGGTCGGGGGAGGCGCTCATGGAGAATCCACCGGCGGGCTCGCTGCCAGGAGCGCTCTGAAGTCGCTCTTGCCCTGTCCTCCACCACCTGCTCGGGCGAAGACGAACTCGGTGAACCACTGGTGGGTGTGCAATGCCCTGTGGATGTCCCACAGCGATGTGCGGGGATAGTCAGCGAATGGCACCGTTGGGTTGAACGACGTTGCTGCGATGTAGTCGAGGAACTGCCGCTTGGTCCGGTTGGGGCCGAATCCGTAGCATGACGCCCAGACCAGGTCGATCAAGGTGTCCCAAGCTCCTGTTGGGTCGATGTTCGACCACACATCGAAAAGTTCACTCAACCAGGCATCATCTTTCCCGAGCGAACCGTCGGCATCGACGCTCATCAGAATGTAGGCGGACTCGAGCGCCCGCATCTCGTCGCCATCACACACCTCCTTGACGATGGCGATACGTGCAAAGTGTGTACCGGCCACCGCAGCGAAAGGGCTGGTGTGCTCATTCTCGAGCGTGGCGATTTGCTCTGCCAATCCACAAGCCAATTCGGCTGGGAATGGGGAGAGTGAGGTGAGGCTCAGGTGATCTCCTCCCCCTGCCACGAACGCCATCGGGTGAGGTGTCATCGGCGGTTTCCAGTTTATCGTCCCGAGGTTCCGCTGGAGGGTGCTGACGAGGAGGTCGAATTCGGTATCCCACGCAGGAGTGTCCAGGTACTTCGCGTGGATAGCGAAGCTCCTGACATGCCGGTCAACGGCTAATGCCGCCTTGATGTCAGCCGTTGAGAGCCTCGGGAACGCGGCGTAGTAGTGTGCATGATCGATCGTGTGCTTGTCGACGAATGTGAAGAACCCCTCGAACCCCAGGTCGACCGGTGGTACCCAACCCGGAGTCTGATCCCAGAACACTCCGAGATCATCGAGGGTCGCCTCCATGAAGGTGTCCACGTAGGCTGGCCATTCGTCATCGAAGTTCGAGGTGAACACCATGAAGCCGTGGTCAGGTCTCTCATCTGGTTGCCAATCGAATTGAGGCAGGCCAGGGACGCGCCACCCGCGTATCGGCTGCTTCTGCATGAGCATCCACCTTCCGAAGTGGATGAAGTTGAGTGCTTCGAGGATGACTCCTGGACCGGCGCCGCGCTGAGAGCGGCCTCGGAACCTGCGAGTTGCACTCGTGAATGAGGGATACCTCAGGACCCACCGCAGCAGGAGGAACTGCTTGAACCGCGCAAGCCGCGTCGGAGTGAGGGTGACGAGTGTTACCCCCTGGCTATCTCGCATCGTCTTCCCCCTGGTCGGATCGCACTGGTCACCACCAGCACTGTGATCCTCTCCAATCCTATTCGACCACACGGCCACGCGCCACCGCCATCTTCAACTTTTCCGTCAACGCCCGGTCAATTGGGTATAGTCGAAGAGTGAGGGACAACACGACCACAAAACTCGATCGGGGACCGAAAGGGACCGACGAACGGACACGCACGGTCGAATCTGCGCGCATGGCCGTCGAAGCCGTGGACCTGCACAAACGAGCAGACCAGACGGACCGTACAGGAGGCCGACCAGCACACACATCCGGTCTGTACCTTCGTGGCCATCTCCGATCATCGCCAGGTTCGGACCCATTCACATCACCGGTCTTCCGCAACGACCGTCCCGAGGTCACCGTTCGTCTATCCCCCATGATCTCGGCCGTCAAGGATCGCCCGTTTGATCTCCACGGGATCGCCGTACGGATCCAACCCGGAGACAACGCCGTTGATCTCACCGACCTCGTCGCTCTGAATACACATCCGTTCATGTTCCGCAGTGCCGATGACTTCGCAACGTTCCTGGCCCGAACGCAACAGGGACCGCGCCAGATCGCTATCGGGGTCGGTGCGTTCGGTCTCGCAGCCATTGCAGGGAACGCAAGTCTCCAGGGGATGGCGAATGCGGTGGTCGCGATGGCCGGTGCGAATCGGCCACTGTTCGGCCGCAGCTACTGGGGTATCCACACGTTCTTTGCGAATCGTCTCGTTTCGGGCAAGACCGTGCGAGTTCCGTACCGATATCGCCTCGAGATCAATGACGACGGGTCAAGTGACCGGGCCCAATCTCAGGGGAAGGTGCTCGGTAAGTACCGCGACATCGCCGGGTTTGTACGTCAGGAATCGCCGTTGCTCATCGATCTGTACTTTCTGTTGCCATGGAGGTGGGAGCGCCTTGTTGACTGGCCCAACGTTCCAATGAATATCCGACAGCAGATCATCAACCCGATTGCCGATTGGAAACACGTAACTCGGATTCACATGGCAACACTCGTTCTCGACGAGGTAGTCGATACGCAGGCGTTCGAAGGTGGACGAGCCGCGGACAGGTGCGACAACATGGTGTTCGACCCGACGCGACTATCCACCGGTCTCTACCCATCGAACGATCCCCTGTTGCGGGCTCGATCGGGCATCTACGCCGAATCTCATATGCGGAGGAAGTGATATGCCTGTGGTCTACCGCGACGACTACATACCTCCGCGCTTCCTCCGCCACAACATCGCGATGTACGCGTGGGCGAACATTGCGAGAAGGGTTCCCAAACCTCCGTACGAGCGGTTCGAACGAGTCCCATCTCCTACAGGCTCGTCCGGCAGTTTCTTCGAGCTGGCGTGGTGGCGAGTCACACCAGGAGAGGTGGGTGACAAGGTAGCTCTCGTCGCCCCTGGCCTATCTGGCGGGTCCCTTGCACAGCCAACACGCGGGATGGTTCGCGCACTTCACGAGGAGGGTTGGGATGTCGCCGTGTGGGTATATCGCGACACAGGGAAGGTCCCGACGTCCGTGCGCAGAACATACAGCGGATACGGTCTTGATGATCTCAGCGTTGCCGTCGATCGTCTCGAGGGGAGCTACGACCAGATAGCACTCGTCGGATTGAGTCTCGGCGGCAACCTCGTCGTCCAATACGTCTGTGCGACCAACGACAGCCCGGTTTCTCGAGCCGTGGCCATCTCGGCGCCGCTGGCGTTCGGCTCGACGGTCGAGTATTGGAGCCAGGCCATGATGGGGCGCGGGGTCATCTCATGGTTCGCAAGAAGGGACATGAAGAAGAAGGTGAAGCGCAAGGCGCGCAGGACAACGGCGGTGACGCCTGACGATGTCAGGGCCTATGCAAAGGTACGTACAGCTGCTCAGGCGGACCACTACATAAACACCGAGTTCAACGCGAGTCCCGGCGCGTCGCAGTACTGGCACCAAGCCACCACCTTGACGGCTTTGAGCACCACGCAAACCAGCACTCCCCTCCTCATCATCCAGGCAAGAGACGACTTCATACTGGAGTCGCACTCATATCCACACCCAAGCATGCTTGCGCCGAGCATCACGATGGAGCTCACAAGGAACGGCTCTCACATCTCATTCGTTCCTCGAGGTTGGAGCAAGCACCGATACTGGACCGAGCAACGAACTGTTGATTTCCTCACGTCGCAGTAGCAGCATCTTCGACAGACACAGAGCCCGGTGCGATGGATATTGCCGCCGTCATCTCTGCGGGCGTGCCCTTCGTGACAACTCCTCCTCAACGGTCGTGATGAGGCAAGGGCTGTTCGGCCTGAGCTTTCGCATCCTGTTCGAGGTCATCGGCGCACCGGTGAGTACACCGCGACCAAGCTGAGCAGCGGTTGCGTTGGCTCCGCTGTCGGAGACGATCACCACACGTCGCCTATTGGCCGCCTTGACCGGAAGGCCGAAGGGTTCCCGATGAGGAGCGTCGCTACGTCCGGTGCGTCACACCACCGACCATGACTTCTCCAGGTTCCCCTGCCTGTGCTGGACCGACCTGCTCGCCGTCTGACCTCCCAACGGCCTACACGGATGCACCAACGCGTTCCTGCTCGATGCTGTCGCCAGACTCCATCTCGGGTTCGGGGAGACCGGCTTCGCCTTCGATGTCGATGGTCGGCAATAGGCGATCGAGCCAGACCGGGAGCCACCAGTTGGCATCACCCATCAGCTTCATCGAAGCAGGCACCAGGATCATGCGAACGATGGTGGCGTCGACGAATATCGCGGTTGCCAGTCCAAGTCCGAACATCTTGATGGTGGGGTCCTCACCAAGGACGAAGCCGAAGAACACAGCGATCATGATCAGAGCTGCCGAGGTGATGACCTTTGCAGTGGTCGCGATGCCGTGGATCACGGAGCCGTCGTTGTCACCGGTAAGGAGGTATTCCTCACGAACCCGTGACAGCAGGAACACCTCGTAGTCCATCGAAAGCCCGAACAAGATGGCGAACATGAACATGGGGATGAACGAGACGATCGGCACGGTCGACTCGAGACCGATGAGGTCTTTGCCCCATCCCCATTGGAACACCATGACGAGAACCCCGTAGGCGGCACCGATGCTGAGCAGGTTGAGTAGCGCCGCTTTGAGGGGAACGAGGAGCGACCGGAACAGGACGGTGAGCAGCAGGAACGACAGTACGAGGACAGCTGCGATGAACAGGGGAAGCCGATCGTTGACCTGGTTCCCGATATCGGCGTACGTTGCGGTGGCTCCGCCGACGTGCGCCCGAGCGGGGCTTCGGTCGAATATCGGAGGGAGGACCTCGGTTCGCAGCCGTTCGATGGTCTCGACCGTTGTGACATCCTGGGGTGCCGTTGTCGGGAACGCGAACAGCGTCGCTACTCCAGCGTCGACGTTGACATCTGGTCCCATGACGGCTGCGATGCCCTCGTCGGCTTCCACTGCTGGCGCCAGGCGTTCAAGGGCATCGGGGTCCCCTGCAATGTCGACGGCGATGACCAGCGGACCATTGATACCGGAGCCGAATCCTTCGGCAACGAGATCGTACGCTTGGCGTTGGGTACGCGACTCTGGCAGGGTTCCCTCGTCGGGGAACCCGAGGCGGAGCGACAGCACAGGGGCGGCGAGCAGTAGCAGGAACGCAGTGGTGCCGATGGTGTACGCCCACGCATGGCTCGTGACGTGCTCTCCCCATCGCTGCCATCGCAACCCAATGGTACGGCCATCGCTCTGATGCCGCCGGTGGATCCCGAGGCGGTTGATCCAGTGGCCCGAGAGACCGAGAAATGCGGGGAGCAGCGTGACGGATGCGACCACCATGATCAGGACGACGACAGAGATGGCGATGCCGGCCGCGGTTATCGAAGGAACGCCAGCCACGGCAAGGCCGAGGATCGCTATGACAACGGTGCCCCCTGCGAAGATCACGGCCTGGCCGGCAGTCGCAACGGAGCGCCCCGCCGACTCTTCGACGGTCATTCCGCGTGCGAGGAACTCACGATGCCTGGTCACGAGGAACAGGGCGTAGTCGATGCCGACACCGAGGCCGATCATGGCGGCGAGTTGTGGTGCCCATCCAGGAATCTCGATCAGGTAGCTGATCAGCGACATCGAGCTGATGCCGAGGGCGAGTCCGAACAGGGCCATGCCGATGGGGAGGCCCATTGCAATGAGCGATCCGAATGCGAGAAGTAGGATGATCGCTGCAGCGACCAGGCCGACCATCTCGGTCATGCTCGTCTCAGCCTCTTCGAACAGGAAGAAAAGGTCACCGTTCATCTCGATCTGGAGCGGGAACCGTTCCCGTGCGTCGACAGCGAATGCTTTGAGGTTCTCGAGGTCTGCGGTATCAAGCTGTTCGGCTACCGCGTACTGGACTCGGATAAGGGCGATGCGTCCGTCTGGCGACACAGAGCCGCTTGCAACGGCTTCCTCGGGCCCAGCAGCGAGATCCGCGGCAGGATCGCTTGCACCGAGCACGTTCGGCAGATTGACTGCTGACACCTGGACACTCGCCAACGCACGTTGGGCACCTGGCGAGGTGAAGAACGTGGCGCTCTCGTCGAGCGGCGTCAGCACGATCTGGGCGGTCGGCCCTGCTGAATCAGACTGCGCCGCAGCAAGCAGCTCGGTGGCTAGCTGGGAATCGAGGCCAGGCACCTCGAACGAATCGTCGAGTTCCTGGCCGAAGGCCCCCGCAGCTCCGATGACAAGCACGGACATGAGGAGCCAGATCCCGATCGCGGTCCATGGACGTCTGGCTGAGAGCCGTCCGAGTCGGTAGAGCGATTGTGACATCGTTGCTCGTGTGTTCCTGGTTGTCGATCCTGTTGACCGTTCCATTGTGCTTCTCCTCATGTGGGGTCCTGAAAGCAATAGTGCGGCAATACGGTCTCGGATACATCAGGCGAACGGCCTGACTTTCGCTGGCCAAACGATCGATTCGCAATTCGGCCTTTCGGCCGATGCGCCCGACGACGACTCCACGTACCATGGCTCCTATGAGAGAATCCATACGATCGTTACTCGCCCAGCCGCGGGTCCCTGATCCGCCGGCGAGGGTGTGGCGGGACTGGGTGCTCGTCGGCGTTCTCGTGCCCGTTGCGTTCCTCGAATTGCTGCTCAGGGACGACGTGGTATGGCCGCTTCTGGCCCTGACGCTTGCAATCATCTCGATCGTTTCGTTGTTGTGGCGCCGCACGTACCCGCTAGCTGTAGTGGTGATCGTGTTCGGTGCGATAACCGTTGCGAGCGTCGCTACTGCCATCGCCGGTGCCGGCGAGTTCGGGCTGTATGTCACTGTGGTCGTGATACTGCCCCCGTATGCGCTCTTCCGCTGGGCGTCGGGCAGAGATGCTGCCATCGGGATGGGGTTCATCGTGACGGTGGCCGTGATCAACAGCGTGATAGCAGCGATGAACGGTTCCACCACAGGTGTGATCCTCGAACCGCTGATCGGGAGTGCCGTGTTCCTGGCGCTGCCCGCTGCGCTCGGGGCGTTGGTGAGGTACGAGACGAATGCCAGGGCCAATGAGATAGACAAGGCCAAACTCCTCGAACGCGAACAGCTGGCACGTGAACTGCACGACAGCGTCGCACACCACGTGTCTGCGATCGTGATCCAGGCCCAGGCGGGCCACACGGTTGCTGCTGCCCACCCCGATGCTGCAGCGGATGCGCTCGCCGTGATCGAGGAGGAGGCATCACGAACGCTTGCGGAGATGCGCGTGATGGTCGGAGCCCTCCGCGACGATCACACCGCGGACCTCGGCCCACAGCGTGGCGTCGCCGACATCGAGCGGCTCGCAAGCAACGCGGAGAGCGTTCCAATCGTCAAGGTCCTTGTGACCGGTGACCTTGACGACCTGCCACCGTCCGTTGATGCTGCCATCTATCGCCTCGCCCAGGAATCGATCACGAACGCCACTCGGCATGCCAAAGATGCTGCCCGCGTCGAGGTCCGCGTGACCGGTGATGAAGCCAATGTCCGGCTGACGGTCACCGACGACGGCACCCCCAACGAGCCAGGCCTGACGCCGTCGGGATACGGAATCGTCGGGATGGAGGAACGGGCCACACTTCTCGGGGGGACCCTCGACGCTGGTCCTGGCGCGCAACAGGGCTGGACGGTCACTGCGGTGATCCCGAAGTCGGGTGTCGCAACATGACGATCCGGGTCCTCGTTGCCGACGATCAGGAACTGGTCCGTACCGGTCTTGCAATGATCCTCGACGCACAGCCAGATATCGAGGTCATCGGGACAGCTGTCGACGGGAAGCAGGCTGTCGCCCTGGCGAGGGAGTTACGCCCCGATGTGTGCCTGCTCGACATCCGCATGCCGGAGATGGACGGCCTCGAAGCGACCCGTGAGCTGGCAGGGGCCGATGTCGAGGACCCGATGGCGATCGTGATCATCACAACGTTCGACCTCGACGAGTACGTACACGGTGCCCTCAAGGCAGGTGCCCGTGGCTTCCTGCTCAAGGATGCCGGCCCTGAGCTACTCGTTCAGGCAATCCATGCCGCTGCCAACGGTGATGCGCTCATCGCCCCGAGTGTCACGGTCAGGCTTCTCTCTGCGTTCGCGCAGTCTGCCTCCCAAGCAGCACCTGCACAGCCGGCCTGGCCGTTGACGGACCGCGAAGAGGAGGTGCTCGTCACGGTGGCACGAGGCCGCACCAACGCAGAGATCGGCGACGAACTCCACATCAGCCTCAGCACCGTCAAGGCTCACCTTGCGAGCCTGATGACCAAACTCGAGGCCCGCAACCGGGTGGAGCTTGCGATCTGGGCCCACGAAAGCGACCGCGTCTGAGCCCGGACTCCGCCCATGGGAGGAGTCTTTCCTGACGTCTTCAGCCGAGGCCAACACTCATCGAGAAGCTCCACAGGGACGCGGCCCCCGGGGCCTCCCGCTGTTTCCAGGCATCGGCGTAGGCATCGCCAAGCTTGGATGATCGAAGGATCCGCACAGCTGATCGCACCACCGCCGAACGGGAGGCGTAGCCATGCGCCTCGGCGTCCTCGTCGAGGAATCGGACGTCATCGCGTGGGAGGCTGATGGAAGTGTTCACGCTCACACGCTATCGGTCGCGGCACTCCCTGGTTGGCAGCATTCACGACTTCAGGTGATAACCGTCCAGCCCATCTCCCTGGCCTTCTTGTGCTTCTGGCGGCGGTACTCCTCGGTGTACGGGGTTCTTCTGGTGAACCCCATCTCCTCGATGTCTTCGAAAACCCGGTCGACCGCGACCGATACAGGGACCTCGATGTACCCGTTGCTGCGGTAGAGGTACCCGCGCCCGTCGTGGTCCAGATGGAGCGACACCCGAGTGATGCCGTGTTTGTAGACCTCGATGACCGCTCCTTCCCATTCAACGCGGTACATGAACATGAACCCGTTGCAATGCTTGAGCGGCAACGCATCGTGAAGGGGGCCCCAATCCGGTTCGAACGATGCACAGTGATCACGCATCTCATCCATGACACGGCTCATCTTGAGGATGAATGCTTGACGTTCTTCTTCGGTGAGTTCTTCTTCTGTGTGTTCTTCCATACTGCCACCGTACGAAATCCCACGGGTGATTGGAAGGGGTCTGTTTCCGGTACGCGCGGCGTTGTCGTCAGCGCAGCACGTGGATGTTGGCCTCCTCACTGATGCGGATCAGTTCATCAGGCCACACCGTGACGCTGACCTCACCGATGTGCGCCTTGCGCAGCAGGTACATGTAGGTGCGTGACTGTCCGATGCCGCCCCCGATGCTGAGCGGGATCTCATCGTTGAGGATCGCCTGGTGATACGGCAGGGCGAGATCGTCGGTAAGGCCGGCCACCTCCATCTGCAGGACGAGAGATTCCTTGGTGACCCGGATACCCATCGACGTGAGTTCGTGTCGGCGTTGTGTGACGGGGTTCCACACCAGGATGTCACCGTTAAGTCCGTGCCGGACACGTCCGTCGCCCGATGCCGTCTCCGTGATCCAGTCGTCGTAATCGGCGGCCCGCATCTCGTGGGGATAGCCGTCGTCGAGTACAGACCCGATGCCGATGATGAATACGGCAGGATGCTCCTGGATCAGCTTCGTTTCGCGTTGTTTGCGAGGCAGGTCCGGGTACATCTCAAGCAGATCCTCAGCGTGGATGAAGAAGAGCTCGTCAGGGATCGGCGGGTAGCCGTTACTGAGCGTCGGGTACATGTCTGAGACGATCCGACCTGCGTCGACGATGACGCCCCAGATCTTGCGCACGGTGTCCTTGAGATACTCGAGCGTGCGGTCCTCGGTGCTAATCCTGCGTTCCCAGTCCCATTGGTCGACGTAGGCGCTGTGGTCGTGATCGAGGAAGTAGTCCTTGCGCACGGCCTTCATGTCGGTGTTGATCCCCTCGCCTACTTCGCAGCCGAACTGGGCGAGGGCGGTACGTTTCCACTTCGTTGCGGCCTGCACGACCTGGGTAACGATGGGTTCGTCGAGTCCGAGGCCAGCAGGGAACTCAACAGGGGTGCGCGAGCCGTCACGGTCGAGCATGTCATTGACGCCACTGGCCCGCGAGACGATGAGGGGCACCTGAACCATCTGGAGGTTGAGTTCCCTGCACAGACCGTCCTCGATCGCAGCCTTCGCAGCGAAGAGCGCTTTCATCGTTTCCATGGGACTCAGTGCCGAGGTGTACCCGGCGGGAAGCACTTTGGCGACTTCCTCGTAGGTGCTGATGCCTGGCCCGGCCAGGTCGGCAGTCTTGTCGGTCATTGTTGGATCGCTCCTCTCAGCGTGCATTCCAATCGACTCACAGCCGGTGGATCTGCGGCACACATTGGCTCGATCGTGCGCACGGTGACAGGTGTTGCGGCCCCTCGTCATGGGCAGTCGGAACACCTGGCCGCGCAGCCGATTCCGCCGCACGCCGCTTCGCCGCCGACAGCTTCCATTCTAGACCCAGGGTTGGCTGCCATCTGTCTGTGACCATCCCAAGATGCCGACCCACGTGGGTTCCTGTATCGTGGACACATGGACGATGACAGACTCAAGGTGGCATACGCGGTCCTGGGCAAGGACGATCCAGATGCAGTAACGCTTGCCGATGGGATGGTTCAATCGATCTCAGGCGAACTCGGTGTCAAAGGCTTCACCCTCTCGCGTGTGCAACGATTCGCCTGGTATGACCTGTGGGTGAACTGGGACGCAACCGACCAACAGAAGCGAGAGGTGCTCACGGCAGGGGCTGCACTGTTCGATGCCCTGGGACTCGACAGGTACGCATCGGTGCTGCGATCCTCCGAGATCCCGGTGATCATTGCCGCCCACAGACGATCGTACAAAGAGGGCTTGGAAGCCTTCCAAAGGGCGTACGTGACATCGGGGATCGATCCACCCGACCTCGAGGGTCTCGAGTGGGGCGACATAATGGGAGGCCAGGAGAACGCTGCGCAGTCGGCCGTTGGGTTGGCCCTCGAACACGCTATGGACGAGGGTCGCATGACGCCAGGCGAGCGAGGCTGGAAGACGACCGCAAAGGCGATAACCGCCGAGGTGGTCGACTCTGCCCATCCTGAGATCCCTGGCCAATCGTGGCGAAGCGTGATCGTCACTGAACGGATCGAGAACTCGCTCCGCATGCTCGAAGACCGCTCCCCCGAGCTGCAGAAGTTGATGTCAGGTATCGCCAATCGTCTGCTTTCCCCGTTGCCGCCGCCCACGGATCTCGAACTGCATCTTGCACCCGCTGCCTGGTTCCTTGAATATGTCGGTGTGGGCGCCAAGATGACGGGCGCAGGTTTTCTCCCTACGGCAATGGTCAGCGATGGTGCGGATCGGTTCGGATGGGACAAGGGCTGGTCTGATGATCCGCCCAAGAAGGAGTCGGACTCCAGGGAGTTGGGGGCGCTACACCAGTTGCTGCTTGACGCCGGTGCGGTCCGGCATCGTAAGGGACTCATTGCCCGGACCAGTGTCGGCACAAAGATGCTCGAGGATCCGGAGTATGCGTGGAGGACCATCGCTGCGTCTCTCACACCTCAACAATGGCTGTCCTCCGTTGCCCAGGTGTACACGCTCCTGTTGCTCGACGGGGAGAGCGACACGGAGATTCTCTGTGACCGATCGCGAACGATCCTCACTGAGTTCGGATATCGATTCGGAGACGAACCGCCAGGAAAGTTCGACGTCAGGTCGGCGTGGCGCCATGTCAGCGAACCACTCGATGTCCTCGACGGGTACACCGAAAGTGGCCGTTATCCATCTCGAAGGTACACACTGTCCCCCTTTGGCGAGGCAACCCTGCTTGAGCGACTCAGGCTCGACGCGACCGGTCCAATGAGGCACCCATGAAAAGATCCACCGCGCTCAAACACGTTGAACACATCGCATCCGAGGCAACCCGGTATGCAGAGATGGAGCCGGAAGCATGGCCTCTTGAGTCGATGTGGATCGCCGATGACATCCTCGATGCGCCGGACACCTTGGATGTGGTCACCATGATTCTGTGCGTGGACGTCCCCGTTGAGGACCTCACGTGGCAGGCGCACAATCGGGCCGAGGTCGCCATTGCTGAGACGATGGGTATGGACAAGGCTCCGATCTGGCGCCACGGGCGACCGTCGGCGTGGCCGGCATGGAACGCTCAGAACCGCCGTGTCCGCCGGTTCTGGCACATCACGGAAGGTACCGACACAGAGATCATCGAGACCCTTCGCCAGGGGAAAGCGATCGAACCGCTTGCCGTTGAGCCTCATGTGTTCATCGAGCAGATGCAGACCGAACACGGCGTGTCACGCGCACATCTCCACCATGTCCTGGACGAGTACTGGGAGTTCCAGTGGCGCAAGGAACACAAGGGTTACGGCATCCATCCAGAGGACCACCTGTGGCGCGCCGCCTACGGTCTGCAACAGATCGAAGATGCCCTGGGAATAACCGATGAGGATCGCCCAAAGCTGCGGCTCGTCTGACCGAGTAAGGGCGAGAACCCGTTTCTTCTCCTCTCCCATTGAGTCGATCTACCGTTGTGTGTATACTATGCGCATGGCGCGTGTCAATGTATACCTCCCGAATGACCTCGCAGCCGAAGTGAAGGCAGCGGGGTTGAACATCTCGAGCATCACGCAAGAGTCCCTGCGCAGAGCTCTGGCAGCGAATCACACCAATGACTGGCTCAACACTCTTGCGACGGTACGTGCAACGGGCATCGACCACACCACAGTGGCAGCGGCCGTCGCGGCAGCAAAGGACGAGATCGAGGGTCATGGCTGATCGATTGATCGTCGATGCATCCGCCATGGTTGACCTACTCGTTGGGTCACCCCATGGCGTAGCGACCGGAGCCAGGATGCGTGGCCACGAATTGCACGTTCCTGCCCACTTCGATGCTGAAGTGTTCTCAGCTCTAGGTCGCTTCGAACGTGCAGGAGATCTCACTGCTCGCCAGGTCAAGGTGCGTATTGACCGGTTGATGGCAGCTCCGATGCGTCGTCATCTGCTTGCACCTCTGCTGAGTGGCTCGTGGAGACGTCGTCACAATCTGCGACTCGTCGACGCACTGTACGTCGAGCTCGCGTACCAACTCGATTCGCTCATCATCACGACTGACGCCGGCCTCGCAACCGCATCCCCAGCAGCCGAGCTGATCACGATCTGAGTTCGACCCCGCCGCGTCCACAGAGCGCAGGCCCGGACGCGTCGCATGCAATCTTGTATGCTTACTCGCATGCAGAGCACAAGCGTACGTATCGACAAGACAACACACACGGAGCTAAAGCGGCTCTCGGTGGCTTTGGGCACAACGGTTGGTGAGACCGTCGCCATTGCCGTGAGGCGACTGCGCCAGCGAGAGATCGGGAAACAGTTGGCGGCCGACCCGACACCCGAGGAATCAGAGTGGCTTGATGCTGACTTCGGGTGACATCGTGTCCCTCGATTTCGGTATACCCACCGGTCGAGAAACGGGTTTTGCTCGACCCGCTGTCGTGGTGACATCTCAAGAGATCCTCGACGAGGCCGCAACCGTTGTTCATGTCGTTCCTCTCACAACGTCATTGAGGGGGTTCGGCTCTGAGGCCGTTATCGAACCAGATGAGTCGAACGGCCTGGCCACGCGATCTGCCGTCCAGTGCCATCAGATTCGCGCCATCTCTGCTGGCCGACTGGATCAGAGCGTCGGCAACGTTGGCGTAGTTGACCTCACGACGATCCGCGCAACGATCGGACTCGTTCTCGATATACCGACACACTGAGACCGCGGCTGCCGCTTCTGGTTCGATCCCTACGGCAGCGATCGCGCTAGCAGCGGATTCCCCGTCGACCCCCACCCCTGACTAGCTGCCGCGACAGGCGGACTCAAGAATCTCCACAAAGCTGTAAGAAGCGCGGACCGGTCGCGTCTCATAGGTGTACGCAGTCACACGACACAAGGAGATCGACATGCGCAACACGCTCACACGTATCATCATGGCAGTCCTGGCAATCGCCACAGCGACCGCTCTGGCAACCCCGCCAGCATCCGCGGGCGACGACCTACCGCACGGAACCTCTGGAGTCATCGCAGACTCCGTGATGGTGACCGGTCGGATCACGGCCAACGGATACTCTGGCGGATGGTTCAACAGGGAGCGTCACACCGAGTACGAATCGTTCATCGGTTCTGCAACGTTCGACGTCGGCGACGGGCCGACCGCACTGACACGGGACGACGGGTGCTCAGGGGACTTCGAGTATCTGGTGGAGACCGCTGTGTGGGAGAGAAGAGAGGACGGCGCTGTACAAGTCAGTGTCCTAGTCGACACATGGGACGAATGCCCCGGCCAGGGCTGGAACGACGGTTTCAGCCAGCCGTACGAGTGGGTTGCACCTGGTGAGACCCTTCGGATCGACGTGCCCGTACGTTCAAGCAACGGCTCGATCGTCGTGTCTGCGACCTTCACGAACTACTGGACACCGAAGATCGACCTCGTTACCCCACTGATCACGATTCCGTGGGAGTCCTGGGCATTCGACTTCTAACGATCAGCCCGCTATGGGTTCGGGGGGCGGAGATCCCGCCCCTCAGCCGCGCCAGCGGCTCAGGAGTCTCTAGAAACCCAGCTCTGTCGAGGTACGAGACAGGGAGGCTGGGTTCTACTTCTCCCTCGGCTCTTTGGACGGGGGAGATGGGCCGAGGAACGAGGTCCAGAGGGGGTTCTTCAGAATTCCACAGCGGAGATGATCACAGGCTGATCAGAACGCTGTTGTACTTTGCATCGAAGGATGCATCTGATTGGAAGAAGAACACAAGCGCTTCGAAGAACGCCACGATCGCCGGGATGAATGTCCAGAAGAAGAGGAGATAGAGAATCCCGAGGCCGGTCTGGCCGAGATAGAAATGGTGTGCACCGATTCCGCCAAGGAACAGGGCGAGGAGTCCTGCGGTGGTCTTGGACTTGTGCGGCCTCGTCACCAGCGCGTACTGCCGGACGCCGCAGTTGACACAGATCTCGGCTCGAGGGTCGATAGGTTCACCACAGGCGGGACAGTAGGAGCCACCGGCGACGCCAGCAGGTGTCTGTGACACGAGGGCGGTATTCGCCATCTCCTGTGAACCAACTGCTTCACCATCCTCCATACCCACCTGCCCGAGCCGTACCCGCATGCGAGCGGCGGCGATGTCTTCCATCCAGGCACCCTTGTCATCTGGCTCGAAGTTGACGAGCTCATCGACAACCCTGAGTTCAGTCACGGGATGATCTCCAACCACGGAGACGTCTTCGAACACCCACTCCGCAGCAATGCTGTCACCGACGCGAACGACCATACGCCCGTCCGACGCTATTTCCACCGAGGCTTGGGCCGCAGTCGACGGGTCATCGTCCCCGAACCAGATCCTGCCTTCGTGTTCCATCAATGTCCTCTCATCACCCGAGGCGATCTCGGTGTACGCCTTCACCGGGATTCACTGTTCACCAGGCCTGTGCCTCTCTGGGAGAAAGGTATCACCTGCCTGTGACAGTTTCGGACTCAACGCGAGACACCACTGACTGGCACCAACCCGCACGCTGGCACCATCCATCAGAGAAGGTCCGCGTCACACGACAGTGGATCGAACTCGTTAACCGGACCTGGATCGTCGAACAAGGACCGTGACAACGCCGATACCGATCACGACAACGCCAGCCACGAGGAGCATCACGACCGGGAAACGGCTGCCTTCCGTCGTATCTCCTGAATCCGCGATCGATGTGGTCTCAGCTGATGACGTGACGGTCGACGCAGTCTCCTCGCCTCCGCCGAGAGTGGTGTTGGCGTCGGTCTGATCCGCCATCTCCTTGCGGTGGGGGTCGAATATCGCCTCTACCTCGAAGCGAACCTCACTCTCCTGGCCCTGCGGCCCGGTCCATTGGAATCCGATCATGACGGTCCCGGGGAGCGGGTCGTCGTCGTGCGACGTGGTACCGCTCACCGTTGCCTGGTGACGCTCGACTCCGAACGTCTGGCCCATCTGTGGCCAGGAATCGAAGGGGCTACCCACGGGGTTTCCGTCCAGATCGGTCAAGATGATGGAGAACTCGCCCTCGGCACCTTCCCCGACGAACCGGTCCCCAGGGAATGTGGCGAAGACGTTCATGACCTCGCCGATGTCGAGTTCCAGCCTGTACCAGCGGGTCTCGCCAGATGCCAGCGACCCCCGGAACACGTCTCCTCGCCATTCGGGTCCGTTCTCTGGTGATCCGAGAGGAAGTTCCGGTGCCTCGCCAGGTTCGAGCGTGCCCTCGATGCTGGTTCTGGCCAGGTAGCGGCGGGCGTCTGCGTCGAGGACCTCAACGGTCACGTTCAGCGATCCGAGAAACACTTCAGGCTCTGCATCCCAGTGCAGACCAACGAGGTATGTGGCTGCTACCGGCCATCCCTGGTCGAGGACTTCGACCGTCGCTCCGGTTGGGTGCGATTCAGCGCGTGACAGGTCGGTTCGTAACGGAATGTCGCCGGGACCTACGGGAACCTCGACCTGGTTACCGTCGGAATCGAGAATAATCGTCTCAAACGCGCCACCTGGATCGAGATCCTGCGGCCATTCAAGATCGCCCCAGACCCAGAAGCTCTCGGCCTCCCAGAGGTCGAGTTGGTACCAACGGGTCTCACCTGGCATCAGGATGCCGCCATACCGACCAACGGCGATCTTCCCCGGTTCATCGGTGGCCCAGTCCGCTTTGGGAGAGAGGGGGAACTCCGGTGCTGCCAACGGGTCGAGTGAACCGTTGAGCGTCATGGGAGGCCGCCAATCCAAGAGTGCTTCGGTGACCTCACCGAGTCTCGCCACGAGTTCGTTCGCCTCACCCACAGCGGTGTACTGGCCGCCGGTCACTTCGGCAATGCAGCGCAATTGTTGCTCTGCGGCCGACCCGGTATCGATGAGGAACCCAACGGATTCGATTCGGACATCGACGAGGTCCCCATAGAGTTCGTCGGCAACGTCGCACGGGTCGGGAGGGGCACATGTGTCCTCACCGTCGGAGATCAGCACGATCGATCTCGTCCCGGTCTCTGGTAGGTCGGTGACGGCTTCCTGGAGGGAGAGCCCGATCGGTGTGAAACCGGAGGCTTCGATACCTTCGAGTGCCTCCCGGATCGCTGTTCGGTCGAGTGGTGCAACGGGTGCCACAAGTTCGGTGTCGAGGCAGCCTCGTATGGAATCGGTGTTCGGTTCACGGTGCCCGTAGACACGGAGGCCGACGTTCATCCCGTCAGGGAGTGCATCGACCAGTTCGAGCACAGCGTCTTTGGCTTTGTCGATGAAAGGGACCCCGTTCTCATCGAGATTGTTCATCGAACCTGACGCATCGAGGATGATCAGCATTGCACCCTCGGGCGGTTCCTGCTCCTGGGCGGAGGCAAGAACGGGAACGGCGAGGAGCAACGCAACGAATGCCAGCCCGAAGGCTTTTCGCATGCGAACCTCCTACCGGAGTCGTCCACAGCCTCTGCCCTAGATTCTACGCCCACGAACACACCTCGACAACCCTGGCCGAACGAGAGCCCATCGGCTGACTCCGCTATCTGCATAGATCTTCTCGCCACGTTCTACACGAAGCATGAAGTCCAGCTGATCGCGTCAACGGTGACCCGATGTACCAGCTGACTCAACGTCGTGGACCAGGTCCGTCCCGACTTCATTACTTGTCCACGTTGTCAGCGTATAATAAACGCTGTATCCTCTGTATGGAAAGGAATTACGGTCATGTTGTTCGAAACTCCTGAGCTCCGCCCAGACGAGCAACGTGCGGTCGAGGCGATCGACGAACTCTGGGGTGACCTTCGGTACCAGCTTGGGCAGCCGCGCCGTTGGTACGGTCCCCTGCGGAGATTCGTTGCTGCCCGCAACGTGCAAGGATCGAACTCCATCGAAGGACATCACGTAAGCGTTGATGATGCCGTCGCTCTCCTCGAGGGTGGTGCCGCCTTGGACAGCAGTCCAGAGGATGCTGATGCCGTGCGTCACTATGGCGATGCCATGACCTACATCCTGCAACTCGCCGACGACCCGACGTTCACCTACTCCGATGGACTTCTCAAGGCGTTGCACTTCTCCATGCTGAAGCACGACCTGACATCGAATCCTGGGAGGCTCCGGACTGGAGCCGTCTGGGTCATGTCATCGACAGATGGCGAGGTTGTCTACGAGGGGCCAGACTCAGAAATCGTGCCTGGACTGGTGACTGAGCTCGTCGAGGAACTCAACAGCCATGATGGGAGCAGTAGCTCACCCTGGGTACCTGCCGCCATGGCACATCTGAACCTAGCGATGATCCATCCGTTCAAGGACGGGAACGGGCGCATGGCTCGAGCACTTCAAACCCTCGTGCTGTCCAGAGCTCGCATCCAATCCGACACGTTCCTATCCATCGAGGAGTACCTCGGCGCGAACACGCCTGCGTACTACTCGGTCCTCGGAGAAGTCGGGCAGGGATCGTGGAGCCCCTCCAATGATGCCCGTCCCTGGTTGCGGTTCGCCTTGCGGGCGCAGTTCATCCAGGCCAAGACCATCGGACGGCGCATCGATGAGTCTGCACGGCTGTGGGAAGCGATCGATGAGCTGCGACTGAGTGAGGGTCTCAACGAACGCGTCATGGGCACCCTATATGAAGCAGCATGGGGTCTTCGAATTCGCCGCAGCACACACCTCAACTACGCGACAGAGATATCTGATCGTGTGGCGACAGCCGATCTCCAGCGTCTCGCACAGGAGGACTGGTTGATCCCCGTAGGAGAGCGACGGGGCCGCTACTACGTCGCATCGGACCGGCTCAGAACACTCCGTGAGGACACAAGATCGAAGCGCCAACCCGTTGTCGATCCGTTCTCCAAGTAATGAACACGGCCCGTCTCTTTGGCGACAAAGGGGCGGATGCTGCACCCTTACGAGGCAGGGGGATGGACAGAGGCTGTGCCCGCGGGCAAGAACACGAACACCTCGCAGCGGCGGATCGCTTCGACGTACCGGACGCATGTCACCCTGTCGGCCACACCTCCGTCACCAGCGACCTTCTTCTGCCCTTCTTGGGCAGGTACTCGTTGAACGAATTCTTCCAGCGGCGGTGAGCCTCGGTCTCAAGGGCGACGATCTCGGGGCCGTCCAGATGGAACTCTGAATAGCACCTAGCGATCTCGCGGGCGACAGCAGCCGTCGCCGCTGCGTCCCCGCCAGCGCGATGAGCATCGTCGATCCGCACCCCGTAGTGGGCAGCGATCGCTTCGAGTGTGCGACTGCCTTTCCGATAGCGGTCAGCATGCCGGTCCAGAACGAGAGGGTCGATGAGGATCGCAGGAGGAACACTCGGAAGTGATCCAAGGCCATGGCGCTTCAGTTCGGCTGCGAGGAGTGGCCAGTCGTACGTCGCGTTGTAAATGACGATGGGAAGGCCGTCCTCAACGATTGACTCGATCGCGGAGAGCGTCGCAGAAAGGACTTCCTCGGGCTTCCGACCCATCGACTCGAGGTCCTGGGGGCGGATTCCTGTGATCTCGGTGATCCTGGTGGGAAGGTCGACACCAGGGTCAATCAGCTGTTCGACGATGGGGCGCGAAGTACCGTCGACGTCGATTCGAAATAGCCCCACCTCGATGATCCTGACCGAGCGAGGATCGGTCCCGGTTGCCTCCAGATCGAGGGCTGCAAGCGGACCTTTGTGCCATTGCATGAGACCAGGATACGACCCGACCTCACCCTTACCTCTGTCGCCGTCGGCGAAGCTGACACGGGGGTCACAGCTGCAACCCACCGCAAACGGAATCTGGACCGAATGGATCCTCCCGTAACATGAGGATTGCTGCTCAAGGCGCTAGATGCAGCCGGAGTGCGTCGTCGAACTCAAGCATGAGAGGAACGGGGACACCCCCGACCCTCCCCCCGACTCCGCCCTTCCTCGGTCTCGGTATCTTAAGACCAAGATACCGGCTGACACCGCGAAAGGAACGGGCTGTGAACACAACCGTCGCGGCCCCGTGGCTATCTCCAATCGGACATAATGCGGACCCTGATCAAAGTCCGTGCCGCTCAACAAGCCGCTCGAGGAGACGGGCAACGCGCGCCTTCACCCCGCCGACGACCTCGAGCATTTCGACGCGCCGGGCGAGGCCGTCCGCATCCACAAGGCCTCCGTCGAGGAGTCCAGCGGCATAGGAGATGTCCTTCGCTCTCCCAGCCACCAGCTTCGCGATGACAAGATCCAGGGGATCGAGACACAGCGCGCGAGCGGGCTCGCTGTCGATCGGGACGAAAGGAACAAGGCGATCTCTCCACCCCGCAGGCAATGTCGCCGTCATGATGGTGACTCCCTGCCCGTAGTACCCAAATGCCTGATGGAACTTCGAATCCTCCCCGATGGCGCCCTCGACCCGATCGGACTTGCCGTTGTCCTCATCATCGAAGAACGCAATGTCGGCTTCGACCGACATCGTCGCGGCCTCCGGAAGCTCCGTGGCATCAAACGTCGCGAGGATCGCCTGACTACCGATCACAAGAATGTGTGGGTCGTTGCTCACATCGGCGGCTGCTCTGAGGATGTGCGCCAGTTGACGTCGGTTCACGACCGCCCCCTGGCGTCCCAGTCGATGCGCCATCCGGTGAGCACGCTCTCCCGCTCCGCTTCACTCAGTACACCAGCGAACGGCGAATTCTGGCGGAGGTCTCGGCTGAACTGGGACCTTGACGTCAACGCTCTCAGGAGCTCATCGGTTGGCGCTTCCAAGAGGCGGTGCCACTCGTCGAGCCACACGATGGCCTGACCGCGTGCTGATCGCCGCATCAACTCAAGATTCGCCCGTGCGATCGATCTCGCCGCCGCCGGATCCGTCGCAATCCTCCCTGCGGCGGCATACGCTAACCGCAGACTGCGCTGCTGATCGCGGGTCATCCGCAAGGTGCGGTCGCGTAATGCTTCTACATCGGACCTTCGCACGCGTCGATGTGTGCCCACCGTTTCGTACGGAAGGTGCCCCTTGTTGCAAAGATCCACGATGTGTTGGCGAGACGAATTGAGCAGGCGTGCAGCTTCGCCGGTTGTGAGCATCTCATCGCTTACAGACTGTTTGTGTTCAACGATGCTGCGCAGTGTGTCGGATCTCATATGTCCATGATACCTGCTCACCCCAAAAACCACAATTAGCGAGCCCTTGTAGTGTTTTTTGTGTTTAGGGACCTCTGGCATCTGTCTCATCGCGCCATCGTATCGGTGGCGAATGACACTTCCTGGGGAAACAACCGTTCCGAAATACGGATGGAGGGGAGCTAGTACGCCCTGATCGTGGATGTCCTGCCAAGTCTCAGCGCGAGAATCCTGTCGTCTCACCAGACGACCGATGCTCGCCAACCCAAGACGCGTCCCATTGGTGTCAAGGGGACGGTTGGCGAGTTCTTCACCAGCCCCTAGAAACGCTCATGTATTGCAATCTTTCCCTGTTTGCCACAGTGCGGCAACAATGCCTAACTTGCAATCACTATCCATGTGAGTGATACTGAGACCATGAAGACTCGAACCATCACCGATGCATCGCTCATCGAATCCGGCCGTGGGGAACTCGCCAGACTCCTCCCCCCTCGATGGCGAGTTGGCGTCGCAACACCGCCGGAGGCGTTCCTCGTTGGCTCTCCGTCCGGCGTCGAGACGCGCTTGATGGCCGACCCGCGCGCCGACGCCACTCCCGGAATGCTTGCAGCCGAGTACACCGGCGTGCCCGCCGAACCGACGGTTGTCGTTGCTCGATACCTCAGTCCTCGAAGTCGCGAGGTCCTCGAATCGAAGTCGGTCTTCTACGTGGATCTCACCGGCAACGCCTGGCTCTCGATTGATGATCCGGGTCTGGCCGTTCGAACCGAGGGCGCCCAGCGCGATCCAGCACCCAGGGCGCGACCCGATCGAGGTATCTCCGGCAAGGTGGCCGGCCGCGTCATCCGGGCTCTTGCCGACTTCTCGCCGCCGTACACCGTGACGGAGCTTGCTGGGATTGCAAAAGTCAGCCCCGGATACTGCTCGAGGACGCTCCAAGCTCTCGAACGTGAAGCCCTCGTGCATCGGGACCGCAGGGGTACGGTTCAGTCGGTCGATTGGCAGGACATGTTGCGGCGTCGTGGCCAGATCATCCGCCTCTTCGACCCGCAGCGATCCAGCGGGTGGATCGCCCGTGCCGGCATGCAAGGGGCCCTGAACAAGCTCACTGACGTTGATCCTGACACGTACGCCGTTACCGGGCCGTTTGCGGCGGGCCGTGTCCGAGCAGTGGCAGCGCCGGCGGGACTGGTCGTATATGCGACGAACCCGCAGACGCTTGCCAGGGATCTCGACCTGATACCGGCAGACGTGGGTGCCGACGTTCGCCTGATCGCGCCCACCGGAGCCGGAGAGATGGCGCGACCGCGTAGCGAAGACGGAATCGTGTGGGTCGGGCTGAGCCAGCTCGTGATCGATTCCATGGGCGGCCCGGGACGCATGCCCCAGGAGGGCGAGGCCGTACTCGATTGGATGACCGCGAACGAAGCCGCGTGGAGGATCGAACCTGAATCGAACTCCGTATGACAGCCCTACCACCCCCGATCATGATCGAGGCACGTCGGGCGTTGCTCGACGCACTTGACGCCCTCGACGAACATCGCCGATCACTCATTCTCGTCGGTGCCCAGGCTGTCTATCTGAGGACATCGGAGGTAGATCTGCCGTTTTCGGCGAGCTTCACGACCGACGCAGACTTCGCTGTGGACCCGTCCACACTCTCCGTCAAGCCACCGATCGGCGAATCTATGAGGCATGCTGGTTTCGCCCTGATCCTGCCGGATCGCCCCGGAATCTGGGGCCGACACGTGACGATCGACGGGATCGATGAGACGATTCCCGTCGACCTCCTGGTGCCCGAAGCTGTAGCGGGCCCTGGACGTCGGGCCGCTCGGCTTCCGGGACACGCCAAACATGTCGCAGGACGTGCGGTTGGCCTTGAGGCTGCGTTGTTCGACCGGTCACCGATGCAGATCTCATCGCTTGACCCGGCCGACGTGCGGACAGGTCACGTCGATGTGGCCGGTGCCACTGCGCTTCTGGTTGCGAAGCTCCACAAGATCGGCGAACGCGCCGCTGCCGCTGACGTCCGCCCCGACCGTCTGCTTGTCAAGGACGGGGCGGACGTGTTCCGCCTGATGCTTCACCTCGAACCGGTCATCGCGGCGGAACGATTGACATCGCTCCTCGCCGAGCCTGTTGCATTCGCTGCAATCAACAACGCCGTCGACTACCTCAGATCACTATTCCGGACTCCCATGTCAGTTGGCACACGATTGGCCGTTGCAGGCCTGGACGGAGTCATAGCTCGCGATCGAGTCGAGACCGTATGTATCACGTTCACAGGAGGAGTACTGACCGAACTCGATTGATACCGGAGCCACAGTCAACGTCTATTGGACGCGCACCATTGTGCGCAAAGGGACGGGTTGTGGCGGTCCACCTCATCAACAGGGACTTCAGGTAAGTCCAGGCTTCAAGCCACGGACGAGACGCTTGAGGCTGCAACACGGCGTATGCCGGACATGCCGAGAGGAGGTACCAACGGCTGATGTGCATGCATTGCTCGTCAACAGTCTCAACGAACAGAAGCTGCTGACACACCGAGAATTCTCATCGGAAGAACACGACCAAGCTTTCGCTGCTTGCACAACCGCTGAGGCGGAACATCGTGGCCTTGGTGATGTCGAGATCGTTCTCGTTGCTGCAGATTCTCTCGACACGATCCGTCACACGCACAGCCCTACTTCCGCGACGAGGCCGATCGTATGAGCCTCGCCCTTGACAACCACGTGTGTTGTAGCAATACTTACCATATGGTAAGTATTGCTACACCACCAGCACCATGAGTATTGACTACCGACACCCTATTCGAGATATTGTCACGGGAGCCAGAGGAAAGATACTCGAGGCAATCATCCGCACTGACAAGACATATCCGGTACGCCAGTGGGCACGACGCGCCGACGTTTCCCACGTTCAGGCCGGAAAGCTCCTCCAGGAGTTCGCTGACCTCGGAGTCGTCAACCGGGAACAGCGCGGGCGCAACCTTGAATACACACCGAATCGCTACAGCCTCCTCCATCAGCGTCTGAGTGAGCTCGACACGATCGCGACAGACCTCATCCCGAGAGCGCGCAAACTCCTCGACGCGCCGCCCGATTCGATCGTCGGGGTATTTGGTTCTGTGGCCAGGGATGCGCTCCACCCGGGTTCGGACTTCGATGTGTTCGTCATCGACGAGGGGGCCGGCCCCTGGATTAATACATGGCGGGATCAGGTCGAAGAAGCGATCGAGATCCCCGTCAACGTTCTCACCTTCACACCCGGAGAATGGAGGACCGCCGAGGGCAACGCTGAGGGAATCGTCGCCGAGATCCAGCGCGATGCCGTCATGCTCCACGGCTCATTACCGTGAGCTTCGAGTCCGCCGAGACGATGCTCGACAAGGCGATCGACCTACTCGCCGGAGCGCAGGCACTCCACGAAGATGGCAACGACCACGCCGCGATCCTGCTCGCGATCCACTCCGGCATCAACAGCGCCGACGCGATCAACGAGTTCTACGGTGAGCCGTTCTCGGGAGAGCATCGGAAAGCCCCGGACCATCTCCGACTGTGGGATCCCGAACGACTTACAGACGCTGCGCGATGGCTACGTCAACTCGTTGACATGAAGGCGACGGTCTCGTATCGCGAGAAGCGATACACAGCTCACAACACGGTGGATGCAATCGCGGCAGCTTCACGTTTGGCTCAGATCGCCCACATCCAGATCGAATCGACGATCGACCTTGAGACACGCCTGCAGTGAAACCGAGCCACGACTCATCGATTGTATGAAGACCGGATCCAGGTCGGCGAAAGCCGCTGCCACGATCGGCGCCACCGAGTGGAGCACATAGCTGTTTCCCTCAACCGAATACGACAGCTAGATCCTCCCGGTCAAGAAACCGGTAGGGGTGGGGGAGAAGCTCGACCTTGGGGCCTCAGGTGAGCGTCACCGTGCCCCCAGTGTTTGGACACGACTGACAATCAGCGTCGGGTCATACCTGAGCGAGCGTGAAGCAGACGATCATGCGTTCTCCATCACGATCCTCGTACCGCCAGGTAACCCGAAAGGAGCCGTCGGAGAGCCGAAGCTCGCATGTTGCCCAAAGGAGGATGCCGAAACCAGTGATCTCGAGACGCGCTTCGCGCATCTCGGCAGATTCGTGCTCCGATGACAGTCGATGAAGAAACTCATCAACACGACGATCATCGCCATCGGTTCTGATCGCTGTTCGCACGCACCGCAGGAATTCGGCATGACCGACAACATCCAAGATGCCACCAGTATGCGGGACTGATCAGGTCAGTTCAAGGGTGTCGTCGCCACGAGCCGATTCCTGAGCGGCTCGAACCAGCGATTCGACGTTGGCCGGGTTCGCGAGAATCTCGAACTCAGTATCGGTCACGACTCTCCCGGGACGGAGGATCCAAGCAAGCTCCTCCCCCTCCACGGGATCAGCAACTACCGTGGTACCGCTATCAAAACCGAGCTTCGATAGGTAGGCGCGGCCGCGATCATCGACGGACACTATCTTGCGTCTTGCTTCCATGATCTCAGTATACCCTTTTACCCCTGATTGGGCAAGAGGGTGAATCGGGCGACGCCCTGCGATCTACGCAAAGCGACGGGTTCCGGAAGGGAACACTCCGACAACGAGCGGCAAGCGGAAGCACTCCACGAGCGAACGATGAGAACGCTCTACGAGGCTGCGTGGGTTGGGTACTCGGAGATGGCCCGGCCCCGAGACTCGACGGCAATCCATCTCGCTCGTGACAGGAGGTTGACCCAAACCCATCGGGATGCGGAAATCCCGTTTGTGCTGCATAGCTATCGGTTGCCGACAACTATGCAGCACAAACGGCGCTCCGAACCGACGACAGCGTCTGTAGATCATTGAACAGCGCCCATCCGGTACGCGAGGGA
>Ga0190293_1000092_pt1 | contig 31622 bp, 30 predicted proteins | sample 48693001_MG_FD_161671 | JGI IMG/M metagenome (GOLD analysis project Ga0190293, IMG submission 161671) | Hydrothermal vent microbial mat bacterial communities from Southern Trench, Guaymas Basin, Mexico - 4869-30-0-1_MG | ecosystem: Environmental > Aquatic > Marine > Hydrothermal vents >...
CCATCCTTGGAATTCACCTGGGGGAATATCCAGGCAATGGCGCTATTCCTACGATATTGCATATAATAACAACTTATTATCTATGCTTTGCCATGTTGTTTATGCAACTATAGGGTTTCCTATGCTTGTCGGAATGTTGACAAAATTCTCTCAGGTGGCGACAGCAACACAAACCCGCAGCGTTCAGTCTATTGGGGGCCCATTCGGCAATGTTTACCACCAATGACTTGAATCTTTTGATTGTTTTGTTAAAAAAACATTCCGGCCGACATTCTCTGGCACGCATCTTGATAGGTCATTATAATAACGCCCGTTCTCACAGGGCCGTTTCAACGGCACCAAATATTTTGCCTGAAACGCTGTTAAGAGAACAAGGCCAGACAGATGCTGTGATATCTCACAGCTAACTTGGAATGACACCCAACTTTTTAGCCGGAGTCATAGGATTCATGAAACCTTGTGACAACAATCTAAAAAAGACCCTTCATCTCACCGATGAAATGATTGAACTGGCAAATATCGGTGATGCCGAAAGAGAAGACACCGGCTGCGGTATTCTTTACGGCATCATGCGTGACGCCGCCTACAAGATTCAAAAACTGGCGGAAACCGAGCGCGAAAAACATATTAAAAAAGGGTGGTGGCACCAGAATCGCAAACCATAACAACAGCAAAACAACAAAAAGGAGGCATTAAAATGGCGGAAAGGTCTGAAGTCTACAAATGTAAACTTTGTGGTAACATTGTACAGGTAATGCACGGCGGCGCAGGTGAATTGGTCTGCTGTGGACAACCCATGGCTAACCTGAAAGCAAACACGGTTGATGCGGCAACAGAAAAGCATGTGCCGGTGGTCGAAAAAGTTGATGGTGGTGTGAAAGTTAAAGTCGGTGATGTTGCTCATCCCATGGAAGAAAAACATTACATCGAATGGATTGAAGTGCTTGCAAACGGCAAATCATACGTTCAATTTCTGAACGCTGGCGATGCGCCCGAAGCTGTTTTCAACCTGGACGCAGCTGCGGTTGCAGCACGTGCTTATTGCACCCTGCATGGTCTTTGGAAAGAATAAAGGAGGTGATCCATATGTCCAGCTGGAAATGTTCAAATTGTGGATATACGCTCGAGGCCGATACGCACCCGAATGAATGCCCGTCATGCAAGGAAAAATGTGAGTTCCTGGATAACACATGTTATACGCCCGATTGCCAATACGATGGAACAGACAAGCGGATCGGGTAACTGAAGGGTTCAAGGGTGGCTGACAGCTAAAATGAGTGTTTCAAATTTTAAGAATATGGGATTTAGAAATAATTTCAAAGGACAAGTATTGTCTTAAACAAGCGGCTTTGCCGCGTTTCATAAAATCGTGTAACGATTTTATTTGGAGAACTGAAATGGGAAAAGTACTTGTTGTTTATGCCACACGAACCGGTGAAACAGAACAAATCGCAAACCTCATTGCCGAGGGCATACGTATAGAGGGCAGTGAGGCAAGTGTAAAAAACGTGAAAGAAGTGAAAACCGAAGCGGATCTCCAGGGTTATGATGGATATGTTTTCGGGTCCGCAACCTACCACGGAGACATGATGCAGGGCATGAAAACCATGCTCTTTCTGGCAGAAAAGGCAGAACTTGAAAACAAAGTCGCCGGTTCTTTCGGCGCCTTCGGCTGGAGTGGCGAAGCGCCGGACAGGATTTTTGGGACCATGGAAAATATCTTTCAGATGGATATGGTTTCTGGCCCCATGCGCCTGAAGAACAGTTCCCTGGGCGGCGGCATCCAAATGGCACAGGATTATGGAAAGCAGATTGCTTCAAAACTATAACTAGTGCCCGTCCAGAAATGAGGATTTTTGCGTGAGATCAAGGCGGACGACAGATTTAACCCGGAGTAATAGCGTGCTATTTTGAGGAGTTAAATCATGGCGTCCAACGCCGATATCGCGGGAAAAGACCATTTGTGGATAGACACTAACTAGGAGGTAACCATGTCTACACCACAGCATTGTCCAGGCTATGAACAATTCAAGAACCTGAAATCGTTTGAGTGCAAGTGTCCATCCTGCGGAAAGACCAAGGAGATTTTTTCGGATGAATTCGATAAAACCCATCGCTGTCAGAGCTGCGGTGAAGAAATTGATTTCAACCAATGTACTCTGTCAGGCGGCGAATAGACCCCAAGGTTGCATAAACGTTAGGGTAGATTAATCACAGGAGTAGCTGATGCGCATAACAAAGTGGGTGGTTGGTATTATCCTCAGTGTTTTCATTTCAACCATCGGCTTAGCCGTGGAAAACAAAGGAGCGGAAAAAATACAGATCGATGCCGGCTCCAAGGGCGCGGTCTCTTTCCCGCACCGTAAACATCAAGACAGGCTTGGAGACTGTAATGCCTGCCACACCATGTTTCCACAGGAACCGCAATCTCTGGCCCGGCTTAAGGAAAATGGGCAGCTGAAACCCAAGGCTGTCATGAAGAAGTTGTGCGTCAAGTGCCACAAGGCGGAAAAAAAAGCAGGCAACAAGGCCGGCCCCACAAAATGCTCGAAATGTCATATTCGTTAATACTTAAAAAATGTACTACTGGATGGTTCCCATGCTGGTATTAGGTCTACAGGGCAGTCCCAAAAAAGCCGGCAGTTCCGATTACCTCTTGAAAACATTCCTCGCTGAAGTAGAGAAGATGGGTGTCGAAGTTCAAATCCTCGACACCACCCGGATGAACATAAAACCCTGCATCGGATGCGGCCATTGTGAAAAAAAGGGCTTTTGTATTATCGGTAACGACGACATGGCTGGGACCATCTATCCGTTACTACGCAAAGCCCAGGTGGTGGTTGCTTCATCGCCTGTATTCTTTTACAGCGTGACATCCCAGTTGAAAGCACTCATCGACAGAACACAGACCCTCTGGTCACGTAAATACCGTTTCCGCCTGTCCGACCCCCTGTCAACCACCCGGAAGGGATTTTTTCTCTCCATGGGCGGCAGTCGTGGCAAAAAGCTCTTTGACGGCGTCCATCTCGTAGCAAGCTATTTTTTTGATGCCATTGATGCCAATTTCAGCGGAAGCATGACCTACCCCGGCATCGAAACCTCTGCCGATTTTCAAAACAAACCGGATCTAAGCACAGAGATTTCCAGGACCGCCCATGCGTTGATGTCATCGCTGCTCAAACGCAAACGGATTCTTTTCCTCGGTAAGCACAACGACATCAGGACCCAGATGGCCGATGCCTTAACGAAGTATCATGCCGGAAGCAGGTTTCATGTCGTGACAGCCGGAAAAGAGTCCGCTCAGGCAACGCATCCTGGTGTAGTAGAAGCCATGGCGGAAATCGGAATCGATATGGCTTTCCACCAGCCCCCATCTCGATCCAAGACCATACAGGAATGTCGCCCGGATATCATCGTTACCATGAGTAATGATATTGACATTCCTGTAATTCCCGATGTCATGACATCGGTTTGGAACCTGCCCGATCCCCAACACGCGCCCTTTGATTTGATTGTGCAACTTCGTGAGCAGATACATGAAAACGTCACCAGCATGGCAACAGACACATAAAAGGAGATATCCATGGCAAACCCGGAAGAGATGTACCAGTGCCAGACCGTCAACTGCGGGTATATATACAATCCCGACAAGGGGGATCGAAAAGGTAAGATACCTAAAGGAACTCAGTTTGAAGATCTTCCGGAGGACTGGAAATGTCCGGTCTGCGGTGCAGGCAAAAAAATGTTCAAACCCCTTATGGGACCTGGCTCCGTTCTTGAAAATGGATAGCACCAATATTTAGTAGAGACCCGGGTCCAAAGGGCCCGACACTGATTCAACCCTCTAAGAGTTAATGTTATACACATTCAGCGTGTGATAAATTCTAAATCCGAATATCGAAATACAAAACAAATCCAAATATCAAATGCTCAAATGACTCAAACATAGTGCTTGAGCTGGTATGGCCAAGGTCTTGTTTTGATCATTCGAATTTGGATCATTCGGTATTGTTTAGGATTTCGAATTTCGTGCTTCGGATTTAAATAACTACCGCCATCGGCATAGCCAAATATCTCTGATCTGGCCCAAAGGCGCAGGTTTTAAATGACGGGAAAAAACTTAATGACCCTACTTGATAAATAACGACTGTTGGTCTATAAAATGGACCTGTGAGACAATTTATTGAACCCCCAACAATAGGAGATAAAAATGGATAAGTATGTTTGTACGCTTTGTGGTTATGTCTATGATCCTGCCGAAGGAGATCCAGATAACGATGTCGCAGCCGGAACCAAATGGGAAGATGTGCCGGATGATTGGGAATGCCCGGTTTGCGGCGCAGGCAAGGACGATTTTGAAAAGGAATAATAAATTCGCCTGAAGCGACTTTATGAAACGCGGCTGCGCCGCTCCATATACATTTACTACCTTGCAATATTCAGATAATACTTAACAGGAGATGGTATCATGATACCTGTTGAAATATCAAAAAATGTTTATGATGTAGGCGTCATGGATTGGAATCCATGAAATTCGATATCATTGACCCGGGCATCAAAATCCAGTACGTCCCGGATACGGATGGTTTGTCGGCATGTTACGATTACGGTCAAAAAATCGCCCATGCAGTACTCAGATAAGCCCTCATGAAACAACCCACCGTAGACATCGGTGCATGCAGTCTCTGTGAAGGGTGCATCGAGGTGTGTCCGTCTGTTTTTTTTATCAACCATATGGGTTATATCGAGGTTGCCGAACTGGCAGCATATCCTGAACCATTGGTTGACGAAGCCATCAAATACTGCCCTGAAGATTGTATTTTATGGGAGGAGGTATAAAAATGAAAAAAATCGCCTTGTTTGCTTTTAATGGCGATCCCATGTGCTTTATCCATGTACTGTTAAATGCCCTGGACATGCATGCCAATGGGCAGGAAGCAAGAATTGTCATGGAAGGTGCCGCCACCCAGTTGATACCCGAACTTGGCAAACCCGGAAACCCATTGCAACCGCTCTGGAAAAAGACAAGAGCGCTGGATCTTGTCGATGGTGTCTGCAAGGCCTGTTCCAACAAAATGGGTACCCTTGCCTCAGCAGAAGATCAGAAACTCAAACTGCTGGATGAAATGAGTGGCCATCCGAGCATGGCCCGTTACATGGCTGAAGGGTTTGAGGTGATAACGTTTTAGCCTTCGGCTGTCATTTGTCCTATCGGACGACATTTGCGCTACGCGCGTAATTTGCCTTTCAGGCGTCATTAGCACTTCGTGCGACATTTATCGTCCTTCGGACATTATTCATTGTAACTCATAGCCCTTATCCATTGCCTAAAACCTAAAACATAACACCTAAAACCGTTCTTAAACCGGCCCCTCGAACCCTGGAATCCTTGGACCCTTCAGACATGCCCTTCCGTCAACTCAAAAAAGACGTTTTCAATCTCCTCATTCGTGATGATTTTTCGAACAGCCTTGCCCAGCTCTCCCGTCTGCCTGGGAGACAGGTTGTCAATCCTCTCTTTTCCTTTCTCTACCATACAGACGAAATCGTCAGGTGGCACGCCGTTTCTGCCATGGGCGTGGTCACTGCAGGACTTGCAGATAAAAATATGGAATCTGCACGCGTCATCATGAGACGCCTGATATGGAGCCTGAACGATGAGTCCGGCGGAATCGGATGGGGGTCCCCGGAAACCATGGGGGATATCATGGCCCGCAGCGATCTCATGGCCCGGGAATTTTCTAAAATCCTCGTTTCCTACGTCCTGCCGCATGGTAATTTCCTTGAACACGGTGTGCTTCAAAGGGGTCTGCTATGGGGCCTTCTTCGGTTGAGCGAAGCAAATCCAGTTCTTACATGCGGTGCAGCATCTTTTGTCCTACCTTTTTTAAGTTCAAGTGATCCTTTTCACAGAGGACTGGCAGCCTGCTTTGCAGGAACTGTCGGCGACACCGACGCCATCCCATATTTAGAAAAACTTATCCTGGACGACACACTGATTTCACTTTACACTGATTTCCGGATGACCTCCCACAAAGTGACGAGCCTGGCAACTTCCGCCATTGCAGCCATCAAACAGAAATCCTCTTTCTCGGACAGCCCTTGCTAAGTCACCTAAAAAATCCAGGTGGCGTATATGGGGATTAATCAGGAGGTCATGGAAACATTCAAGAACTCGACTTTTATCAAGGAAATTGAGCCTGACCTCCTGATTAAAAATCGGGGGCAGGCCATTACCACTCTTTTTAAACAGCTGGGGCATATTTTATCAGCATTTGTACAAAGGACCGAAAATGTTTGTTCGGTGAAATCGTAAACCAAAAAATAGTGTTGAATAACGAAGGGTCGATGATAACGAATATTTGGAATGAATTGCCCCAGCGGTTTTCCAATATCGAATTAATCGAAAATGTCATCACGCCAAATCACCTCCATTGTATCATTGCCATTGTAGGGGTGCCCCTTGTGGGTACCCTAAAAACCGTAGGCGATTCGCCAAAACGGGCAGGCACAAGGCCTGCCCCTACAAGATTAGGGGATATTGTCGGCGCATTTAAATCTATCACAACGAACAGATATATCCAGGGTGTCAAACGACACGGGTGGACACCGTTTCCTGGTAAATTATGGCAGCGTAATTATTATGAACACATCATGGAATAAAAACGGAAGCCAAACAATCTAATCCCGCATTTTTCGGTTTGTCTTCAATACAAGGAATAGTGATTTCTGAATTTTGCAATGAATTGCACCAATTTTTCGAGACAGTCAGGCATATTTCGACGGCCGAAACCTATACGGAAGCAATCATGCCCTGCGCTATAGAGTGTCCCGGGCGCCAGTAGGACCCCGGCCTGTTCTACCAGATCACGGCATAGCTGATCGACAGATCCCCCACCCAAATACCTGGGAAACGCAATGGGACCCGCCACGGGTTCCTGCCACCCGAACAGGTCTTCATGAACACTGAAGAAAGCACTCAGCAGCTTCAGGTTGGATCGAATGATACCCAGATTTCGATGGACGATGGCATCGCGATGGTTCAAGGCCAGCGTTGCAAGAAACTCGCTCGGGGCACTGTTGCAAATCGTCGTGTAGTCCTTGAAAGCAGCCAGTTTACGATAAAGACCTTCATTCCGGGTGGCAATCCAGCCGATTCGCAAACCGGGCAGGCCGTATGTTTTAGACATCACGCCCAGAGAAACCGCGCGTGCGTTCAGATCCATGAAAGCCGGGAGTCGATGGGCAGGTATATACTCCAAACCACGATAAACCTCATCGGAAAAGTCGAAAGGGTTCAGGTTTCATGGTGTGCCTCCGTTAACTCCTTCAGGTGGTAAAAACGAAAAGCATCCATCACCACCATCCTTTCCAACAGCCTTTTGAGAAATACCAGCGCGTTGTCATTCATGCGCTGGTGATGAATCATGATCCCACAAAATCCATCAGCAATGCCTGCGGTCAGCTCAGCATAAAGTTTTTCCCATCCCAGAGCAGCCGTGCGTTCCTTTCTGGTGTGCAAATCCACGTTTACCTGGAAATCAGGCATACCGACCGGAGCGGGGGGAGATGCGCCCCGGCTCCTGGAAAGCGCCCGGTAGCCTAAGGCCTTGAGAACATCCAAGGCCTCTTTTGAGCAACGGTTCCAGGGAGGTGTAAATGCCGGAAAGAAAGTATCCTGCATCAAAGACGTCAGTCGCTTGCGACCGCGCATAAGATCATGTTCCATCGACGATAGAGGCCGCGCCGGGCCAAATTCATGCTTCTTACCGGTCGGCTCATGGTTCACATGTCGCCAGCCATGCTGGTAAAAGCACCAGAGATTTGAATTCTTTTGGCAGAGCTGTTCAATGCCCTTCCACCGAGCCGCTGTCAGCCATGCCGGCACCACAGACATGGAAAGCGGCACATGATAACGGGCAAAGATATGAATGAGCTCGCGAAACTGCTTCCCTGGAACACCAATGTCATCCGCCCGGAAAAAAACCGGTATCGGATCCTTTCTGCCGGTTATGTCAATTGCCCCTGTCAGACAATTGTCGATGGCATCTTTCAGATCGACCTGTTTACGTTTCCAGAGTGTTGAGATGGGATAGGGCATGCGTAGTGCTCCAGATATCGTATCCTAATATAATTTAATCAAGTAGCTACCCGGGTCCAAAGGACCCGGCACTGGGTTGCCCCTATAAGAGGCTTTATCACCAAGTATATGAACCAAAGAATTCAGAAATCAGAATTTCGTAAAGCGCTAAATTGTTTCAATGCTGGAGAACGAATGAACATCGAACGTCCAACATCGAATTTTGAATTTGAAAAGATGAAGAAACAGAATTATTCGGTATTGGTTTTTTGTTTTCATTCGACATTGGACGTTCGATGTTCGATGTTCGATGTTGGACGTTCATCTTTATAAAATCAGCATTGTAAAGATTCTGTGCTCTGTATTCTGACCCTTGTATTCTTTCTCGGACTCATTCCGGCAGAGCCAAATATCTCTGACCTGGCCCAAAGGACCAGGTTTTAAATGCCGGAATAGACGTTTCTCCCAAGTAATAGGGAAAAAGGATCCAGGGTTGGAGGGGTTAGGGTCTGAGGGTTAGCTCTTCGCCTTTGGCCGAATACTCCCCATAGTTGCATAAACACTGGGGTACTGTTGGCACCCTCAACCCCTCCAAACCCTCCACCCCTACATTCCTGCTACCCGGACAGCTGTTTTCTCCGCACCATTTAAATCGATGGGACCTGCAGGCTGTTCTTTTTCTGTGAGCATCCGTGTCATCAAACCGGCCAGTCGCTTCGGGTCCAGGTCTTTGTCTGAAAGTATCTGCAATCCCCCCAGTCTCGCCAACCGTTCCGCCCGGAGGCGCTGTTCCCGGTTCTGTGCAAACGGCCAGACAAGTGCAGGGGTTCCGGCGGCCATGATATTCATGCTGGTATTATAACCGGCCATACTTACGGACAAATCTGCAGCATCGAGAAAGGAAAGAAAGTCAGGCGTAAAATGTTCCACACGAATGGCCGGGCTCTCAAAAGATTTCAAATAAGAAAAGAATCCGTCGTCCAGGAACGGCCCCGTAAAGACCTGCAAACGGTAACCCTCCGGCAAATGCGCAAAGGCCCCTACAACGGCTGCCAGCACCTCGCCCCCCACCTTTCCACCACCTGCACTGGCAACAACAAAACATTCATCATCACCGATACCCAGCTTTGTTCGGCGTTCTTTCCCAGACCCCGGCACGGGTTTAGGTGTAACAAAACCGGTGTAGACAATAGGAATCGAAATGTCATCCAGCCTTGAAAACGTGGCATCCAGTTTTAAAAACCCGGGATCCGAATGAACGAACACGGCATCGAAATAGCGATTCAACCGTTTGATCACACGTTCTTCATAAGATACCGCATTCTCTCTTTCCACCAGCACATCCCTGAGGCTGCATACCACCTTACAGGGCCGCAGAGAACTGTTGCGGATACTTTCGAGAATCGGATCAAGTTCAAAGCGGAATGCCTTGCGCCCAAAAGGGTAGAGCTCTATTATAAACACATCCGGCGACGTCTCTTCAAAAAGGCGGAATAGCATTCTCTGCCGCTCCTCCTTTACCGCATCGATGTGTTTCCCCTTTTCCGTCGAGAACATATTTTTAAAGTCTTCGTCCATCATCAATCCTGGAAGACGCAATTCCCGAACATGTCCTGGCAGCGGGATATCAGGTCTCTCGCCACCCGAAACCAGAATGACATCATGATCTTTCAGCTTTTCACAGATCTCGCGTGTTCGAAAAAAATGGCCGATTCCGAGAACATGCTGGCAGTAGAATACAATTTTCACGACATCATCTCCAGATGATCCATGGACCCTTATTAGCCTTTTAGCAGTTTAGACTGTAGGCTGTTAGGTGCCTGACGCCCTGCGGACTACATTTAGCCTTCGGCTGTCATTTATCCTATCGGACGTCATTAGCGCTTCGCGCGTCATTTATTGTTGCTTTCAGTGGAAAGCAATAAGCTATAAACTGCTTATGGCTTATCGCTTTCAGTTTCCCTCCAACCCTCGGACCCTTTGTATGCTGGAAAGCGAGGAGGCTGGGATGCTGGGAGGCTGCTACCCGCTAAAGCCGCCAGCTACCCTCGGACCCTTGTATCCCCCTCGAACCCTCGGACCCTTATTATAATTCAATAGCATTTACTCGCTCAATTTCCAATCCCGTCTCCCCGGCCACGAGCCAGTGCAGGTGGCACGGTTCAATCATGGCCGGTTCCTGGGGTAGAAATTTTCTTTCCGCCAGGCCATAGAGAAGACATTTGATAACACCTTCGTGGGTGACCGTTAAAATGGTTTCTCCCGGCCATCTCTTGGATGCTTCCTTCAGGGCATTCCGGCTCCTCATCCAGGCAGCCCTGCGGCTTTCGCCGCCAGGTGGACAAAATTGCCATCCGGCACGCTCCAGACGTCTCAGTTCACGGGGGATCTCGCTCTCAATATCTCGAATCCGCCTGCCCGTCCAGGTTCCCCAGTCCAATTCGCGCAACCGGGACGTTTTTTTCATGGGCAGCTTCAGGGATTGGTTGATCAATTCGGCCGTGGCAACCGTTCGACCCAGATCGCTGGTAAGAATACGATCAAAAGGCAAGGCCGCCAGTTGCTCTCCCCAGGTCCGGGACTGCTCCCGACCGGCTGTCGTGAGAGAAGAATCCTTTTGGCCCTGGATCATTTTGTCCAGGTTCCATACCGTCTGTGCGTGCCTTATCAAGCCGAAACGTGTGTGAGATTCCCTATCCTGCATGGCCTTTTTCTCCCACAATATTCAACAAAATCGTTTCCATATCTCGATAATTCCGGATCAAACGATGATGTTCGCGGACATGCAGGGCTGCTTTTTGCCCCATTGTCCGTCTCATTTTTTTGTTCAAAACCAGTTTTTGGATTGCGTCTTCAAAAGGTCCATTCTGATAAATCGGCGTTAGGAATCCTGTCTCACCATCCACTACCACCTCGGGAATACCCCCGTTATGAAAAGCCACCACCGGGAGACCGCACGACTGGCTTTCCAGGTAGACCATTCCCAGGGATTCCCTGATCCCCGGAAATGCAAACAGGTCGCCGGCGCTGTAATATCGGTTCATCTGCTCCCTCTCGATTTTTCCCACGAAGCGAACCCTTCCCGGGAGATGTCTATCTGCCAGTCGCTGCAATTTTTTCCTTTCTTTTCCGTCTCCGGCAATGACCAGTTGAAAAGAAACCCCAGCGTCGGCAAGCCTGCCACAGGAGCGGATGAGGAAAGACAACCCCTCTGTTTTGACGTCCGGACGGAACATCGCCGCCGCAAGAATGACCGGTTCACTCCCGACGCCCCATGCTCGGCGAAATTGTTGCCGCGCATCAGGATCGAAACCAAAAGCCTCTGTAAGAATCCCAGGCTTCACATAGGTGAACCGATCTTCCGGAAGAAGTCTTTTCAGGTTTTTCCAGTCAGCACGCTTGTTTGTAAATACGTGCCGTGCCGACTTCAAGGCCGCCCTGTTCAGAATGAATCCGGGCCAGGTCTTTGGATGCCGTCTTCTCTTGGTGGAAAACATACCCTGAAAAATAACATAAGGTATATTGGCCGCCCTGGACACCATGGGCCCCAGCAGGTCCGGGGCCTTGTAATAGGTGTGGTAGGTCAGCCATAGATTCACCTGCCCATGCAGCACCTGTCGACATGATTGCCGGTAGACTTTCAACAACCTGATCCAGGTCCATGGTCGCCAGTATATCCAACGCGCCCGCAGAGATCCTGCCAGCCGGATGTCGTACCCATTGGCAACAAAATAGTCATAGAGCCCTGTGGCAATCACCAGATCTCCCGACGGGTGGTGATGCCCAAGGGGTTTAAATGGTGCATAAAAGGCGATGCGCATGAGGTGCGGTTTTAGGTTTTAGGTTTTAGGTTTTAAGTAAGTCCTTGCTGCTTACTTCTTACTGCTTGCTACTTACTGCTACTGCTTACTACTTTAGTCCCAACGCCGGCACCTCTTTACGATAAACAGAAAACAAATCCTGGATGAGCTCCCGGTTATTGAAAGCCTGACGGACCCGATCCCTTCCGGAATGAATAATCTGTTCCCGAAGCTGCGTGTCGGTAAGGATGCGCAGCATGGCTCTCGCCATTTCCTCGTCATTTCCCGGCTGAACCAGGAGACCGGTCTTTCCGTCCTCAATCAACTCCGGGATAGCCGACAACCGCGTTCCCACAACCGGCAACCCTATCGCCAAGCTCTCCACAAAGACATTCGGAATCCCATCCCGATCACCGTTGGCAGCCTGCTCGCATCCTAGAACGAAAAGATCCGAACGGCGGTAATAGTCCAGCACGTGCTCGTGGGCAAGCGTGCCGACCCATTTGCATGACCCAGACAGACCAAGATCGCGGATCAAGGCTAAGAGCTTATCCCTGTCATCCCCGTCTCCGATGAGCGTGTGTTGGAAATCGACACCATTCCGCTGCATCCATTGGAGCGCCCGGTATACCGTGGGAAGACCTTTTTTGGGAACCAGGCGCGCCACCGTTACAAAATGATAGGGCGCAGCCGGGTGTCTGCTGGAATCCCCGGCTGAAAAAAGATCCAGATCAATACCATGATACATCCGGTATAGGGGAACATTGTCATTGCCTGCCAGCATTGAAAGATGACGTCGATTATACTCCGTGCAGGTGACTACAAATCTTGCTTTGGACATTTTTTCCTTCAATTGCAGGGGATTCGAGGTGTAGATATCTTTTGCATGCCCCGTAAAACTGAATTCGAGTCCACTCAGCCGGCTTGCAAACATGGCCACCGAGGACGGCGAGTGTGCAAAATGTGCGTGAAGGTGAACCACACGGCTTTCCGGCAGCAGTTTCCGGACCAGGTAGCCGGCCTGAAGCAAGTGCTTGATGGTGGCTGAATTGTGAGTTCGCAGAAATCTCCGGAACACCACCAGAATGGCACGCAAATAGGCACCGGGCCTCTTCATGGCCAGAACGATATTGTAAAACAAGAGCTGTGGCAATGCTTCCAAAATTGATTGGGGCAGATAATCCACCCTGGCGTTAATCTGCTGGACGCTTTTATGAGAAAAAGACTCCCGGGGATGACGCATGGAAAAAATATGGATGGGGATCCCCTTTCGTTCCAACAACAGAATTTCGTTGGATATAAAACTTTCCGAAATTCTTGGATAACCCTTGAGAATCATTCCGAGGACAGGCTTTTTCGGCTCTATCGTCATGGCGTGGTCTCGGTGTCCTCAGGCAGTCGGAATCCGGGTTGACGAATAAACGTTTCAATGGCTTCTCGCGCCATCTCCTTTCTCTCACCAACCTTTCCGGCAGGATTGCCTGCCCAAATCTCGAACGGACCTGGATTTTTTGTCAGTACAGAACCCGCACCCAGCACAAATCCATCCGGCAGATGTGTGGCCTGACACAACACCATCGACCCATCATGAATCCACACATCGGTTCCGATCTCTTTATCCTGCCACAACACCCCCATCTCATTCTCCAGCAGAGCCAGCGGTTGTTTCCCCAAATGAATCGTATCGTGGGTGTAGATCCGTACACGTGGTCCGATATTACACCACGGGCCTATCCGTATAGATCCGGTACAGTCAAATATGGAAAACGGGCTGATGGCCAGATTCGTTTCCAGGCCGGGCGTTTCATATGCTTTTGGTGACACAATCAAGCGTCCCTTGTGAACATGTTTGTGCGGATACCTCACAGCCTTTTCTAAGGCCTTCAGTAATTGGTCTCTCGTCATGGTGGCGGCATCCGGTTTCATCTTCTGCTCATCTTTCATAATATCCGTCTTTAAACTGTAAGCCCTCACGTTAAGTCGAATATAGCCGGAAAAATTGTTGCATAATAAACGTCACAGTATCTTTGTTGACATGAAAATTTTCCTTGCCCTCTGCAAAATAGGTTTGTCCCATGAGCATACGGTAGATCGTTGCCATTTCAAATGCCGGAAAATAATACACATTCTCATGTCGGGAAACAAATTCATCCGTTACTGCACGTAGTGTGGATTTGGAGTTACAGCTGGCACTGATCACATCCAGATCCTGACGAAACGTGGCCCAGAGGTGCACCGGCGAAACCGTGACAAGAAGCTGACATTCAGGATTGTGCCGGGACATCAACGCGTGGATCCTTTCCAGGTTGTGCAGGTTCTCCACGTACCGGCTGACCCGGAACCGATACCTATCCATACTGCCGCCTTCCTTGACATAGGGGCCTGAGGGGAGACAGATAACGGCGCCATCCATTGTATCCTCCCATATCTCCGTAAGCCCGAGGGTCAGGATAAGAACCCGGGCTCTTCTTAGCGCGCGTCGGCTGCAGATGAGGTGGTGGCTGAAATCCTTTTCCGCCGCCGGAATGGAATCATATAGAATAATCCGGCGATAAGGATCCTGAATTTTGCCTGACTCAGGTGCTGTCCACCAGCGAATATCGGGTGTGAAAGAAGCAAAGGTATACTCGAATATCTGTCGCATGGCGAATGTATTGTACGTTCTTTCCCAGGCCGCACTGGCATGAACTGATGCCGGATGTTCCACCTCTTCCGAAATATAGGCATATCCCTCCTTGATCAACGATTTGCGGATCTCTCTCGCAAAACAGGAGCCCATGGAAGCGATGGGGGTTTCCGGTGAAATTGTCAAACCCGTTTGGTCGGGAAAGGAATACAGACCGTCAGCCGGCGGGTTGTCATAACTGCCGGGCCAAACCTGCCATTGTTCAAATTTGTGACCCGGATGAACCTCTGATTTCGCCATGGATATATCCCTGATTTATTCCCCTGAAAGCCACTTGTGGTTTAAATTTCGCTTGTGCCTAAAACAAATTTTTCCCGTATCACACGTTAACATAGTCATGTATGATCTAAAAGCCACTTTTACTCCAAGATTGCAACCTTGGAGTTTATTTTGTTCTCAAAATTGAAAAAATCTGCTATCAATAACATCGCTGACGCAATATTATTATTCCGAAGGATCAAAAACATGCCGACCGGTCAACAGGAAAAATCGTCTTTCGGGCACATCGAACGTCAGGTGGTGCTGCCGTTCGGGAAATCAATTGAAATCGCCTTCAAGAGTATCCGTGTTCGCTTTGTCCGATCCATGATAACCACCCTCAGCCTGGTCCTGGCTGTGGCATTTTTATGCTATACCAATGTGAATATCGATGTTGTCAACGGCCTTCTCGCCACTGGGGATGCCGACGTACGGCAGCAGGTGACCCGCTCGGGATATGATGTACAACCCACAGGAGACCAGGTAGAAAACACACCCAAACAGAGATGGATCGTTTTTCTATCACTGCTGGTGTGCGTTGTGGGCATTGTCAATGCCCAGCTCATGTCGGTGACCGAGCGGTTCAGAGAAATAGGCACCATGAAGTGCCTGGGTGCCCTGGACCGTTTTATCATGCGGCTGTTTCTTCTGGAAGCCGGCATGCAGGGCCTGGTAGGTGCGGGGCTCGGCGCACTCCTGGGAGCCCTCTTTGCCATCACATCCGGTGTTATTCAATATGGCATCCCTGCTATAGTAAGTATCGACTGGGGGGACATGCTTGGGTCCATGGGCCTGGCAACCGGTGTTGGCTGCGTCTTAAGTCTTGCAGGCGTTCTCTACCCCGCCATGGTGGCGGCAAGGATGCAGCCGGTTGAGGCCATGCGGGTGGAGGAATAGATACCCGGGTCCAAAGGGCCGGCACTGATTTAATCCTGTAAGGGATTAATTTTATGCACACTCAACTTATGATAAATTCGAAATACGAATATCGAAATACGAAACAAATCCAAACATCGAATGCTCAAATGATTCAAACATAGTGTTTGAACTTGCATCGCCAAGGTCTTGTTTTGATCATTCGAATTTTAATCATTAGATATTGCCCTTCGACCTTGCTCAGGGCGGTGAGCCTGTCGAACCGTTTAGGATTTCGAATTTTGTGCTTCGGATTTAAGTAACTAACGACATCGGCAGAGCCAAATGTCTCTGACCTGGCCCAAAGGACCAGGTTTTTAGTAATGGAATAAAATTAGGTGATCTTCTATGACAGTCAATAGCAGTATCGTTCGCGTTTCCAAGGTCACAAAAACCTTCCGGCTAGGCAAAATCGAGGTTCAGGCGCTGAAAGGTGTGGACCTGGAGATTGACTCCGGAAAATACATATCCATCATGGGGCCTTCCGGATCAGGAAAGAGCACCTTGTTCAACATGATCGGCGGCCTGGACAAACCCACCTCCGGAAAAGTCTTTATCGACGAGGTCGATATTGCTCAACTGGATGCCTATGAACTGGCATGGCTTCGTTGCCGGAAGATTGGCTACATATTCCAGACATTCAATATCATACAGGTCATGACCGCCCTTGAAAATGTCACCCTGCCGATGATCTTTGCCGGCATACCCAACGAGACCGCCGTTGAAAAAGGTATAGGGCTGATGAACCTGGTAGGTCTGGGGGATCGGTTTAACCACAAACCCTTTGAATTGTCGGGAGGACAGCAGCAGCGCGTTGCCATTGCGCGAGCACTGGCCAATGACCCAGCCATCATTCTCGCAGATGAACCCACCGGCAACCTTGACCTGACCACCGGTGAGGAGATCATCTCTTTGTTGAAACGGTTGAGCGATGAACGCGGTGTCACGATCATCTCCGCCACACACGATTTCAAAATGCTGAATGTCTCGGACCAGGTTATATGGATCCGGGATGGTCGTGTCGACAAAATCGAGGATCGCGAAGAACTGTCCATATCCATCGGCACAATCGGCACACGATAACTTCGGATCGGTATCATTCTATGAACCGAAAAAAATACCATCAAAACAGGCGTAACATTGTCGGTTGCTTGCCTATCAAGCGAAAAACCTCCGTTCTGTCAGGAGACCTCATGTTTCGTCTGGTAATCACGCTGGCGTTGTGCCTCCTGGGTTTGTTAGCCGATGGCAACGGTATTGCCGCAACCAGCCCCATGGGCCAGGATCAGTTTTTTAAAGATATTCAAGTATTATCCGCTGTTCAGGACAGAAGTACCGGGACCCCCGGCAATGCCACTGCTGCCGCTTACATCAAGAATCGTCTGTCCGGAATGGGCTTCGACATCATCGGATCTCAGCGATTTCCCGTACCGGTAATGCATCACCAGGGCAGCAGGCTCAAGATATCTGAAACCAGCCCATCCATTTCAATCCTGCCGTACTTAGGAAACGCCGTATCACCCCAAACCATCCCTGCCCCCGGGATCAAAGCCCCCTTGATCTACGCCGGTACCGGTGAACCGCGGGAATATAATGGAAAGAAGGTCGAAGGTGCCGTTGTCCTGATGGAACTCGATTCGGGTAGAAACTGGGAATATGCAGCTACGATGGGCGCCCGGGCAACAATTTACGTGGACCGTGGGAATTCCCCCAACATCCTTTTTAAAGATAAGTTTGAGCTTTCCCCGGTTCAATTTCCCCGGTTCTGGATGTCTATTGATCAGGCAAGAGACCTGTTCGGACTCTTTGAAAACCCAGCCTTGACCCGGGTAATGGATCAGATCACCCTGACATCGGATATCCGCTGGCAATCGGAAATAGCTGAAAATATTTACTGTCTGATCCCCGGCATGGACCCGGAACTTAAAAATAAGATGGTCATGATCGAGGCATTCTACGACAGTTCCATCAACGTGGCCGGTTTATCCCCGGGCGCCGATGAAGCTTGCAGTGTGGCAACACTGCTCGAATTTGCCAAGATCATGAAAGCAAAACCACCCAAAAAAACGGTGCTGCTTGTGGCCAGCGCGGGCCATGCGCAAACCCTTTCGGGCATGCGGGAATTTGTATGGGGTATCTCGGAAAGATCCAAGACCGTCAAGCAGATGAAAAAAAAACTTAGGTCACGGATTGAAAAAACCCGCCGGACCATCGATGGCTTAGCAACCCTATCTTTCAAAAAAAAGATTTTCCCGGAACCCGGCGTCATGCCCCTTCTTGATGTGGCTATAAAAGAAAGGCTCAAAACCGAAGCGGACAAAATCTCCCGCCAACTCATGCGGTTGCGACTGGAGCCGGATCATCGTGCCGATTCGGAGACCATCCAGAAAATGGCGGATCTTCGCCAGTTGCTGCGGCGCCTGACCTGGCGAACTTCTTATAAGGATGAAAATCTAGCCGAAGAAGAAACTCAACTGCTGGAACAGCTTATTACCAGGGCAGCCGATGAGCAGAAAACCGTATTATTGGATATCGAACAACAATTCGTATTTATCGAAGATGTGGACCGTCTCCGCAGGCATACCAGACAATATGACATGGCCGCATCGATATCCTTGCATCTCTCTAGCCATGGCACCGGCTTTGGCGCATTCAACTATGGATGGTTGTATCCGTTCAGACCAAGAATCAACCGTGTGTCCAGCTATAGCAGCTTGGATGAAGCCCTGCGGCAGGCAGCCGAAACAACTGAACAAGAGCTCGGCATTACAAATTTTTTCAAGGACACCCTGCGCCCCAGCAGGCAGGGATCATGGAAAAATTTCTTTGTGGATCGCCCTCCCTTGGGTGGGGAGGTTACGGCTTTGGCCGGATATCACGGTTTGAGCCTGGTGACGACACATGATGCAAGGGCGTTTTGGGGAACCGCTTCTGATACCCTGGAAAACTTGGATCACCGGTATGCTTTACAGCAGGCCAATGTTGTCTGCGGGATCATGCAGCAACTGGTGCAGGACGCCAAACTGCACGAGGACAACTATCCCAGAAAAGGCTTTGCCACATTGACCGGCAGTGCAAAATTTCTGCGGCACGGAGAACTTTTTGCAGACCAGCCGGCACCAGGCACCGTACTGCTTGCCTATCAGGGGCCTGCAAAATTTTATACGATGGTGGATCAGACCGGTGCCTTCTTTCTCAAGGGTGTCGCTGACAAAAAGCATAGTTTCCACAAGGTCATTTTAGAAGGATACAAGTTCGATACCCATACCGGTTCCATCGACTGGACTATCGATAAAAAGCAGACCGGCAAAAATGCCTACCGTGTCAAAATGCGTCGTCTTTCCATGGAGACCGATTTGAAGATGTTCGCCTGTAAGGGCACCACGCTGTTCAATTTGCTCGAACCAAGAACCTTCCGATATCTGACCAAGAGCCAAGTGCTGGACGGTCGTCGTGAAGCCGAACCGATTCGATACTTCTACAGCCGACTCGATACCTGGACATCCGACATTTCAACCATATTTCTTGAACCCGGAACACCGCTAAAGTTAACCCTTTCCGATTCCGCCCTGAATAAAAAACTGATTTTGCTGAATAATTCTCCAAAAAACCCACAGGGAACCGGTTACAAAGTTGATAACTGGCCCGCGCTGCACCGTACCGGATATCGTGTCGCCCATGACATGTGGACATTGCTGGTGCCTCGCATAAACAATCTGGAAAAAAGCGGTATCTTCAACGAGCGTATTCACCAGTTGCGGACAGACGGCCTCGCGGCCTTGAATCAGGCGGAAAACGCATGGGAAGAGAAGCGATACAATCAATTTTTTGAAGCCGCATCCAAATCCTGGGCTCTGGCAAGCCGCGTATACGACGATATTGAAAAAACACAAAAAGATGTACTCTATGGCGTGTTGTTCTACATCGCCCTGTTTGTTCCCTTCTCGTTCTGCCTTGAAAGGCTTCTTTTTTCCTACACCAACATCTATAAACGAATTGTCGCTTTCAGCGGGATCCTCATCCTCCTGATTGCTGTCATCTACAATGTTCACCCGGCTTTTCAGCTGGCATACAGCCCCATGGTCGTCATCCTGGCGTTTCTGATCATGGGTCTTTCACTGGTAGTGACATTGATCATCTTTTTCAGGTTTGAAGAAGAAATGACAAACCTTCAGAACCGTTCGCAGCGCAGCCACTCCGAAGAAATCGGCCGTTGGAAGGCCTTTGTCGCAGCATTTCTTTTGGGGGTCAGCAACCTGCGCCGCCGCAGGCTGAGAACAGCCTTGACCTGTATCACACTGATCATTCTCACCTTCACTATCATGAGTTTTACATCGGTCAAATCGGTACGTCGACATACGCGTATCCTTTATAATAACCAGCATCCCTACCAGGGCTTCCTCTTGAAAAATATCAACTGGCGGGATCTCCCGCCCCAGGCTTACGCTGTCATTTCAAACGCTTTTGCCGAGACGGGAATCGCGACACCCAGGGTATGGCTGGAAGAAGAAGACCGAACCCGTTCGACTCGAATCCCCATACATCATGGGGGAAAAACGTTTGAGGCACGGGGCATGATCGGGTTGTCACACAATGAAGTCCGTGTGTCCGGCATCGAAAACATTCTCATCGGTGGACGCTGGTTGACGGCGGAAGATCGGCAGGCGGTTCTTCTTCCGGACAGAATGGCTGAACATCTCGGAATCGATATCAATGCACCTATCGACGATGTGGTGACCATCTGGGGAACCCCTTTCCATGTTGTGGGCATTTTTTCGGGTAAGCGTTTCCAGGGACTGAAAGACCTGGATGGGGAACCCCTGACGCCTGCCATATTCCCCAGGGAAGTTTCGGATGGCATGACCGAGGCCGTTGTTCAGGCACTGGAGTCGGGTGATGACATGCGCGAATTTCAGAGTCGGTATCAGCATCTCGACGCTGACGTAACGGTCATTGTTCATTTTAAGAAACTCATGGCGGTGGGTGGCCATATCAAAGGGATCGCCGTTCGACCGAATACACTCGGCTCGAACCAGGAAACGGCCCAGATGTTGGTGGACCGTTTCGGTCTGTCGCTGTTCAGCGGGGAAAAATCGGGAACCTACCTGTATCATGCCAGCAATACCATGAGTTACAGCGGTGTTCCCAATATCATCGTGCCCATCCTGCTTTCGATATTCATCGTATTGAATACCATGATCAGCAGTGTGTATGAACGCAAACGTGAAATCGGAATTTACACATCCGTCGGGCTCGCACCCTCGCACGTTTCCTTTCTGTTTATAGCGGAAGCCATGGCTTTTGCCGTACTCAGCGTTGTTTTCGGTTATCTAGTGGCGCAAACATCGGCAAAGCTTTTTGCCGGGACAGCCCTATGGTCCGGTATTACGGTCAATTACTCCTCCGCTGCCGGCGTTGGTGCAATGGTTCTGGTCATTCTGGTTGTCATGATATCGGTCATTTATCCATCCAAGGTTGCCGGTGAAATCGCCATTCCCGACATTAACCGCTCCTGGACCCTGCCAGCTCCCCGGGAAAACAGGCTTGATATTGTCCTGCCGTTTCTCATGACGTATGTGGAACACCGCAGTGTCGGTGGATTCATCTATGAGTACTTTTCCAGTCACCAGGAAATTACCCATGGTAAATTTTCTACCGGGAATATGGCATTCTCCTTTGCTTGTGAAACACCCCCGGTCAGGGACGATGGTGAGGATGACTGTCCTGAAGACCAGGGCGTCTATGATGAATGCCTCCATTTCACATCACAGGTCTGGCTGGCACCGTTTGACTTCGGCATTCTTCAACAGGTTGCATTGAAATTCAAACCCGCTGAAGAGGAAAAAGGGTTTCTTGAAATTCATATTTCACTGACGCGCGAATCCGGAGAATCCAACGCCTGGCAACGCATCAACAAAACGTTTCTGCATGAAATTCGAAAACAGCTGCTCCTGTGGCGTTCCTTTGATGACGAGACCAAGGAGCACTATAAAAACCTTTTGGCTGAGGCAACGAATCAAGCAGCAGATGGAGCGTAGCTGCTCAGGTTGTTTAGGCTATAGGCTATAAGGAAGACATGACAGACATGCCCGACAAAGCGACTGCTGAAAAAACAAAGAATCCAGGCAACCCCGATTCTCTCGCCAACAAGATTCGCTGGCGGGCTATTTTCATAGGGTCCTTCCTGGCCCTGCTTATCTGCCTGATAACGCCATTCAACAACGCTTACAGACAAGGAACGCCATTTGGCGGCGGTCACTTTCCCCTGGCTCCGTTTTATTTTCTTGTCTGGATGGTCGTCATTACCGCTTTCATCCGCTGGTTATTCAAGGGCCGCAATCTTATCACCGGAAAAGAACTTCTGGTGGCCTGGGCATTGATGGTACTCCTTTCCGGCGTTGCCTGGACAGGCCTCGCACGGACGTTCTTTCTCAACTTAACGGCACCTTACCATTTCGCCACCGTCGAAAACCAATGGGAAGAAATTCTTCATCCCCTGTTGCCGCCGGGATGGTATCCCCAGAGTCAGGAAGCCATCACCAGTCTTTACAATGGCCTGTCCGGAGGACGCCAGATGAGCTGGATAGAAGTCCTCGGCAACATTCCATGGGATGCATGGGTGCGGCCCCTTGCGGGGTGGGCGGGATTTGTTTTACTCTGTTATTTTGTCATGGCCTGCATGGTCAGCCTTTTGAGTAAACAGGGAATCTACCACGAGCGAATCAATTTTCCCCTCCTGCGGGTACCCTTGCTGATTCAGGAAGCATTCGACAACAACGAAATGGGCCGGTTCTTCAGCAACCGATTTCTCCTGGTGGGGCTGTCCATACCGGTCCTGCTCCACCTGTTGAACGGCTTGAGTTTTTACAATCCTTCCATACCCTCGATTCCCACCCTGGTTATAGCAGGTAAATATTTTCCAAAACTGGGCCTCTTGTCCGGATTCTATAAACTGAAAATCTATTTTTACCCGGCATTCATCGGATTCGCTTTCCTGACCTCGAAACAGATATCGTTTTCCTTCTGGTTTTTTTACATTGCAGGTGCCCTGTTGTTCGGTGCCCTGTCGTTTCTGGGGGTCAACATCCCGGCCGGCGCTCTGGGCGTGACCTTCGGGCCGACCATCTCCAGGCCCGAAGAGATGCAGATGATCGGCGCTTATGTCGTATTCTTTGTTTTTATCGCGTGGCTGGCCAGGTTTCATTTACTGGATATACTTCGTATGGGATTCGGACTGAAGAAGGAGGCCCACCCGGAAAATGAATGGCTCTCCACGCGCATGGCTTTCTGGGGAACCGTTCTGGGTGTGCTCGGTATTGTTCTCTGGTGCCATTTTGCCGGTGTCCCTTTCCTGTTTTCCTTTATGGTCGTGGGAGCCTTTTTCCTGTTCATGCTGGTGGCCACACGGGTGATCTGCCAGGGGGGAATCGCCTATTTTACCCTGACGGCTGCACCCATTGATGCGCTCATGGCAATGTTCGGACCCAAGGCATTCACCCATATGGGTCTTGTTGTTTCGGCGGTTATTCAGAAGATGCTCTTTGTCGATCTGCGCGAATCGCTCATGCCGTCTCTGCTCCACGCACGAAAAATATCGGACGGCACCAGCAGCAACCGGCGCATTTTTATTGCCATCATCATCACGCTTGCCCTGGGTATTCTGGTTTCCTTTCTGGCCATGCTTGCACTGTGCTATAAATTCGGTATTCGGGAACTCCAGTTCGACTGGGCCAGCCGCACGACACTGGCTGTTTACGACAATATTTTCAATTTGATGGAAACGCCAGCTGAATCCGGTCAATGGGTTATGACCTTTATGCTGGTGGGTGCGGCGTTGATGCTGGTCCTGGTGATCTGTTATCACCGTTTTTACTGGTGGCCGATACACCCCATCGGCTATTTGACGGCCTACAGTTCCGCCATGTGGTATCTGTGGTTCTGTTTCTTTATCGGCTGGCTCTGCAATGCCCTGTGCATGCGCTATGGTGGTGTCATGCTTTACAAAAAGGTGCGTTATTTTTTCATCGGTCTCATTATTGGGGATTTTCTGATGGCGGGAACCTGGGCCATCTACGGCCTCTTCAGCGACGCAAGCTATAACGTGATGCCGATTTAAAGAAAATAAGGGTTGGAGGCTTGGAGGGTTCGAGGGAAATAGCGTTCGTTGAGTTTCTTGGGTTCATTGGGTTGAAGAAACGGAAATGTGTTGAAAGCTTTATACCGATCGCTATTAGCAACACAATAAGCACAACGAACCCAATGAACACAATAAACAAGTAGTCAGGGGTCAAGGTTTTTAGGTTAGGGGTAGAGCATTTTTTCTCGGAAAAAACAACGAATAGACCATTCACTCTAAAAAGCGACATTGTCGCGTTTAATAAAATTGTGGAACAATTTTATGTACGAAGACAAAGAACTTCAGGAATATAGAGATCTTCTCAAGACACCGGATCATTTTGAGGAAGGATTCAGCTGGAAGACGGTCGTGGGAGCCATCTTCATCGGCTTCCTCATGATGCCCGGCAGCATGTACCTGCAGCTGGTGATCGGTGCAGGCATCGGACCGGCGGCACGATGGGTTACGATTATCCTGTTTGCCGAACTAGCCAAGCGTTCTTACAGCGAGCTGAAACAGCAGGAAATTTTTCTGCTCTACTATATGGCCGGGGCTGCGTTGGCAACCCCCTTCCAGGGACTGCTGTGGAGCCAGTACCTGGTACAATCCGATGCCGCCCGCATGTTGGGCCTGACCGAATTTATTCCTACCTGGATAGCGCCCGGCGGCGAGTCCGAGTCACTGCTGCAGCGTTCTTTCTTCCATCGGGACTGGATGATTCCGATCCTTCTGCTCATGGGCACACAGATCATTCAACGTATCGACCAGTTCGGCCTGGGATATGCTCTCTACCGCATCACGAGCGATGTGGAGAAACTTCCCTTTCCCATGGCCCCGGTAGCTGCCCTGGGAACCATGGCCTTGGCTGAGTCAACGGAAGAAAGAAAGAAAAGCTGGAAGTGGCGGGTCTTTTCCATCGGTGGTGTGATAGGTCTGGCATTCGGGACCATCTATGTGGTTCTCCCCACCCTCAGCGGCTTAATCCTGATGGAACCGATTCGCCTGATTCCGATTCCCTGGATCGAGCTGACCGGGCATACCGAGAACTTTCTACCCGCTGTGGCCACCGGCATTCAACTTGACCTGGGTCTTGTCTTTATCGGCATGGTGCTGCCATTCTGGGCAGTCATCGGTGGTCTTGTGGGCCTGCTCATCACCGTGGCGGCAAACCCGACCCTGCACCATTTTGGCATCCTTACGCGTTGGCATCCGGGAATGGAAACCGTCGATACCGTATTTGCCAACAATTTCGACTTCTACTTGAGCTTCAGTATCGGTCTGGGCCTTTCCATCGCCTTTATCGGCATCTGGCATGTGATACGTTCCTTTAAAAAAAGCTCGACACAACAACGTGGGACACTCAAGGACCTGTTTCATCCGCCTCCGGGCCGTGGTGATTTTAACTTCTGGATCTCCATCGGGATCTATGTGTTTTCCACCATTTCCTACGTGCTGCTCTGTGTCTGGCTGGTACCCAATTTCCCCTGGATATTTTTTCTCTTGTATGGATTTATCTACACACCCATCGTGTCCTACATCACCGCCCGTATGGAAGGAATTGCCGGACAGTTTGTAAGTCTTCCTCTGGTTCGGGAAGCCAGCTTTATCATGGGTGCCAAATACTTTGGTTACCAGGGAATTGAAATATGGTATGCCCCCATTCCGATCCATAACTACGGCGAGGCCACCGTCAATTTCCGCCAGATCGAACTGACCGGAACCAGCATCCGTGGTATCATCAAATCGGAAATCGTCGTCTTTCCCGTGGTCATGACGGCCAGCCTGCTGTTTTCGCAATTCATCTGGCGCCTGGCCCCCATACCCTCCAATGCCTATCCGTATGCCCAGGAACTGTGGCATCTGCAGGCCCTCAACACTCTGCTGATGCAGACATCCACCCTGGAAGGAAACTCCTTGTTCTACCAAGCACTCAACTGGATATACGTGGTGGCCGGCATGGGCCTGGGTGTTGTCACCTATTCCATTCTGGTCATGCTGGGGCTACCCATCCTGCTGGTGTACGGCATGGTCCGCGGACTGGGGCAAAGCACACCCCACGGCATGATCCTGGAAGTCATCGGCGCACTGCTGGGGCGATTCTATTTCTATAAACGATACGGCAGCATGTGGCGACAATACGCACCGGTTCTTCTGGCGGGTTTTTCCTGCGGTATGGGGCTGACCGGTATGTTTGCCATGGGGGTAACCCTTATTCTCAAGTCACTAGGGCGGCTGGCTTATTAACCCCAAGATAGAATCAGAGCCGCACTGACCGGCACAATCCCTTCCTTGTCGATGTTGTCCTGGGCCCGCGCCATGGCCACAGGATAAATAGTGAAAACCATCCCGAAACAAACAGTCAAGGGCAGCAGCACACTCAGGCCCGCCCGACCAGCACCGCTATGAGCCAATCACACCTCCTTGATAGCATACCACATTGTGGTTATTCTGTATTCTATTCCCAATGGGGCCAACTTTGTCGGTACGATTGAAGAATTAGCAGCGCGTGATCGACAAGCCATAGGCCTCCTTTAAATAAAACCTAAGATGAGCGTTTAAAATTTTAAGAATATTAGATTTAGAAATAATTTCAAAAGAATCGATCCATTTGAATTCTTAAAATTTGAAACCCGTTGGGATTGCCGATCTTACCGCATCTACGGCGTCAGATGCCATACCGCATAGTTCACTATAGCGGAACAGCATCTTCCTTGTAGCTACGGCAACCTCGACAATCGCTCAACTTAGTAAATGAGGAATGAATAAAATGATGCGTCGAATCGGTTTTATCGGTCTCGGGCAGATAGGCAAATGGATGGCCTTGAATTTTCTCAAGGCCGGTTACCAGATATGTGTAAATGATATCGATTCCCGGGCAGTGGAATTTCTGGTCGAAAACGGTGCCGATGCCGGCCGAACACCGGCCGATATCGCCGCCCAAGCCGAGGTGGTGTTTTTAAGTTTGCCAAGTACCGATATTGTCGAACAGGTCATTTTTGGTGAAACAGGTCTTGCTCAGGCTGCCGAAAAAGCGATGTTGATTGTGGACCTGAGCACCATCAGCTATTTACGCAGTGTCGAGATGGCCCGCAAATTGAGTCGTATAAACATCTTTTTTTGCGATGCACCTGTATCAGGAATGGAATCTCGAGCCAAAGAGGCCTCACTCACCGTCATGGTAGGTAGCACAAAAAAGATTTTTAACCGCATCTGTCCCTTGTTGGAAATCATCGGCGATACGGTTCTCCACATGGGCCCGGTGGGATCAGGTCAACTGACCAAACTTGTCAACCAGCTTTTATTTAACATAAATGCGGCTGGTTTGGCCGAAGTACTCCCCATGGCCGCCAAGCTGGGGTTGGATCCGGTAAAGGTCTGCCGGATCATTACCACAGGAACCGGCCGAAGTTTTGCGGCTGAATTTTTCACACCCTTAACCCTGGAAAACAGTTTTGACCAGGGCTATCCTCTCGAAAGCGCCTATAAGGATATGGCCAGTGCTGCTGAAATCGGCGCCCAACATAAAATACCCCTGCCCTTGACGCAGGCCGCCACAAATATTTTCCAGATGGCCCTGGCCCAAGGATTGGGAACCGAGAGTAAAGGGGCTTTAATCAAAGTATTTGAAAAAATATTAGACGTTGAATTCCGCAAGAAAGGAGCAGAAAAATGACATCCCATCGTGGCCGACCCGAAGATATCACCGAGGCATACTACCGGGGTCTCATGCATGCCGTTGGCTATCGGCAAAAAGACCTGGACAAGCCTCAAATTGCAGTGGTCAACTCCTGGACAGATGTCAATCCCGGCCATCTGCCGTTGAAGGATCTTGCACAAAGGGTCAAAGAAGGCATCTGGTCGGCCGGCGGGGCACCGGGTGAGTTCAATGTGCCGGCACCTTGCGATGGAATGGCTCAGGGCCCCGGCCAGCACTACATTCTACCACAACGCGATCTTATCGCGGCTTCCATAGAAGCCATGGTCAGGGCGCATGGCTTCGATGGACTCGTCATGCTCGGCTCATGTGACAAAATTATTCCCGGCATGCTCATGGCGGCAATCCGACTCAATCTTCCCACAATCTTTCTCACCGCCGGAGCCATGTTACCCTGCCGCTTAGACGGCCGCACGGTGGTCACGTCGGATCTCAAAGAAGCCATCGGTAAAGCAGGCCGACAGGATATCGATATGCCGACCTTCCTAAACTGGCAGGAACGGTATTGCGCTTCATCCGGCACGTGCTCAATGATGGGTACCGCCAACACCATGGGATGCTTCCTGGAAGCCAGTGGTCTGGCGCCGTTTGGTTCTTCTACCATGCTGACGTTTGATGCGGCCAAGCAGCGTCAAAGCCGTGATGTGGGAGAGCAAATTGTTACCCTTGTGCGTGAAGGCTTTTGTTTCGACCGGATCTTCAACCAAAAAAGCCTTGAAAATGGAATCAAACTTATTTCCGCCGTTGGGGGCTCCACAAATGCTGTCCTTCACTTGCTGGCCGGTTCCCACTTGATGAATTTGGATATGGATTTACAAGTATTTGATAAGATCCAGTCATCAGTACCCGTGCTGGCCAGATTCAAACCGTCTTCAATCCACAATATCAATGACTTTCACCAAGCCGGCGGCGTGCCGGGACTGCAGAAAGTCATTGCGGATTATCTTGATCTGGACACCCCCTTGTGTATGGGCGGCACTCTCGGCGATGTATTAGATGGGACACTGCCGCCTGATGAGACAATCATTCAACCCCTTTCTAATCCGATTTCCCCTAATGGATGTTTCAGTGTCCTTTACGGCAACCTTGCGCCCAAAGGTGCCCTGGTGAAAAAGACCGGCGTAGAACCCGGCATGCTGTATCACAAGGGACCGGCCGTTGTATTTGATTCGGAAGAAGATGTGCGAGAATTTCTTTTGGCCAAACAGGTCCAACCGGGTTCGGTTCTGGTCGTCCGTTATGAAGGCCCCAAAGGGGGTCCCGGGATGCGGGAGCTATCCATTCCGGCCGCCATGCTGGTGGGCATGGGACTGCATACATCTGTTGCCATGGTAACTGATGGGCGTTTTTCCGGCGCAACCCGCGGTCCCTGCGTGGGCCATGTGGCGCCCGAAGCCTGGGAAAAGGGTCCCCTGGCCTATGTCAAGAATGGGGATGTGATCGAAATCGATATCCACAACAACCGGCTTCAGGTCCTTTTATCAGATCAGGAACTGGCCCAAAGACAGCAGCAGCTCTTGAACCTTCCCGATCACCCGGCACCCGGAATGCTGACCGCCTATCGCAAAATGGTGACCGGTGCGGAAGAAGGGGCCCTTTGGCTCTAGACAATCAACTTGACGATTAATATGGATAACAAAACCAGAAAAAACCGTTTTATCCAGACATTTCCGATTCTGTCAGAATAGTAGGCGCCGATGGAAGAACCCATAAAGCAGCCGCAAAACATGGGAAATGCCAAATCATACGCTATGGCGCCATTGTAGCCAAAAACCACGGCAGCCATTGCATTCATGGAGAAAGCGGCAATTTTTACGGTACCCGCACTCTTTAAAAACGTCTGGCCAAACCAGAGGATCAGGATGTACATCAACAGCGTTGCTCCCATGGCCCCATAAATACCCACGTACACACCCACCCCGAAGGCCAGGAAAATACCACCGATATACTTGGCTTTACCTGCTGACTGCTGACCCGGCTCTACACCAAGCTTCGGGTTCCACAAAAGAAACGCCAGACAGAAAAGCGATACACCGATAATAATCCACTTCAGAGCCACTTCACTGATTTCCATACACAGACTGGCGCCTATAAACGAACCGATGATGACGGGAACGGCCATGGTGAAGCCGATTCTATAGTCGATCAATTTTTTTCGGTGGAATTGATACCAGCCGGCCAAACAAACGCCCATGATGCCAAAACGATCCGTACCAATGGCGGTATGCGGCGGCAAACCCAACAGAAGCAAGGTCGGTATGGTCACCAGACTGCTGCCCCCTATCAAGGTTCCGAAAAGGCTGGCTATAAAGCCGGCTATAAAAATGATCAGCATGTGTGACATGTTTAAGGGGTCCTTAGAAGCCATCTCAAAAATAGGATTTTGGTTCAAAGTCAAGGCGGACTCAAGTCTCAACCCGCAGGAATACTAATGTATTTTGAGGACTTGAAACGAGAGCCCAACGCAGGATTTGGGCCAAAAGACATTTTTAGATAGCTTCTACGTAAAAAGACCTGTAAACTAGGTCAAGTCTTCAGGTCTATGTTTTGTATTGGTTGATGGTTTTAAGATATTGGGTGTTCTTTCAACAACCAGTTTCGTAAAATAGACAGCCCACTGTTAATAATTCTTGTTCGCCCTTCCCCGGAAATACCACCCAGTTGAATATGCTCAATTTGGCTAAGGTCTTGACAACTCAAACCAAAATAGGTGTTACCGGCAACACTGCCATAAGGACCCATGTTCGGGTCCTCATCTCCTACAATCGCCATACCGATGCCTGCTCCGGCAATCTCTCGAATTTTATCGGCCAGTATTTCAGCAGTCTCGGCGGAAACAGAATGCGAGTGATGAGACGTTTTCAATAAATAATCAGCAGCTTTGGACAAAGAAGCAATCAGCGTCCCACCCAACACCTCAAAGCCGCGGGGAGCCGCTGTCAATCGACAAGCCAGGGTCCCCCCTGTATTGGTTTCCAATATCACCAGATTTAACCCACGTTCAAGAAGCATGTTAACAACCACACTCTCAATGGTTACGTCATCCAGACCATAAATCATATCACCAAGACGATCCCGCAACTGTGTTTCCATGTCATCCAGTAACTGCTGGGCTGTGATCGAATCTTTGGCCTTGGCAGTGACGCGAATATCAACCGCTCCGGGATAAGCAGACAAGCCCACGGTGGGGTTGTCTGACTCTTCCAAATCAGCAACCAATCGATCGATATTGCTTTCACCGGTGCCGGCTGTACGCAGCACACGCATGTTGATAACGGTCTCCAAACCAAATTCCCGTTGAATAAACGGTAGCACCGAATGTTCCATCAAATAGTAAAGTTCCCGGGGCACACCGGGAAGCGATATCACATAGCGATGGCCCTGTTCCACGATAAAGCCAGGGGCGGTGCCCACGGGGTTTCGAATGGCAGTAGCGTCCTGGGGAATAAACGCCTGACGCGGGTTGTTTTCCCCAAGCACCAGCCCCCTCTTTTCAAAAAAGGCTTTAATGTCATCAAGAAGGCTCTGGTCAAACACCAGATTACGACCCGTGGCAGCAGCCACCGCCTGGCGGGTTTTGTCATCCACGGTCGGTCCGATACCACCCGAGGTAATGACGATATCGCAGTCATCCAATGCGCGTCTGATCGCATTGGCAATCCGATCTTGATTGTCACCAATGGTCGTGGATCGAAAAACGTTAACCCCCAATGCTGCAAGTTTTTTAGCTAAATAGGCAGCATTGGTATCGACGATCTGCCCCAATAAAAGTTCCGTGCCAATGGTAATTATTTCAGCCTGCATTATTCCTCACTTCCAGTTGGTGCTGAACCCCATTGCGTATCCAAATGCCATTTTATCCGCCTTCGCAGAATACCACGGGCTTGCCCGTGGATGAATGCAAAAGCAAAGGTTAATTGCTACGGCGCGATGTCACCCCTAAGGCAAGGCGGATAACCGCGGTGTCTTGTCGCGGCGTAGCTCGCAGAGCGAAGACGGAAGCCGAAGGCGAAGACGGGTATTTTAATGGGACCACGGGTTTACCCGTGGGG
>Ga0190293_1000093_pt1 | contig 31621 bp, 27 predicted proteins | sample 48693001_MG_FD_161671 | JGI IMG/M metagenome (GOLD analysis project Ga0190293, IMG submission 161671) | Hydrothermal vent microbial mat bacterial communities from Southern Trench, Guaymas Basin, Mexico - 4869-30-0-1_MG | ecosystem: Environmental > Aquatic > Marine > Hydrothermal vents >...
GTTCTAAAATTATCAAGACTCATTAAAAAATTTTATATTTATAGTTTCAAATTCATAGAAATTCCATTTAGTTCTATATATTGAATGGATTCTGAGTGAGATTAGTTGACATTTCGACTGGAATTAAGTGTAATATAGGTGGGGCGGGAAATGAAGAAATTTGAAGAAAGTATTCGAAATATCAGAAAATCCAGAAGGAAATTCCAAACCGAGATGACATGCCGGTTTGATGATAATTTAACAGAGTTCCCGATTTGGGATATATCCAATAATGGTTTCTCTTTTTTATGCAATAATGATTCATTTTTTAAAGAGGGAGCGATCTTCAATAAAATATCTATCTTTAATAATGAAAAACTTGAAGTTATTAATGGAACAGGAACAATAGTCAGTGTTTCAGAATTTGACAAAAATAAGGCCCGTATCGGGATACAATTCGATAAGAAAAGGATGGACCGGATGGTTGGCGGTAAAATAAGGATCCAGCGTCATTTTCCTAAGATCCGAATCGATACTTCCTTAACCTTAAAAAATAAAAAAGGATCTTTTGTCATAGCAGGAACTATTCTTGACTATACGGCATCTACTGCAAGAATAGAATTCAGTGATGAAATATCAGATCATAAATTCCAGATTGGAGATGAATTTGAGATCCTTATTTCAATAAATGACAGAGTACTCCTGAATGGTATGGTGTTTGTCTTACGTATCAAAGATGATAACTCTGAAGTTATTATAAATTTTATAGATCAGCACCTGGATATATCAGCAATTGAAACAATATCAAAATCCTTCCAGAATAAGAACAGTATTATTACCACGCTTGAGTCAATAAAAAAATTTGATAAGATCAGTGATGAATACAAGGCGCTAATTTGTGATTGGAGGTTATATCTCAGTAGTTTGAAAAATATACTGGACTATGAGGAAAAATTTCACAATCTTAAGATCGGAACTGAAATGGAGCTTTTCCTTCAAAGTATTGAAGAAGAAGTTTTGAATGATCAAAATAATTTCATAGCCAGGCTTAATAAAATTGCGGATAAAGTTCCGGATTCTGAAAATCTGGAATATAAAAAATATTTCAGGAAAAACCTGATACAGTTTATAAAAACCTCCCCGCTGGCAGCATCTATTATTGACAGAGATAACGGATACCCTGGCGATTTTGAGACCATTAAACAATTTTTTGTTAATCCATATTCCGGAGATTCATTATTCGGTAAATTAATGAATAAATTTATATATTCAACTGACGCTGTCCAGGCTCATCAGAGAAGAATCCAATATTTATATGATCAACTTTGTTCTATGTATGAAAAATCTGAAAAAGAGTTTTCATTTTTACTCTTCGGGTCAGGTCCCGCAGAAGAAGTTTTACGTTTTGTCGAAAGAAATGATTTTCCAAGGCCTGTTTATGCAACACTGGTTGATATGGATGCTTTTGCTCTTGCCGATTTTTCAGAGAGGCTTCAGTTTGTTCAAAAAGAGAATTTTTTTGTTGAATTGGTAAATCTGAATATTCTTGATCTGATAAGAAACAAGAATATGAACTTATCTCGTGATAAGTATTCACTGACCTATAGCGCAGGATTATTTGATTATTTTAAAGATACATTTTGTAAGCGGTTTATCCGCTCATTTGTAGATTATACCGAAGAGGGAGGTTCCATAATTATTACAAATGTTCATAAAAATAATTCAACCAGATATTTAATGGACTATGGTGGAGGATGGGATGTAATTCACAGGGATGATAAGGAGATGCTTAAACTTGTCCCACCGGATATCCCGGTTGAACTTTCATTTGATGAGAACCAGGCAAATATATTTTTAAAATTAGTTATTCCTGAAAAATCCAAATGAATTCGATCAAGAAAAACCTTTCTGAATTGTTTTTCTCTATTCCTGATGAATTTGAAAGTAAATATAAGAAATATCTAAATGAACTCTGGTTTACCAGGTTAAATGTTGCATACCTGTTTTGTATTTTTCTCTTACCCTTTGCTTTTATTTTTGATATCCTGATCTTCCCCGATCTATGGCAGGAACTGCTTAAAATAAGGTTGATTGCCACATTTATTTGTATCGCTTTATTTATAATTTCAAACAAAACGTTCTTAAAGAAATATCCGGAAAGCATGTGTCATTTACTTAATATTGTAATTGCTTCATCGATTGCACTCCTGACCTATTTAACAGGGTCACATACAAGCCCGTATTATGCCGGGCTTATACTTGTTTTTATAGGAATAGCAATGATAGTTCCATGGGGTATTAAAGGAGCATTTACTGCAGGTTTAACTATTCTTTTTGTTCACCTGTTCATTAATGTTGTTATAGATCTGTTAAATAAAAAGATAATTATATGGCCGTCATTCTGGGTTAGTATCTATTTCTTAACTTTCTCACTTATTATGGTTATTATCTCATCGGGTATTACTGAAACGAATAGAAGAAAAATTTTCGCAGTTTCTGAACGGGAAAAAATTAAGAATAAAAAACTTGAAGAATCCAGAAAAAAGATTGATGAGTTATCAAAAACAAAAAACCATTTTATAACAAATATTACTCATGAACTGAAAACACCTCTATCAATTATTATAGGCAATATTGAGATTATTCAGGAGAGAACATCTAAATTTGGAGAGGCAGTAAAACAGCAATTGCAAGTTGTAAAAACTTCTGCCTTTCAACTTTCTAACCATGTGGACAGGATAATCTCAATTTCTAAAGTCGATGATCCTGAAGTTAAATTATCATTAAATAACTATAACTATGCCGGAATTATCGAAAATATATTCTCCATCTTCACATCTAGGGCAGCAGAAGAAAAAAAACAATATGAATTAAACTTAATTAATGATTCGATTATTGCCAATATTGATGTTGTCAGAATTGAGGAAGTTTTAAACAATTTGATACAAAATGCTTTCAAGTTTACTCAGGCAGGAGATTCTATAAAAATAACCGTAAGCAGTGATGATCATAATATTAATACAGAAATTTTTAACTCCGGGGTCAGAATACCCAGGAGCCATATGAAAAAAATATTTACCCGCCTCTATCAGGCTGATGATGTACTTTCAAAGAGATTTGATGGAATAGGGGTTGGACTCTATCTTGTCAAACGAAATATTGAATTACATAGCGGGACAATAACTGCAAACTCAAACAAAAAATACGGGACATCATTTAAATTTACATTACCACTCTATATTGACCAGAATGTTTCTATAGAAAACCCAATATTCAAAAAAGATGATAGAAGGAAGGCGAAAAGAAGGGACCTGGATAAATCGGGAGATGTATCAGGAAGAAGAGAAAATGACCGTGCTATGAAATTTGAACTTCAACAAAGGCTTAATCTGGATGACCTTCTAAATATAACACATATAGAAGATATATTAGGTTATGAAGATGTTAATCCTGAATATCCTTCTGTTCTGATAGTTGAAGATAATCCGGGAATGTTAAAAGTTACCGTTGATGCGTTACATGAAGAATATAACCTTCATATTGCACAAAACGGTGTGGAAGCTCTGGAAAAACTGAATAAATTCGGAGATCAGATCTCTTTGATATTATCTGATGTTCTGATGCCTGAAATGAATGGGTTTGATCTGTGTGAAAAGGTAATGTCAGAGGAGAAATGGAAACATATACCTTTTATATTTAATTCTGCTTTATTCGAGGAAAAAGATCAGATAAAAGGTTTTGAACTCGGGGCAACTGATTATCTTATAAAACCCTATAATATCAGGATATTAAAAGAGAAAGTAGCACATTGGATCGCCAGGAGACAATATGAAATATTGCTTCAGGATATATCTGCCTCTTTAGAATTTAAATCTAAAGAGATATTAAAGATCAAGGATTTTGTTATTCATGAAATTCGTAATCCTCTGCAAATAATAAGTGGCGCTGATTTTTTCCTCCAGAAATTGGTGGATTCAAACCCCATAATTTCAGCAAAAAATGAATTAAAATTAAAGGAAATCCTTAAAATGGTGAAGCACGGATTTAATTCGATAGAATCAGTTCTAAATACATCTGATTTTCTTGTTAAAGATGAGCTGACTTCAAAACAGGTTGAACCTGTTGAATTCCTCTTTGAGGAAGCTCTTGTGCAAAGTAAACACCTTCTGGATGATATTTTAATTAAAGCAGATTTTAATAATACAAAAGGGATTGATGTGTTTTGTAACAAGAAAATGTTAACCCAGGTATTTGTTAATCTGATCAGGAATGCAGTAGAAGCAATCAAAAAAGCCGGTCCGGCAAATAAAGGTACTATTGATATCTCTTCAAAAACAGGGAAAAATAATTTTGTAATTATTAATATTCAGGATAATGGAGCCGGTATACCTGAGAATATTCAGAATAAATTATTTCAATTCCGTTTCACAACCAAAAAGGATGGAGCCGGTGTGGGACTTCATTTATCAAAAATGATACTTGGAATTCACCATGGAAAAATTGATGTTGCTTCTAAAGAGAGTGAGGGTACGACTTTTTCAGTTTATCTGCCTGTGCACAATTCGAGTAATAACAAAATTTAAGTTATATAACAAAAAAAGGAATGAATTTTATATTCTTTTTATTTCTGATTCTCCTTTTATTCAACACTTATCCAATCTTCTAAATTTTCCTGCTTAATTATCTTTTCAACTTTTTCCATCCAAAGATCCTGGAATTCCCGGATATCCTCTTTTTCAGATGTTTCCATTATAGTTTTGTTAAGCAATTCACCCATCTTTTGCTCTTTTATTCCGATTGAAGGTAATCCACCGTGGTTAATTTTCAGTAAAACCTTTTTTTTGTTATCCAGCCTTTCGAATTCAAAACACATTGCCCCAAGATCAGGTGTATCCGGACTGAATTTAAGAAGATCTTTTCTATTGAACTTAGATCCCAACCCTTTAAAACCTGTATTTGTACATGCTCCTGTGATAAAACTGAAAACCTGAGCTATTACCCCATAGACCCCCTCTTCAGCATCTCCATATACTATAACTGAAATTTCCCCTCTTACAGGGACTGAATCAGGATAGAGTTTTTTTAAGGTAGTTAAACATCCGATGTATGCAGCAGAAACCGTAGGGCATGAATGGCCGGCCATTTTTACCGTATCTATAAAACTGTATTCAAAAATATTGTTTTCATCTTCAAAGGTGCCTAATGTCCAGGCTAACGGTTCCCGTAATTTTATAGTTGGTGCCTGTTTCATGAAATCTCTGATATTTTCCAAACGAAACCTCCCGGTTATTTTTAAGAATTTTTACATCATATTGTTGTAATAAGTTTTACTTCGTCGAAATGATACCATTAAGGTAGCAAACAAACAATATAAAAAACCAATCCAAATTTATATGTGAAAAGAAAATATGGTGCCTGTTTGGAACAAATGCTGCTTAACAGAACTGAATATCTTTGAGTTGCAAATATGTAAAAAATGTATAATGCAAATTTATGGTCTTTGATCCAGAAATTAATTACAGAAGATCAATTAGATTAAAGGGATACGATTATTCTTTGAATGGGGCGTATTTTGTAACGATCTGTTCATACAAAAAGAATTGTTTATTTTCCACCGTAAGGGCGGGCCTCGCGTCCGCCCACATTCCTAAGATATTTCAGTACTGATCAGTGGCAAGAGGTCAGAGGAGGTTTCGAAACATTAAATAGGACTAAAGTGGTTGACATAGGCTTTGCTATCCCCTAAAATTTTTGAACTTAACAAATATAAAAAGAGGAATATTTTATGAAAAAAGTAATTTTGATAATAAGTGTAATAATAATTTCGGGAAGTTTTGCAGGTGCTCAGGAGTGCGGCCCTTTTTGTCCGGTATGCTCAGGAAGTTCAGATGGTTCACTGCTTGCCACAGGATCATTTCTTTTCACATCCATGTACATCCCGAATGGAGAGGAAGAGCAGGGTTTGTTAAATCTCCGTTATGGAGTGCTTAAGTGGCTGGATGTGGGGTTCGGTTATTCTGTTATTACAAAAAAGGTTATTTGGAATGTAAGGGCTCAGGTTTTAAAGGAAGATGAGGACGGAATGATGCCGGGGATAATCGTTGGGACCGGAAGTGTTCAGACAGGAGGAAGTGATCAGTCTGTTTATCTAAATCTCACAAAATCCTGGGAATTTTCTGAGAGTTTTGCTTTGCGTGTCACCGGTGGGATTGCCAGTCTTGTTCCTGAATTAAATAAAACTTACGGAATATTCGGGATAACTCTCAGTATTGCAGAAAAATTCAGTATTTTTACAAATTTCGACGGGGAAAATTTTCATGAGGGGATCTCATGGGTACTTGCAGACTGGATCTCGATTTCCGCCTTACTCATTGAAAGTAAAAACCTTGCCGTTTCTGTTGGTATAAAGTGGAATTCTCCCAAAAAATAAAAAAATTGAAATTTAGGGCATGCTGTCTGAACTCTGATTCGCATGATTACATGATGGCCATGATTAAAAAGGACTGATCTGGAGATTTTGGGTTTTTGGTAGGGGCGAATGGCAATTCGCCCATTTCAGGAAATATCTGAGAGTTGGACAGGCATAGAATCACCAGCACGTATAGAGAGTGTGATAGAGACCTGCCCCTACACCAGATCCCAAATCCCATTAATACTTTTTACTTTTGCCTTTTTACCTGGTTCTTGATCTTATCTGAATGCAGATGGCTGCATTTGCCCTTCATTTGTGTAAGCATTTTTCATGCTCTTCTTTTTTTTTTAATATTTTTCGAATAGATTAAAGCATTCAATAATTTGATACGAAAGGGAACAGAAAAATATTAATCAGTTGAGTTCACAGGTTGGATCACTCTTTTTTGAAATGATCTTAATTAAAAACCCCTGGATGGAAAAACGCATATTTGGCTTTTTGCCACAAAGTTCAATATATTTTGTTTTAGATATATAGTCCTGAAGTCCGTACAATACCGCCATTAAAAAACCATGCTTTCCATCCAGGAAACCAAGTCTTGAAAAATACATATAAACAAACCTTGCGAATGGCGCCAATGGTATGAAATGCCAATAATCTTTGATCATTGACTTAAAATAAATAGAATGAGTGAATAATTTTTTTAATCTGATTTTATTCCCGGAATTCCTTTTTTTAAAAAGATAATTTGCCTGGTAGGTTGAATACCTGTTGGATTTTGTGAGGAAGTGTTCAATGGTGGGATTGGAGAAATGTAAAATATCATTTCTTAGATTTTTTATTTTTTCTCTTGGGAGAATAATGTGAGCATGAACATCCCTGTCCTCATACCTGCACCATTTTTTGAACAACCTGATAGCCCGCAGAGGATAACGGCCTCCCCATCTCATCCATTTTCCAAGAAAATATTCCCGCCTGCTGATCCCAAATCCAATATATTTATCTATTTCAGCAGAAGAAAGCAGCTCCTGGATTTCATCTGCAAGTTCTGTAGTAACAACCTCATCACTGTCAAGGAGAAGCACCCAGTCATGGGTTGCCTGAGGGATTGACCAATTCTTTTGTTTCGCACTGTAAATGTATTCATGTTGCAGTACTTTTGCACCGAACTTTTCTGCAATTTTCAAAGTATTATCATTACTGAATGAATCAACAACAATAATCTCATCAGCCCACTGCACAGAGTTTAAACACCTTTCAATTATGTTTTCAACATTGAATGTCGGTACAATTACTGTAATTTTCTTTTTCATTTCAATAAGATCAAATTAATATTATCATAATATCAGAATTAATTATTCTTTTTAGTTGCTTAAACTGAAGTGAATTTTTAAAAAGTTGATTTATATTCTAGGTTTTTTTATTCGTTAATATGCTAATATTTAATTATGTCCATTAGTATTGAAAAATGCTGTTCTACTAAATTTAGATATATGGTAATACTTCCTGTTACTCGAGACAATAAAAACTTGGATTGCTCAGATAAAAATAAACATGGCTGTTAAAAAGGATATATTTGACACATACAGGAAAGGCTTATTGGGCGCAACTATAAAGTGGGTTTTTGCAAAGGTTTGGAATCTGACAAAATTTTGGTTCGGTCTTAAACTGATTTTTACTATCATACCACCGGGATTACTGGCGTTGCAGGCCCTGGTTGGGCGTGAATTAATTAACAGCCTGGTTGAAATAAGCAATGGTTCTAACAATAATTTCAATACAATTCTGTTTTGGATCGGTTTGATCCTGGGAATTGCTGTTGTACAGGCAGCATTAAGGGGAGGACGCAACTATGCATCACGTCGCCTGACAGAAGTACTTCAAATCAGTATTACCCTTGAAGTGTTAAATCATGCAAAAAAACTTGAAGTAGCTACCTTTGAAGATCCTGATCTCCAGGATACTCTTGAACGGGCCAAAAATAATATTGCCGGTAATATTAATGGTTTTATAAACCAGATATTTAGTTTTATTACCAATATTCTTTCATTGATCTCCATTGTGGCTATTTTGATCGTCATTGATCCTATTGCCACTCTGCTGATTTTCCCGATTTCAATCCCATATCTCAGATTTTATTGGAAACAATCGAAATTACAATATATTGTATCTCGAAATCGAGCGGCCCGGCGCAGGTGGATCGGTTATTACTCACGAACAATGTTAAATAATAATAGAGTGCCTGAAGTGAGATTGTTAGATCTGGCCAAACCCCTCACGGAACAGTACAAGAATTATATGGAAGAGTTTATTGCAGAGGATCGTAAGATCTATAAAAGGCAGATTATAGGCAACTTTTTTTTTGCTGTCTTTTTTGCAGTTGCTATCGCCCTGGCCTCAGGATGGATTGCCTGGCGTGTCTTTCAGGGATTACTTACAGTAGGAGATCTGGTAATTTATGGACGGGCAACGCATCAGTTAAAAAATACCATTGAAGATTCCAGTTACAGTATTACCAGTACACTGAAGCAGGCAATGTTTGTGGGTGATTTGATTGAATATCTCAATTTAAAACCGAAACTTTACAGTCACAATAATTATATTCCGGATAAAATTAACGGAGAAATTTCACTTGAAAATGTGAGTTTCGCTTATCCGGGATCTAAAATGACGGTGCTTCATGATATCTCCTTTACCATTCAACCCGGAGAAGTGGTGGCCTTAGTAGGCGAAAATGGCTCAGGAAAATCCACAATTGCCAAACTGGTTGCCCGTCTGTATGATTGTGACAATGGAAATATCTTATTAGATAATCATAATATCAAAGAATTTGATCTGGATTATCTTTACAGCCAGATCGGATTTGTCCTTCAGGATTTTAACCGGTATGAAGCAACGGTGTCAGAAAATATTGCCTATGGTAATTGGCGTGAATTATTGGGTGATCGGGAATCCATTGAAACCGTGGCTAAAAAAGTTGGAATAGACGATATGATACAGAAAATGCCGAAAAAGTATGATACTCTCCTTGGAAGAAAATTCGGAAACTACACCTTGTCCAGAGGGCAGTGGCAAAAAATTGCCATTGCACGTGCTTTTGCCAAAAAAACATCTCTTCTGATCCTCGATGAGCCCACAGCAAATTTAGATGCATCTACTGAATATGAAATATTCACAAATTTTAAGGAGATGTCACAGGGACGTACAACATTACTTATTTCACACCGTTTCTCAACTGTCAGTATCGCGGATAGAATTCTTGTTATTGATAAGGGAAGGATAATCGAAGATGGTTCACATCAGGCGCTTCTTTCTAAAAACGGACATTATTCTAAACTCTATAACCTTCATACAAGTCATTTTTCTTGAAAAAAATGAGATTTTCAAAAATGAACTTACTGAAATACCGGGCAGCTTACCTGTTAAACCGGATCTTATATGAATTATTTATACTTTCATCCACGAGGAGTTCAATATGACATTCTATCAAGTATTAAAAGAATCTTTGTGGAATTATCTTAAAATTTTAAAGCAAATCTTATTGAGTATTTATTACCACTTGAGCGTTCTAAATCTGAAATTGAATCGAAGAATAAAATTATTATCAAAAAAGAATTTATATGAGAAAAAAATTGTTGAACTGAATGACCGGAAAATTCTCTCTGGGTTTTTGATCATAAGAATTTTAGGGAATGATCATTATCCCATTCATTCAAAGGATCAGACTCTGAATAACTTGAAATACATTCTTCAAAATGAACCGGATTTTAAAAACTGCAGAAAATGCTTTGTACTGAATCGAATCATTGATAAGAAGATTGAGCAGGACCTTATAGATTTGCTGGAGAAATACCCAGTAGACTATTTGTTAATACCATTTTCAGGAAAAGAGTATGCCGAAACAGGCTGGAGAGTGGATGAGTTCGGAGGAGTTGACTATTTCTCATCTGAAAAATTCTATAAAGAGTCCCTGGATATAAAAAAAAGACAACTCATTTGGGCCATGTCTCCGAAAATCAATTATGCAATGAATCTAAATGGCGCACGTAATCTGGCATTGGAGGAGGGAAAACGTACGGCAAATTGGACATTTGTGCTGGACGGAAATTGTATATTTAAAAAAAAAGACTTCGATGCTCTCTGTTTTGATTGTACTCAGCCTCCTCATTTCCCGTATATAACTATTCCCTTCGCCAGGCTTTCAAAAAATATTGAGTATCTGAAAAGGGGATTTATCCCTGAGGCAATATATGAACCACAGGTGGGCTTTCATTTTACTGCCAAGGAGGGTTTTAATCCACTATTTCCATACGGGATCATTAGTAAAGCAGAATTGTTAAAGATACTGGGTGTCCCCGGCAAATGGACTCATTGGGGGGGATATTCCTGGCAAAAGTCCAGTTCAAGACATACTAAAGACAGGTATTTATTTAAGACCTCCGGTGGTATGGTTATGCGGCTTTCTTCCGGAAACTACGACAGAGAGATACAGGAATCAGCTCAATCCCGTTTTCAAGACAGGCTTGACGCTATGTCAAATACAATACAATATTTAACTGATAAATACGGGACTGAGAACAGTAATTTCTACAAAATTATATTCAGTGATAAAAATAGGGGGTATTTTCAGTTTAAAAACAGCAAAAATGTCATTGAATCCCATGAAACCCCGGCTTCTGATAACAAAGTAAACTGATTATTCCAGGTATCGTGAAAGTTATCTTCTTCAACAGGATTGAGAAGATAATCATAAGTCTTCTAATTCAAAATCCAGACAATATTCCAACCCGCCTGCCAGGTAATCAATTTCCTCCGGATATTCATACCCCATCTCAATCCCTCCACCCTCCGTTTTATTTACATCAATAAGAAAGTATTGGCCTTCAAATTCAAGGTAATCCAAACGGCCGAAATCAATATTCAAGTCTTTTCGCCATTGCCTCACCGCATCAGGCACAGCAAGCCGTTCTTCTGAAACCAGGTTGCTGAATTTAACTATGGGGTTCGGTGAAGCCAAACGCCCTCCAATTTGCCTGTCTCCGAAAAAGACACAGTAATATGCATAATACAATCCATCTTTGCAACTGTTAATAAACCGTTCAACAACCAGATTTGGATTTCCCCAAACTCCTTTGGGGACATGATTCATGTTTCTAAAAATAGGATAGGTTAAAGGATTCATTGTTTCTATCTGATCCCATTTTTGAAACGGTTTTTTAATTCCTGTTCTGTTCATTAATTGAAAAAGGGACTTCTTCACAACTGATTTAATTCCGAAGGACGGAAAAATACTCTTTGAGGGTTCATTTAACATATATTTTTGTTTTAATCTGTCACTCTCCGGCTTACCGCCGTAATTTGTATTGGTTTTAACAATCACCGGGCCTGTATAATCATCATTCTTTGAGAGCAGTATCTGACTGAAAGTTCGACGGGAAATATCCAATATATTTCCGTTTATTACCAGGGGAAATTTTGCAATTATCTCAACATATTCCGGAGGTATAACAGTTAGATTGATATGAAGAATACAGATGTCAGCTTTTGGGACATCAACTGAACCGATATGGTCTATCACCCGATATCCGGCATCTTCCCATCGCGACACAAAATGATCAATGAAATAGAACATCGGACTTGATGGCCGATCACGAAGTATTAATATAGTTTTCATTTTTAATTTAAACAATAGTATTTTAAAGGATTAACACACATTTTGAAAATAGATAGAATTGTTATTTTCAAAATGATACTATTTTTAATACTGGATACAATAAATAATGAAAAATATATTCCCGATATTTTTATTAGGCTCAGGAAGAAGCGGGACTACACTTCTGATGAAAATTCTGAATAGTATGGACCATGTGATTCTCAGCGGCGAACATGGCGGTTTCCTTAAACAAATCGCTGATGCCTATTTTTTCCATTTCACTGACGAAAAAATGAAAAAACGGTTTGAAAAAGAAGAAGCTCCGGATGCCCTTTTTGCAAAGAAATTAGAATATAAACCGGGATATTCCTGGCTTCACTGGTATGGGAAAGATACTGTTAAAAAAAATTACAAAAAATTTATAGAATCATTTTTTAGCCCGGAAAAGTTTTCAAAAAAAGTTTGTTGGGGGTTTAAAGAGATAAGATACGGGATTAACGACCAGGTTATGGAAATGCTGATAGACCTCTATCCAAATGCAAGGTTTGTATTTATAATCAGGGACCCCATTGATGTTATCGCCAGCCAATTGGTGATGGGGAAGTGGGGAGATCTGGATGAAATTATAAGAAATTGGGTGTCCCAAAACAATCATATGTTAAAATTCTACTATAAAAACAATGAGAATTGCTTCTTAATCAGGTATGAAGAAATGATCTCTAAAGACTCAGATAAATTAAGCCAATTATTTAACTGGCTGGGTTTTGAAATATCTGCAAAACAGTATAATGTCCTGGATATCAAAGAGGGAATTTGGAAGAAAAGCAGAAAGGATGGGAAATCTCATAGAACTATTTTCAATAAATGGCAGACCAGAAAAATTTTGAGCAAGACAAAAATTTGGAACAATGTCCAATAGCTACTCTTAAATGAAATTTTTTTTAATATTATCATCCGGGAGGTCCGGTATTTTAAAAAAAGCAGTAAATTACGTTTCTAATTATAGTTTTAGAGGAATCAGCTTCCGTCTATTCCGGAAATATATACTTAATCAGGGTCTATTAAAAAAATACGGGATAATAAATACTGTTATTTTTTTAAGGCAGCTGAATAAAGGAAAAATTCTTGTTTATAAGGAACAATACAAAAAAGCCATAATTGTATTTGAAAAAGTATTAAAGAAATGGCCTGATGAGTTGAGGACCTATATTTTTTTAGGGAAATGTGCCGAATATCTTGAAGATTGGAAGTCTTGCCTTAAATATACCGAAAAAGTCACATCAACCCTTTCGGATTTACCCGATATCTATGGTCAAAGAATCAAAGCGTTAATGGAACTGGAAAGATATGGTGAATCAGAGATCCTGATATCAGCAGCAAAAAACAAATGGCCGGATAACATTCTATTTATGAAACAGCATGCAAAGTTTGCCAAATATACCAACCGGCCTGACCTGGCCTGCAGTGTCTGGAAGGATATTACCATACGATTCCCTGACGATCAGCAATCCCGTTTGGATTATATTTTGGCATTAATCAAAGACAATAAAACCGGTGAAGCCGATGAATTATGCAAAAAAGAGGATCCAAACCTGAAAGACAGATCCTTTATAAGTGCAATGGCATTAATACGCATGACAAAGTATGATTGGGACGGCGCATTAATGGCGGTCAGGTCTTTACCAGGATTCAGCAGATCCAAAATAGATACCCGAATTCTGGAAGCAGAGATCCTGTTCAAAAGCAATAAAGAAAATTGCCTTGCCGAGGCAATCGGGATATTGGAAACCCTTCACAGGAAATTCCCCAAAAAAACCTACGTCAAATCGGAATTGGCAAAGTATTATATTTATGCATCCCGTATAGATGATGCAAAACTTCTTATTAAGGAGTTGTATGATGAGCATGAACACAATCTCAGAATTCTTTTCCTCTATGCCTGGTCCGAATATGTTTCGGGAAAGCCGAACGAGACAAAGAAGATCTGGGATGACCTCATCAGACAAAACATATTTACAAGGCTTGCATTGCTGCCATATAAAGGAGAAATGGAGCGGATCGACAACAATCTCCTCCCGGCCCGGCATGACAGGATCATCCTGTTTACATGTTTAAGGAATGAAATGAACAGGCTGCCCTGGTTTTTTGAATACTATCGGAAATTGGGAGTTGAACACTTTTTTATAGTTGATAACGGATCCGATGACGGGAGTACCTCATTTTTAAAAAAACAAAAGGATGTCCATTTATTCTGGACTGAAGACAATTATGGAGAAGCAGCCTCCGGTATGCAATGGATCAATAGCTTGGTCAATAAATATGGTAAAGAACACTGGTGTATGTATGTTGATGTAGATGAAGCGCTTATATTTCCCGGCATCGAGCAAAAAAGCCTTAGATATCTCGTTAATTATATGAGAAATAAAGGGCAGGAAGCATTCAGAACATTTATGCTTGATATGTATCCACCCAATACCAGCGGGATTTTTAAGAATGAAGTGGTTGATCCAATGACATTGAGTCCATATTTTGATAATAATTACCGTTTTTTCGGAAGTCACAAATGTCCTTATGTGGAAGTGACAGGTGGGATCAGAAATAACCTGTTCCATGAGAGGGTCTCTTTGACAAAAACCCCAATAATAGTCGGAAACAAAGGAATTAAATTCCTCTCGAGCAGTCATCGGATCACTCCTGCAAGGGTATCTGATGTGACAGGGGTTTTACTCCATTATAAATTAATGTCAGATCTGGCACAAAAATCTGTTGAGGAATCAGAGCTCAAATTACGAAAATATTTTTGTACCGACCGTCACCTTAATTATAAAAATGTACTGGAAAAATTAGGGGACAATTACGATCTGTTAAATCCATTAACTCTCCGGTATGAATCCAGTGAACAACTTGTTGAATTAGGTTTGATGTCAAAACCGGAAGATTTTGATTAATTCAAGAACTCTGATTTTTCTCCGGTATTTTTTTACTTAAACCCAGAATAAACAGATAGCAATAGGAAACGACTAAGATTTGAAATAATTTCATTATATTTATCTTATAACCGTTTTCTTTTACATTGTTCCATATTCTAACAGGATTAAGATGATCAAATGGGTGTCTTCCTCTTAGTTTTTTTATTGTTATTTTTTTTTCAATAGGTGCTGAGTCTATATATTCTTTTAACTTTCTTTTCCCTGAACCGACCCGATGGGCTTTTTTCATTAATTGCTTAAACTTCCGGGCAGGATGCCGGACATATGCTTTTGGACAATATTCCAGTTTAAACCCTTTTGCTACTGCAAGGGCGGTATAATAAATATCTACTCCTGATTTAAGTTTTTCTGGAAAAGTTCCTATTTTTTCAATGACTTCACGGCTTAGAAACAAATTTGCAGTTGTTGTAACGCCAAGTTTTTGAATATTTCTTTTTGCCTGCATATTTGTAACTGAATCATAATATTCAGCGGCAGTGGCTTCTTTTGATATCTTAAAAATCACATTACCGCCTACTAAATGAGCCTTAGAGCTTTTCATTGTTTTTAATCCATTTTCCATCCAGTGTCTATCTGGCAGACAATCCGAATCCAGGAAACATAATATTTTACCCCTGGCGATATCAATTCCCCTGTTTCTTGCAGCATAGGAACTTTGGATATGGATCTCATTTATAAAAATGATATCTGAAATATTGGATACATTTGAAAGGTTGTCCGTAGAGGAATTGTTAACAACAATAATCTCAAATGATTCCCTGGGATAGGATTGATTTTTAAGGGCATTAATTAATTTTACAACTTCTTCGGAATCCTTATGAATAGGGATAATTACTGATACAAAGGGGGATGAAGTTAAATTCAAATTATTCAATAATTCATTACTCATTTTTTGTATTTGACCAGCTACATGTCATTGTACCATTCTCAGGATTCGTTTTCCCCCATTTTCTCCATATCCTTTCTACTTTCTTATGATTTACAAACCATCCTTCGTTTCCCTGTGATCTCTTCATCACTTTTTACTTTTTACCTGGTTCTTGATCTTATCTGAATGCTGATGGCTGATCTGATAGTTTTGGATTTTTGGTAGGGGCGGACGCCAGGCCCGCCCACATTCCTTAATTGAGAAAAAAATGATACCTGAAGGAATCGAACCTTCGACCCTATAGTGTCCTCATAATGGGACACATTATCCGCTTTTTCTCTGGTATTCATATTGCACTGTAATAGTAGTTAAGGAGGGAAAATGAAAAAATTAATTTTAACGATTACGCTTGTTATGTTAGCTGTGCTGATGATTAGCGGACAGGATTATAATGATCAATATTATGATGATGAATATAGTGATCGGGATGTCTATAACAACGATTACGACTATGATTCGTCTGTAGCTAACCAGGAATATTATTATGATTATGAGAGTATTCTACCTATGATCGGACGATACGGCACTGTGTATTACTGGGAACATCCATACAAGTATATAAATTTTGTAATAATAGGAGAAAGGGTATATATCATTCCGAGAGACGTATTTTACAGGGTCTATCAAAGGGACAGGTTTTTTAATGTCTCAATGGAGAGATTTATACATCTTACCTGTTTCGGGATGTCATACTATGACAATTATTACAGATTTTCTCTCTATAGTGATTATTACAGATATAACTACTATAGTGCGAGAAGATATGGAAGCAGTTGGTTCAGAGGATTAAGAAACCACTACAGAAGTTACTATAAAAAAAGAAGGTACAGCAGAAAGTACAGGAACTTAAGAAAAAAGTACATTTCCAAAAGAGGCCTCAGACAAAACTACAGAAGTTACTATGGAAAATCAAAAAGCCGGAGAATTTATCAGGGCAGAAGCTATAACAGCAGAGGTGCGTATGGAAAGACAAACTATTCAAAAAGTAAGAGTTACAGGAACTACAATTCCGATAGAAGCAGGAGAACAACAAAAGTATTCAGCAGCCGGAACAGACAACCAAGGGTAAAAAGTATATCAAGAAGATCAATAAAATCAACCGGCTCCGTGAGGGGGTTTTCTAACAAGAGTACCAGAAGGTCTAAAAGCCGGGTAGTAAAAAAAAGCAGATCTAAAGGGATTTCAACCTCAAAGAGAAGCATAAGAAAAAGCAGCAGCTCCAACAGAAGATCCAGCAGCGGTATAAAAAGAAAGAAAAGATAGAAAGGTTGTTATACTTTTATCTTTTTACTTGGTTCTTGATCTTAGCTGAATGCTGATGGCTGATTCCTGAGATCCCCAGTCTCTCCATTCTCACATTAACCAGATCAATATATTTTTTACGAAGTTTTTCCGGGAGAAAGGAAGCATGAATGAGTGATATCCAATCAGAGTATATTTTTTTTAAACGATTAAGGACTTCGTCAGTGGTCTGTGTATTTAATCCCAGTCTTTCGTTTCCGAAATAATTAATCAGATCTTCTTTGGTTAGGTTGTTTTTCTTTCCGTTCAAAGGGAGGGCGATCTCTTCCGGATCTTTCAGGACAATAGAGGTGTTGAGAAGATCATATGCAGGAGACAATTCAATTTTGTCTCCTGATTTAATCATCGAAAAGTTTTTCAAATGCATATCCTCATTTCCGGTTATAAAATTGAAAAGGGTCAACAGGAACTTTTTTTTCTTCTCAATTAGAGGAAACGATGCAAATTTATCAATTACAGAAATCAGTTTTTCCATCGAGCTGTCATACTTTGTATCCCTGGTCCTTCCTGACAATTGAGCAAAATCTTCCACATGAATTTTATTGCTTTTTCCAGCTCTGTCAAACCGTTTTATAAAATAGGTAAATGAGCCGTCCCTGGAATAGACCATCCCTGTCAGCGGGACCGTTATTCCGCATAATCCTGCAAGTTTCATTGTCAGATCTTCATTCTCAGGGATATTGGGATAAAGTTGATTCTGTGGTTTCAGGATATACTTTCCGTTTTTGTTCCGGAGTTTAAATTGTTTCTCTTTGATACTGAGAATAACACTCAATTTCGGCTGCACCCCCTGAATTGACATCTTCACCGCTCTTGCCGCCGCTTCCTGAACCTGTTCTTCTCCTGACCAGGGCAGATCTTCCAGATCGATCAATTTCGGGGACAGTCTTTTTAATCCCGCCGGGGAATATTTTTTGCCTTCGCAGGGTTCATAAGTGATAGGGCACCGGTTCATTCTATCTCACTTGCAGTAACCGCGCCTATCATATCTCCACCAACAGCGCATAACTGAGCAAAACTGTCTTTCCTGTCGATCTTGAGTTGACGCAGAAGAGCCTCAAGCATTACTCCTTCCGGAAGGAGCCCGTCAAAAAATGGGGGAAATTCTGAATATTCATAGGATTCATATTTGACAGGGATAGTAAAACTCACCGGATCCCCGGAATAATTCTTATAATATGTGAACCGGTATCTTCCAATAGAGATCTCTTCGAGGATACCGGCCGGAATATTTTTTACTGATATTTCCGCCTTTTTCACTTATCCTTCCCGTTGTCCAGAAACGGACTTTTGAAGATCATCTCTATGTTCAGTACGTTAAGGACAGATTTTATTGTACTGAGCTTTATTGTTTCTTTCCCGTGTTCAATATCAAATATAACTGTCTTTCCAATGCCGGCCAATTCAGCCAGCTCCCTTCGGGAAAGGCCCGCTTTTTTTCTGTGGAATCTTATCATGTCTGCTAATTTCATATATGCCTCATATTACCGCAATAAAGGTAAATATAAAGATTTTATCATATTTTACAAGTAAAACATTTGAAAGTCAAGCATAATTACCGCAATAAAGGTAAATAGTTAGAGAGTATGCATAAAATGTGGTTTCAAATTATAACTTTGCATAAATTTACCGCTGTAAAGGGAAAATGCAGTAGTATTTTGAACTTCGTGTTTTATTTTTCAGTTGGGGCTGATGGCTGATCTACAATAATCCGCTTTATTAATATAATTATTTATTGAGATATTCTGACGGTTTTTTCTATGTAATATTATAACAATAATTTTATATCCCGGAGGTGAATAATGAAAAAAAATGTAATAGTGTTTTTTTGTATCTTGTCCATTCTATTGATTCCATTAATAATCAACGCATCATTCACTGTCAGCGGTGGAGTATATGGAAGGATATTTGGGAATACCGGCGAATGGTTTACACTGGATCCAAGGAACAGTGAATACTATGATTTGAATATGTCTTTCGGGTTTTTTGTTCAGACATTCTTTAATTCCACTTTCGGTGTCGAGGCCGGGATAATGACCTGGAGTGGAGAATATCAGACAGAGTTTTATGATCCCTGGCATGGAGTTCCCCAACCGGAATATGATACCTATAACCTTAATTCCATGTCTCCATATTTCTCCTTTGTTGTAAGGCCCGTAAAATACCTGTTCTTCTCAGCCGGGAAATATTTTACAAACAAACCATCATTGGAGAACTATTTTTTTGTTCGGGCCGGCTTGAAATTCGTAGTAATAAAAAGCAGAATTCCGGTCAGTCTGATCGGATTTGGTGATTATTATCTGAATAAAAATGATGGGGAAAACTTCTGGACACTGAATCTAGGCTTTCAAGTCAATTGATCCCGGTATTTTAACAGACAGTTTTTAAGGAGAATAGTATGAGCATATTTATTTTAATAATTATTGCTGTATTTTTTACCATATTCGGTATCCTTCTGATCCTCTCTGTTGATATTCTTAAGATGTTCAGAGAGGTGGCGATGAATACCAGAGGGAAAGATTCAAAAGAGACAACTGAGTATAAAGGTATTCTAAGATTATTGTGGGTGAACAAGCTGCTGGGGTGGTTGACTATCACATTGGTAAGTTTTTGTTTTATAGTGATTCCTTTGCAGGCTCAAACAGTTAAAAAACCAATAACATCCAGCACACAGGGAAAAATTAATAAATCCAAACCTGAACAAAATAAACAATTCATGGCAAAGTTAAAGAAAATTGTGTATATAATTGTAAGGGATGGTTCTTACAGCAGTGGTCCATCTGCTGAGTTCAGGAAGGCCCTCACATCCCATATGAAAAATTTCAGATATAGTGATGTGATGGCTACATTATTTCATCTTTTTAAAACAACAATTGAGGAATCAAATGAAGATTCAAGATATTTCCTGCAAAAATTAGAAGAAATGAATGCTATTGCAGAAGAACAGGGTGAATTATTAAAAGAGCTGAATCAAAAAGCGATTGAACTTGAAGGCACTGTATCTGAGGATGAATATGATGAATCTGATGAAAGCGGGCCTGCGGCTATAGAAATAGAAGTAGAAGTACGTGAATATACTCCAGTAGTAGAAAATTCTTTGAAAATATCAATGTCTGATTTAAAGTTAATGAGCAGATTAAGAAAAGCAATAAATTCAAGGCCGGGTAGAAAAATAATCAGATCCAAACGGGATGCTATTGTCTTTAAACTTAATTTAAAAAGACAAATAGCCAGGATGAATAAATTAAAAGAAAAACTTGAAAATTCGTGGCGGGCATATGCTAAAAAGTTAAAACGTTTCCAACAGGGTTTTCCCGGGATCACAAAAAGAATGGCGGCAGATGCAGCTGGGATCCTTAAATAAAAGACTTTTCATATTTTTTTAATTAATAATTTTCTATTTTTTCTTCAGGTAAATTTCCCACTCATAGTTTTTCTTAGTTATATTGGTTTTTCGTTGTTTTACATATTCTCCGTTCCCGCCAAAGCGGTTAATGCCATTACCGGTCTTGACCTTGAAGTCAACGTGGAACGTCCCCCATAATACCGACATTAATTTAGAAAAATCTCTTCGGGATTCTTTCCTCATTTTCCTCATTTCTTTTCTTTTTCGTTTCTTTTCTTTATTGTCTTCTTTTGTCACCGGACCAATGGTCAGCTTTTTTGTCGGAGTGGTGCCGCAACAGCCGGTCCATTCAAGATCCAGCATAATAATTGGAAGTTGCGCCGCAATAACCTTTTTCGTCTTTTCATCTCTTTTTAGAGTAACACCTCCAATAGTGGCCATTCCGAGTGAAGGAGGAACCCATACTTTGGCAGACACCAGCTTGTAATCCACTCTTTTCTCACCATTGGAGAATGCTTCTATTATCCCTTTGAAAGAAATAACTTCAGCTGATTCCACATGACATAGATCACCGCCATAAGCTTTCAGCTTCAGGCGAACCGTTGCCTCTATATCTTTGGTCGAAGTTTGATTAGAGCTGGAAGAATGGTAATAGTACTTTCCTTTGACGATAACTGTATCCGGGAGAAGTTTCTTATCAATGAGAAGATCCTTCTCATATTTATGGGAGTTGTCTGGTTTGCTAAGTGGGCCTGTATAGGAGGTATCTACTCTATCTCCCTTGTACTCAGCTGAAATTTGAAAAGGAGAACAATCCTTGTGAAGGATGACATCCGGGATACTATATTTCCCATTTGGGTCAGCTTTTGTGGTCCACTCCTGTTTGTCTAGCGGAGAAAAAACCCGCACAAATGCCCCGGGGGCAGGTTCACGTCCACCGTTATTTTTGACCTCGACCTTGCCGTAAATAGTTGCGTAAAACCCTTTGTTATGATTAATGGATTTCTGCAGATTATATTTTTCGGCGATGTCCCGAAACCACTTGTGTCCATTCTTTTGTATATGGGGCGGGAGTTTGCACAAAACGTCTTCATAGTACTCATTCATTAAATCCGTAGCTTCTTGTCTATCATCCGCAAACTTCCACCAGTCGCATTCCTCACGGATTTGTTCCACCATGCCCAAGGCCCTGTCTGCTGGGAATCGAGGCTTTCCATCACTGGTTCTGGTGCAATATTTTCTGGCCATACAATCCGTGTTATAATCAAAGTCCCATTCCTTTTGGTTGCCATCTTCATCGTAATGCCCAATAAAAGCTTTTCGTTCGTCGGAATAGATTGCCAAATTACCATATTCAATGTCGGAAATGGCAAACTTTATCATACAATTTGCCCGGATCTTGGGGACGCTCGAGTCAAACCGCGTCTCAATGGCTTTATTGTATATGGGCCTGCCGTATTCCTTCACTATCCATATTGCAGTCTCCCAATCTTCGGCACCTCGAATTCCTGCATTCCAGCGTAGATACATTGAGGCGGCCATATTAACAGTACCATCTCCGGAGCCCTGAGCGTACCCCTGAAGCCAGAAAGATTTACGGCTCAGTGCCGCTAATTCCTTATCTTCCGGGTGTAGAAAGCTCTCCCTGTTTATCTCGCTGTCAAGCTTCACTGCCTTATCCCGGTCCGCGGCCTTAAGTTCCAGCCATCTGAAATATTCCTCCAGCGGTGCTTTCGCTCTGGGTTTATTGAATCTTTCTTCGATGCGCTGGTGTAACCGGTCGTATTCAGCGGCCCAGTCTTTTGCCATACATATATTTATGGAGTAAAGCAGAATGACCGGACAAAGGATTGAAATAATGGCAAACTTTTTCATAAATACTCCTTTCCCAAATAGAAGGATCAAGATTACTTATATAAAATATTTGAAACTTAAATAAACTAATAACATCGTAAAATATTAGCATATCAAGAATAAAACATCTGCAATATTGTGATTTTTTGATTAATTTTTGGTCATCTCCACGAATATGAGTTCAAAATTAATTTTAGTATTTTTTAACTTGGACCGCTCCCATTCTTTGCTTGAATTCAATAGAAATATCGTATTAAGAACTCCAGATTAAGAGCCGTTTCTGACCTATTTTTCAAAATTCAAGAACCGCTTGTAAATAACCTCAAAGTGGAATCCTACAAAATTACACGATTCGGGCAGGCACAGAGACCTGCTTCCCTGACTTCTGAACTATTGGCGGTAATGAATTTTATAAAACTGAGATATTTTACTTTTTCCTGTATATACTTATTAAGGATAAACTGAATGCATTGTTCATTATTTTTATTTAAATCGTCAGACACAAATAGTTAATAAATAAAATAAGGAGGATAGTGTGAAAAGAACAAAAAAGGAGTTAAGAAAGTATATTGTCTATTTTGTTTGTATTTTGTTCCTTATAATTCCGTTAATTATTGAAAGTGCGGTAAAAACAAAAAGCCTTGCACTGAAGACACGTTCTGATGCTGTAGAGATCATAGTCCCGGATTATATTGAGATCAATAAAACTTTTTTAGTCAGAGTGAAACTGAAGTCAGCTTTTGCTTTGAAAATGGTGGTGATCAGATTCGAGGGGAAAGAGAAAAAAATTCCTTTATTAAGGAAGAGCATTTCGATCTTATCAGCGAAACTTACCCCGGGATCAGCAGGCAAAAAGGTTATAGCTGTGCAGGTCACGGGAAAAAATAATATTAAGAGCAAATGGTATAGCCGTGATGTTTTTGTAAATAAGAAAAGATTTACAATTATTTCAAAAAGGATTCTTGAAAAAAAGAATATAGTAATAGGAAAAAGGGTCACGATCCAGCCATTGACGGGAGATATCGAGAGCGGAGTAAGGACAAGGGTTACAATAAGCCTGAGTGAGGCTGCCACTGGTAATGTCCGTTTTAATGTGATCACAAATCCTGCAAATGTGCTCGGGAATACAGCATGGTTATGTTTCGCTGGACAGACCGGCAACACATTCAGCCCCCAGTTCAGATCGGATGTGGACCAACTAGTCACATTAACTCTTCAGTCACCGGGATGGACCAGCAATACGATATCATTCCAGCTGCTTGCGTATGAAGAACCGGAGATAGTCGGAGACAGCGGCCCTGCCGGAGTTGTAACGATCCAGCCGTTGATAGGAGATGTCGAGAGTGGGGTCAGGACCAGAGTTACGATAAACCTCAGCCGTCCGGCCACAGGCAATGTCCGTTTTAATGTGATTACAAATCCTGCTGAAGTCCTTGGGAATACAGCGTGGTTATGTTTCTCCGGGCAGACCGGCAACACATTCAGTCCTCAATTCAGTTCAGATGTGGACCGTCAGGTTACATTAACTGTCCAGTCACCGGGATGGACCAGTAATACGATCTCTTTCAGGCTGCTGGCTTATGTGCCGCCTGAAGTAGTGAATGACAGCGGACCTGCGGGAATTGTAACAATACAACCATTGCCAGCAGAGATCCAAAGTGGTGATAGGGCCAGTGTTACACTTCGTCTCAGCCGTCCTGCTACTGGAAATATCCGTTTCATTGTGATCACAAATCCAACAGAGGTACTTGGAAGTACAGTTTGGATGTGTTTTGCAGGGCAGTCAGAAAATATATTCAGTCCGACATTCAGTTCAGCTATAAGACAACTTGTGTCATTACGTGTGGAAGCGGATGGGTGGACAAGCAATACTGTTCAATTTACAATTGTTCCCCGATAGAGGTTAGGGGATTCGGGCAGGCACAGAGGAGGCTGTCTCAAAATCCAATTACATTTCATACATATAACAACATATTTATGTTTGATTGAAAAATAATCCCAGATTGCTGATTTCGAGACAGCCTCCTCGCGTCCGCCCGGATTCTAATAATGGGAGATATTGGGTGACCACGGGTAACTCGCCCCTACAACATCACAAATATTATTGAGTGTTGATAAAGTAAAAATTTTACACTATACTTCTAGTGGTTGTGTAACCAACGGAGGTGGTGCAAATGATTGAAGCGATAACAGGGTCTTTAATAAAAGAGAAGATACTCTTATACCTGATTCTAAATCCTCTTTCATATCCAAGTGAGATCTCCAGGAATTTTAAGTTCAATTTAAATGCTGTCCAGAAACAATTGGAAAAACTTGAGAGCGGAAGAGTAGTATGCAGCAGATTAAAAGGTAGAGTAAGGCTTTATGAGATTGATCCAAGATATCCATTTAAAAATGAGCTTGAAGCACTTCTAAGAAAAGTTTATTCATTCATGGATCAGGAAACAAAGGATGAATACTATATTAAGAGAACCAGGCCGAGAAAACCAGGAAAACCATTATGAAAATTGAAGATTGTAAAAATATAAAGGAATATGCACAGGTTGTTTCCCAACATTTACATGACAGAAATATCGATAATATCCTTACAGGTGGGGCCTGTGTGAGTATTTATACTAATGAAAAATATAGATCCAATGATCTTGATTTTCTTATTGTGGGTGATGTCCAAATTAAAAAAATAAGATCGGCTCTTAAAGAATTGGGTTTTGAAGAAAAAGGAAGAATCTTTTTACATAGAAAATTTGAAATTTCAGTAGACTTAGTTTCACCGCCTTTAACTGTCGGAGAAGAGCACATTACAAAAGTAAATGAAATCAAAGAAAAAAACACACTTCTGAAACTTCTAACCCCAACTGATTGTGTTAAGGATAGATTGGCTGCATATTTTCATTGGGATGATCAGCAATCATTAAATCAAGCTCTTTTAGTATGTGAGGATAGTGAAGTTGATATCAATGATGTAAAAGAATGGTCACAAAGAGAAGGAATGATGAAGAAATTCAAGATATTTGAGGATGAGTTTACACTATTGACATTTACCTTCTAATGGATGACCCCTTGATTATTTTTTGTATTTTTTAGCATACATGGAATTCCAAATACCAAATACTAACAATAAAAGGAAACCTACGCATATTAAAACACCTTCAACTGTGGATACATCCTTCACTAACAATAAAACCACTCCTCCAATAATACCAAACAGTCCAGCGATTACAAACAACATAGAAAAATTAGCAGTAAACAATAGGAACATATTTCCCTCGGTTGAAGATACAGCATCTGGTAAACCTAATACTTTTTTCTGGGCTTTGTAAAACGGCAAAGCAATAAAAAATCCAGTTGCTATTAAAACAATCATATTTATACTTCCTAATACATACACATTCGACAAAATGCTTTTTGGTAAAATCGAGGAAAACAAAATATTGTATATAAGGGATAGCGGGTATGCTAGTGCAGCAAGGGTCAAGCCGAACCATATGCATGGGATAATTATAATTCTGAATAATTTCAATAAATCAGGTGTAGGGGTTGGGTTGCCCAACCCGAATATCAATAAATCGAAATGGGATAAGGGCGGGGAGACCCCGCCCCTACAAAAAATATCTTTATCAAAAATAATTGCATATTTTAATTATGTATCAACAAGGGAAATAAATATCATAAAAAAGACACCAGGACAGAAATTATGGCAGAGAGGTTTTTATGATCGTATTATCCGGAATGATAATGAATTGGAATTTTATCGTTATTATATAAAAACAAATCCTGAGAATTGGGAAGAGGATGAATATTATTGTGATTAAAAAAAATGATCCCTGAAGGGTGAGCATGCCGGAAATCAATTCCCGCCATGCAGGTCTCCTCACTTAAAACTTTTTCGTCGGCTCAAACCTTCGACCTGGTGATTAAGAGCTCGTTCTGAACATTTTTGACAAAATTTCGAGTTACTATTAAATAATCTAAAAATGTTGTCCAGTAAAGGGTTTCCAGGTCTTTTTACTTTTGCCATTTTACTTTTACTTGTAACACTGAGCATACTTTTGTCGGCAAACCGGCACCCATTTGGCACTATTTCAGTGACTCAAATAGAAGTTATATTAATATAATTTTTGTAGATTTGATGATTAAGAGCCAAAAATAGATTTGATCCCTCTATATGATATGTATTAGGACTTGACATTCTGAAAACATGGTGATAAAGTCCTAATATGATTTCGTCTGAAAGTATTGAAAAAATATTTATAGCACTGAATAAAAATATAAAACTTAATAAAGGAACAAAAATTTCGATTGTTGTTTGCGGCGGGACAGCTTTATTTGCTATGGGTCTTATCAACAGAACCACCAGAGATGTTGATGTGCTGGGTTTGGTTGATGAAAAGAATAAAGGAACCATATCTTATCTGAAAAAATTCCCGGATTGGTTTTTAAAATCGGCAAACACTGTAGCCAGAGATTTCAATCTTCCTGACGATTGGATAAATTTAGGTCCTGCTGAGCAGATCAAATCCGGATTGCCTGAAGGATTATTTAAGAGATTAAAAAGGAAAGAATATGGAAAGCATCTGAATGTTTACTTTATAAGCAGAATTGATCAGATTTTTTTTAAATTGTATGCATCATTAGACCGGGGCGGGTATCATGTGGACGATCTGTGGGAATTGGAGCCCACTGAAAAGGAACTATTCAATGCATGCAGATGGGTTTTAACCCAGGATGTATCAGCTGGTTTTAAATCTATATTAATCAGTTTTCTAAACAATTTTAAATACAATGGAATCGCTGAAAAACTATAAAAAAAAATTATTAGATTTGTATCTCAAACTGCATTGGAGACAGTGGAGCGCTATGGGAATTCAATCTCATATACCTGAATCAGATTTCCCGGTAGACATCGAAGCACTGCTGATCTCAACGTTTCGTATTGCCCGGTATGATAAAAGATTATTTTATGCAATGCTTGAATGGTTGGACTTGAACAGAAATCTGGTGAGCGTATCAAGGGCAAAAAATATTCTAAAAACTTTAAAATCTGATTCGGATAATAAAAATGATGTAAGGAATACAGATTTACTCATTAATATTTTAAAGCAGGGAAGTGTCAAATCATATATCCAGGTGAATATTGACAATCAATATCATGAAATACTCAGAGAGTATTCTAAACGTGGTGTAGTACAAAAAATCACTTTAAATAATAATCAATTACTTCAACTGAAATTGAGAAGCATTTTCGGGGTTAATGCAAGATCGGATATTATCTTATATCTTTTGGCAGAACGAAAACAAAATGCCAATAAAATTGCAAAAGAAATTTATTATGATCAGAAAATTGTACACCGTGTTTTAAAGAACTGGGAGATGTCGGATTTTGTCAGAAAAGAGGAATCAGGTAATGAGATCTTATATTCACTTAATCAGAAAAGTATCTTGGGAGATTTAAACAATATAAAGAATAAGGAATTTGTAAATCAACCTTTATTATTCTTTACACTTGGTAGAATTATATCAATTTTCCATGCATTGGAATTTCACGAAGATCCTTACCTGATCTCATCCCAATTAAGGAAAATTTATAACGATATTATAAAAGTATCGAATATTGCTGATTTAAAGCTTGAGAAGGAAGTGAATTTTCCTGGTGAAGAGTTACTTTTATATCTTCAGGAAAAACTAATTAAAATATTCAGTATTATCTAAACTAATCGCGCCTTCGACTTGGTGATTAAGAGATCATTCTGATTGTTTTTAACAAAATTTCATACTTCTTATAAATAACCTCAACATGCAATTAAGTAAAGGGTTTTAAGGTTTTTGAACTTTTGCCATTTTACTTTTTACTGGTAATACTGAGCATACTTCTGTCGACAAGTTGGTACCCTGCGGGCATTTCGTTCTTACAGAATAGGTCACACCCATTTGGCACCATTTATTTAACTTTGAAAAGAAGGGTGAGGTCGAAATGGCTCCGACATCCCAGCCAGAACCGAATATAATTGAACTTGATAAGAAGAGTGGATAGCTCAATTAATAAAATATACATAATTCATGCAACGACATTATTTGGGAGGTATAATTTTGCTGAATTGACATTTTTCCCGGGATATTATATGCTCAATATGACATATTTTGGGAGATATCATGAAAAGAACCTTATATTCAGAGCTTTTAAAGTGGAAATCTTCCGTTGACAGGAAACCGCTTCTTCTTCAGGGAGCAAGGCAGGTAGGGAAAACCTGGCTGCTGAATGAGTTTGGGGAAAATGAATTTGACAGCGTTGCATATTTCAATTTTGAAGAATCTCCGAAGCTGATCCCGCTGTTTGAAAATGACATGAATCCTTTATCTCTGATTGAATCCCTTCAGATAATGGACGGGGAAATGATTGATCCTGATAAAACAATGATATTTTTTGATGAGATTCAGGCTGCTCCAAAAGCACTGACTTCTTTGAAATATTTTCATGAAAAAGCGACTCAATTTCACGTCGTTGCAGCTGGCTCATTGCTCGGGGTTAAGGTGGGCAAGAGTTCCGGATTTCCTGTAGGGAAAGTGAATTTTCTGGATTTATATCCGATGAGTTTTTATGAATATTTATCTGCTGCAGGTGAGGATCTATTATTACAGAAATTGTTATCAGTTAAATATCCGGATAAAATAGAGAGCCCCATTCATGAATTACTTTTGAAACATCTGAGATTTTATTTTGTTCTTGGAGGAATGCCGGAAGTAGTAAAGAACTATATGGAAAGGAAAAATATTAATGAAGCCAGGAAAATCCAGCGTGATATTCTTAATGCATATAAAAGGGATTTTTCAAAATATTCAGAACCTTCAGAATCGATAAGAATCTCAGAAGTATGGGATTCGATCCCGGCTCACTTATCGAAAGAGAACAAAAAATTTAAATTCAGTGAAATCAGGAAAGGAGGAAGAAGTTCCAGGTATGAATCCGCAATAGAATGGTTGAAAAATGCAGGCTTAATCAATTTATCATACAATATAAAAACTCCAAAAATTCCCATGACCGGGTACCGGGACCTTTCCAAATTCAAAGTATTTATTTTTGATACCGGATTGTTGTCTGCATTAACTGAGGTTCCTGTGGAAATGGTATTACATGGCAGTAAGCTTTTCTCTGAATATAATGGAGCTTTTACTGAAAACTTTGTTGCACAGGAGCTGGTCTGTTCAGGTAGCAGAAAGGAATTATTTTACTGGACCAGCAGGAGTGATGCTGAAGTTGATTTTATGCTTCAGTGGGAAAACGGGATCACTCCCGTAGAGGTCAAGAGCGGAATTTCCCGAAGATTAAAAAGTCTTCATGTATATGATGAAAAATATTCTCCTGATATCCTTTTCAGAATATCCCCAAGAAATTTTACAAAAGATAATAAATTTATAAATATTCCCCTTTATGCGGTCCCATCGATATTCTCCTGGCCTTTTAAACAGAAGTGAAAGAGTCAGATCTTGAATTAATGAATTAGAAGGGATTCAACATTCATGATTAAGAATCCAATACTAATAAATTGAGATACAATTTTGAGATATCTCAGGTTGTTTTTATATATATAATATGAGGAGAGCTAGTGAAAAATAAATTTACTCTGATATTTTTAGGTATTTTTACTTTCTTTAATATGGGAATTATAAATGGACAAGTAATCGATCTGAAGATCAGTATAAAATGTCTCGGAAATGTATTCAGCGGGCAGGATCTGAAAAACACAATTAAGGTTTATGTCACAAACGCTGGGGAAAAAACTGCAAGGAACTTTCCGGTTGATCTGATCATCTCAAAGAATAATAGTGCTCCAAAGAAGTATGCAGTCTATTCAGCTTCATTCAAAGAAGACGCGCTGCTCCTCGGCGGTAGAGAGTTCATTTCATCTCTCGCTCCAGGTCAGACAAAATCCATTAAACTTAATGGGAAGAACAGAATACCGGCTGACTCGCCCACGGGTTTTTACTTTCTCGGTGCAATAGTTGATGCCGGTAATAAATTACCCGAAACCAATGAGAATAATAATATGGATTTTTGCAGAATAAAAATCAAAAGAGCACCTGTATTATCGGTATTAAAACCACAGACAGGTGGATTGAATAGAGTGGTTGTCAGTGAAAGAAAAACCAAAAGGATCATTCGTGGTTGTATCATGACTACAGCACAGAAAGGTGTTGCCGGAATAATTGTTAGAGCTTTCTACTATAAAGAAGGTAGTGCTCCAATGACGTTGGGAATAGCCAATACTGATAAACGTGGATATTATGTAATAGACTATACACATCTGGCTGAACAGAGTATCAGTGAAACATATATTGATCTTCAGGTGAAATGTTACGACAAGTCTAAGAGGTTATTGGTTGAATCGGATCTGATAAGAAATGCACCTCCGGTAAAATCAGTTAACTTGATCATTCCCGATTAAATATTCAAAATTTGTGAATGAAAAAAATGATCCCTGAAGGGTGAGCATGTCGGAAATTGGTTCCCGCCATGCAGGTCTTCTCACTTAAAACTCTTTTTCGTCGGCTCGAACCTTCGACCTATTGATTAAGAGCCGAATCTGACCATTTTTTCATGATTCAAAATTTTCTTAAAATTAACCTCAAAATGTAGTTCAGTAAAAGGTTTTAAGGCCTTTTTACTTTTAACTTTTTACTTTTTCCTTGTAATGCTGAGCATACTTCTGTCGGCAAGTTGGCACCTATTTGGCACAAAGTAGGAAAGAAGTTATAGGAGTATTATAGACACTGAATGCTCATCAATCAGTGCAATTATTTTTAATGGGACAGGTACCTTTTTTAATTATTGTAAATGCAAAAAACTTTTTTCAGATATAATGAGATAAGAAGAAACGATTTTTTATATATGTATATTAGGAGAAAAAAATGAAAAAATTATCAGTATTCGCTTCAATTTTCTTATTGTCCGTACTTATCCACACCGGCGATAATGTAAACACGGCCTACAACACAATATCAGGCACCAGTGGAATTAATCCGGGATCCATTCATGTGGTTAAAGGTAGTATACTTTTTTCGCAATACCCGCAATCTCCTCACAGACGTATACGTTATGTCTTAAAAATGAAATCAGGGGTGGTAGGTGCAGATATTAAGATTGTTTCTGCCAAATTAAATG
>Ga0190293_1000094_pt1 | contig 30988 bp, 28 predicted proteins | sample 48693001_MG_FD_161671 | JGI IMG/M metagenome (GOLD analysis project Ga0190293, IMG submission 161671) | Hydrothermal vent microbial mat bacterial communities from Southern Trench, Guaymas Basin, Mexico - 4869-30-0-1_MG | ecosystem: Environmental > Aquatic > Marine > Hydrothermal vents >...
CAGAAGATATCTCACACGGCGGTTATCGTATCACGCAGCCTAATTCCGAAGAATTAGGCTGCATGTCCCCGTAGCTGTCCCGTAGCTTCAGCTAGAAGCCCAGGTTCACTCCCGCATAGAACATGCTGATGCCAGCAACATCACCATCAGAGGCGAGAGGTTTTGTGTATTTGTACTCACCGAATACGCTGAAAGGGATCATTGGCGGTTCGAAGGCTGCACCAATGACTCCATGGACTCCGGGATGAACATGATCGTAAGGATCTATGCTCATGCCACCGCCCGTCTCCTCGTTGACTACCTGCATAAGCACATCAGCATCGCTGAATAGGATATGGGCTCCGCCCCCTCCTCCAATGTATGGCCTGACGGGAAGGGAGCCGATTGGGATGAGTATCTTTACAGTAGCTCCAAGGTCGATATCGTGGAACGTCGCGGTGTACTCCCCGATCATATCGGAGGGAATGTCACCGGGGCTCCATCCCTGCTGTTCAAGATAGCCGACAAGACCGAGACTGTCATCTTCGAAGTTAAGTCCTGTCTCTTCCTCTATATAGCTGATGAGATACTGCTGCATGGTGATACTGCTCTCGGTTCCGGAGTACGTCCCGCTGACCTCGAGCTGAACCATGCTCAGGAAAGGGATCTGTATCTGTCCTCCATACACGGCACTGGATGCGCTCTGCCCTGTACGGGGATCGTCCCCGCTGTAGTAACCGATCCTGCCGCCGACCCTGATGCCGGCAAGGGTGACACCTGAGATAAGAAGGATAGTGAAGATAGTTTTCAATTTTGCTCCTTTCTTGATGGACTCCCGATTGGCTGTACTGGCAAAATGGACTCTTGCGGTCCCCGCGTCAAGAAGCGTTGACCAATAGGGAACTAATAAGTTAGTGTAGTACTTGTATATTCGATGTATTGTCAACCCCTGTCACAAAAGAGAGGAAAGTATGAGAACTCTGATTCTTGCGCTGTTCCTGATGTCAGCCATGACCCTTGCATCCGGTCATGACGGAATCGGGAGCTGGCAGTCATTTGGAGAGAGCGCCGGCGCAGAACCGCAGGTGACTGTTCTCGAGTCTGACCAGAGCCACGTCGTCCTGGAAATAAGCATCCCGGGCTTCTGGCTTTTCGACTATCCCGCCGGAGGAGCGATCTGGGACAAGGTCGAACTCCCCGGATGCTATTCTCACGGCGATATAGGTCTGCCTGACCTTCCTTCCGTGATAACAAGGTTTGCGCTTCCCTTCGGCACGAGCGCCATGCTCGCCGTCGAGAACGTGACAACCTCAGTTTATGGCGATCTCAGCATCCTTCCCATGCAGACCCCTGAGATCGATATGGCTCATGAGCCTTACCCCTTTGCCAGAGACGACAACTACTACGCCCATCCGCGGACCTACCCGACAGGGTTGATCCGTCTGGATAACGAAGGGGTCTGGTCCGGTCTGAATATCGCCAGCCTCGTCATGAATCCCTTCAGATATGATCCGGCCACCGGCGAGATGACCGTAGTCTCTTCAATCACTGTCAGGATCGATTTCACCGGTGATCCCACGGTGGCTGCAGAGATGGTCAACCCTGATCTGATCCCCCATATGCGTGAATCGATCGTCAACTGGAGCGACTTCGAGAACGCCGCCGTGCCTTTCGATTCCGGAACCCGTTCCGGTGTCGAGTATGTCTTCATATGCAATGCGGATAACGTCGATGATGTCGAAGAGCTTTTCGAGACCCATCACTACCTTGGTCTTCATTCAAGGGTGGAGATCCTTTCCAGTCCCGCAACAACAAGCGCTATCAAGACAGCCATTACCGATAACTACGAGACTGGCGTCACCCGTTTCGCCATGATCGTCGGAGACCACTCGGTCATGCCTTCCTACAGCTACAGCGGCACCTATGGTGACTTCTATTACTCCCTCATTACCGGAGACAACTACCCCGATCTCGCGATCGGAAGACTGACAGGATCCACATCCCAGATAGCTGCCCAGGTTCCCAAGATCATGGACGGCTACATGGCTTACAACTGGGATGACAGCAACGCACCGGGCATCATCCCCAGCGAGACCGTTCTTGCTGCCCATGGAGAACAGTACCCGGGCAAGTACACGCAGTGCTGCAACGAGATCGCTGACTTCGCCTACTCCCTCTGCGACCTTACCTTTACGAAGGTATACCCGCCTGAGGGCGGTACTGCCGCTGATGTCTCAAACGCCATCAACGCCGGTATCGGGACTGTTGGTTACAGGGGACATGGCGACGTGACCGTCTGGAGCTGGTCTCCCAGCTGGAATGCTTCGCACATAAATGCTCTCACCAACTCCTTCATGCCGCCTGTATTCAACATCGCATGCTATTGCGGTCAGTACAACACATCCACCACCTGCCTTGCCGAGTCCTGGCAGTGGGCAACACACGGGGCCAGCGGTAACCTCGCGGCTACTCAGCCCTCCTATACCACCGCAAACCATGACTACATGAAGGAGACCTACAAGGCTCTCTACAATACCGGCACCTACCGCGTCGGTGAGGCCATCAATGTGGCTACAGACTACATCGTCGCCAACCACGGCTCGTACGGACTTGCAAATGCCCGCATGTACATCTGGTTCGGTGACCCGGCAATGGACATCTGGACCTTTGATACCTCCGGTGAGCCTCACAACCTTCTTATCTCCGCTCCCCCGTCCATCTCACCGGGCAACCAGGATGTAACAATAACCGTGACTTCCGGGGGCTCTCCCATCGCTGGTGTAGCGGTTACACTTACTGACGGAGTTGATAACTACGACGGCATGACCTTCTACGCCGAGGGTACGACAGATGCTTCTGGAGAGGCTACGCTGAACATCACCGCTCCCGCGTCCGGGTACGTCCATGTGGGTGCATACCTGCATGATTACGAGTACGACCTGGCCGATATTCTCATCGGAACGGGAGTCGAGGAAGGCACATCCGGAATATCGGCTGCCTTCAATCTTGACAGACCGGTCCCTAACCCGGTCACGGTCAACGCCTCCCTCGGATTCAGCGTTCCTGCCACCGGCAGGATCGAACTTGCTGTCTTCGATGTCTCCGGCCGTATGGTCGAGACCATCCTGAACGGCAATGTCGATGCAGGGAACCATACAGTTGAGTGGGCTCCCGGCAGTTCCATCAGCAATGGCGTCTACTTCCTCCGCCTCTCAACCGAGAGCGGTATCCTCACAAGACAGGCCATGGTCATCCGGTAGCCGTTATCGGCTCTGGAACAGATGACACGGGGCGGGTCCTCCTGGATCCGCCCCTTCTTCTATGGTAACCGACCTCGCCGACTGCCTGGTTTATTCGGGATCGGATGGGGGCTTCCTTCATGAAGAGGGAAGCCCCATTGTAAGGGATTGAGATAATCTCTTCATGTGTCATGATCAGCGAGGGGTAAGAATGATCCACAGACCATGCTTTGATAACGATAAGTACCTCGAGGAGCAGTCGAGCGAGATACTCTCCAGAGTGAAGAACGCTGAGGGGCGGCTATACCTTGAATTCGGCGGGAAGCTCATGTACGACCATCATGCGGCGAGGGTACTGCCTGGATACGATCCGAACGTAAAAGTCCGGCTGCTTCAGAAGCTGAAAGATCAGGCGGAGATCCTCCTCTGCATATATGCCGGTGATATTGAGAGGCGTAAGATCAGAGGCGACTTCGGCATAACTTATGACGAGGATTCCCTTCGGCTGATAGATGGTCTCCGCTCCAGGGGTATCCATGTTCGCGGTGTCGTTATTACCAGGTTTGACGGACAGCCGGCGGCCGTGACTTATGAAAGCCGTCTGCGGAACAGGGGGGTGGATGTCTTCAGACACTACCGAACAAAGGGATACCCCACTGATGTGGACCTTATCGTCAGTGAACAGGGATATGGAAGGAACGATTATATCGAACCATCCATGCCTCTTGTTGTAGTCACCGGACCGGGGCCAGGTAGCGGGAAGCTGGCCACATGTCTTTCACAACTCTATCACGACTATAGACGGGGCCTGCATCCGGCCTACTCCAAATTCGAGACTTTCCCGATATGGAACCTGCCACTGAAGCATCCTGTAAATGCGGCCTATGAAGCAGCCACGGCGGACCTGCTGGATGTCAACCTTGTGGATCCCTTCCATCTCGAAGCCTACGGAGCTACAGCCATCAACTACAACCGGGACGTTGAGGCCTTCCCCCTGCTGAAAAGAATACTGGAGAAGATCACGGGCAGCGATTCGCCTTTCGCTTCGCCGACCGATATGGGGGTCAATAGAGCGGGTTTCGGGATATCTGATGATGATGTCGCCCGCTACGCAGCTTGTCAGGAAATGATAAGGCGGTACTTCCGATACCGGTGTGAGCAGGTTATGGGACTCGCGGAGGACAATACTGTCCGAAAAGTTGAACTTCTTCTCAGCGATTACGGCCTTACTCCTGAAGACAGACCTGTTGTATCTCCTGCAAGAGAGAAGCTTCGCCTTCTGGAAGAGGAGACTGGAATTACCGGAGAATGCTTCACCGCGGCTCTGGAGCTGAAAGATGGGACTATGATCACCGGCAAGGGGTCGGATCTCATGCACGCTTCAGGCGCTCTGGTGCTGAATGCCGTCAAGGTGCTGTCCGGTATGGATGATTCCTTCCATCTGCTCTCCCCTGCTGTCATCGACTCGATCAGGGAGCTGAAGAGGATACTGAGCTCCCTTCCTCTCAATCTGGATCTCGAGGAGGTTCTCGTTGCTCTGAGTGTGAGTGCCGCCTCTTCCGATGCGGCAGCAAGCGCCATGAGCCGTCTGACCGAGCTCAAGGGCTGCGAGGCTCATCTTACCCATATGCCTTCACCAGGGGATCAGAACGGTCTTCGAAGCCTGGGGATCAATGCCACAAGCGATCCCGAGTTCAGCAGCACCAGGCTCTCCTCAGACTGAGCGCCGTCCGAAATGTCTCTTCCGGGATGCCTGCGGGGTTGACCGCAGGGCCGCTCTATATGATTATTGCCCGGTCGTTTGCTGTGTACTGTATTGCACAGCCCGAAGTGGGCAATGGCCACCGGACCGGGAACGACCTGCAGTCTTCAGCTGATCTATCAGCACTCTTCTCCTTCCGGCCGGGTCATATGCTTCACTGAGCAACCCTGGTTTCGGAAGGAGTTTTTAATTTGCGCAGTTACGAAACCGCTATCATCTGGAGCGCCAGCATTCCTGAGGGTGACCTTGAGACGGAGCTAAACTCCGTTCTCGATATCATCAGCGGCGCCGACGGCACCCTTGCAGGTACCGAGAAATGGGGAAGGCGTATGCTCGCCTATCCCATAAGCAAGCAGACAGAGGGCATCTACCACTTCATCAAGTGGACAGGTGATCCCGGCATCATCCCCGCAATTAACAAGTATCTCCGTATCCGCGAAGGTTGCCTGCGGCACCTCACTCTCCGTTCCGACGGTCATCCCGCTGACGCCTCAGATCTTTCAGGACAGCCCCGTAGCGAAGAGATCGCCTGGACAGAGGATGATGACAGCGACTCCAATGAAGGAGAGAGCGAGGAATAATGGACATCCGGATGCCCAGCATCAACAAGGTGATAATAACCGGCAATCTGGTCAGGGATCCTGAGAACAGGATACTGGAGAACGGCACTCAACTGGCGAAAATGTCCATCGCCAACAACCAGAGGTTCCGGGGGCGTGACGGGGAATGGCAGGAGAAGACCTGCTTCGTCGACGTCATTGCCTGGCGCAGGACTGCTGAACTCATAAGTGAGTTCGGCAGGAAGGGGTCCCCTGTTCTTATCGAGGGAGAGCTGACCTACAGCTCCTGGGAAGACAGGGACGGAAACAAGAGGAACCGTGTGGAGATCAATGCCAGGAGGGTGCAGTTCCTGGAGAAGCGCAGAGGCCCTGAAAGCCCTGCTTCCAGTCCTCAACCCGAGCAAACGGACGGGAAAGATCAGGCCCGATCCGGCGATATGGACTCCATCCCCGACGACGATATCCCTTTCTGACAGTCCATGTCGAATCTACAGACGTTCCCTGAGCTGAACTATGTCACCTTCACAGGCAAGGTCCTGGATAAGGGCGACCTGAGTCTCTCCAGTATAGATGTCTACGTCATAAGACTCAGGATCGAGAACACACTGACTTACCAGGGAGGTTCGGAGACAAGGAAAAGGGTCTCGGAAATTTCTGTGGAAGCATGGGGACAGCTAGCTGAGGATGTCAACAGAAGGGTTCGTGCAGGTTCAACGGTTCTTGTCGAGGGAAATCTGATCAGCAGGGCGTTCGAGAATCAGAAGAAAGCGACCTATCATCGCATATCAGTCAAGGCATCGAGCGTGAAAACTCTGGACACAAGGTCCTGAGAAAATCACGGGAAAGGGACGAATTTGACTACAAGGAAGAGAATCAAGAAGAAGCCCAGCCGGTTCGGCCGCAAGAAGAAGTGCCGCTTCTGTGGAAATCCGCATCTGGAGATCTCCTATAAGAACGAGAAGCTCCTCCAGCGGCATATTTCGGATAGAGGCAAGATCGTCGCCAGAAGGGTAACGGGAAATTGCGCCAGACATCAGCGCGTTGTGGCCAATGCTATCAAGGTTGCCAGATTCCTTGCGCTTGCACCGTACGTCAGAGAGCACTACAGGTAGACGGTCTGAATTAATCCTGCAATGGAGAGAGTGATAGTATCAAGACCTGCCAGGCCGCCCTTGATCGGCATGCTGCTGCTGGGGTTCATACTGGTGGTGATGGGAATACCTTTCGTCGGGATGGCCGTCATGACTGCCCTCCTGCTCTCGGATTCCCGTTCCGGCGGGATACCGGGCGCACTGCTGGTTCTGGCTGGAGTCTACTTCCTCACGGATTTCATGGGCGCCTTCATCGCCTCTGTCGGGGCTGGATTCATGTCGGTCTCTCTGCGCTCGGGCAGAGATATTGTCTGGTCCGTCACCCTCGCAGCAGGCGTAACTTCAGTTGTCTCGCTCATCGGGATGCTGGTTTTCCCAGAACTGTCACTTCTGGCTCCGCGAAGTGTGGAGGCCATACTCCAGATCTATTCCTCTACGGGGCTCTCTCCGCTGGAGGTCAACACCGTGTTCAGCGTCTTCCTGTTCATCGTACCGTCGCTGATGATCCTCTGGGCAGCTGGAGGAACAATGGTGGCGGGTGGATTCACCGCTATTCTATCGGCACGGAGGGGAAAGCCGCTCCTCAGCGCGAACGGAGGGAGAGTCAGTCTCGGACTTGTTCCAGCCTGGCTGCTCATAATAGCTCTGGCAGTGAATCTGACGGGAAGCAGCCTTTCGTACACCGTTCGGCAGGGAGCCATAAATGCCTCTATCTTTCTGGCTCTGCCTTACATGGTAGTCGGATTCCAGATATCGAGAGCGATACTGAAAGCCATGCCGGGGCTTATCCTGCCAGTGTCCATTTTCGCCATTTTCCTTCCTCCCGTTGCCATGGGGGTCATGGTCCTCCTTGGGATACTGGATACATGGCTGAATTTCAGGCTTCGCCTCGCGAAGCGCGTTGAAAGGAAAGCACAGAGATGAAGATTCTTCTAATTAAGAGTGTAGAAGACCTGGGTACGGGCGGAGATGTCGTCGACGTCGCCGACGGCTTCGCCAGGAACTACCTCATCCCCAAGAAACTCGCTGTCAGAGCGACTCGCGGGGCTATCAGAAACGCCGAGCAGTATCGTAAGAAGGCTGCTGCAGATCAGGCACGTATCCTCTCTGAGGCTGAAGTGCTTGCAGGTAAGATCCGCGGCTTCGTATGCACTCTGAAGGCCTCGGTAGACGAGAACGGACAACTCTACGGCAGCATTACGGAGAGGCACGTCTCCGACGTTCTCATCGCGGCTGGCTACGATGTAGACCCGGGACATGTCCTGCTGGTCGAGCACATCAAAACAGTCGGCGAGTTCTCCGTTCCCATAAAGATCTATGGCGACCTCCGAGCCTTGATCACCGTAACAGTGGTACCGGAAGACGAGTAGCGGAGCTTTGCTGATTCTGGCCGTAGAGACCTCGTGTGATGATTCTGCGGTCGCCCTGCTCGATGGATGCAGGGTGATCGCGGAATCGGTTGCCACCCAGATAGTAGTTCACTCTTCACACGGCGGAGTTGTCCCTGAGCTTGCCTCCCGTCAGCATCTGGAAATACTTCCGGGACTGGTGGAGGAAGTACTTGCTGAAGGCGGACTGAAGGGGATCCGGGATCTTGATGTCCTTGCGGCCACTGCCGGCCCTGGTCTGCTGGGCTCCCTCCTGGTGGGCCTCTCTTGGACCAAGGCAGCCGCCTGGTCTTCCGGCACGCGATTTCTTGCCATCAACCACCTGGCTGCGCATCTGCACATACATTACTCGCACGAGCATCCGGTCGAATTTCCCGCAGTTGCCCTGCTCGCTTCAGGTGGGCATACCTCTCTGTTCAGCATGAGTTCCTGGGAAGATATACAGCTGCTTGGTGCCACCAGGGATGATGCCGCCGGGGAGGCATTTGATAAGACGGCAAAGCTCATGGGTCTTGGTTTCCCCGGGGGCGCTGAACTGGATACCGCAGCAGAGGCGGGTGATCCAACGGCAGTGCGGCTTCCCGCTCCGCTTCCAGATCCCGCTCTCCCGGAGTTCAGTTTCAGCGGGCTCAAGACCGCTGCCAGGCTGCAATGGGAGGGAGGTGCTGAACTTCATGACCTTTCAGCCTCCTTCCGGAAGGTTATCGTGGATGTCCTTCTCTCCAAGCTCCTTCATCAGGCTAATGAAATCGGAGCGAAGTCGGTGCTTGCAGCAGGCGGGGTTGTTTCCAACAGTCTCCTCAGGAGTGAATTGAGAAGACGGTGCTCCATAGCTGGATTATCCCTTCATCTACCTGCCGGAAGTCATGCCGTGGACAACGCGGTAATGGTCGGCAGAGCTGCTGCGGCAGTTCTGGACCGTACTCCAGAAGCATCATCCCCCATGAATGTCAACGCCTTTGCCAGATGGACCGGCAGCTTCCTTGAACCTCTCTGCACCTGATCCTTCCCCTCGCCCATGTACCCCGCGATGCTGTTATAATTATCAGAGGTCCCTGAAGAGCCGGGAGTTCGACATGAAATCATCGTTGACACATGGCATTGATATCCTGAGCATCCAGCGAATGAAAATTGCTCTATCGAGAAGCGGTGAGCGTTTCCTCAAACGAATATTCACCGACGCAGAGATCGCAGGAGGAGATGGACCCGTCTATCTCGCAAGACGGTTCGCCGCGAAGGAGGCTTTCTTCAAGGCTCTTGGCACCGGGCTCTCTGAGGGTACTCGCTGGCATGATATAGAGATACTCAACGGCGATGATGGACAGCCTCTGGCTTCGATCTCCGGGAAATCACTGGATCTGCTCGGTAATAGACGGGTTCTGGTTAGTGTTTCAGCAACTTCCGAGATGGCGGCAGCAATTGTCATTCTTTCCTGACGGCAGCATTGGAGTAACTGTATGAAATACTGGGTCACACCTGCTGAGATGGCCGAATTCGATAGAAAAACTATCGCTGGAGGAACGCCCGGTGACGTCCTGATGGAACGTGCCGGAACTGCTGTTGCAGATGCCGCAATGGGAATGACATCACCTGAACGCGGGGGGCAGATCCATATATGGTGCGGCCCAGGCAATAATGGCGGGGATGGTCTGGTTGCCGGCAGGCTGCTTCTTGAACAGGGTTACGATGTTTGTGTGATAATGGCCGCCAAGCCTGGCCGCAGCCTCTCTCATGACTGTCAGACCAACCTGAGTAGATTTGTCCAGAAGAACGGCTGCGTGATACCTCCAGGACGACTGGGAGAGCTGAGCGGGTCACCTGCCCTTGTCATCGACGCTCTTCTGGGAACCGGCTTCAAAGGTGAACTGGACGGTCTTTTTAGTGACTGCGCAAAACACATGTGCTCTTTTGACTGTCCTGTTCTTGCGGTTGATTCCCCCTCCGGAGTGAACGGCACCACGGGTCAGGCCGACCCCCTTGCCGTCAGGGCCGATGTGACAGTAACTTTCGCCGCTCCGAAGGTGGGGCTGCTGCTGGCTCCAGCGGCAGCGATGACCGGTATGCTCTTCGTAGCGGATATAGGCATCAGGGTCGACCCGGTCCCCTCCCGTGAAGTGGCAGGGATCAGTGAAATCAGGAGCCTTCTGCCGCACAGACCGGTCGATGCCCATAAGGGAACCTTCGGAAGGCTGCTCATGGTCGGTGGCTCCGAAGAAATGCCGGGAGCCCCTCAGCTCATGGCGATTGGAGCTCTCAGATCAGGGATCGGTCTTGCCACTCTGGCAGTTCCCCAGCAGGCAGCTCCAGCGGTATCAGGCAGAATACCGGAAGTGCTCTCCGCCTTCTTCGCCGCTGATGATCCCTCCACTCTCCCCGATCACCGGGGTTTCAACGCTGCGGCCTTTGGCCCGGGTCTAGGTACTTCGGATGAAACGGCTGGTCTTGTAGCGTTCGTACTCGAAAACTGGCAAATTCCTCTTGTCCTTGATGCCGATGGCCTCAATTCTCTGAGTCATCCCATAGAGCAGCTGAGAAATTACTCTGGACAGCTGGTTCTCACTCCACATCCGGGAGAACTGATGAAGTTGATGAAGATCGATTCTTCAGATACTGCCTCACTGATGGTCAGCGCAGGCAAACTCGCATCCTACACTGATGCCATTGTTCTTCTGAAAGGCAAACCTACTTTCGTTTTTGGTTCAAATGGCCGATGCTGCCTGATCCCCGCCGGTAACAACGGTCTTGCAACCGGTGGCAGCGGTGATGTCCTGACCGGGATCGTTTCCTCACTTCTGGCGCAGGGGATGAATTCAATGGATGCTGCCGTTCTCGGCGCCTATGTACATGGTCTGTCAGCTGATATGCTTCTCTATCGGATGTCCGGCCGGTCGATGCTGCCATCGGATGTCGCTGCTGGACTCTGTGATGCCTTCCGATTCCTGGAAGGGAATGCCGGAGAAGACCTCCTCTCGCCTGGTGGCAGATGGAATGGAGAGCTTTTTGATCTCAAGAGATAAGGCATTCGCACTTGTTACCGGAAACATCGCTCATATGAACCTCGTCAGGCATTGCCTTGCCACTGAGGCCGTCATGCGGGGTTTGGCCAAGGATAAAGGGGAGGATCCTGATCTCTGGGGAATGACCGGCCTCCTGCATGACCTTGACTACGAGCGCACGGCAGAGGATCCGTCCAGGCACGGACTCGTCTCTGCAGAGATGCTGGAGGGAAGTCTGCCGGAATCGGCCCTGCAGGCCATTCGGTCACATAACGCTGAGCACAACGGCATCGAGAGGGTCTCTGACCTCGACTGGCTCCTGTCCGCAGGTGAATCCATTACCGGGCTCATCGTCGCCGTTGCACTGGTCTATCCCGGCAGAAAGCTGGAACCGGTCAAGCTTAAGTCCGTTCTCAAGCGAATGAACGTATCCGGCTTCGCCAGGTCAGTATCCAGGGAAAGAATAAGAGAATGCTCGGAGGCGGGTTACGAACTCAGGGATTTCGCCTCTATCTCGCTTGACTCGATGAAGGGGATCGCAGATGAGATTGGACTCTGACCCTCTCCAGCAAGGGCAGGACGATGAAGGCCGGTATGAGAGCAAGAAACTGCCTTCTGACGAATAGCGGAAGTGCAAGCCATCTATTCAGCCCCGGTATCCAGATGGAGACCAAGCAGCGTAAACCTCGATCCCTCAGGGCACCTGTAGAGAATCTTCCTCCTGGGAATCGATTGTATCCTCTATCAAGGGTTCTATAAGATAGGAAGTAATAAGATCCGGAAGTGTTGAGCCTTCCGCAGCAGCGATACTCTCTTTATACAAATAGTCGGAGATCCGTGCGTTGACACCGGCAAGAGGCTGCCCTGAACCCGCCCAGTTCTGAGCAACGCTCCAGATAACCGCTCGGGATCTCTCGTTCTCGGTCTGGATGCCGCGTATCACCCAGAGATCGGCCAATATCATCCTGGCGTTGTCATCGACGACTTCTTCATCCATCCAGAAGAGGTCGTATATGCCCCAGTCGATCTCCGTCAGAGAAGTATCCATTGCCGTGAAGAGTATTCCGGACGGCGTAAACTTCTCCTGCTCCCAGCCGTCGTTCGCATATACGGGCCGGTCTGCGAACTCCACTGGTAGTATCATCGGCGGCTGAATGCGGAAGAAACATCCTTTTCTGTCCATCGCGATGATGTCCGGTCTTCTGTCCTCTATCTCTATCAGATAGGCGGTGGTGAAGGTGTAGAATCCATTAGTGACCAGTATTCCATCTGATTCTACTCCTCTGAGAACGTCTCGGGATACGATTGATGCAGACCTGTCACCCTCTCGCCAGGCATGCCTGATCCCCAGTCCAACCGAGAAGAAGACCAGCAGGAATGAAAGAAGAATTCCGGCCTTCCCTTGCGAAACGAGACGATCCAGGCCGGATACCGCCCAGATGGACATTGGCAGGAATATGACCCATAGCATACTGTCTGTGTCGTATATCATGTAGAAAGAGAAAAAGAACGCTCCTGCTGCAATGGATATGAGCAGTTTCCATTTGATCTTCCCTGAAATTGCCATAAGCATAAAGAGAAGCGCGCATGGCAAACGTCCATTGCTTATCAGGATCGCCTGTACAAAACGGTCGGATATATTGCTGAAATAGCTTGAGTAGAGCGTAAAGTAGTCGATGGCCGTATTTAGTGAATAGGGATGACCATAATGAACGAGCGCAGGGGACATGGCTCGCAAGGGTACGAACAGGAGAAGAGTGGCTGGTATTACAGCCAGAAGCACCCACTTCTCCCTGAACCGCCTGTTGAGAACGAAGGGGAGAATGATTAGTGACAAAGGATGTCCCCCGAATACCGAGAGGGAGAACAGGTATGGACCGCACCTCGTTCTTCGGAATCGGATGGCAATAAGTGCCAGCAGCATGCCAAAACCATGTATCTCAACCAGATTGAGCTGACCAAGTACGGAACCACTCATGACCAGCAGTAGCGAACCCAGGAGAGAGGCAATTATGCCTGCACCGAAGCTCATCATGGCAGAGACACCAGCGATGTACGCAGCAGAGGTTATGATGGTAGTGATGATCCTGAAAGCGTCATAGTCAAGCGAGGCTCCAGGCAGGATCTCTGAAGATGCCCTGAGGATGAAAATGAAGAGCGGGTAGCCCGGCGGGTGAGGTGTGCCGATTTCTCTCGCACAGAGGACGAATTCCGTACCATCAATGTAATCGAAGCTGTCAGGGCCGGATATCCAGGATACAGCTCCAACGCATACAGCAAGGAGAATTACGGCGATCATGCTGCGTCTGGTCATCATTCCCTTGTGCTAACTGTGCTCAGTTCCGCATCGAATTACCGCAGCGGATAATCAGAATTCCTGTCCCCGCTGCTGGATCACCGAACCCCCTGGATTCACATCCCCTGCATTCTCTCTTGCAAGTAAGGGTTATATCATCGCCGGCTCAGTCCTGTCAACTCCGATGGATGGACCGTTCCTCCCGAGACCGATGAAAGGAACTGTGCTGTCCTCGCTTATCCGCTGCATTCCTGTACAGGCGGATATCATCCCACCTCTGGAGCTGCCTCTGAAGAGTGACGATCTTCCCTGCAAAGGGGCATAGTCCTCCTCCAGGCTGAGACAGGACTGGCTCCTCTCCCTGATCGCTTCAATCTCGATGCTGTCGACTGCTCCATCACCGTTGATATCGTAATCATTCACAACGGCAGCCGTGAAGAACGGATCGAAAACCAGGTTATCTCCAGACCGGCAAGCCGGTCTCCGTCCAATCTTATGTTAAGGCTTGTATCTATGAACATGTGCGGATGAGCCCCGGCCGGGGTCAGGATGCCGAGCAGGCTGGCGAAGCATATCCACTTGCCGGGATTACTCAAGGACCGGTCTCCTTCTATTTGCAGGGTAGGCTGGAATATGCCCTCTTAATCCGCCACTTGCTAACCGGAACATCTCATATGTCAGAGCCTGTGTATTTAAGACAATATCAGCATAAGGGGCGGAAGATAATCTCCCGCCCCTTATCTTACTTATGAGACCCTTTAAGAAATGGCGGCTAGAGCTGCCTGCCCCTTCTGAAGGCCTCGATGTTCACCTCAAGAGCTTTATGAGGAACCCTCTCCTCGATGGCCTTCTTCCAGTTCTCCTCATCAATGGGAAGATGGGGCGAGATGGCTCCGATGAGCACTACGTTCACTACACGGAGATTCCCTAGTTCCTTTGCTATCTCGAACGCCGGCACAATTGAGCACGGAACACCCTGTTCCTCGATGAGTGCTTCCACATCGGGATACTCAGCTGCTCCGGTGTTCACCGTCATCGGGCTTATCGAAAGGTTACAGGAAACCAGTTTTCCATCTGGTGCGAGGAATGGAGCCCATCTGAGTCCCTCCATCTTCTCCATTGCCAGAATAAGGTCAGCCGCTCCCTTTTCTACGAGAGGACTGAACACCTTTTTCCCGAAACGAACGTGACTGGAGACGCTTCCACCCCTTTGAGCCATTCCGTGAACTTCGCTTTTCTTGACATCGTATCCCTGAAGCATGGCGGCTGCACAAAGCACTTCGCTGGCCAGGAGGATTCCCTGTCCTCCTGTGCCGCATATGACGACATTGAAGGTCTTATCAATCATTCCAGTCCCTCCATGTCCTTTGAAATGGCATCAACGGGGCAGACCTGCACGCAGAGATCGCAGTTCGGCCAGCAGAGCATACCGCTGATTACAGGCTTGTCATCCTCCCAGCTGATAGCGGGACAGCCGAGTTTCATGCACATTTTGCATGAGATACATTTATCAGGGTCAAGTATCGCCACTGACTTCCTTGCGGGCCTGTATGCCATTACGCAGGGCCTCCGCGTAATGATCACGGAGAGTTCGTCCCTCTCAAATTCTTCCTTAAAGACTTTCTCCATCTCTATCAGATCATGCGGGTCGATCACCCTTACATGTTTCACGCCGCATGCCCTGCAGAGCTGCTCGATATCAAGAACCGGCGCAGGCTGGCCATTCAGTCTCTTGCCAGTGGTCGGATTCTGCTGGCCGCCTGTCATGGCGGTCAGACTGTTATCCATTATCATGACTGTTCCTGTGTTGCCGTTGTAAACCATATCAATGAGACCTGTTACGCCGGAGTGTACGAATGTGGATTCTCCTATCGCGGCCACCAGCTTCCCATAGCCCTCTCTGCCAACTGCTTTCTCGATACCGCTGAGAACCCCGATGGAGGCACCCATGCAGACGGTGGTTTCCAGCGCATTGTGCGGTGGCATCATCCCCAGTGTGTAGCAGCCTATATCACCGGTAGAACTGCCTTTCAGCTTGCTCAGGCAGTAGAAAGCGCCTCTGTGCGGACAGCCGGGACACATGGCCGGCGGTCTGGCTGGAAGTTCGACTGGATACCAGGTAACGGCCTTGGTCGTTCCCGGATGCAGTGCCTTCCTGACAAGTTCCGGATTCAGTTCGCCCTCGCAGGAGATAATATCCTTGCCGATGGCAGGATTGAGGAATTTCGCCCTGATGCGCTCTTCGAGGTATGGCTCTCCCTCCTCGACGAAGATGACCCTGTCAACCATACCGAGGAATTTCTCTATCAGGTTCCAGGGCAACGGATTGCTCATCCCTATCTTCAGTACGCTCGTCTTGGGACTGACTTCCTTCACATACTGGTAGGAGATACCGCTGGTTATAACCCCGAGGGTTTTATCTGCTCCCTCTTCGATCCAGTTGAGATCACTCTCGGAACCCCAGGCGGAGAGGTCCTCAAGTCTTTTAACCACCCTGGAATGCATCTTCCTCGCGTTCATTGGAATAGGCACTCTTTTGGCGATGTCTGCCTTGTATCCCTTTACAGGAACCTCTATCCGGGGTCCGACTTTCACCATGCTCTTAGAATGGCATATTCGAGTGGTCATCCTGAGCAGAACAGGCGTATCGAAATCCTCGGATATCCGCAGGCCTTCTATGACCATATCTCTGGCCTCCTGGCTGTCGGAAGGCTCGAGAATCACGACTTTGGCCGCACGTCCCATGAGTCGGTTGTCCTGCTCGTTCTGGCTCGAGTGCATACCGGGATCATCGGCGGAGACTATCAGGATCCCGCCGGTCGCTCCTATGTAGCTCAGCGTGAAGAGCGGATCGGCAGCTACGTTGAGACCAACATGCTTCATCGCGGTAAGCACCCTCGCACCTCCAAAGGAAGCTCCGGCGATCACCTCCATGCCGACCTTCTCGTTGGGTGCCCACTGAGCATCTATTTCGGGATAGTCTTCGGCAACGGCCTCCAGTATTTCAGTCGATGGGGTTCCGGGATAGGCTGATGCGAAATGTACTCCTGCTTCCCATGCGCCTCTGGCTACCGCTTCGTTACCGGAGAGCAGCAGTGCTCCTTCAGTTACGGCGTTCAGTTTCTTCTTCTTCATCGAGCACCTTCCGTTCCCGTCGGTAGGTCCATCATATGTATGTCCTCTCCTCTTCAACGCCGTCGAGGACCCTGAGGACCCCTCGCACCAGCGCTTCCAGCTCCTCTTCTCCGGGGAAGACGATGATCTCTCCCAGAAAACCTATACTCTCGGCCAGCCTGTCTATCATCCATTTATTGTTAGCTATGCCGCCAGTGATGACCACTGCATCCACCGCTCCATGAAGAGTAGTCGCCATGGCACCGGCTTCCTTGGCTATCTGGTAGGCCATTGCTCTCAGAGCCAGGTCGCATTCCGCATCTCCAGCAGCCGCCCTTTCGCGAGCCTCGCCCACATGATCGGTCCCTGTATAAGCCTTCAGACCGCCCTCCCGGAGGAGCATCTTTTTCATGTCCTTCCAGGTGTGATCACCGGACAGGCACATCCTCACAAGTCCTGTAGTGGGAAGCGAGCCGACCCTCTGTGGACTGAATGGTCCCCCGTCGTTCGCCTGACTGACATCTATCATTCTGCCTCTGCGGATGGCATTGACAGATATACCGCTTCCGAGATGCAGCACAACCAGATTGATCTCGGAGAGATGTCTGCCCAGCTTCTCCGCCGCCTTGTAGGATACCATCCGAATATTCAGGGCATGACTGAGGCTGGTCCTGGGTAGAGACGGCAGCCCGGAGAGCCTGGCCTCTTCCACCATCTCGTCAACACAGACAGGATCCACAATGAAGGCCGGTATCCCTGATTCCCTGGCAATATCATAGACGATCAGAGCCCCCAGATTCGATGGATGATCGGCCTGAAGGGTTGATCCCTCTCTGACTTCTTCAACCAGGGTCTCATTCACACGATAGGTGCCGCTTGCCAGCGGCTTGAAGGCTCCTCCTCTTCCGACGACCGCATCCAGCTCGGCCGGCGTGTAGCCGGCTCTTTCAAGTGCTCTGAGCACTATTTCCGCTCTGAACTCCATCTGGTCAAAAGTCGTCGAAAATTCGGCCAGCTCCTCTGGAAGATGCCGGATATTGTCCTCGAATATAGCGTCCGCCTCTCTGAAGAGGCCCATTTTGGTGGAAGTTCCTCCCGGATTGACCGCTAGAATGAGCCGTCCTCCGTCAGGCATTTCCGCCTCCGGCCGTGACCACACCCATTGCGAGTGAGTTGATCTTGGTTATAGGCTGGTCGGATCTGGACAGCATAACCACTGGGGCTGCCGCTCCGGCGATAAGCCCTCCGCCTTCGGCTCCTGCCATATACATGAGCCCCTTTGCAAAGATGTTGCAGCAACTGATGTCCGGTGCTATGAGAACGTTTGCCTGTCCTGCGACTGCCCCTGTCATTCCTTTGATAGCTGCAGCCTCGGGATCCATTGCACCATCAACAGCCATCGGTCCATCTACCTTCAGCTCGGGTATTCCCTCTCTTGAGAGCTTCGCAAATAGAATTGTTTCCGGTATTTTTTCATTCTCCACTTCGATAGCCGCGAGAAAGGCAACCCTCGGTTCTCCTCCCAGTTTCTCAATGACTCCGGCTGCATTAATTGCTATTTGTCTCAGTGCTTCTTCGTCCGGATGAATGTTAAGACCTCCGTCCGAAACGGCCACGATCCTGTTCTGCATCGGAGACTGAATAACTGCCACATGGCTGAGTATCTGGCCAGTGCGAAGCCCTGCCTGCTCATCGAGGATAGCTTTCAGGAAGATAGATGTCTTGAGCATGCCCTTCATGAGCATGGTTGCCTCTCCAGCCCTAACGAGTTCCACTGCGCGAGATGCGGCTGCCACGGTGTCATCAACATCCTGAATCTCTATCTCGCCTGGCAGACTTGCTCCAAGCCCCTCCAGTGATTCCTTCACGGCCGCTGAAGGTGCGATTACCACTGCTGAGGCGAGTCCCTCCTCCACCGATCTAAGCAGCGCCTCAATAGAAGAGGGATCGTGCCCCATGGGAACAGCAACCCTCGCTCCTCGAATTGATCTGGCCGCATCTCTTATCTGGCTGAAGCTGTTGAGCAAATCGCCCCCCCTGTTCATCTTACCTTCCGCACTGAAAAATAGCGACGGGAGTCACTGACGCCGGAAGGTTTGTGGAACCTGGTGTAACCGGCAGGTTGATATTATGTGTCTGCATCTGATGTCAGCCAAGGAGGAGGGAGCGGCCGGGATGAACCCTGACGATCAGGCGCACGTGAGAACGCTGGATCTGCTGGAAAAGATGTGGACCGCGTCAAGCGGCATTCTCTTCGATTTCGACGGTGTGCTCGCCGATAGCGAACCGCTCTTTCTCCGATCATGGAACACTGCGCTGACTCCCTGGGATCACTCGATCCCTGAGGAAGAGTACTGGCTGTACTGGTCCTCGCTTGGCGAAGGGCTGGACGGAGAGATCGCCAGAAAAGGTCTCACGGGAATTGACCGAGAGAGGGCCAGAGCCTGCCAGAGACGCACCTATGCTGATTTCTGCAGGACCGGGGCTGTTCCCCTCTTCCCGGATGCCCCCCTGCTCCTGCAGACGCTCCTCGCTAAAGAGAAATCAGGAGGAAGGCCATTCTGTATAGCATCCAATACTCCCTCTGAACTTGTTAGGAATGTCCTCAATAATGGTGGCGCCTCCGAGCCGCGGATCGTAGGGGGCGAGGGGCTCCGGCGGAAGCCCGCACCTGACATTTTTCTCGCTGCAGCCTCTGAAATTGGGACAATCCCTTCCGAAACGCTTGTCTTCGAAGACACATGGAAGGGGGCCGTCGCGGCTAGCCGCGGGGGGTTCCCCTGCATCATCGTGCTCAACCGTCAGAATGCCAGTCTTGACATTTCTGCTAAACTCAAGATAAATGGTCTTAAGGATATTCTTGCTGTTCTGAACCGAATTACCTGCTGAGTCGCTTAGAAGGAGGGGACATGCTTCTAATTTCCGGGTCTATGACGATGGCCTTCATCGGCCTGCTTCTGGGGATACTATTCTGTTTCATGGGGCGAAAAGTGATCGGCATAATCATCGTTCTCCTTGGTTTTGCCATAGGCTATTCCTGGGGTGGGCCTCCGCTGGGCAATCTGCTCAACTCCTCCGGGGCCTGGGTCCCATGGGTTGCAGGGGCGCTTGGCTCTATTATCAGTGTTGTCGCCTGGAAAATCTCTATGTTCTTTGCTGGCACGGTAATAGGACTGTTCATTGTCAGAGGCGTATTTCCTGAACTCGTGCAGCTCGCGCAGGTCGGCATCGCGTTCGCCATCGGTGTTCTCGTGCAGTTCTTCAAGAAACCCATCATCTCTCTCTTCACTGCCTTCGCAGGTGCATACATGATAGGAACAACGCTTGCATACATGTCTCTTGATCTCGGACTGGTCGATACTGTCGGACTGGTCGATCAGGGCGCGTCTAGCATTCCCAGGTACATTCAGATAGGCGCCACCGTTATCCTGACCGTCGTCGGCTACCTGTTCCAGACCCGAAAACTCGACGACTAAGACCACCTGCGCTCTGTCCGGAAGCTTCTGCCGAGGATATATTTGGCCGATCTTGAACCGCCTCCGGGCGCTATCGGATTGTGAGGGAACAGTTGACTCTGAGGCTTCTGGACTATGGACTTGTCGCTCTGGTCATCCTTGTAGTGGTTGCTCTCTTCAGGCTATCGCGAAGCCTGATGAACAGGGTCATGTCCCGACTGGAGAGGGATGGAGTTCCTCTGAGCGCTGACAGGATACTGGTCACCGGATTGATGTTCCTGCTGTGCGGACTTCTCTTCCTTCCTTTCTTCACTTCCATTCTGGCCTTCTTCAGCAGAGAGAGCCTTCCTGGCGGTATGATACTGCACCTCTTCATGGTCGCTTTATCTGTGATCTTCTTCAGCATAGCCGAAGATCTCTTCCGGGTCTTTTCCTCCTATCCATCTGATCCGCGATGGACCAGGTCGAAGCATATGAAGACCGTTGCGCTGCCGCTCCTGACCTTCTGGGGAATCGGCTGTCTCCTGCTGAGCCCTGTGTTCTACTCCGGCCTTACTATCATCCTCACTCTCTTCTACCTGTACGCTCTCGCCTGCAGATCTTCAGGGGAGAAGGGCGGAGAGGGATAACCGGGGGCGTGCCCGACTGCAGGCCCGTCATTGAGGAAGGCCGGGACAGGCCCACACGGGTCCTTCACATAATAACGAAGCTGGCTGTCGGCGGTGCTCAGCTCAATACTCTCATTTCCACCAGGGATATCGACGCCATGGGGTATCCCTCGGCCATCCTCTGCGGTCCAGAGAGACCGGAAGAGGGGGATCTCTTTGACCTTGCCGCAGAATGGGGTCTTGATATCCGGGTCGCCCCCCATCTGAAGAGGACCATTTCCCCTCTGTACGACTTCCGTGCTCTGCTTGAGATCCGAAGGGAGATCAAGCGCGGTGAGTATGATATCGTACATACACATGGCTCCAAGGCAAGGTTCCTCGGACGTATCGCTGCAGCCTCCTTTCCAGATGTAACAACTGTTCAGACCGCGCATGGATGGCCGTTCTACGATTCAATGAATTCGTTCACGCAGATGCTGTATGTCTTCCTCGAAAAGATCGGCTTCAATCTTGCCAATATCAATATCTGTGTTAGTCCAAGGGACAGAGACAAGGCTCTCCGTCACGGATTAGGTCATTTCGATGATTACAGGATCATACGAAGCGGTGTTGAGTTCGAGGATTTCCGTGCCGCAAGAGGCGACAGGCTTAAGGCACGGAATATGCTCGGTATCAGTCCCGATGTGCCGGTAATAGGCTCTGTTATGCGTTTCTGTCCCGAGAAAGCTCCGGACATCTTCCTTTCTGTCGCCGGAAGAGTCCTCGATAGCAAGCCTGACTGCCTCTTCATCCTCGTGGGCGACGGTCCTCTGATGAAAAAAACGGAGAGTATGATCAGCTCGATGGGACTCTCTGACAGAATCCTCCTTCTCGGAAGCAGAAAGGATATTGTCGGGATCCTTCCCGCTTTTGATGTCTTCCTAATTACATCCCGTACTGAAGGGCTTCCCCGAGCCCTACTAGAGTCCCTTGCTTCCGGGGTCCCGGTTGTTTCCACTGATGTCGGAGGAATCCATGAGCTGATCGGCGATGGCCGCAACGGTTATCTGTCTGAAGAGGGGGATGTCGATTCTCTGGCTTCCGATGTGATCAGAGTTCTCGACCTTCCTGACGGCGCTGAGCAGATGATGGCTGATGTGGACGAGGATCTGGAACCCTTCTCAGCAAAGAGAATGGTCGATGACCTGTTCTCGCTGTATACGAAGGTCCGATCCCCTCTCATGAATGTCGTGTTCCTCTGCGATGATGAGCCTTTCAATATCCCTGGGACAATCGGCCGTATTATCAGGAGGAATCCCTTCAATCGCTATACCATCGCTGCTCTCCAGGGCCATGGATCTCTCAGGAAGCCTCTTCTCAACCTCCGGCGTTACATGTCACTCTATGGCTTCTTCGGTTTCTTCGTTCAGCTTGTCAGATTCCTTGGCTTGAAGATCTCAGGAGCCCTGAATCTGCCAACTCGATATTCCCACTCTCTCAGACAGACCGCAAAGAGGGAGATCGTCGATTTCGTTTCCCTTGGAAGGGTGAATTCCAGGGAATCGAGGGACTTGCTCGAATCTCTTCAGCCGGATGTGATCATCTCCCTGGCATGTCCTCAGATACTCAAACGCAAGGTTCTCAGTATCCCGCGGCTTGGATGCTGGAATGTGCATTCCTCTCTCCTCCCCGGGAACAGGGGCATGATGCCTTCCTTCTGGTCGCTCTATAAGGGAGATACTCCCGGCGTTACTCTTCACGAGATGACACCCGGCCTGGATGCAGGTGGGATTCTTTTGCAGAGGAGTATCGACTGCAGCATTGATGACTCCTCGCTTCATCAGCTTCTGGCAAGATCGAAGAGCGTTGCCGCAGATATCGTATCTGAAGGCCTTATTCTTATCGAGCAGGGTGAATACGAACTCATGCCGAATCCTCCGGACCAGGCAACAACCAATACTTTCCCGACAAGGAAAGAGGTTCGGAGCTTTCTCGATCTCGGCGGCAGGATCACAGCTACAGTCAGAGAGAAGCCGGCAATCGCTATCTCCTTCGATGTTGAGGAGTGGTTCCAGACCCAGGCGGCCAGAAAGTGGTACCCTGATTCCCAGTGGGACCGAATGGAGATGAGGATCGGCAGTATTCTGAATCGCATACTGGATATCCTTGATGCCCACAGAGGCAAGGCTACTTTCTTCTTTCTCGGATGGATAATCGAGCGTCATCCAGATCTTGTTCACCGAGTCCTTGAAAGAGGTCATGAAGTCGCCTACCACGGCTATGATCATGTCGAGCTTACTTCGCTCACCAGGGAGGAGTTCTGCAGGAATCTGGACCGATTCTTCGACCTTATCGGTTCCCTGTCCATTCCTGCTCCTGTCGGCTTCAGAGCGCCCAGTTTCTCTATTAAGAATACCACTTCCTGGGTGATTGATGAAATTGTGGCAAGGGGATTCAAATACGACAGCAGTGTCTATCCCATGTTCAAGATGCGCTATGGAATACCGGAAGCTCCCCGAGAGCCTTTTTCCCTTCGTGGGACGAACAGTTCGATAGTCGAGCTGCCTCTGGCATCGGTCCCGATCGCAGGTTTAAAGATGCCTGTTGCGGGGGGAGCATATCTCAGATTCTATCCGGGACTTTTGCATCGATTACTGCTTCGTTCTCTCTCGAATTCCGGAATAATACCAGTTCTCTATTTCCATCCCTGGGAGATCGACTCAATGAACATCTCCGGTAGAATGAATCTATTTCAGCGGATAAGACAGCATCACAATTCAGGTCATAACACCATTTCGAAACTGAGCAGAATCCTGAAGTGTTATAGAAGCATTTCGCTTGTAGAGCTTGCAGAGGGAGTCAAGGATAGTGATCTGTCTGACTTCGAGCTGTAGTTGATAAGCCGACGGAGTTTGCGTACTCCGCCGGCTTCTTCCAGGTAAGGCTTCTATGCCTTGAGCCTAGGGGGCCTGTATTGCGTCTACGGGACAGACCGCCACACATGCTCCACAGTCGATACAGGTATCCTGGTCGATGATATAGATCTCACCCTCCTTGATACAATCGACGGGACACTCGGGCTGGCATGCTCCACAGGCGATACAGGTATCAGCTATCTTGTGTGCCATATTCTGACCTCCTCTCTTTCTTCCTTCCGCGGGAGTATATCCCTGTGTTCCAAACCGGTCAACTTCCAGGCAGATCCTCGCTCAGTTTCCTCTCGATACCCCTCTGCGGAGTATCTCGAGCAACCGGTCCAGTTCGTCCAGGCTGTGATATGAAATACTGATATCGCCCTTCCCCGAACCCTTCACTTCGGAAATACGGACCCTTGTCATGAGCAATCTCTGAAGGCTCTCCTCCAGCTTTCTTATCTCTTTGTCCTTCGAGGTCTCTCCTGTCCTTCGTGAGCGGGGATGGGGGGAGCCCTCCTTCCGCTTCAGCCGGACAAGCTCCTCCGTCTGTCTGACGGAATAGCCCCTCTTCGCGGCCTGATTAGCTGTTCTCTCGATGGAGGCTGCATCCTTGAGTCCGAGCAGAGCTCGTCCGTGACCCATCTGAAGCCTGCCTGCACGAAGAAGGTCCTGCACCGCATCGGGAAGCTCGAGAAGTCTCAGGAAGTTGGCTACTGCCGGTCTACTGAACCCCACTTGCTCCGCTATCTGTTGCTGTGTGAGTCCAAATTCCTCCGCCAGTCTCCTGAATCCCTCCGCCTTCTCGATGGGACCGAGATCCCGACGCTGAAGGTTCTCCATCAATGCAAGTGCAAGCATCTGCCTGTCATCTGCTTCCCTGACAACAGCCGGAACACTACTGAGTCCTGCCTCTTTCGCGGCCCGCAGCCGGCGTTCTCCGGCGATGAGCTGGTAACGCCTGCCTCTCTTCCTGAGAACCAGCGGCTGCAGGATCCCCTGCGCTTTTATTGATGCGGCAAGAGAGGCTATATCCTCATTGCTCCACTCGATTCTTGGCTGATAAGGATTGGGATCAATAAGGTCTACGTCTACTCCTCCGGAGATCGTGAACTCCGCTTCTCCTTCGATTCCGGGGAATATTTCTCCAAGCCCCTTCCCCAGTGCTTTCCTCTTTCTACCGCTCATCTCTTATTCAGCACCTCCTCCGCAAGACCAAGGTAGCATTTTGCTCCCGTGGATCGTGCATCATATAATAGGGCTGGCAGTCCATAACTCGGTGCCTCGCTTAATCTTACGTTCCTAGGAATCCTTGTGCTGTATAATGCTCGTCCGAGAAACTCCTCGACTTCCGCCGCAACCTCGTTGCTCAGCTTCAGTCTGCTGTCGAACATCGTGAGCACGACCCCGTTGAGCTTCAGTCCTGGATTCCAATGCTGCCTAACACTCCTGACCGTCTTCATGAGATGGGAGAGCCCCTCCAGCGCATAGTACTCCGCCTGAAGAGGGACCAGGACCTCGTTGGCCGCAACCAGAGCGTTGAGAGTCATTAATCCAAGAGATGGCGGGCAGTCGATCAGTACGAAATCAAAGCTTCCCGTTATTGGCTCTATAGCCTCCGCCAGCAGGAATTCCCTGTAATCAGCTGATGCCAGTTCTATTTCGAGGCCGGCCAGATCATGCGACCCCGGGATCATTTTCAGGCCCTCGACAGCAGTGTCCCTGATAACCAGACCAGGAGCAGCCTCTCCGTGGAGAAGATCCTGTATACCGGGGCCTTCATCCCCTTCCAGGCCTAGTCCGCTGGTGGCATTCGCCTGGGGGTCGAGATCTATCAGAAGGACTTCCTGATCGAACATGGCCAGACTTGTAGCAAGATTGACGGCAGTGGTAGTCTTCCCAACCCCGCCCTTCTGATTGGCGATTGCCAATATCCTGTTCATCGGAATCTACTCCTGATTGTTCTGCGCCGGGGCTCTCACGGTCTTCCGGTCTGTTCCGGTATCGGACCGGGACAGACACGATACTGCACCAGGACGCCTTCCCGGTCAAGCGGGGGAACAGGGAGTCTTTCTCGGGCGATTGCTCCGCTGCTCTCACTGTCCGGGGCTTCTCGGCATATAAGGGAGGCCTCCCCGCGCAAAACGGGACTGAGCCGTCTCCGGAGCTCACCGGCGCCGGCGACCGACCTTGCCGTAAATATCGTCCTCTCGGAGAAGGGATTGCATTTCTCAATCCTGCAGGGAAGCACACTGACCCTCGATCTGTCCAGACTTAGTCTGGAGACAAGCATCGAGAGAAAGAGGTGTCTTTTTCTTCTTGGTTCAGTCATCACAATCCTGTAACCGAGCAGCGCAAGTATGATGCCTGGGAATCCCGCCCCTGTACCTATATCTACTACTTCGGCTTCTTCGGGAATAAGCAGAGAGAAGGCTGCCGACTCTATGAAATGCCTGCTCCAGAGACGTTTCCGCTCTGCCGGACCGATAAGATTCTCAACCTTTGACCTTTCCAGCAGGATCTCAGCATACCTCCTCAGTTTGTCTGCCACCGTTCCATCCATCGACAGACCGAGTACTGAAAGGTCTGCCTTCATCCTCTTCTCATCCGGCAGGCACATCGAGGTTTTTCCTTTCCTCCGGTCCATCCGTATCGTTCCACGTGGAACATCTGGATGAAAGATGAATGAGGAGTCCTTCGATATCCGTCGGCCTGACTCCCGGAACCCTCCCCGCATCAGCAAGGGTTGCGGGCTTCTCGCGTTCGAGAGCTTCCCGGCTCTCCCAGCAGAGCTCCTCTATCTCCATGTACGATGCAATTGAATCCAGTCGTACCCCTGAAGCCCTTTGTCTGGATTCCATCTTCCTTCGACTCCTGGAGATGTAGCCGGAGTATTTCTCATCCAGCATTACGGACCAGAGGATCTTCTTATCCATCTCGCGAAGCAGAGGTATGCTCTTTCGGAGATCGGAGATTTCCGCCCCCGGTCGTCTGCAGAGCTTCTCTCCCGTAACCCCGCCAGGTCCGGCAAGCTGCAGGTGCTGGCGTATCATTCTCTCTTGTGCAAGCGTGGCTGTAAGCCTTTCATCGGATTCTTCGGAAAGGGTACCCAGCTCCATCCCGAACGAGTGCATTCTCCTGTCAGCGTTGTCCTGTCTGATGTGCAGACGGTTCTCTGCCCTTGAGGAGAACAGTCTGTATGGCTCATTGCCTCCTCTGGCCGTGATATCATCAATCATGACTCCCAGATAGCTCTCCATTCGGTCAGGCCTCAGAGGATCAAGGCCTCTGACCGTCCTTGCCGCATTTGCCCCTGCAAGAAGTCCCTGCGCAGCTGCTTCTTCGTAACCGGAGGTTCCGCAGATCTGCCCTGCCGTGAACAGGTTTTGGGACTGTCTCGCTCGAAGGGTTCCCGTCAGGTCCGAATGATGGATATATCCATACTCAACAGCATAGCCATAACTGGCTATTTCCGCTTTCTCGAAACCCCGGAGGCTTCTTACCATTCCCTCCTGGGCCCGTCTTGATAGACTCGTTGATATCCCGTTGAGATAGAGGTGTCTCGATCCCCAGCCCATTGGTTCTACATAAACGTTGTGCCGTGTGCGTTCTGGAAACTTTATCACCTTATCCTCGAAGCTGGGGCAGTACCTCGGTCCAGTCCCCTCTATCCTTCCTGTCATAAGCGGTGAGCTGTCCATATGCACTCTGGCTATCTCTGCAGTCCCCGCATTTGTGGAAGTAATGTAGCATGGCATGACTCTTGAGGAAATGGATCCTTTTCTGAAGCTGAAACTGAAATCGCTTTCTTCGGACTCCTGCGCCTCGAGGGCATGTATATCAACCGAGGCTGCAACCACCCTTGGCGGTGTCCCCGTCTTGAATCGTTCCACGTGAAACATTCTTCGCCGCAGATCTGAATCAAGCAGGTCAGATGATATGTCTCCCGATCTGCCGCCCCTCCATCTCTCCTTTCCGCGAAAGAGCAGTCCACCCAGGAATGTCCCAACAGACAGAACCACTGTCCGGCCCTCAATTCTGCCGCTTCTCCGACAGATGACCCCGTTCAGATAGTCAGTCGGCCCTGACAGTGCCGTGACCTCGTCCTGGAGAAGAGCCACGCCGCCTTCAAGAAGAGCTGCATGCTGGAATTCCGCATATCTCCGCGAGTCGGACTGGACTCTGGGGCCCTGGACCGCAGGTCCCTTTCGTCTGTTCAGCATCCGGAACTGCAGCCTTGTCGCATCTGCAGCGAGCCCCATCATGCCATCAAGGGCATCCACTTCTCGCACAAGAGTTCCTTTTGCTATTCCGCCTATAGCCGGATTGCAGGACATCTCACCGATCCGCCGGAGATTCGCTGTTATCAACAGGACCGAGCATGAGAGTCTCTTTGCCGCAAGGGCTGCTTCTATTCCGGCATGCCCTCCGCCGACTACGATCACATCAAATATCATGCTACTTCCCTACGCACATTCTCGAGAGAGCCCTCTCCACACTTAGGTTGAATCCGTCCCCCTCATCCAGGATCACTTTCAGTTCAGCCCTTGCTTCGGACAGCAGTATTGCTGCCATATCGTACTCTCCCTGCGAGATATGCTCCGACACTCCTCGTGCGAGGTTCAGCAGTCTGTTGGATATCCCTTCGAGGGAGGTGTTTCCCGGGGCTCCAGAGATCAGTTCCATGAATCGATCGAGCCCTTCGCCAGTTCTCGCCGACATGCTCAGCCAGTCTTCATCATCAGTTCCCGGGTATTCATCGCTCCTGGAGGAGACCAGGATAACCTCCATAGCCCCGCACTTAAGCGAATCTGGCGGCGGTGTTCTCCCTGATGGAGAAAGCCATGCGATCCTGTCCCAGCATCCTATGCTCTCCAGAACCAGCTTCGAGGCCTCCCTGTCAATCCCTGTTCCTCCGGTCCCGGCAGTGTCACACAGAAGCAACTCCCTGCCCCGCACTGTGATCCGTGCAGATGCTCCATCCCGCGTTGTTCCCGGAGCTTCGGAAATAAGTGCTGTCTCGGTGCCTGCCAGCAGATTGAAAAGTGTGGATTTTCCGGAATTGACCGGACCCATGATGAGTACCCTTATCCGCCCTTCGAGAATGGCTGTCATCCCTCTCAGCGCTTCAGCTGCCTTGAGGAACTCCCCTGCGGCTGCTTCAATAGATCCTCCGCCTGAATCCGGAAATCTTTCCTCGAACTCGATATCCCCCTCGAGGATCTCTTCCACTACGGAAAGGAGCTCACTGAGATTCCGGACTTCGTGTCTGATCTTTCCCGATAGCTCCTCAGCCCCGCTTCCTGATTCCCAGGTTCCCGCAAGCGCCATAACATCCATTGCAGAGAGCTTTCCGTTGAGGAATGCCCTTCTTGTGAACTCACCCGGCTCTGCCCTTCTTGCTCCGTGCTCGATAAGAGCATCAAGAATGTCCCTGAGAATCGCCGGAACACCATGGCAGGTGATCTCCACCATCTCTTCACCGGTATAGCTCCTGTCGGCCGGCCACGAAAGGGCGACAACACTGTCCAGAATCTTTCCTTTGCTCTTGACCTGACCTAGTTTACGCCTCATTCCTTCCAGCCTGCCCGGCTCCAGGCTCATGAGGGACTCTAGTATACGGAAGGAGCCCCTGCCGCTCATTCTTATAACGGCAAGGGCTGATGTTCCTTCCGGAGTAGCCGGAGCACAGATCACATCCGGAGCATGATTCATATCACGATGCTCGGCCTTCCCCTGACTCCAGCTTCCTCTTTATCATCTCCTGCTGGCCGATGGTAAGCACATTGTTCGTGAACCAGTAGAGAGTCAGGCCTGCGGGGAATCGCATGAAAAGGAATGTCATGAAGATCGGCATCATGTAGAGCATTCCCTTCTGCTTCTGGTCGGTCATTGTCATTTTCTGCTGGAAGAACATTGCCACACCCATCAGTACCGCCAGCAGTCCGACCCCGTGAAGCCCGAGTATCGGAGAGCCGAAGGGCACCAGAATCTCTGGTCTGGAAAGATCTGTGATCCATAGCATGAATGGAGAACCCCTGAGCTGGACCGAATTCGCCAGCACCCTGTACAGGGCGAAGAAGACCGGCATCTGAAGGATGAGAGGAAGGCAGCCGCCAAGAGGGTTTACCCCCTCCTCCCTGTACATTTTCTGCATTGCTGCCTGCGACGCCTTGGGATCATTCTTGAATTTCTCCTGAATTGCCTTCATCCTCGGCTGGACCTGCTTCATCTTCTGCATGGACCTGAAGCTCTTTGTGGTTAGCGGAAGAAGCACTATCTTGAGTACAATAGCCATTACTATGATCTTTATGCCCCAATTGCCGATGAATGATATTACGGAGTTACAGAACCAGAAGAGAAGGCGCCCTATCTCTCTTATGAAGGGCCATCCGAAGTCTACAAGCCTGTGCGTATCTCTGCCCAGTTCACGGAGGATGCTGTAATCAAGAGGGCCTGCATATACCTTTATCCTGTTATCACTCAACCCGATAGCAGGCGACTGATCCTCTCCGGAAGGGTAAAGGTAGCCGTATGCTCTTTCCATCGTCTCCGGCATCATGATGATCGCGAAATACTGTGATCGTGTCGCGATCCAGCGAACATTACCTACCGGCTCTATCCCCTCGATATCACCCGATTTTCTGCTCCTGACCTTCTCCGCGTTCCACTCCGCCTTGAAGTACCGCTCGGGATTAACCCCCTGCTCGCTCACGGGTAGAACTCCGGCTGAGATACTCATAGTCTCTGATAGGCCTTCCGTCTCCACCATGAAGCCGTAATATCCCGGTTCAAATGTATATACGATCCGTGCTCCCTCAGCGGAAAGCATCGTGATCGTCTCGAATGAATTCTCGACTATCAGTGTATCCGGAGCCGTCGTCGCGAAGTACAAACCCCTTCCGAGCCAAGGGGTCCCATTGAAATCGACTACTCCACCCTGGCCGGCTCCGGGCATATCCTCATATTCAAGGAGTCTCCAGTTGGAGATGGCCCCGCCAAGTGTAGACAGGGTAGCCTCTACAAGATCTTCTCCGTCCTGTCTTATTATTACTGTAATATTTCTATCAACAAGTTCCATCGAGTCCGTCAGCGAATCCGGTGCCTGAGTCTCTGTCATCTGCTCCACATCAGCTGCTGTCCCGGTCTCAGCTTCAGTGACCGCTACTATGGAGGTGTCGGGGCTGTCTATGGAATTCGCGTCATCTGAGTCCGATCCTGATCCTCCCAGGAGCTGCCAGCTGACAAACAGCACTACGGCCATCAATCCTGCTACAAACAGAAGTCTCTTCTGGTCACTCATTTACGATTCTCCCACCTGTCGGGTACTGGGTCGAAGCCACCCTTTCGGAAAGGATGGCATCTCATTATCCGCAGTATTGCCAGCCAAGTTCCCTTCATCGCGCCGAATCTTCCCACTGCCACCAATGCGTACTCACTACAGCTCGGTTCATAGATGCAGCTCGGTGGGAAGATGGGCGATAATAACTTTCTGTAGAGCTGTATCAGGCCGAGGATGACATGTTTCATGCTGGTATCCCTACCTCTGAGAAGAGATACTTTCCTGTCCAGGTTGCATCATTCCGGTATCCTGTCGTTCCCGTCAAGC
>Ga0190293_1000095_pt1 | contig 30688 bp, 30 predicted proteins | sample 48693001_MG_FD_161671 | JGI IMG/M metagenome (GOLD analysis project Ga0190293, IMG submission 161671) | Hydrothermal vent microbial mat bacterial communities from Southern Trench, Guaymas Basin, Mexico - 4869-30-0-1_MG | ecosystem: Environmental > Aquatic > Marine > Hydrothermal vents >...
CCATCTTTGTGCTGAAGGAATAATCAACGACGGTGCATCGCTCGATTCTAACCCGTTTTCGAGACAAAAGATCATCTTAGGGACTATTAAAGGGGATATACATGAGATAGGGAAAAATATTTTTTCAATGGTTATGAAATCCTATGGATATAACGTTATCGATATGGGAAAAGACGTTGATTCTGCTGATCTTGTCATGGGCGCCATTGACCATAAAGCCGATTTTATTGCGGTATCGAGTTTGATCACCACCACTATCCCCCATGTTAGAGAGATCAGAAAAGATGCAGCGGATCGGGGGGATCATACAGTGAAGATTATTGCCGGCGGGGCCGCGCTCAGACAATCAAGTGCGGAATATCTCAATGTGGACTATGTGGCCGATACCGTCTTTGACGGCCTTCATTATATAAGAAGTATTTGAATCATGAAATCTATCGATCGTATAACGTCCGCCATTCGTTTTGAAAAAACAGACAGGGTGCCTGTTTTTTCGCACATTTTTGGATATGCTTCCAGAATAAATCATGTCCCTTTAAAAGACTATTTAAACAGCGGAGAATTGCTGGCCGTTTGTCAATTAGAAGCACGGAAGCGATTTGGCTATGATGGTGTGACCGCATTTGCAGATAATTCTCTTGAAGCTGAAGCGATCGGCTCAAAAATATCTTACAGGGATGATGCCTACCCGCACATTGATGAATACTGTCTAACCAATATTCATGATTGGAAATATCTTTCGATACCCGATCCTGAAAAAGATGGAAGAATGCCCGTCATCATAAAGGCATGCAGAATCCTAAAAGATGAAGTGGGTACAGAGACAGCCGTTGTCGGGACAGTTCAGGGGCCGATGACGTTAGCCGGACAACTTCTGGGATTGGAAAAACTTATTTATTGCATCGTTGACCATCCCAAAGAATTTTGGAATTTATTGAATTTCACCACGCAGGTAATGATTATCTTTGGCAAGGCCTTAATCAATGCAGGGGCTCAAGTCATACATGTTTTCGACCCGTCCTCCTCTTGCTCGGTCATAAACAGGACTGTTTTCAGTGAATACATCCTCCCGCATTTAAAACAGGCCTTCAATGAATATAAAGATTGTGAAGATCCCATCTGCTGGTTAAACATCACCGGCCAGACCGAACCTATTCTGGATCTTTTTCCTGCAACAGGCGCGGATCTGTTTAATATCGATTATCTTGTTCCCATTTCCGTCGCAATGGAAAAATTACCTCACCATTGTATCAACGGAAATATCAAACCATTCAGTTTTGTTTCCGGTGAAGAAAAGATGATCCAGAGGGAAGCAAAAGAACTTATGATGGAAACCCAATTTAGGGGAGGCTTTATCCTGAGCCCTGGCTGTGAGATCCCTTTAGAATCCAAAGGTTGCAATATTGAAGCTATGGTGAAAGCCGTTAAGAGCTGATAGAGGTTAAAATCGCTTGCACAATTTAATTTTATAAAATGAGACCTTCCGGGGAAAAAATACTACAGTCAAAAAAGCACCCAAGAGATGACAGGAAAGAACTGGGTTTTGACTCACATCATCAAACCAAATTTGAAATCCTCTCCGCCCTGATCAAGATCGGCACTGCCATCGGCTTCATGCCCATTGAGCTTAAAACCTCCTTACAGTTTTTTGTAGAAGAAACCAAAAAGCTTTTTGATGCTTATGGTTGCGCGATTTTTTCATTGAATGAAAGTATGAACTTTGACCTGGTTTATGCAGGCCAAACGGATATGGGAAAGCAGCTATTCACGTCTTGTAAGCCCAATGAATGTATCGTTATCAGGGATGAACTGCCCTTTATACTCAAGAATACAAAGAGGAAAGATAAAAGATGCAGGGGATTTGAGTTTGATGGAAAGGTGAAATCTTATGCATGCCTACCCATCTCAACAGGCAAGAAACTGGTTGGTATACTGACAATTTGCAGTTCGAGAAAACATGCTTTTCCCCAGGATCATCTGGAGATGATGTTATCTGTAGCCACCATGGCAGCCTCTGTCATTCAACGGGCACAAATGTTCCATAAAATCGAGGAGGAAAAGAGACGTATAGAAAGGGCCAATAAGGAGATCAATAAATTAAATACGGATTTAGAAACAAAAATTGAAGATTTGGAGGAGGCTCAAAATCAGATTATTCAGACAGAGAAACTGGCTGTGGCCGGTAGACTGGCGGCAGGGGTTGCCCATGAGGTGAATAATCCCATCGGGATTATCATCAACAGGATAGAGTGCCTCCAATCAGAAGCCCAAGAAAAAGGCGTCTCCGATGATCTGATAAAGGATTTAGGCACCATAGGCAAGTATGCCCTCAGGATTTCAAAGATCGTGGAAGACCTCTCCATATTCTCCAGAACCACTTATTCTGAACCCGATTTTACCAAAATCGATATCAATGATATCATGATAGATGTATGCTTCCTTGTGGAACAAAAAATAAGGAAAAAGAAGATACGGCTTATAAAAAAACTATCTCCCGAAAGTCTCTTTGTTATGGGAGATTCGGGCAGGCTGGAACAGGTCTTCATCAATATTATAGAGAATGCCATTCACGCGATTTCAGGTAACGGATCGATAATCGTTTCAACGAAAAAAGAAAATAAATTTATTCAGACCAAGATTTCCGATTCTGGAACCGGCATTTTGCATGAGCATCTCAATAAGATCTACGATCCTTTCTTTACCACCAAAGAGGTGGGAAAAGGGACCGGTTTGGGCCTGCCAATCAGCCATGCTATTGTTAAAGATCACAATGCCTCCATCGGTGTTAACAGCCGGATCAACAAGGGCACGACTTTCACCATCACCTTTCCAAAAGCCTCTGAACTCAATAATGAATAGCCATGACAGTCCATAAAGAAAAAATATTGATCATCGACGATGAAGCGGAAATGCTGGATAATTGCAGTCGTATCCTGAAACGGTCCGGTTACGACTGCTCGCTGCTGCAGGAAAGCGAGAATCTTACCCGGGTCCTTAAAGAGGATCTCCCGGACCTTATATTGACGGATCTGCGGATGCCCAAAAAAGATGGCATGAGTGTTCTCAAGGAGGCAAAAGCAATAGATCCGGACATCCTTGTACTCATGTTTACGGCCTATGGTACAATCGAATCCGCTTTAGAGGCCTGTAAACTGGGTGCCTTCGATTACATCCAAAAGCCCTTTTCAGCAGAACAGTTACGCATTGCCGTCAACCGGGGAATCAAGCAAAAGAGACTATCAGACGAAAATAAATACCTGCGCTCTCAGCTTAAAAAAGCATACGGCTTCAGTAAAATCATCGGTAAAAGCACATCACTCCAAGAGGTCTTAATGCTCGTAAGAAAGGTATCCAATACAGACGCGAATATTCTGATTCGGGGTGATAGCGGGACAGGCAAGGAACTGATAGCAAGAAGCATTCACACAAACAGTGAGCGCCGTAATCGACCCTTTGTACCTGTGGACTGCGCTTCGCTTCCCGAGAATCTGTTGGAAAGTGAGCTTTTTGGTCACGAGAAAGGCGCCTTTACAGGTGCCCACGTTACACGTCCGGGGATATTCGAATACGCCAATGGCGGAACCCTGTTTTTAGATGAAATTGGAGAGTTAAACATCACGCTTCAGTCCAAGCTGCTTAGGGTGCTACAGGAGCGCCAGGTCAGACGTGTGGGCGGAAAAAGGCTTTTAAATGTGGATGTGCGGTTCATTGCGGCCACCAATCAGAACCTGGAGAATGCCATACAGGAAAACAGATTCCGGGAAGACCTCTTTTATCGCGTCAATGTCATTACCATACCCTTGCCATCCCTGAAAAAGAGAAAAGACGATATACCCCTTCTTGCGAATCATTTCCTAAAACACTTCAGCAAGGGCAGTATGAATAAGGTAAATGGGATTTCCAAAAAGGCCATGGAGTTTATGGAAAGGTACCACTGGCCGGGCAATGTGAGGGAGCTTCAGAATGTTATAGAGAGGGCCGTCTCCCTTACAGATTCCAAAATGATTGTCCCGGAGGATCTTCCTGAACAGTTAAGGCTGATCAAGGATCCCGATGCTTTCGTATATTCGATCGGGTCAACTTATAAAAAAGTGAAAAAAGACTGGGTGGATCTCTTTGAGAAAAAATATCTATCCGCCCTTCTAAATCGGCACAATGGCAACATATCAAAGGCCGCCCTGGAAGCCCAGATCAACCGCAAGACCATACATCGCCTACTCAAACGGCACAGACTTACAAAAGACCAGCCCGGATAGAGACTGTGACGCAAATGTCCCAAGCGACACCGTTCTGTCCCACTCTTTTTCAGCAATTATTTCAAATTGTTATAGGGTATTCCTTTTGCATGGGACAAGAATGCCCCGTTTTATTTTCTTCCATTCCCATGCCATTGTTTTTTAACCCGGTCGTTTTTTTATTAACCATTTGAAATTATATCTTTTTCTTGACCTTGAGTGCTGTATAGGTCTAAAGAGTTCGTCGGCACGATCATTGCATTTATGGATACTTGCTATTCTTTTTTGCTCTTCCTTCCATCCACCGAAATGCTCGGCCTGCTGCCAAGCAAGGGCGGCGTGTAATCAACGCGAGGCATAAGCGAAATAAAAGGGAGGAAGTTTCATCAGGGGTTATTGCGATGCCTGAGACAAAATCCATACTGTTTGCCATTTCGGATGAGGGTTTGAAGGGACAGGTGCTGGCTGTATTAAACGGCATCGCGACCTATTCTCTCACATGGGTCGGGGACAGCGGAGATCTGCTCCTCAAAATATTGGATAAAGACATCGATCTGGCCATCATCGATGAGAACCTTGCCGGCATGGCCGGGTCTAAACTCATCAAGATCATTAAAAAAAGCAGGCCCAGAATCCCTTTGATCATCATATCCTCCGGTAATTCAAAGGAGGAATTCGCCAAGGTGCTGGAACAGGGGGTTTTTTACTTTATTATCACACCCATCAACGCTGAGGAATTAGGTCAGGCCGTTGAGAGTGCCCTGAAAGTAAATCTTTAGGTCGTTAAACAGGAGCGAACGATTTGGACGAAAGACTTTCAAAAAGACCTGAAACACGGTCAAGGCAGGCGAGGCTTTTATTTATACTGATTCTTGTACTGGCCGTTTTGTATTCACTTGTTGGGCTGGCGACCGAATCCAGCCAACCAACCAAATCCAGCCAACCAACCGAATCCAACCAACCGACCGAATTCAGCCAGCCAATCGAATTCAGTCACAAAACACATATCGAAAAGGGCGAGGTTTCGTGTGAATTCTGTCATATCTATGCTCGCCGTTCGATCAACTCCGGTGCTCCCGTCATGGCGAGCTGTTTTGGATGTCATAGTGTGATTGCCGGTTCCGATGAAGACCCGCAAAAAGCCATTAAAAATCAGGATGCCATTAAAAAACTGTTGGAATTCAAACCAAAGAAAGAGTCAATTCCCTGGAAAAAAATTCATGATTTGCCTGATTTTGTTCACTTTTCTCATAAGCGTCATATTCAAATCGGCTTTGACTGCACGGAATGCCACGGGGAAATTGGTCAGCAGGACGTTTTATCCATGCAGACCATGATTACGGATTTAAGCATGGGGTGGTGCATGACATGCCATATTGAGGGTCGACAGACAGTTGACGGCAAAATTGCCGGTCCGGTTCGAAAAACCAGGGGCGGAACAATTATTACGCAGACAGCGGCACAACCGCCGGACGGAACTGTAATAGGATCAAAAGACTGCTACACTTGTCATAAGTAATAAGGAACAGGGATGAAAAATAGCATTAGCCGCAGAAATTTCCTAAAAATGTCCGCACTGGGCGGAGCAACAATGGTTGCTGCCGGGTGCTCTGATCCCATCGAAAAACTGATTCCATTGCAGGTACCTCCCTATGACTATGTGTCCGGTGTTTCCACCCATTTTGCCACGACTTGCCTGGAATGCTCTGCCGCTTGCGGATTAATCGTAAGAACACGTGAAGGAAGAGCCATTAAAGCCGAAGGAAACTCCCGACATCCAATAAATGAAGGACGAATTTGTCTGCAGGGGCAGTCCGCCCTCCAGGGACTTTACAGCCCGGCAAGGGCGGCCGGGCCGATGGCTGTTACTAACGAAAAGCGGCGGGGTGTTAGCTGGAAGGAAGGAAAACAACAACTGGTGGATAAGCTGCAAGAGCTGAAAAGCAAAGAGGGTGGTATCCTTTATATCGGTCCTCCCCGAAGCGGCAGCTTCCCTGAGATGCTGAACGACTGGATTGAAGGCATGGGCGGCGGAACATCTCTGGAATTTGATTTAACGCCGGTGAACAGCTTAAAAACAGCCAACCGTATCGTGTTTGGCAAAGACGAAATTCCTCATTTTGCGATTGATAAAGCCGAACTGTTGATCAATTTTGGGGCTGATTTTCTGGAAAGCTGGCTGAATCCCATTCAGATGACCAAAAACTATACCAGAATGCATCGTTATCAAAATGGAAAAAAAGGCACATATATTCATATTGCGCCTCACATATCTTTGACCGGTACCAATGCCGACGAATGGCTCTCCTGTCCGGTGGGCTTTGAAACTTCCATTGCGTTGGCTCTCAGCCGTATTCTACTTAAACGGGCCGGACATCTCTCTATCGATGAGAAACAACACCTCCAGACGTTTCTCAATGGTTTTTCCGAAGAGAAAATAGAACAACAAAGTGGGCTGGCCGCCGGCACACTCATACGGTTGGCCGATGCGTTCGGGCAAAACGGACGCAGTCTGGCGATAGCTGGAGGAAACTGCAATGCCGGCATAGATGCCACCCGGTTACAAATCGCCGTCAATATTCTCAACTATGTGGCGGGTAATATGGGGAATACCGTTGTTTTCGGCGCAGAGTACCGCGTGGGCGGCAATAATATGACGGATTTGGAAGCGGCTGTCACAGCCATGAAAAATGCCCGCTATCAACTGGTAATTATCGAGAATGTTAACCCGGTATTTACGCTTCCCGAAAATTCGGGTTTCAAAGATGCCTTGGCAACAGTTCCATTTGTCGTTTCTCTGTCTACGGAGAATGATGAAACCTCCGAACTTGCCGATTTGCATCTGCCGACGGCTCATTTTCTAGAGAGCTGGGGCGACGCCCGACCCAGAAACGGTGTTTTTTCCCTGCAGCAACCGGTCATGGCGCAAGTACCGGCATTTGACACCGTGGAAGTCGGCTCCTTGATGCTTGAACTGGCCCGGTTGGTCGGTAACGACGGTTTTGAAGCACCGAATTACCGCAGTTATATCAAAGGTTCGTGGAAAATTCTGCATCAAAAACTCGACATCTCTCTGCCGTTTACGCAATTCTGGAAGCAATCGCTGCAAAAGGGTGGACACTATGAAGACTTCAAGCCGTCAAACATTGCTCTTAACAGCGATGTCTATGCGGTTGCGTTTTCAGCCCCGCAGAAAAAAACCAATGGACTCAGCCTGTTGGCCGTTAATTCGAATCTGCATAATGCCAATGCCAAAGGCGGTAACAGATCGTGGCTGATGGAAATACCTCATCCCGTTACCCAGGTGGTCTGGGATTCCTGGATTGAACTGCACCCCGATACGGCCGTCAAACTCGGGATACGACACGGCGACCTGGTCGAAATTGCAAGCTCTTATGGAAAAGTGGAAGCGGCTGCCTGGATTTTTTACGGTATCGATAAAAATACCGTGGCCATGCCCGCAGGCATGGGTAGAAAGGTACCCTTTCCCAATTACAAATCCAGCCACGGGAAAAGTAAATTACTGCCTATCCTGGAATCAGAATCGGAAGTTAGCATCGATGAGAAAACGGTCGGTGTCAACGTCATGACCCTCCTGCCCTGGCGCAAAGACAACCTTTCAGGTGATTTTGTTTTTGCGGGGGAAAGTGTGAGCATCAAACCTACGGGCAAAAAAGCCTATCTGGTAACCATGGACGGGCAGTATCGTAAGGATATAGAAACGCCTGATACTGAAGACAAAACCGGATTTGGCGACCGCAGTCAGAAGGGTCGGGGGCTTATACAGGTGATGCCCATCGGCGGCGATGAAAAGCAGCATGAGGAACTTGCTCAAAAACATCACGGCAAGCAACGTTTTTATACGCTAACGCGTAAGGACAAGAAGAGTTTTTATGATCCCATGGCGGAAAATGTCGGTAACGCCGTGAAAAAAGCGGGTAAGCAGACACCTGTTTATCTCGACCCCTACAAATGGGAAATGATCATTGACCTGGATCGCTGTACCGGTTGTTCCGCTTGTGTGGCGGCTTGTTATGCTGAAAACAACATCCCCCCGGTCGGGAAGGACCGTTCGAATATCGGAAGGGAGATGAGCTGGCTTCGGATTGAGAGATATTTTGAAAAAAACAAACAAACCGGACGACTGGAAACCTATTATACACCACAGATGTGCCAGCAATGCGATAATGCCGGCTGCGAACCGGTCTGCCCCGTGTTCGCCACCTACCAGACTCCCGACGGTTTAAACGCCATGGTTTATAATCGCTGTGTCGGCACCCGTTATTGTTCAAACAATTGTGTCTATAAACAGAGACGTTTTAACTGGAGGAGTTATCAGTTTCCAAGCCCGTTGCACATGCAGCTAAATCCGGCTGTCTCAGTCCGTTGCAAAGGGGTGATGGAAAAATGTACTTTCTGTCATCACCGGATCAGGGAAATGAAAGACCTGGCCAAAGACCAGGGGCGGGACGTAAACGATGGTGAAATTCAGACAGCCTGCCAGCAGGCCTGCCCTGCCGATGCGATTATTTTTGGAAACATTATGGATAATAACAGCAAAATAAAACGGATAAAGGAGAAAAACCGGCGCACATATATTCAACTGCCCGAGTTGAACTTTCAGCCGGCAATCACCTATTTGAAAAAAGTGAATCATCATAACACAAAAGCATAAGGAGGCTCTTTGAGTCAGCTTTCGTACGGAAATATCAATGATAAAGTTGTAAACTCCATGGAACCACCCGGGAAGTCCTGGATGGTCAGTATGGTTCTGATTCTCGGGGCCTTGAGTATGGGAGTCTTTGCCTGGGCCATTCAGCTCAGGCACGGCCTGGAGTGGAGCGGAATTAACCACCCCATTGGCTGGGGGGTTTATATCACTAATTTCGTTTTCTGGATCGGAATCGGTCATGCCGGGACACTGATTTCAGCAGTGCTTTATCTGGTGAGAGCACCCTTCCGTAATTCCATCTACCGGGCGTCCGAGGCCATGACGGTTTTTGCGGTAATGACAGCGGGCCTTTTTCCCCTCATTCATCTGGGGCGAGCCTGGTTTGCTTACTGGCTTCTGCCGTATCCCAACCAACGCGAATTGTGGGTGAATTTTAAATCTCCCCTGCTGTGGGATGTTTTCGCTATCTCGACATATATGTCTGTTTCCATCGCTTTTTTTATTCTAGGGCTGATTCCCGATCTGGCAACGGTACGAGATGAATCCAAGGGGATAAAACGCTTCCTTTACAGTATTCCGGCCCTCTGTTTCAGGGGAACGAATCACCAGTGGCTGCATTATATGCGGGGTTATCTGCTTTTCGCCGCTATTGCCACCCCGCTGGTTTTTTCCGTACATTCGATTGTATCCTGGGATTTTGCCATGTCCAGTCTCCCCGGCTGGCATTCAACCATCTTTGCACCCTATTTCGTGGCCGGAGCCATCTTTTCCGGTTGTGCCATGGTTTTGACGATAATGATTCCATTGCGCCAGGCCTTTCCCGGTTTTAAAGAGATTATCAAGGTTAAGAATCTGGAAGGTATGGCCAAGATGATCATCTTTACCAGTTTAATTGTCACCTACGCTTACATCGTGGAATTTTTCATAGCCTACTATAGTGGATCACCCTATGAGAGAGCGCTCTTCTGGTTTCGGCCCTTTGGAGAGATGAGCCACTATTTTTGGCTGATGGTTTCCTGCAATTGCATTGTGCCGCTTACGCTCTTTGTCAAAAAGATTCGAACCAATATTCCCGCTCTGTTTATTATCTCGCTGCTGGTCAATGTCGGCATGTGGCTGGAACGTTTTGTGATTGTCGGCACTTCCCTGGCCCATGAATTCGTTCCGTTTGCATGGGGGAGTTACCAGTTTGAGTGGGCGGAGATATGGATCACCATCGGAAGTTTTGGCTGGTTCTTCATGTGGTTTTTTATCTTTGTAAAAATTATGCCTTCCATCGCCATCGCTGAAATGAAAGAAACGCTAACACCACCATTCAGGAAGAATTAATGAAGAAAAAATTTTTAGGAGCCTGGGCAACCTTCGAGTATCTGGATGATACCTGTGCCGCCATTAAAGAACTGAAAACCGAAGGATACGATCAAATAACCACGCATACGCCGTGTCCAAGACACGAAATCGATCATGCCCTGGGTAATCCGCAAAGTCGCGTTCCCTTTGCAACTTTGGCCGGAGCCGTTCTCGGGTTTGGTCTGGCCGTGCTGATCATCACGAAGATGGGACTCGATTGGATCCTACCGGTATCCGGCAAACCCATTATATCCGTGCCGATTATGGGACCCATCGCCTTTGAACTTTCGGTGCTTGTAGCTATCTATTTTACAATGGGGGCCATCTTTTTCATGATCGTGTGGGATGCATGGAGGCATCCGGTTCCCAAGAGTCGCAAATATAAGGATTACAACCGATTTATGCGTGACCGCTTTGGTATTGTGGTAGCCTGTGGGAACGACGACTTGATGAAGATAGAGGCTATTTTTAAAAATCATCAGGCAGAGGAGGTAACTCTTGAGAATTAAAATCCTGCTGCTTGCCGGCATTTTTCTGTTTATCGCGGCCGATCTCCCGGCAAAATCGACATTGTTTAATATCGTTACGGACATGTTCAACCAGATCAGTCTCAAGCCCCAGGAAAAGGGAAGCATGAATACGTTTGTGGTTGGCGCTGTATCCATCGATGGCAGCGAAATTGAGGATCCGAACGATCGCTTCAGTCGCATCATCGAGGATATCATCTCCGAGACGGCAACTCCCAATCCTGTTATGCCGGTGGATACGGTGTCTCTTGCCGACGGGAAAAAGAAATTCAACACCTTTTGCGCCGTATGTCACGGAACAAACCGGGAAATCAATAAAGAGGGCTTCGCCAAAACCAAAATCAACGAACTGGGCATGATTGCGCCCGCCGTTATCACGTTGACGCCATATTTCAATGATGGTTATATCTATCATAAGGCCAAGTACGGAGGCTCGGTGATGCCTGCCATGGGATATGCCGTGACCACCCGGGAAAGATGGAATATTGTCAATTACATTCGTGAACTGGAGAAGCAGGAATGAGTCGAGATAATGAAATGAAAGCCCTGCTGGAACAAACCCGTTTTAGCATTAACGATCGGCTGCAAAAGCTTCTTTTGTTTTTTATCGTTATCGGTATTGTTGGTTTTGTGGCCGGACTGATCGGAAACAGAGCCCACCAAGCTTGGCAGGCATTGCTTGTCAATACCCTGTTCTTTAGTGGTATCGCCCTGGGCGGTTTGGCTTTTTCCGTAATTTTCACCATCACCAGCGCACAATGGGGCCGACCGATCAAGCGCTTGGCAGAGGCGTTGAGTGTTTTTCTGCCCATCGGAGCGCTTCTGCTTTGCCTGCTTTTTTTCGGTGCCAATCATTTTTTTGAATGGATGGATCACGACAAAGTTATTCATGCCAAGGAAGGATGGTTGAACTTTCCATTTTTTATCATTCGTAATGTGGTTTTTTTGGGAGTATTCATTGCCGTCGGCGGTTATTATCTGAAAACTGTGATCCGGCCGGATATCGGACTGGCCGGAACACTCGGAGATTTCCGCAACACCTTTACCGACAGATTTGTTAAAAATTACGGCTCGCAGAAGAAGGAGGAAGCCGTAGCGGAAAAAAGAGCCAAAATACTTGCGCCCCTATTGGCACTGCTTTTTTTCTTTTTCTGCACTCTCTTGGCGTTTGACTGGATGATGTCCATCGACCAGGAGTGGTTCAGCACAATGTTCGGCGTGCAATACGCTATTTCAAACCTGATCGGAGCCGCCGCCGTCCTGTTGATTGTTGCCGGAATCGCCCGGAGAAATTTTAATTTGGATGACTATATCACCATCGAACGTTATCACGACCTGGCCAAACTGACGTTTGCCTTTTGCGCCCTGTGGACCTATCTGATCTTCTCCCAGGTTCTGGTTATCTGGTATGGAAACCTTCCCGAAGAGACCCCTTACCTGATTCTTAGAATGCAGTCCGTGGAATGGGGATGGATGTTCTGGTTTATTTTGATCCTGTTGTTTATTATTCCCTTTTTCGGATTAATGAGCCGCACCGCCTGCAATTCCATCTGGTTTTCACGGTTGATTGCCGTGGACGTTCTTGTCGGGCTCTGGTTGGAAAAATATTTCCTGATTGTACCTTCCATCCAGGAAAATCAAGCGAGTGCGGGGTTGATAGATGCAAGCGGCGGACTTCCGGGTTTTGTACCAAACATTTTTGATGTCTCAATTACACTGGGTGTATTGGGTATTTTTTTATTGAGTTATTTCTGGTTTCTACAACGCGTGCCGGCGGTCCCTATTTCGGACGCTCTTTTTTTAAGAAATCCGACGGACCACTAGCGACGTGCCAATAAGGAGATAATGTGGATATTATAAATATGGTTTTCCCTTTGATCGCCTGGTCTGTCTGTATTTTGCTATTATCCCTTCCGGGACTGTTCGGGGCGGTGTTTACATTTTCTTTGCTGGGGCACCTGACCCAGATTGTTTTTAAAAAGAAATCGTTGCGGGTTGAACGATCGTAGATCAAGGATTTTCCATTTAAGCAATGGTTGAAATTTATGCGGGATATTTTTCAACCACCCCCATCTGCTACTGATAACCCACAGGCAGGCTTTGAGATTTAACCGAAAGATAGATGGGGACATTTTATCAAATTATTTCAAAGATGAGGAAAGGAGGATCAGATGTCAAACAAATTGAAAAATGCACTTCAACTTGTTCTTATCAGCATGATCGTTTTGGGATTGTGCGCGGCTGTCAATGCGCAGTCTCTGGAACAGGTTATGACGGAAAGAGGGCTTTCCCAGGCGGACATACTGGCCGCAGCCAAAACGTACACCCCAACCGGGAAACTGGATGAGTATGTTGTCTTCTCTTCCGGGGGGCAATCCGGACAGGTGATTGCTTATGGCGTGCCCTCCATGAGAATTCTGAAATATATTGCGGTTTTCACCCCAGAGCCCTGGCAGGGGTATGGCTACGGTGATGTTGAAAGTATGGCAATCCTAGACCAGGGCAGTATTAGAGGCAAGAAAATAACCTGGGGAGACACCCATCATCCGGCACTATCGGAAACCAATGGAGAATACGACGGTCAATACCTCTTTATCAATGACAAAGCCAATCCCCGCGTGGCGGTTATCGACCTCAAGACCTTCAGTACGATTCAGATTGTACCCAATCCGGTTATTAAAAATGAACATGGTTCGGCGTTTGTTACGCCCAATACGGAGTATATTCTGGAAGCCTCCCAGTATCCTGCGCCTTTTACCAACGATTACGTGTCGCTGGATGAATTCAATGAAAAATATCGCGGTGCCATGACCATGTGGAAATTCAATAGGAAGAAAGGGAAAATAGCCCCGGAGAACTCTTTTACCGTTGAATTACCTCCTTACTGCCAGGACCTGTCAGATGCCGGCAAAAAAATCAGTGAAGGCTGGGTCTTTACCAATTCCTTCAACTCAGAACGATATGTGGGTGGATTTGGACCGGGTAACACCAAGTGGAAAGACAGATTGCCGCATGAAGCCGGCATGTCATCAAAAGATACCGACTACCTGCACATGATCAATCTGGAAACCGCTGAGAAACTTTTCAAAGAAGGGAAATATACCAAGATCAACGGTCATCCGGTGATCTCCATGAAGACCATGGTTGCCAACAACGCCCTGTTCCTGATCCCGGAACCCAAAAGTCCTCATGGGGTTATGATTGATCCTTCCGGGCAGTATCTAACGGTCTCCGGAAAACTGGATACCCATGTATCCGTATACGATTTCAAAAAGATGATGAAACTGATCGAAAGCAAGCAGTACGACGGCAAAGACCCGTACGATATTCCTATTCTCAGTATGAAGGACTCCCTGCACGGACAGGTGGAATTGGGTCTGGGACCGCTGCATACACAGTATGACAAGGAAAAAGGGATTGCCTATACCTCCTTGTTCGTGGATTCGGCTATTGCCAAATGGGACTATCTGAATTTGAAACTGATCGAAAAGGTGGCCATCCATTACAATGTGGGACATTTGGTCTCAGCCGAAGGTGATACGGTTTCACCTGATGGCAAATACTTGATCGCGCTTAATAAACTGGCCATCGATCGGTTTCTGCAAGTCGGACCGCTGCATCCACAGAACCATCAATTGATTGATATTACAGCGGGTCAGCCCATGAAGGTGATTTATGATATGCCGTTTCCTTTAGGAGAACCCCATTACGCGGTCATGATCAAGGCCGACAAGCTAAAACCCATCAAACGTTACAAGCAAAAATGGTTCAAACATCGTGTGAAGCCGGGCAGGGAAAAAGTGGTCAGGGAGGGAAACAAGGTTACCATTCATTCTTCGTTGATCCGGAGTCATTACAGCCCTGAAATTGTAGAAGTGAACGTCGGCGATGAAATCACCTGGCACGTGACCAACCTGGAAAGAGCTCAAGATGAGACCCATGGCTTTTCCATTTACATGTACAACATTAACGGCAGTCTGGAGCCCGGCGAAACCAATACCTTTAAGTTTAAAGCGGACAAGGAGGGTGTTTTTCCGTTCTATTGCACGGAATTTTGCTCCGCACTGCATTTGGAAATGATGGGATATCTGCTTGTTAAACCGTAAATCTTATGGAATCGTTTTTTCTAATGTGGAATTTTTCACAATATATTCTACATTTGACCGATAACAAAGGGAGATGACTCATGAAAACAAACATTATGAAACCGATCTCTTTATTTATTGTGCTGATTGCGTTTCTGTGTCTGACCGGAAACGTATCCGCCGCAGAAAATTACAAACTGGACTATCAGGCAAAAGTGAAACAAAACGACGGCACTATCGGGATTATTGCCGGCGTGATAAACTATGTATGTCCCAAACTGGTTCCCGGATCCACCAAGATTTGCAATCCTGATGACCCTGTGGGATCTGCGGTGGGCGTACAAAAATACATGGAACAAAACTGGGACAAAGAAGAGGACGATATTGAAGATGCCGAAATGCCGGAGCTGCTGAACAAAAAAGCCGCTTTGCAATTCTGGGATGCGGTGGAACAGTTTAAGATGCATTATCCATATCGGGAAAAAGCTGCAAAAGCCGCTGAGAAAGATGATTGGTACAACGCTTTCCTCAACGAGGAAATGGCCTGGCAGTATCTGGTCAAATGCGCCAGTCGTGGGATTTTTGCCAAGAAGATTGTGGATGGTGAATAAGAAGCTGAATCCGTTGGCTGTAATGAATTCCTTGGCTTGTTACAGTCGGCGGAAGCTTTGTCAACGTACCTTTTTTAGGTATTGAAAACAGGACAACTCATGAAAATATTTTTTCTTTTAACGACAGCGTTTTTATCACTCGTAGGATTTTTTCCGACAGCCAACGTCTTTGCGGAAGATACGGCTCTGTTATTTGAAAAACTGACCTGCAATACCTGCCACGGTCCCGCGGGAAAGGGCATGGTACGTACCGAAACAAAGGAAAAATATTATCTGAAAAAAAAACAAATGTACCGGGATATGATAAAGGAGGGAATGTCGGTTGATATAGTCAAAGAATTAAGGCCCTTGTACAAGAAAAAATTCAGTGATAGAGAGGAATTTATCCTGGCCATTGAAGCGCTTATAGGAAAAGCGGATACCGACAAGTACAAGGATATCATAATCAATATTGGTGGAAGGGTCTATTGGCACAAGGGAGACCTTGTCCCCGGGTTTGAAGATTATCCCAGGCATGCCGGCAACAAACAGTTATATCTGTATCGTCAAATGAAAGACATACTCGAAGGGAAAAGAACAAACGGCAACTCAGAGGCTATGAGAGGCATAAGGCCCTTCATCGATAATAATAACATTACAGATGATGACTTTATGCGCATCGCCGAATACTTATCTAATGTTAAATAAGGAGGTAACATATTTGAAAAACAATATTTTGATGAAATCCTGCAAAACCCTAATCATAGTGATTTTAGCACTTTTTCTGATTGCCCTCTCAATTTACGCCGCCGAGGGAGAGAAACCCATGAGTGCCGAAGAGATGAGGAAGGCAGCTGCCGAGAAAGCCGCCGCCCTTGCCAAGCCGCCTCCCGGTGGCAAGTGGAAAGCCACCGCCGAAGAAGCTTTGGAAGCGTTGAAACTTGAAGGAGATGTTGAGGAAGGTGAAGAAATTTATACGGTTTGCGCCGCCTGTCATTTTCCCACCGGCTGGGGTGACCCCCTCGGGGTCTTTCCGCAGCTCGCCGGTCAACACACAACGGTCATGATTAAACAGATCTCCGATATCCGAGCTAAAAACCGTGACAACCCAACCATGTATCCTTTTGCCATGCAAATAGAAGGTGCCCAGGATATTGTCGATGTTTGCTCCTATATTCAAACCTTGAAAATGAATCCGAATCCAAGGGTAGGACCGGGGGGCGTAGACTGGATGTTATCCAATCTGCGCAAAGAGGTGTGGCCCATGTCCCTTGACAAGATTCAGCAAGACGTTGGAAATGAAAATTTTAAGAAACTGAAAAGCATTGAAGAAAAGGAATTTAAAAGCAAAAAAGAATTTCTCGAGGCATTAACAAATACTATCGGCGCCGGGGAATTGGAAAAACATGAGGCAGTGATACTTAAAAACGCGCATTGGGAAACCGACCTGGACTTAGGCAAAACACTCTACGAGAAAAATTGTGTTAAGTGCCATCGCGATCATGGCCAGGGCAACTATCAAGAAACTATGCCGGTCATAGAGGGCCAGGTGGTCGAGGCTGACAAGCCGGCAACTGAAGCAGCATATTACCCGGTCATAGCGGGCCAGACCTATCTCTATTTGCTCAGGCAATTCAGCTGGATTCAGATAGGGAAAAGGAGAAATGCCAATCCCGATATGGTCAAACAGATCAAAGAGTTTTCTTTTCTCGATATGAAAAGCGTGACAGATTATGCCGGTCGCTTCGAAATGCAAGAGGGGGATTGGGCGGAAGTTGGCGGAGAGGATGAAGAGGGATGGGATCTCGGTGAGGAAGAAGAGGATGATGAAGATATCCCCGCGCATTTAAGGGACTGACAAAACTGAGAGGGTAATGAATGAACGACAGTATTAAAAAAAGATTAAGACTCAGCAATATTCTGGCAGTACTTGCCATGGTGTTGCTTTTGGGAACATATACACTGAAACCGCTGTTTGAATACCGTGATCCGACGGCAATGGATGAAGAGGATGCGATTGAGGAAAACGAGTCTTTTCAACCCTTCGCTTTTTTGATTCCGGATGGTACCGAATTCTACGCACCTTCCAGTGCCCATTTGAAATCCTTGATGGGAGAAAAAATATGGGACTATTTTCCTACCGGTCTATATGCCTATCTGATCGGATATAAAACCATGCCGGTCTGGAGGGTGTCGCTGGAAGCTCCCCAGTATCCAAAAGCTGCTTTTCCCGATGGAATTCCTGTTTTTTTCAATTTGACGGATTGGAGCGGCAAAGTGAATGAAATGAATACCATCAATCATTATATCGGTATGGATCCCATGGAAGTCGGCGCCATCTTTCTTCGCCAAATCGTGCCTTTTGTTTATCTTCTGTTTTTTATCATGCTGGTCATCTATTTTTTTTACAAAGGCCCTGGCTGGTGGCTGCTTGGGATTATTCCTGCCTTTCTTCCCTGGTACTATCTGCTTTTCTATAGCAAGTGGCTGTACTGGTTCGGGCACAATCTGCACCCCTATGGAGCGTTTAAGATAAAACCCTTTATGCCGACGGTCTTTGGCGACGGGAAAGTCGCCCAGTTTACGACCCATTCCTACCCCACGATTGGTTTTTATTTTCTCTTAGGGGTTTTTATTCTGCTGATCCTGTCTGTTTTGATCCGGCGAAAAGCGCTGAAGGACGCGGCTTCAACAACTTAGGAAAGCGGTTAACTATAAAGCTCAAGTTGCACCACTAATTATTTTCTATTATTGAACTTATTTAATACAACCGGCAGCGGCGGGTTTTACGGCGCCTTATGAACGAGTTTTGGCCGACTTTAAAACGGATTTCCGAAGACCGGCAACCACCAGAACGTGAGTTTTGCGGATAATTTCTAAATGGAATGCTGGAAAAATGGTACAATGGCTTTTTGGAAATCAATTCCAATCCTCTTTCTTTTAATAATGAGTTTACCTGCATTCCAAGCAACAGCCGTTCCGGTTGCTTCACTCCAGGTGCTGATTGAACAGACACCGGTAGGTGAAACAGTCCACCTCGAACCCGGTATATATACGGGTCCGGTTATCATAGAAAAAGCAGTCATCCTGGATGGTAAAGGTCAGGTTACGATTGACGGCCTGGGAAAAGGATCCGTCTTGCTGCTCAAAGCCGATGGCGTTGTGGTCAAAAACCTGATCATCGCCAATTCGGGCGATAGCCATGATCAGGTGGATGCCGGCATCCTGGTTCGTTCTTCTCACAATCGGATACGCAACAATAAAATTGAAAATACATTGTTCGGAATTGATCTTCAGGAAGCCCACGAAAACATGATCATCGGCAACGATATCTCTTCCAAAAACGCCACTCTGGGATTGAGGGGCGATGGTATTCGCGGCTGGGCCAGCCACCGTAACATCTTTCGTCAAAACAAAATCCACGATTCAAGAGATATGGTCATCTGGTACTCCAACGACAATATCATAGAGGAAAATGAGGGTTGGAACAATCGTTACTCTCTACATTTTATGTACTCCGGCGGCAATACGGTGAGAAAAAACACCTATCACCATAACACCGTTGGGATTTTTTTGATGTATAGCAGGGATGTCACCGTTGAGCAAAATACGGTTAGATACTCCCTGGGTGGCACCGGTGTGGGAATCGGTCTCAAGGAAGTCGACAATATGACGATTCGAAACAACAAAATTGTCTATTGCACGGCCGGATTTTACTTTGATCTTTCTCCCTTCCAGCCGGACCGGTATAATTTTATAAAAGCAAATATCATCGCTTACAACGTCATCGGTGCTGATTTTAACTCGACCCTTTCTCGCAACATTATAAAGGGCAACGCGTTTATCGACAACCTGGAAACCGTGAGAGTCCGCGGCAAGGGCGTTGCTTCCGAAAACCTCTGGGAAGGAAATTATTATAGTGATTATGAGGGGTTTGATCGGGACATGGATGGGTACGGAGATTTTGTTTATAACCACGATATCTATCTCGATACACTTTGGATGAATAATGATTGGATGCTTCTTTTCTATGGTTCCCCGGTTACCAGTGTGCTTAACCTGCTGGCAAAACTGGCTCCTATCTCCGAACCCAGACGCTTATTGACCGACCCTAAACCGGTTTTTTCTCCAAGCGCTGCTGTCCTGTTTTCGGAAGCGAATCTCAGTTATGATCCCCCGGTAATCGATATGGAAAAGGACGATGAAGAAGGCGATGAGATGCCGGCCAGGTTTGCTTCCCACGGCGACGATGACGAAGAAGAGGAGGAAGAAGAGAATGAGAAAGAGCTGGATAAAAAGGCTAATTATAATAGATATTTCCTAAGACAATGATTAAAATAAAAAATCTGACAAAAAAATTCGGAAAAACACCGGTTCTTGACAGCATCAATTTATCCGTCAAAAGGGGCGACCGTATTGCTTTAATCGGGCAAAACGGTGCCGGCAAAACAACATTGATACGTATTATCCTGGGTCAATATTTTTTTGATGGAGAATTGGCTGTTTTTGATAAAAATCCCCGTCACCACAGGGTGGAGATTCTGGAAAGAATCGGATTTGTCCCCCAACTCCCCCCCCCGATTCAAATGAATGTGGGGGAACTGGTGACATTTTCAGCCGCCATCTCCCGGAAATCCAGTATCGATGATATTTATCAAAAAGCCGCGGAATTGGGGCTGGATATCGGGAAAAATGTAAAAAAGCCGTTCCAAAAACTCAGCGGAGGGATGAAACAGAAATTGTTGATCGCTCTGGCCCTGGCCGGACAACCGGATATCCTCATCATGGATGAGCCGGCCGCCAATTTAGACCCACAGGGAAGACAGGCGTTTTTTCTACAATTGATACAGTCCCTGGAAAAAACGACCATGCTGCTCAGCAGCCACCGGGTTGATGAGATTATTAATTTGATTAATCGAATTGTTGAAATGGATTATGGCAGAGTTGTACAGGATGAGCAAATTGACCAATCGCATTTTGCAGACAAAATGCTGGCCTGCCGGGTAACATTAACAAAAAATCACGAAGCGGCAATCAGGATGTTAAAGGACTGGGGGTTTAAGAACGTGAACGGCGGACTCGAACTGGAAGGCAGTTTTATTGGTGCCGAGCGATTAAGATTTTTAACCTCCATTTCACACTTTGCCAATCACATTCAGAAATTGAATATCAGTTGAAAAGGATGGCTTTGTAGCTATTTAAATAATGAATACTTTTTTTCAGGTTACCCTGGCGGATTTTCGAGAATCTGTTCGTGCCAAATGGTTCCTCATTTACAGCCTGGTTTTTGGCGGAGCAGTTATTCTTCTATTTGTGCTGGGTGTTACAGAAGCAAGAGTGATGGGATTTACAGGACTGAGCAGATTGTTGATAACCTATATTCAGCTCTGTGTTGCGATCTTGCCGATCCTGATTTTAATTTCAACGGTTCGGAGTGTTGTGGGAGACAGGGAATCGAATATTCTTGAGTATTTCCTTTCCATGCCGATCTCATTGGGCGCCTATTTTTGGGGCAAAATTCTTTCCAGGTTTTTTCTGATATTTATTCCGATCAGCACGGCGTTATTGGGCGCAATCATCTGGGGAATGGTTAAGAGCCTTTCCATTCCCTGGCAGATTGCCGGTTATTATGCCCTTCTTTTAGGAACACTTTCCTGGTGTTTCCTGGGTCTCGGAATGTTTATTTCCACGCTTGTCAGAAAGCAGGAATGGGGCCTGGGACTCTCCATCTTGATCTGGCTGGTTTTATTGTTGTTCATAGATGTTATCCTGATCGGTCTCATGCTTCAGAATCAAATCCAGGAAAGCGTGATCGTGGCTGTGTCTTTGTTAAATCCGATCATGGTGTTTCGCGCCGGTGCCGTGCTCTTATTTGATCCGGAACTGACGTCAATGGGTCCGGCTTCCTATGTCATCCTGGACAATATGGGATATTACGGTTTTCTGGCATTTACCATACTGTACCCTTTGTCCTTAGGCTGGCTCTTTTCCTGGCTGGGGTTTTCCCGTTTTAAAAAGGGAGATCTTGTGTAAAGTGCTTAAGTGCTTATTTTTACTGAATCTCCACCCGCAGAGTGGGTGGGCTTAAGAAGCCCCCTCGAAGGGGGCTGAAATATCCAATATCGAATATCGAATATTGATTACATGAATTTCGAAGTAATGGTTGCTATCGATTGATAAAAACGAAAGAGCGAAGCGATTCAACACTTCAATATTCCTTGTTCGAATTGGACATTCGCTTTTTTATTAACGTCGGTGACTAAATAGCCAAGCCCGTCATGCCGGACTTGATCCGGCATCCAGCGCCTTTCTGGATTCCCGCCTTCGCGGGAATTACAACCGTTGGGTATTTAGCCGCTGAAGTAATAATCTTCACCGGATCGGTAGACCTTTCCAGGTTCTCCACCAGAGGTGGAGGATTTAGATCAGGATTAAAAAAAAGGAAAAACTCACAATGAACAACAAGAAGAAATTGAGTCGTAGAGAAGTATTGCGAATGCTGGCAGTAACCAGCGCTACCGGCGTTACCGGGCTGTACGCCGTCCGGGCGAGTGCCCAAAGCATTGGTGCCATGATGCCGGGTAAGGGCTGGCTCAAACAGGGCGCCAGGTGTGACGGAGACGGCACCCCCCTGCAGTTTATTCCCAAAAGCACGCCCGATCCCGAGCCACTTAAAGACGAGCTGAAAAAATATCCGAAATGCCCCTATTGCGGTATGAACCGAACCATGTGGAACCACAGCCGCCACCTCGTTCACTATGACGATGACCTTGTAGATGGCCTATGTTCCTTGCACTGCCTGGCCATCAGCCTCTCTCTTAATCTGGATCGTGGCACAAAGGCGATTTACGCCGCGGATTTCGGGTCCGACAGCAAGATAAAACCGTTGCTAAACGTAGATGAAGCCACCTATCTGGCAGGATCTGATTTGCCGGGCACCATGACCAAACAGAGTAAAATGGCTTTTTCTTCTCCTGAAGCCGCCGAAGCGGCCGGGAAAAAACATGGTGGTGAACGGGTAAACTTTGATGAAGCCCTGTCCAGGGCCTATCTCAGCATGGCCAAGGATACGGCCATGATTCGTAAGAAACGAGCCGCTAAAAGAAAGAAAATGATGCAGTAGGCTGAATAATGAATCGAAATCATCGAAATAGTATTACAATCCTGGTTTTATCCGGTATTACGTTATTTTTCGTTACCTTGTTTTTTGTCCCGGATACCTGGGCTCTTGATCTCGGCCGTAAAAAGAAGAAAACTGAAAAGCAACTTTACATTACGGTTACAAAAAAGGATCGGTGTCCGGTTTGTGGCATGTTTGTCCATCCTTATCAAAAATGGATCACCCAGATTCAGTTTAAGGACGGCTCCCACCACAGCTTTGACGGTATGAAATGTATGTGCCGGCTATATATTGATCCTGAAAAATACGACGCAACCCTAAGAAAGCAGGACATTAACCTACTTTTGGTGAGAGATTATTATACACTGAAGTTTATCCGGCACGATACCGCATTTTATGTGGTTGGTAGCGATGTTTTTGGGCCAATGGGACACGAACTGATCCCTTTTGGCAGTAAAAAGAAGGCCTCGGTTTTTTTAAATGATCATAATGGATTGAAAATATTATATTTTAATGAAATCACCTCAGCGCTGCTGGACAAACTGGACAAAGCCAAAAAAACGGTAATTCTGGATTAAACCGATGAGATATTCCTCCTGGTTGGCAATTGTGATGGTTGCTTTTTGTTTATTGAGCGGCTTGGAATACCGGCATTTCCACAAACGGCTGTTTGAAACTGAAGAGCCGTTGAAACTGCGGCGTCAGTTTCAGAAAGCGGTCAGTTTGCCAAATTTGGCTATTACCAGCGCTGCCAGGTATTTAAGACATTATTCGATTACAGACCTGGCAACCCCCTTTCAGGATTACCCGGCCAGCCTGGACCATTTTCCGGCCGGTTTTGCTTTTGTGCCCCCTGATTATTCAAATATGCCTTCTTCGATTGTTTTAGGTAATCCGGAGAAGTAAATGGGGTAAAATAGATTATGATTTCCGGAAGCTGGTTTGAAAAGCAGAGAAACATCATTGATTACAGCCTGCAGAGTCTGTTGCGACGCAGGTCTAAAAATATCCTTATCCTGATCATATTCATTTTATTGGTTTTTGCTGTTTCTGCCATTCTTTTTATTACCGGCTCCCTGACCAAAGAGATGATGATTACCAGCAATGACCTGCCCGATATCACGGTCCAACGGATTCTGGGCGGACGGCAGGTAAATATACCGGCTTCATATATCCCGGAGATTGAGGAGATACCGGGAGTGGAAGCAGTTGAAACCAGGGTCTGGGGGTATTTTTACCTGGCTTCCCTGCAAGCCAATTTTACTATTTTTGGAATGGATTTAACCCTGCTTGAAGATGGTGAGTACCAGAAGATTGTCAACTGGAAAAACATTCCTGATCAGACAGAAAACAATCCGGACTTCCGGATGATTATAGGCCAAGGGGTTTTTGAACTTCTGAAAGATATTCAAATGGAAAAGGCTTATTTGTTTTATCAACCGTTCTGGGAAAAACCGATTCCTTTTGACATCATTGGAACCTTTAAAGCCGAGACGGAACTACAGTCCAACGACTTGATGGTTCTGCAAACCGAGGGAGCCCGGCGGGTCCTGGAACTCCCTCCTGATGAATTCAGCGATCTTGTTGTCTACGTTCCCAATCCGGAGGAGATCGAAAACATCGCCCTGAAGATCCGCCGTTATTTCCCTGAATTGAGAACAATCACCAGGGTCCAGATTCAAAACACCTACGCTTCTGTTTTTGGCTGGAAGAGTGCTTTTGTACTTTCCAGCCTGCTGGTAGCGATCTTTGCCTTTTTAATTTTAATATGGGATAAAGCCAGTGGTCTGTCTCCGGATGAGAAAAGAGAAATTGGTATCCTGAAAGCTATTGGCTGGGATACGGATGTTGTCTTGTCTGTTAAATTCTGGGAAGGGTTTATCCTGTCCGGAATCGCCAGTTTGGCCGGTATACTGCTGGCTTACGCGTATATTTACTGGTTGCGGGCACCGGGCTTAAGAGAAATTTTTATTGGCTGGTCGACTATATATCCGTCGTTTCAATTGATACCCGATGTTGATCCCAAATTTCTGCTGCTAATTGTGACGATTTCCGTGGTTCCGTATCTGGCAGTAACGGTTTTTCCGGCCTGGAAGGCCGCTATAACCGATCCTGATGTAATTATGCGTAATATCGGATAGGATGCCCATGAGCAATCTTATTATTGAAACTATAACCGTCACCAAAACCTATAACCTGGGGAAACCCAACGAAGTAACAGCAGTGAAGGATGCATCGCTGCAGATTAATGAAGGCAGTCTGGTGGTGCTGAAAGGCCCCAGCGGATCCGGGAAAACAACGCTGCTTTCTTTGATCGGCTGCCAGGCAAAACCGACCCGGGGAGAGGTAATCATACGGGGTAAAAGAATATCCAAGCTGCCGGAAAAATTCATGAACCGGCATAAACGGAATCACATTGGCTTTATTTTTCAGCACTTTCAACTGATTGGCGGAATGAGTGTTTTGGATAATATTGTGCTGCCCCTTATTCCTGAAGGTATCAGCCCAAAGGAAAGAAGCAAGAGGGCGGATCGACTGCTGGAACGATTTGATCTGACACACCGAAGGCAATTTAAAGTAAGCCATCTCTCGGGTGGTGAACAGCAAAGGGTGGCCATTGCCAGAGCCTTGATAAATAACGCCGGCATTCTTCTGGCAGATGAACCCAGCGCTCATTTAGACAGCCGGTTGACCAGTGATTTACTTCTTTATATCAATCAGTTAAAACAATCAGGTCAAACGATTCTGATAACAAGTCATGACCCGATTATTTATCAACATCCAGCGGTAGACCAGGTTTTTGAAATGAAAGATGGCCAGGTGATATCATGATTTTACATCCATGGGTACTGGGCTTAATCATCGGACACAGCGCCTTACTGCTGGTTTTTTCCCTGGGTTTAATCAACGCCTGGCAGATTTATAGAGGATGGGATTACAATTCCACTGAGGAAAAACAGTTCCTGCTGGAAAAGAAGACCTATCTGGTTTCCACGGTAATGAATTTTGCCCTGTTTACGCAGATATTGATGCTTTTTCTGTTGGAAATAGCGGCGGATGAACTGGCAAACGTTTTACCCGGAGCGATGTGTGCGGTGGGGACACTGTCATCGAACAGTTACGGATTTCCCCTGTTGGACCTCAAAATAGTTTCATTCTTTGTTTATTTCATCTGGCTGGTGATCAATTATCTTGACAACCAGATAGAGACCTATCCGCTGGTACGAAAGAAATATCTGGGACTGATATTGATCTATCCTTTAGCTGTCATGGAAACTATTTTACTTTTTTTGTTTGTTTTCAATTTGGACCCATCGGTCATTACCTCCTGCTGTGGTTCGGTTTACAATGAGGGGGCAGAGGGTTTGGGAGGCAGCCTGGCCGGCGCTTCCGCCGGCTTTATTCTTCCATTGTTTTTCAGCATTGTAACACTACAGTTACTGAATCGTTTTGTTTTTAAGCGCTGGTCTACTGTAGATAAATGGTTTGGAAATCTTCTTGAATTTCCGCTCTGGATCGCTTTTTTTATGTCGGCGATCGTTGTGACTATTTCTTTTATCAGTATTTATGTTTACGAAATGCTTTCCCATAAATGTCCGTTCTGTTTTATGGGCGCCGAATACTACTACTATGGCGTACCACTCTATTTCTGCCTGTTTGTTGCCACGGCCACCGGCATGACCGGAGGGCTGTTAGGATACATCAGACAGCCGTCAATCCTAAAAGAAAAAACGGTGATTTTACGAAAAAAAATGGAATTTGTTTCTCTATGGGGAATGCTGGCTTTTATTGTGATCGGCTTTCTGCCTTTTGTTGCCTATTATATGAAAACAGGGAGATTAATATGAAAAAATACCCTTTCATATTCTTTCTTATCCTTATTTTGATCGTTTTCATTGGACTACCCAACGGTGTTTCCGCTCAACCTAAAAAGATCGAAGTACAAAAGGAATGCCCGTTATGCGGGATGTATCCTGCCCGCTATCCACAGTTCAATTGCCAGGTTGTATTTACTGACGGCACCTATGAAGCATTTGACAGCGCTATCGGGCTGTTGGTTTACCTGCTTTTTCCCGACAAGACAGGGATAAAGCCAAAGCCCGTTACCGAAATTTATTTTAAGGATTACGTAAAAGAAAGCTGGCTTGAAGCCGGCAAGACCTTTTTTGTGACCGGATCAGAAATCATGGGGCCGATGGGTATCGAGTTTCTGCCGGCAGACAGCGAACAGGCCGCCAAGGAACTTAAAAACCAAGAGAAAGGGCAAGATATCATCCATTTTAAAGAGATCAACCGGCAGTATATGATCAAAGCTGCTGAAGCCGGTTGGTTACATTTTCTGACAAAGAGCCTGGTACTTAAATGAGAGCTGAAAGGCTTGAACTTAGTTCGCTTCTCTTACAATTGGAGGATGGTGTTATAGAATTTCCAAGACTTATAGTTAGAGCGGCCGCTTTTGGTTTTCTTTTCCTTTCAATCCTCGGCTGTAAAGGCGGAAATGAAGAACAGCTTCCTGTCGATTTTGTCTGGGACAGGGTGGCTTGTGAAGAGTGCAGAATGGCGCTCAGCGACCCTCATTACTCGGCCCAGGTGATAGATCCAAGCGGCCGGGCGTATTACTTTGATGATATCGGCTGCGCTATTTTATGGTTGAGACGCCAGCCCTGGAAAGATAAGGCCCGTACCTGGGTCAATGATGTCAAAACCACCGAATGGATTGACGCGGAAAAGGCCAACTGGATGTACGGAGACCCTAAGACCCCGATGGGTTATGGTTTTTCAGCCACGCTTTCTCCAGTTGAAAACGCGCTGGATTATGAAATAGTTAAAAAATGGATGGTTATTGGCAAAACCCTGGTAAATGAAAACCTGGTCAAACATCTTGGCAGTAACAATAAACAACCGAGTGTTGAAAAATAACCTGTTTTCAGTCGCGGGGAAAGAAATGAAAACCAAACCCCGTGGAAGGTGAAAAGTGACGGAAAAACAGAGTAAAACAGCTATTTCAAGGAGAACATTTCTTAAGACTTCAACACTGGTCGTAACCGGCACCGCCGTTGCCTATGGCGCGGTCAGCGTCCCGCTTTTAAGAAGAGACCGTTTGCTGCTGCGCCCGCCCGGAGCCCTGGATGAGGATATATTCCTGGCTTCCTGTATCAAATGCGGGCAGTGTTTGCAGGTCTGCCCCCCACAGGTCATTAACCTGGCCGGAATAAGCCAGGGGTTTGGTGTTGGGACTCCCTATATAATTCCCAGGGAAGGTGGTTGTATTTTATGCAGCGGCTTGCCCTGTGTCCTGGCCTGTCCCACAGGCGCACTGGCCCACGATCTTTCACTGGGCAAAGATGCGGAAATGGGTCTGGCCGTGATCAGCAACCCTGATACCTGTCTTTCAGTTCTGGGCGTTAATGATCTGGTTTATCGGCTGGAGTCTTTCCAAAAAAAGAAAACAACTTCTTCAAATCAAACTGAATTAAAAGATATTTTAGTATCCTTAATCAAAAGGTTGACGGAAGATGAAAAAAAAGCATGGCAGCACAAATTCTCTGTACCGGAAACATCTGATAAAACCCTGTTGGAAATTCTAAAACAGTTGGAACCTTCTGATTTAACATGGATTATAAAATTTGTCGGATCCTCCCGTCAGGCGCAAAAAGCTTGTCAGATCTGTCTATCGGAATGCCCGATTAAAGATGAAAAACCCATTGTTTTTATCTATAGAACCCATCCGGACACAGGTCAAAAATACGTCTGGCCCTCTGTCAGAAAAACCTGTGTCGGCTGCGGGGTTTGCGAGGAAAAATGTCCGACACCGGTTGCCTCAGTAAAAATTACGCCACGGCTAAGCTGGACTGAAAAGCAGGCAGGTAATCAAACCCGGAAAGACAAATTAACATGAAAAATACCTCTGATAAAAAGAACAAAAAACAGGCAAAAGTAAAATCCTTCAAAGGGCCGGGTCTGCGTTCTCAAAATCTTCCACAGCCTGGACACCGCAGGCACAAATGGAGAAACATACGCTGGGCGGTCCTGCTGTTTTTTAATTTTTTGTTTTTTGCCTCTTTTTTCTTCGATATTCAAATTCTGGAGGGGTCTCTGAGCGGCTCCCGACTGCTGGGGTTTCATCTGATTGATCCCCTGGCGGCTTTTCAGGTTATCCTGGCCAGTAAAATAATAATGGTCAACCTTATTATAGGCGTGGTCACTATTTTTCTGATTTACCTATTGTTCGGCGGGCGTTCATTCTGTTCGTGGATTTGTCCCTATCACTGGCTGGCGGAACTGGGAGAAAAAATACATCAACACCTTAAAAAGAAAAAAATCATTAAGAACCACACGTTTGATCGTAAAATCCGCTATTACTTTTATGGTTTTTTCCTGGCAATGGCGCTGATTACCGGATATACTATTTTTGAAACCATCAATCCAGTAGCAATTATCAGCCGGTTTATTGTGTACGGGCCCTCTTTGATGTTAATCTGGGTAATGGCACTACTGCTTTTTGAGATATTATACAGCCGGCGGGCCTGGTGTCGCTATTTCTGCCCGGTGGGTGTCTCCTACCAACTTATCGGCCTGGTATCTCCTTTGCGAATAAAATGGGATAAAGAAAAATGTTCCAATTGTAAACGATGTCAAAGTGTCTGTATGGTTCCCCATGTTTTGACTGATTCCGTCAATCGGGGGACAACTGAATATATAAACGCATCAGCCTGCACCCGCTGCGGGCTTTGTGTGGATATTTGCGATGATGAAGCGCTTGGTTATGGCGTTAAATATCTGGATAAGCTCATTTGATTAATAAGAACTTCTGAAATCTCTAAGAGGTGAATCATGAAAAAAATAGCCTGTCTCTGTTTGTTTATTTTTCTATCTTTATTCGTGGTCTGCGCATCCGTCTCGGCCCAGGACGGTGAGCAACTTTATATGACAAAATTCTGTATAACCTGCCACGGGCAAAAGGGGATATCCGTTGCTCCCAATTACCCCAATTTGGCCAAACAGAACGAACTGTATCTAATCAATCAGGTGAAAGACATTATTAGTAAAAAAAGGACCAACAAACTCACGCTACTGATGACTGAGAACCCGGTATTAATTACTATTAGTGATGAGGAAGTATCTGCCGTCGCCGCCCATATGACAAACATTAAATTAACTCCCTAGTTGCTTAAACCGAAAACCATGCTGCAAAATGGCTTGATCCCACGATCTGTCTGTGCTTGAGGATTAAGTAAGTCAATCCGCTTCGAAACAATGGGGTAAAAAAGGAGCGATTCAACATGATGGCACATTCGCACAATCAGGGCATTGCCGGAAAAGGAACCTCAAAAAAGTTGTTTATGGCCTTTGGTCTGGTAACCTTTGTCTTTGTTATACTTTTTCTGATCATCTTGCCCTATAAATTTTATAATCGGGATGTTGATGAGGCCAGACAAAATGCTCAAAACATCTCCAAGCTTATCAGGACCGGTGTTCTTTCCCATATGACAAAAGGGGCAAATCCGAAAAGTATGAGAGATTTGTTAGCAACACTTCAAACGCAATTCGAATTTAAATTCCGGCTAATTCGTAGCGGTCATGTAGAAAAACAACACGGATTCGAAGAAGATCCACAACGCAAAGATGAATTGATTAATGAGGTTTTGCGAAAAGGGCGCGGAAGAGAGGATTGGCTTAACAGTACCCGATTTCGCTATGTTACCCCTTTTGTTGCTGATGAGAGCTGTCAGATGTGTCACCGGGGGCTGAACAATCAGACAATTGAAATTGGTAGTATCTTAGGAGTATCTGAAATTGTTTTTGAACTCAAAAATATGCGCAATACTTCCATACGACAGATTGTTGAAGTTACATTGCTCATGATCGCCGGCCTGGTAACGTTAGGACTTATTTTATTTTTTATCGTTAAAAAAGGGATACTTGATCCCATGGAAATTGAATGAACACCGCCAGATCCCCATGGAGATCTATTGTTGTTGTCGGATTGTTGTTATTCTTCCGGGTAAATGTAACCGCGGAACAACTTCCAAAAGGGGACTGCAATGATCCCAAACCACTAACTGATTTGAGACATTGTGTCTTCTGGAACATAGCTCTTTCTGGAAT
>Ga0190293_1000096_pt1 | contig 30644 bp, 30 predicted proteins | sample 48693001_MG_FD_161671 | JGI IMG/M metagenome (GOLD analysis project Ga0190293, IMG submission 161671) | Hydrothermal vent microbial mat bacterial communities from Southern Trench, Guaymas Basin, Mexico - 4869-30-0-1_MG | ecosystem: Environmental > Aquatic > Marine > Hydrothermal vents >...
CGGGATCTAATCGCTTACATCGGCGAAGAGAGTGCTTCCAGCCTCTGCAGAGTTCCAGTCCGAAGGCCTGGTGACGGCCAGCCAGATGTCCTGATATCCGCCCCACTCTTCACAGACTTCCCCCGCTATCAGGAAGCCATCCTCGGGCAACGGCAGGAAGGACCGACAGCGAACAGCCCCGTATCCGTAGATCCTGAGGGGCAATCCAATCTCTGATGTCCCGGACAGCGATATGAGATAGGTTTCGGAATCGGCACCATCACATAGCATATTGTGGCCGAGAAAAACCGGGCCATCATCCGTAGGCTTCACTGAGAAAAGCGTATACCAGCCATCGAAACGGATATCCTCATTAACTGCTCCAGTACTGATATCCATGAGAAACGAGAACGGATTATCCCAGAGGTCACCTCCAGCAGCAATGCATGTAGTGCCATCATCACTCATCATCATATCGCTTATCGCTGAACCGTATAGACCCCGATCGACCTCAGTCAACCAGATGCTCTCACCGTCTGTGGATATCCTCTCAAAGAGGAGGCTTTGATCATCATCGACGGTTCCAGACACGATGAACCCGCTCTCATCAAGCTGGAGCAGAGAGGTGAACCGGACAGACCTTCCGGGATGCGGCGTATCAAGAAAGAGAGATTCGCCTGAACCGTTGAATACGCCAAACCAGGCAGTTTCGGGCTCCCCGCCCTCTGCGGCCTTGAATCCGCAGCAGACGAATCCACCAGTAAGCGTCGGAATCACATCAAGTACGACTATTCTTTCATCAGCGGAAAGGTCAAGCTCCCACCTGATAACACCTTCATTTGAGATGCACAGAATCCAGCCGAATGCATCGGACAGCAAATGCCGTGTACCTGGGCTTCCGACATGAGAGTTGCCTGCGACCAGGAAGCCCTCCCCTGATCGCATGCGTGCAAGGGCAAGCGCTTCATCATAACCATCGGATCGATCCGGGGTGAGTTCCCAGAGCACTTCCAGGTCCGGGCTGAGGTTTCCAATCCATGCCTTTTCGGCAGTGTAACCCGCACAGATAAAAGTACCGTCAGGACCGTACTCCACATCCCATATTCCGTCATGTACGTCAGCTGTACCGAACCTTGTCTCAACAGCAGGTGAGGATGGCTCAAAAACACCCTGCATCATGATGACTGAGAGGAAGAAAGTGAGCATTACAGGATTCCTTCCCGTGGAACTGCGCTATGCATCCTCCCGCTCTCTGCCGAAGAATTCCCAGGCCCACATGAAGTCACATCCAGCATTCAGAGCGGCGTTTCTGTCATCCTCCCTGTCGCCGATATAGAGTACTTCTTCCGCAGGCACTCCGTAAATCTCCATGAGATTATTAAGCATTGTCGGCTCAGGTTTCCTGCAGCCGCAGCCGGTGTGAGGTACATGCGGACATATCTGGACGGTTCCCTCAGCTGCAGGGAATCCGAAGGCTTCCTTAACGGTGTCCTCAAGCAGTGAGATGGCGGTCTCCTCGGAGAAATAGCCAACGCCGACGCCCCCCTGGTTACTGGCAATCCCGTAACCTGTCCCGCTCTCACCCGGATGAGCCCAGTTATAACCGGCAAGTTTCTCCCTGACCCCCTCATAGAGCTGCCATTCATCGGATCTGTTGGGACATGGCTGCCCCTCGACCGTGCAGAACCTGAGTGTACCGTCGGCATCGAAGATCATCAGTCTGTAGTTCATATTACCTCCGGGACTTTCGCTTTTCAGCATATCCGGGGAAGCTGCTCCCCGCTGAGCATGTCTACAATTCTTTCTGAGCCAATTGCACTTCGCATAATGACTGGTGCGCTGTTCAGTGGTCTGACACTCCCGATCCGGCAGGCCTGAGCAGAGCCTTGCTCTCTGAGGATCGCAAGTGCTCTCTCGACCTGGTCCTCCGGAAGCACGAGCGCGAAGCGCCCCTCATTGGCCACATAGAGGGGATCGAAGCCGAGTATCTCGCATGCCCCCAGCACCTCTTCCCTTATGGGAATGAGATCCTCGACTATGCATATGGTTGAGTCCGAGGCTGCAGCCATCTCATTGAGACCGCTGGCAAGTCCGCCTCTCGTAAGGTCACGCATACAGTGAACATCGAGACCTTCGTCCAGAAGCGCTGCGGAAAGATGATGCAGCGGAGCGAGGTCACTCTCGACAGGGATATGAAGATCCATCCCCTCCCGCACTGCCATTATGGATATGCCGTGCCTGCCGATGTCACCACTGATAATGACCACATCACCGGGAAGTATCCTGTGTGGACCGATATCAACACCATCAGGTACAGCACCTATACCTGCAGTGTTGATGTAGATGCCGTCACCCTTCCCTCTGTCCACCACCTTGGTGTCACCGGTCACGATAGAGACAGAGGCGATACTGGCAGCATCTGCCATTGAACTGACGACCCGCCACAAATCCTCCATGGGGAAACCCTCTTCGAGGATGAAGCCCGCGCTTAACCAGAGTGGTTTCGCGCCGCACATGGCAAGATCATTGATCGTTCCATAGACGGATAGCGCACCTATATCCCCACCGGGAAAGAATATGGGTGTTATCACATGAGAATCGGTCGTGAATGCAAGCCTGCCTTCAGGTGGATCAAGAACAGCTCCGTCATGCCTGGTCAGAAGACCAGGGGCGGTGAAAACAGAGAGCATCATACGATTTATGAGATCATGCATGAGAGTACCTCCCCCACCATGTGCCATGGTTACTTCAGGATACTCGGCTATTGGTATGGGGCAGCTGGCAGTGAAATCCTTTCCTGTACTCATGTCGTCCTCCTGTACCTGAAATAGGCCGCACATGCCCCTTCTGTTGAAACCATAGGTGCTCCCAGCGGATGCTGAGGTGTGCATGCCTCTCCGAAAGCGGGACACTGATCGGGCTTCCGCTCACCTGTAAGAACAAGCCCTGAGATACATTCTGAGGGCTCCTCGACACTCATTTCCTCAACACCGAACCGTACCGAAGCATCGAAAGAGGAGTAATCCTCAGTGAACTCCAGACCGCTCCCAGGTATTTCGCCAATACCCCTCCACTTCCTGTCGGAGGGTCTGAATACGCGGTTTATGAGCGCTACTGCATCCTGATTTCCCCCCCTGGTAACGGAGCGATGGTACTGATTCTCTACCCGGTAAGTCCCCTTTTCGAGCTGCGTCACACACATGTGCAGACCCTCGAGTATATCAAGCGGTTCAAAACCAGTGACAACGATCGGAACCTTATACTTCTCGGCAAGCGGTTCATACTCGGTATAGCCCATGACCGAACAGACATGCCCCGCAGCCAGGAACCCCTGTATGCGACAGCCGGGACTTGAGAGAACGGCCTCGATAGCAGGCGGCACAAGAACATGTGCTGCAAGCATGCTGAAATTGCTGAGTCCAAGCGCATCTGCGCGAAGGACAGCTGCGGCGGTAACAGGAGCAGTTGTCTCGAAACCGACCGCGAAGAAGACTACCTCTCTCTCAGGATTCTCATTTGCTATCCTCACGGCATCAAGCGGTGAGTAGACCATTCGAACGTCTCCACCGGCAGCCTTCACTGAGAGGAGATCCCGCTGGCTTCCTGGAACCCTCATCATGTCCCCGAAGGAGCAGAATATCACACTGTCATCTGATGCTATCGAGATTGCCTTGTCTATCAGCCCGACAGGAGTGACGCAGACCGGACAGCCCGGACCGTGGATAAGCTCGACAGCATCAGGGATAAGCCTGTCGATACCATATTTGAGTATTGAGTGAGTCTGTCCTCCGCAGACTTCCATGATGTTCCAGTTGCGGGTGGTGATTTTATGGAGTTCCTCAACATAGCGCTCTGCTGCTTCACGGTTACGATATTCGGAAACATACTTCATTGAGTACCCTCATCGGGTATATCTTTGATATCAGGATATATATCTTCCCTGGGAAGTTCCTTTGCTCCATACTCAGCGATCTGTCTCAAATAGTCGAAGACCTCCATGGCGTCCTCCTCACGAATGGTATTCAGTGCAAATCCGGCATGGACTATCACCCATTCCCCAACTACAGCTTTTGGCACTCCCGCGAGACTGACTTCCCTGAGTGTTCCGCCGAAACTAACCATTCCGATCCTGAAAACGGGATCATCCCCTTTAATCTCCTCTATCTTACCGGGCACACCAAGACACATGTGTCAGCTCCGTTCGATGAGTGACGGCAGACAGGCTGCCGCAAATAACTGTCCAGGGGCTATGCCCCCATCATTGGGCGGGATCTTCCCATGCACAAGAGGGAGGAATCCTTTCTCTTTCAGTGCCGTCTCGCTCTTCATCATGAGGTAGGTATTCTGGAAACAACCGCCGCTGAGCGCAACCCGCTCCTCCCCCACAAGTTCCGCCGAAGTGACTATCCAGGTGACCAGGGCATTGTGAAACTTTGTGGAGATCATGGGTACTTCCACGCCATTCGACAGATCCCTCAGTAACTCGTGGAACATCGGTTCCCAGTCCAGGACCATCCCCGAAGAAATATCTCCCCTGACTGGAGCCGTGTAAGCATCCGTTACAGGAATGGCTGGAATGGCGTACTCGAAAGCCATTGCAGCTTCTCCCTCGAATTCGATGCGTGGGAAGAGTCCGCATAAGGATGCCGCTGCGTCGAAGAGCCTTCCCATGCTGGAAGTCACCGGTGAATTCGTTCCTGTCCTCAGCAGCGCCAGAAGGCCCGTGATCTCTTCTTCTCTGAAACTGTCCTTCGGCAAATACTTAAAGGGATCCAGGTTCATTTCAAAAAGCAAGCCTGCCGCCGACCTGCGCGGTTCTTTCACTGCTCTGCTTCCTCCGGGGAGCCTGAAAGTCCTCAGATGCCCCGCTCTGAGACATCTCTCGTCTGTTATGTGGAAGATCTCTCCTCCCCAGACAGTTCCATCCGGTCCATATCCGGCACCATCCCATGATACTCCCGCGAGGGGCGGCACAGCAGCGTTTTCGAGCATACAGGAAGCTAAATGCGCCAGGTGGTGCTGTATGCCCCGCGAAGGGAGAGGATCACTGCTTGCCCTGGCAGTCGAGATGTAATCGGGGTGAAGGTCATGAATGACACTCACTGGCCGGGCATGGTAGAGATCCTCGATGCTCTCTCTTACCTCATCAAAGGCCCTTGCCGCCTGGGGAGTCTCCAGGTCTCCAATATGCTGACTGATGAAGACGTTCCGCCCGATGGAAAGAGCAAGCGTGTTCTTCAGGTGGGCACCGAACGCAAGCATGACGGGCAGTTCTCTATCGGCTTCCATCGGCAGAGGAGCATAGCCCCTTGCTCTGCGAAGGATTACCATTCTTTCACCAGACATTTTCACAATGGAATCATCGACATGTCTATGGATCGGTCTGTCATGAACAAGAAAGATGTCAGCAAGACCGGAGAGACGCTCGAGAGCCTCACTCTCATCGATGCAGATGGGCTCATCCGAGATGTTTCCGCTCGTGGCGATGACCGGTGCATTCAGTTCCTGCATAAGAAGGTGATGCAGAGGTGTATAGGGGAGCATTACTCCTAGATACGGATTACCGGGAGCGATTATTTCAGGAAGCCGGACAGTAACCTCAGTTGGATCCTTTTTGCGGAGAAGCACGATAGGTGATTGAGGAGATTCAAGAAGTGCCTCCTCGGATGAAGACAGCTGACAATGACTCCGAATGCTGTCCATCGAGGGGAACATCAGTGCAAAGGGCTTCCTGCGGCGCCTCTTGCGGCTCCTCAGTTCTTCAATGGCTAACGCTGAGGAAGCAGGTGTGATCAGATGAAATCCCCCGAGACCTTTCACCGCTGCTATCTGTCCCATCCGCACGGCATCGGCCACCTTGAGAAGGGCTTCCCTTCCCTCGGCCAGGATATTACCGGAAGTATCCCACAATGCCAGTGAGGGACCGCAGACCGGGCAGGCATTGGGCTGCGCGTGGAATCTCCTGTCGGCAGGATCCTCGTACTCCCTCAGACAATCGGGACACATTTCGAATGTGGCCATTGTAGTTGATATCCTGTCATATGGAAGGGCTCGGATGATCGAGTACCTGGGGCCGCAGTTGGTGCAGTTCGTAAAGGGATAACCGTAGCGTCTGTCGGATGGATCGCTGATCTCGGCCAAACACTTGGGGCAGGTGGCGATGTCGGGCAGTACAATAGCCTCGGGTCTTCCTGGAAGACTCTTCCGAATCTCAAATCCATCGTGATAAGCGGGTTCGAGCCATTCATCGCGAATCCCGGTGATAATCGAAAGCGAAGGCTTATCCCTCTCAATGGCTTCTCTGAAGGACTCGAGCAGTCCCTCTCTGCCCTCTACTTCAAGCAGTACGCCATGAGCTGTATTGGTCACCCATCCGGTGAGACCGGCAGTTGTGGCGAGGCGGAACACAAAGGGTCGAAAGCCGACGCCCTGCACTGCTCCGGCAATCGTTAGCCGCAAACGCTTCATGCGCATCGCCCATCCTGATGGTGATGATCCGCGGGAGTTACAGCACCCCATCGCAGGCGTATATTCTACCATCTATAGGCATACAGGACCACAGACATTTGAAACCGGACTTCAATGCACGAACTCTCGATCGCTAAAGACATGACCACGATAATAGGCAGAGCCATTGGCGGACCCAGACCGCTTGACAGGGTCAATGTGACAATCGGTCCTCTCTCCGGCATCTCCGCTGAATCTCTGAGATTCTGCTTCGGTGAAGTAGCCAGATCAGAGGGATTCGGTGAGCCAGAGCTGGTCATCACACTTGTCGCCGCCAGACTCGTCTGTCTCGACTGCGAAACTGAATACAATGCAAAGGACTTCTACGACGGATGTCCATCATGCGGCTCCATCAACCGGAACATACTGTCCGGCAGGGAGTTCACGGTAGACAGCGTTGAGTTCGACGAAGGGAACTCATAGAATGAACGATCCCAGGAAAGACAATAAGGTCGACATCGCGACAAGAGTGATGAGCAGAAACGACACCTTCGCCGCAAGGAACCACGAACTCCTCAGATCCAACGGCATCCTGACGCTGAACATCATCTCCTCCCCCGGTGCCGGAAAGACTTCCCTGCTTGAGGCAATGGCTGGATTCTTCGGTCCAGGACTGGCTGTCATCGAGGGCGATGTGAGAACAAGGCGGGATGCTGAACGGGTCGAGAAAGCCGGATGCAAGGCATACCAGATCGAGACCGGAGGATCCTGTCATCTCGATGCGGAAGCTGTCGGAAAAGCTCTTGAGCACTTTGACCTGGATGATGGGGAACTCAGTATCCTGGCCATCGAGAATGTAGGCAACCTCATCTGCCCCAGCGGCTACGATCTGGGTGAGGATATGAAGGTCGGACTCCTCTCAACACCTGAGGGTGATGACAAAGTCCTGAAATATCCCTCTCTTTTCAGCAGGATAGCTGTACTGGTTATCAACAAAACCGATCTGCTCCCGATGCTGGATTTCGATGTTGATCGAGCTGTCAGGGAGTGCAGAAGCCTGAACCCCAATGTGGTTGTCTTCCTGATGTCAGCCAGGACGGGCGAGGGTGTCGAGGAGTTCTGCAGGTTCCTCAAGGGGCAGGCTGAACTGGAAGAGTAGCATTCCGTATAGCCTGCAGGTTTGAATCGTGCATATTTAGATATTACGGCTTTATATTACTATTGTAATAGTTTCAAGGGTTATTACGCCAGCAACTTAACAAACCTTAACTACGTCCCTGATGGGGTCCAACAGCTGTATGCAGTCCTTCCCGAGCGCTTCGAGAATCAAATATATTTGGAATGGATAATTGCTTACAGAAACATATGTACTGGCTGCTAACGCCTTACCGGTCATTACATTAATCGAGGAGTTCATGACGACGATGCCGGGATCACCTCCACCTGTTGGTGTTACTCTCCTGTGAACAGGGGGCGCATCTTCTGGATTGTTGTCGTTCTGGGTGTACTCGGCGCTCTCTACGGCACCTACTGTACGATCCAGTCGTGGGACAGGATCCAACACCCGGTTAATGAAGCCGACTTTACAACCTATTACTACGCTTGGAAGGCTATTCAGCTTGGGGAAAATCCCTACGATGTTGAGGTTCTTTGGCGATTAGCTAAAAATGATGACATCAGCAGGACCATTCAACCCTACTTCTACCCGCCACCCTTCCTTCTACCGTCACCGCTTGTTCGCTTACCGATGAGCTCGCTCTACCTGCTGTGGTTCTGGTTTGACGTGCTCCTCGGGCTCATCTCAATTGTTCTGCTGATCGGAGCATGGCACAGGGCACGGCCACTGATACCGTGGCTCGTGGTGCTCGCATTCGGTTGTGCATCCACGATCATACTTAATCACAACAAGGGGCAGGTAAACCTGCTGATACTCAGTTTGGTCCTGGGCGGGTGGTACGCACTGGAGCATCGGAAGGAAGTTCTCGCCGGCGTGCTGGTGGGTATCGCGTGCATGCTCAAGATGAGCCCGGTATTATTCGTGATGTGGTGGATACTGCGACGTCGCTGGACCGCCGTGACTGCAGCCTTTATCACGGGCCTCTGCCTTTCCCTCATAACGCTCGCAGTCGTACCATGGGAGGTGCAGCTGCACTTCTATACGAAAACCTTACCTGGATTCGTAAGCGGTGGCTACAACAGGCTTTCTGTGCCCATCGATCTATTCGGCAATCACTCACTCCCGGACATCTACAACCGTATCTGGCCCGCAGAGGGGCAAGGCCTCTCGTCTGTTGCTCAAATTTTCTCTTCAATCACGCTGGTGGCGGTGCTGACAGGTCTGGCGCTGGCTTTCAAGCGCCCTCCGGCGGATGCACGTGCTCGGGCCGGTCAGATGTCCGCAGTAGCGCTGGCCATGCTGCTGGTGCCCGTATATACGTACGAGCACCATCTGATGTGGGTGCTTCCGGCCGCAGTGGCGGTGATCGAGTCGGCACTCGTGGGACGACTCTCCCGCATCTGGCTGTTGTTTGGGGGATTTGCGCTACTCTGCCAGGCGATCAACCTGGAAACCCTTATTCAATTGTCAGCCAACTATAGAGGCGATTGGTTCATCGTATCCGAACTGATTCGCGAGAGCAAGATGGCTTCTATCCTTATTCTGTTTGCAGGCACCATCACCTTGGGGCGCTCGGGTTCTCTTCACGAATCCCCCCGGGAGTCAACTGTGTGAGTCAGCCCTTCCAAATCGATCTGTCAGTCTATCTACCGGTCTATCTCTGTTTAGGCAGTCCGAGTTCAGAGCAATGGTACTTGAGGAGAGCTAGCCAAACTGAAGGGTCACCTGAAGAGGGCCTGTTGGGCATCCGATGAATCCTGGTATCATCATACACGTCCTCCCCAATGAGAAGCACAATTCCTCGAATACAGCGACTATTATCACGCAATTTCTGTCAGTACTCTAATGCTTGTTAGGGGCACTCTACCAGCAACTTAAGAAACCTAACTACGTCCCTGAGGTGCCCAAGCGATAGAAGACAGGATCGAACTGGAGTTGCTGAAGTCTGAGTGCGTTGCCCCTAATTCACCAGGTTGATGGACGGAGCCTTGACACTAGAGGCCACCCTATACAGATAATGTGATAGTAATTAATCCCATGTGGAAGGTGATATACCTTTACTCGAAATATTCTACTTGCTTGAGGGAAAGGAAGGTGTTACTCATATTTGAGAAGTGCATTTATCGGTTCTTTTGTTATTGGGTTAGTAATTAGGGAAGGTGAGAAAAATGAAAAGAGCTCTTATAGTGGGGCTTGTCCTGGCGGTAGCAATTCTTAGCGCGAATGACAATTCATCCGCGCCAGATGGTTTTGTGCCCGAGAATACAAATTCTTTTGATTCGAGTATGCCTGTTGAATCGTTTTCTTCAGTAGATAATTCTATGTGGGTAGATAATTCCGGATCTCGAGCAATAGTACCAGTATTATCAGGTACGGATGCTTATACTTTCACTGTTGTCAACTGGTCAAATTTCGACTGGTTTGGACCATATTGTCGTGGTTTGGATGTTGTTAGTCACGGCGGTACCCTAATGCTCATGTCACCTTCAATTTCTTCTGACTCTTTGTATTTTATCAACTTTAGCGATGGTGTTATGAATGGTAAAATCCCTTTAGATCCGGCCAACACGGGGGGATGGGGCTGCTATCCATATGGAAGCGTAAATGTCAACGACTACACGAATAGCAGTATGTTCAATTCAACAGATCTCGGAGTTTCTTGGACACCCTATACAAATCCATCAGGATCGAATGGCAGAGGAATGGATGCTGATTACACAACTAATCTCATATGGGAAACCTACGGCAGTAGCGGTGTTTATTCGTTTTCACATTTAGCTTCTACAGGAACCCTCTACGATATATCTACTCACATTCCCGGGTTGATGAGCGGTCTTACGGTATATGATAAAGGTGGGTACCATCTACTTTTCATCAATACTTACAGCACAGGTTATGCCTACATTTTCGATCTTGATAATAGCCTTAATTATCTTGGTACAGCCGTATATCCATACCAATCGACTACAGCTAATTCATACGGATTAACCTACAGCGACACGCGAGACACTTTTTTCTGGGCTTTTAAAGACACTAATGGTCATTGCTACCTGGTTGAACTAGAACTGACTCTCACCAGTTTAGAGCGATCCACATGGGCCGATATTAAAAGCTCATTCTGATTGTGAGTATCTGAACAGAAATACATCCGAACCAGTACGAAAAGGAAATGTAGGTGGCGATGGCGGTGGGATGCAAGAGCATCCTACAGGATTCACAAACGAAGCAGTAAGCTGTTGAAGGTTAACCAGGCAGGTATCCTCTTCATCGGGATCATCTCGGTAATGACTTCGTCGGTCCTGAAGGAGTAGTCGCTGATCGGACTATACCCGAGTGTCCTCCTAGCTATCGACGGATCGTTCTCTCCGTCAGTGTATTGGAAGTGCCAGCGCGTAGAGAAGGCGCTTTCGCTGGTCCTGGTTGAGACATGCAGGATGTGAGTGGCCACGCACAAGATAAATATTGCTCAGTGGCTCTCCGGAGATCGTTTCTCGAAGAGCACGAATTCGTCATGCTGCATTGAGCTGGATGAAGAGCTTGATGAGTTCTGGCTACTTCATCTGCTAACGCCTTCCGAGGACATTCTTTTGTATATACATGGTGACATTAACAGGAGACTCTGGTTTTGGAGTGATCAGCAATTTTCCAATCATCGCCGTGGAGTAAAATGAAGACCTGGTACATCGGTCATGACAAGGCATACCAGAAGCGTAAAGCTGAAGGTTATGAGGGCTGGGATACCAGTAAGCAGGGATACGACATAGCGAAAGCCGAACTTGATCGAATCATCGGGTATGGCCGTGCACCAAAGGTCGGGAAGCTTCTGGAGCTCGGGTGCGGAGCAGGAAACATAACAACCTGGCTTGCCGAGAAGGGCTATGAGGCTTACGGAGTTGATATTGCACCGACTGCGGTTACCTGGGCGCGTGAGAAAGCTCAGGAGCAGGATACGGATGTTCAATTCATTCTTGGAAGCGTCCTGGACCTAAGTACATTTACCGATGATTACTTTGACTTCGTTCTCGATGGACACTGCCTGCACTGCATTATTGGAGATGACCGCAGACTATTGTTCTCCAGCGCTCGCCGAGTATTGCGCCCCGGAGGATACTTTCTTGTAAACACTATGTGCAGTCCCCGTCAATCCGGAGAAGATCGAACACTACGATCCTGCTTCGCAGTGCACTATCAGTAAAGGGATATCCTCGCGCTTTTTCGGATCCTCTGACAGCATTCTGGACGAGATAGCTGATGCGGGATTCCAGCTTCTCAGCTGGGAACTGGAGGAGGATGATCCCAGCTGCACCCTGATTGCAGAGGCAATAAAGCCTGAATGACTGCTGAGTACCAACCAACTTCTATCTCAGGCAACCTTCATTATCAGTAGCTTGTGGTTCCTGGGAGATCCCGGACGAAAGGCAGGCATTTCTGTTTGTCCTGCGAAAAACCCCGGTCCTGAAAGCCATGAACTGGCTTCAAAAAGAGGAGCAAACCGCTATTCGAACTTCCGGAGAGCTAAGTGTTGAAGGAGATTATTACTGCATAGCATAGCGGAACTGATAATTAGAATAATGTTAGGGCTAATCTGCCATCAACTTGACAAACTTACCTACGTCCCTGAGGAGGTCGGCAAGGGGCTGGGTGAGAGGAGTGCCGAATTCAAGGGAGCCGGGCTGGATGGCCAGCATGACGACCTCTGCACCAGTCTCCTGCTCAAGCCGCTCCATCACCAGCACCGGAGACAGGCTGTGCGTGCTGAATCCCACGCCGCTGAGTATCTCCTCCCTGCCCAGGAGCTCAACGGCTCCCGGTTCCCGACCGAGGTGTACAGCGTCTATGAGTACGACTGTGGAGGGCTGCAGTCTGGCTACAGCTCCTATATGATTCTCAGGTACTGTACCCGCATCAACAGTCACATATCCATGCTCTGCAAGAAGAGCTGCCATCTCTGGCCCGATACCATCATCACCGAGGAGTATGTTCCCCATCCCGACGAATACGACAGCCTCCCTGGCCATCAGGTCTCTCAGAATCGGTAAGGCTCCTTCAGATCCCATTCAACTCTTTCATACTTCTGTGGATATGAAGAACCGGCTGCTCGGGGACATGCATCCCTATGCGTGTCCCCGTACGATGATATGTGAGTATAACGCAGTGATGCACCGATAAAGAATACGTACAGTTTGCTAGTTACTCGTCAGTGTAGACCGAAGTCTTACGTCTGCACTCGGCGCAGAGGATCTTGACCCTGTCAGATCGGCCGTCATCTTCTAGTACTGTGGAGATATTGTCATCCGCCAGACCGAGTTTCTTCAATCTGGAGAGATAGAGCGTCGGGTTGGAGAATGACATCTCGCCGAGACGCTCGGCAAGCCAGATCATGTGATCCTTGGTGCCAATGACAGCACCGCAGACCTCGCAGAGCTGGAGTTCCTTCTCGATGGTCTCGAAAGCCTGGCTCCTGTCGAAATAGGCCAGGTTCCACTCATTTGTCATGACGATGCCCTTCTCACCGGTCTCGCGTACGCAGGCGTCTTCGCAGACACCGCAGAAGATGCAACTGTCGGTGTAATGGATCATCACTCGCTTCGGTGCGCCATCACCCTCGAGGATATCTTCGTAGGCAAGAGCGTCGGCCGGACAGGCTTCCACACAGGCGAGGCAGCCAATGCAGGTATCCGCATCATAGACCGGTTGTCCCCTGAAGTTCTTGTGAGGCACATGTGGTTCAGCAGGAAACTTGGAAGTATAGGGTCCCTTGACTACAGCCTTGACGGCTTCTGCGAGTTCTCTAAGCTTTGGATACTTCATATATCAATCCATTCGCGATGGAGTCACCGTCAGGCGATCCAGTCCGCTATTCTTCCCCTTCTTTGTCCTCGGCGTATTGATCAACTACGCTGCCCTCCCAGAGCTTCACACCAGCCCTGTGCGCACCTCTGGAGACCGCATGGGCGGCAACAGGAGATGCGAGGACAAGGAACACTATCGCGACGAGAGCTTTCAGGCCGGTCGCAAGAGACGTGTCTATAGTGATAAGGAATGTGCCGAAAAGGATGCTGCATGTTCCGAGTGTTACACACTTGGTGGCAGCCTGTAGTCTATTGTAGACATCAGGCAGCCTGACTAGTCCAACGCAACCCAGAACGTCAAATGTGAGCCCCAGGGCTATGAAGACCATACCGATAGTATCAATCATTGAAGCTTCTTCCCTCCAGGTATTTTGCGAGGGCCAGGGTGCCAATGAAGCTCTGGAGTGCCCAGGCTATCCCTATGTCAATATACCAGGAGCGTCCCGTGGCTATACTCAGTACAGCGCAGAGACCTACGATGAGTATGCCGAATATGTCGATAGCCACAATCCTGTCAGCTGCAGTAGGGCCCTGCATGACACGGAAGAGTACCATCAGTGAGGAGAGAATCAGAATGTAGATGATCCTCCCGACAAATCCAATGTGAGTTGGATTGGCGGCGAAGAACACACTCCTGAAAGGCATGATCACGATGAGTGCTATGATCCCAAGAAGAGCAACCGTACCCAGTATCCACCTAAGTGTTTTCATCATCCTACCACGTCATTCTTCGAAGATCTTCATGAGTATCGGCTCAAATCTGCTCCCTATCTCCCTGAATACAGTGTCCGGGTCGGTCCCCTTCACATAGATCCAGTGGATGTAGAGCTCGCCGTCATCCTGGTTCACGTCGACAGTCAGTGTTCCAGGGGTCAGCGTGATCGAGTTGGCAAGAAAGGTCAGTCCAGTGTCGGACCTGAGTTTCGTCTTGAGTTTCACAATGCCGGGCTTGATGGGCAGTCCGGGATGTATCACCCTGTAAGCCACATCGATATTTGCCTTCAACAGTTCCCAGATGAAGACCGGAAGGTACCAGAAGATGAAGTAGAAGTACCTCATCGGGTGCAGCATCATGTGCGGTCTTGTCGAGAACATGGAGCCCATTACTGCAGCTACTATCAGGGCAACTACCGCCCCTGCGATGAGATGCTCCGTATCAGGCACCCATGTGAGCAGGCACCAGACGGCAAAGGCGATAATGAACATGAGGATGCGGCTCTTCATGACCTAAGCCCCCTTCCCCATAAGCAGCGCACTGACCGCCTGACCGATGAATCCTCCGCGGATAGCTGGAAGAATGAGGAGCCCTCCGAAGATGCAGATGAGGGCCAGCACTATGAGAGATATTCTCATGAAAGCCGGAACCTCCCTGATATCGGAGAACCTTTTACGTAACGTACCGAGGAAGGCGAATCTTGTGATCTTCAGAACGTAGCCGATAGTGATAATGCTGATGATGACCGCCCATATGGCATAGCCGAAATGGTTGGCCTGTACGGCGGCTACGATGATGAGGAGCTTGCTCCAGAAACCGGCGAATGGCGGGATCCCCGCAAGTGACATGGCACCGATCAGAGTTGTAGTGCTGGTAATCGGCATGCGTTTGGAGAGACCGCCCATCTGCTTCAGGTCACGCGTATGGGTAGCGTACTCTACAGCTCCCGAATCCAGGAAGAGGAGTGACTTGAAGATGGAGTGATTGAAGAGATGGAAGAGCGCTCCAGCGATCGCGAGCGGAGTTCCAATACCAATACCGAGCATGATGTATCCGACCTGGCTTATCGAGCTGTAGGCCAGCAGTCTCTTCATATCCCACTGACGAAGGGCGACAAGCGCGCCGACTCCCATGGATATCGCTCCGAGCGTCATGAGCAGTGAAGATATCTGCTCGGGGAAGCCAAAGACATTGAAGAATATCCTGCAGATGGCGTAGACTCCAAGAGCCTTGATGAGTACACCTGAAAGCATGGCCGATATAGGTGCTGGAGCGGAAGGATGAGCATCGGGCAGCCATGCGTGGAAAGGCACCAGAGCAGCCTTCAGACCAAATCCCATCAGGAAGAGACCGAAGACGAGATAGATGATGCTGGGCATACCCTGCTCGGAGAGTATAACTGCCATATCACCCATGTTCAGAGTACCTGTGTTGCTGTAAAGGAAGATGATCCCCAGGAGGATGAGCAGCGAGCCTACCCCTCCCATGACCGCGTACTTGAAAGATGCCTCAAGCTCACGCTTGCCGGTGCCGAAGGCAACCAGGGCGTAACTGGCAAGGGAGGCGATCTCCAGGAAGACAAAGAGGTTGAAGAGGTCACCAGTGATTATCACACCGTTCATCCCCGCGACCATGAGAAGGAAGAGAGAGTAGAACTGCCATTTGGCAGTGTAGCGGGTCATATAGTTCACGGAGTAGATGGCTACGATGAAGGCTACGAGATTCACAACGACCAGCATGAACGATGTCAGACCGTCCATGACCAGCTGTATGCCGACTATCTTTCCGAATACCTCGGAAAAGCCGCCCCAGAAGCCGATATTACTCAGGAGCCTCTCGCCGATATCGAGTCTCATGACGGCAAACACCGACATGACGAATGTACAGATCGTGGACATCACGCCGAGGGTATCGGGGATGCCTTTGACCCTCTTGAGCATGGCCGTAAGGAAGGCTCCCGCCAGCGGTATCGCCACGAAGAGGGGAATGGTGCTTTCGGTGATCATCATCCTCTCAACTCCCGCATCCTGGTGATGTCAAATGTTCCGTACTTGCCGTAGAGTCTGATGGCAAGGGCTATCATAAACGCAGTGGTCGCCAGCCCGATGACGATAGAAGTCAGTACGAGGGCATGAGGCAGGGGATCCACCATGGCCGAGGGCTGTATCAGCTGTCCGTTCTCGAGGGTATCGAAGATCGGAGCCCTGCCGCCGGCCTTGTACGCCACGAGTATGAGGAAGAGGTTCACTGCATACTCAGCAATTACGATGCCGAGGATGATCTTGATGATGTTCCGCTTGGCGAGGATACCGTAGATGCCGATGCAGAAGAGTATCGTGCAGAGCAGGTATGGCATGTGCGCGTCCATTACTTCTTCTCCGATTCGAATTTCTGCAGGACTATTAGCGTAAGGAAGATACCAAAGATCCCCGCTCCCACCTTCAGACTGATGGCAATATTGGAGAGGGGTATCGTACCGGCGCTCACCAGCATACCGGGGTCACCATCAGGATGAAGGAAGTTCGTGAAGAAACCGCCCCACTGTAATCCGAGCAGAGCGATCGCAAGGAACATCACGGCGCCAAATGATTCAACGAGTGAAGTGGCGGATTTGGAGAATATCTTGCCCGATGTTCTCTTGCCGAATGCCAGTTCCAGGTTGATGAAGGAGAGCGCTATTATCACTCCTCCTGCGAAACCGCCTCCTGGAGTCAGGTGGCCGTGCAGGACTATGTAAATGCCGTACAGGAATATCAGGCCAACGGTAAGCCTGGTTACCGTTTTGACGATGACCGACATTCCGTCTCCGTGTTCCTTACTCATTGTCGTCCTTCATTTCCTCGTCCCTCTTGCCGGTAGCTCTCATCACTGCGAGAACGCCGATCACAGCGGTGAACAGGACCGTAGCTTCGCCGAGTGTGTCGTAAGCCCTGTAGTCAAGGATGATAGACGAGACCACGTTGACTGCTCCGGTACCTGCGATGGCGTTGATAGGATAGAACGCGGATACCGTCATAAGAGGGTGTCCGAATGGGTTCAGCCCGCCCGAGAAAGTGACAAGGGCGGCAACAGCGCCAATACCGATGAACATTATGCCCATGACAGCGCCAAAGGGTCTCCCTCCGCATGACCTGGATGCCAGGTCGCGGTGGAGGGTAGCCCTGATCAGCAGAATGACAGCGGCGATCTCCACCACAATCTGCGTAAGCGCTACATCAGGCGCCTTGAGCAGGAGGAATATGATCGAGAGGGCAAGTCCAACGACGCCTACTGCAATAACCGCCGATAGAAGGTTCTTCACCTCAATCGCGATCACTGCCCCCGCGATCATCAAACCAAGCAGTACGTAAAGTTCAACCATCTTGCATACCCAATCAGATGAGCACTATGCAAAGGACTACGAGCCCAATGAGGCACCAGAGCACATACCTCGAGAGCAGTCCGTTGTGCATGAAAGAGAATACCGCTCCGAAGCCGGAGATGAACTTGCCGCCCACCTCATACAGATCGAAGAGCTTTCTCTCGGCCCAGCGGTAGATACCCTTAAGCAGACCAAGCTGCTGAATAGTTCGGTAAAAGTCGACACCAGATACACGAGTGCCAGGCACCTCTTCAGGCAGGTAGCCTCCCATGAATGTCGTTGCAGTCCTGGCTTTCTTGACGTTGCCGGCCAGGTAGATGAGGAATCCGATCACGAGACCGGCGATGATCATCAGTGTAGCAAGCCCCGAATCCCATATGCCTATAGTCCGCACGGTGCCGTGAACTTCAGGTGCGAAGTACTGACCGAATGGGATCTTCGAGGCAAAAACGCCAAGCCCTATACAGAGGAGTGAGAGGATAAGCAGCGGGAATCCCGTTGCGAATCCAAGCCTCTCCTTCTTAAGGGAGAGCTTCTTGACATGCTCGGAGGGCTGTCCGAGGAAGACTGCGTGAGTGAGCTTCATGAAGCTCGCAAGCGTAAGAGCGCTGCCGAGCATCGCGGCGACGAGCCAAATGACCCACCAGCCGCCGGAGCCGGAGGTCATCACACCCTGGTAGAGCATCCATTTGGAAGCGAATCCGTTGAACGGAGGAACCCCGGAGATGGATAGAGATGCTATAAGGAAGGCGGTGAACACCATAGGCATAACCTTCGCGAGTCCCCCGAGTTTCGAGAGATCGCTTGTGCCGGCACGCTTCTCTACCTCGCCGCTGGCGAGGAAGAGGCTGGACTTGTAGATGGTGTTGTTGAACATGTGGAACAGCGCAGCCGCAATACCGAGCGGATTGCCGGTGCCAATACCAAGCACCATGTAGCCGACCTGACTGACAGCGTGGTATCCAAGAAGCCGTTTAAGGTCGTGCTGGATAAGAGCCATCATTACGGCGGCCATTATAGTGAAGCTTCCAAGAGCCATGAGAATAGTGTTCATCGTAGAGGTCATGGTAAACACATCGAGTGTTATCCTGGCAAGGAAGTAGATACCGAGGAGCTTATCCAGAGAGGCTGGAAGGTATGCAGTTACCGGAATCGGAGCATTCTCGGCCGTATCCGGAAGCCAGGTATGGAAAGGCATGCATCCAGCTTTTGCGAGAGCGGCCGCAGCCAGACAGAGGTATGCCACAACTGCTGCCTGCCCCGCCAGTGGAATCCCGAGCTGTCCGATCCTGAGAGCCATGAGACCGTTCAGTCCGCTATCAGGGATGGTCATCTTCCATATCATCACGATACCGAAGAGAAGCAGCACATCAGTACCGCCGATTATGACAAGAGTCTTCTTAGCTGCCGCTGGCGTGCCGCCGGACCTGCCGAAGGCGATGAGGAGATAAAGAAGAACTCCCAGGAAACCCCAGAAGATGAGCAGAAGCATGAAGCTTGTCGTGAAGAGTACTCCAACTGTGCAGGCAAATGTGAGAACAGTGTAGAGGTAGTAGCGCCACAGGCCCTTGTAACCCCTCATGTGCCTGATGGAATAGATGATCACGAAAATGAAGAACATTGCAGCAAAGCCGGCGCAAAGCAGTGAGAGCGGAGTCGAATGGAAGAGCCCGTTGGGATTCTTCAGTGCGTCGATGAGTGCGTTGATACTCATTTGGGGGCCATCCCCTTCCGCATCCTGTCGGTCTTCTCTCTGCAGAGCCTCACAAGGTCCTGACCGTTGTAGAGCCTGACTCCCTTTTCATTCTTGACCGCAACGCGCTCGGTGCAGCAGTAGCATGGGTCGATCGCCGCGAGAATGATCGTGGCGTCCGATATGGTCTGCCCTTTTACCGTTGCCTTGTAGGTGGGCAGATTCATGAAGGTCGGAGCGCGCACCTTGTGCCTGACAGGCCTGTTGGTGCCGTCACTCTTGACGTAATGGAATGTCTCGCCCCTCGGAGCCTCGATGTGTCCGATCCCCTCACCAACGGGAACATCCTTGATGTTGGCGTCGATCGGGCCGTCTGGAAGGTGTTCAAGGCAGTACTTGGTGATCTTTATGGACTCGAACATCTCGAGTATCCGGATGACGGCCTTGTCAAAGACGTCGCCGTTCTCGGTAACGATCATGTCCCAGTCCAGCTGGTCATACGCACCGTAGGGGGAGTCTTTCCTGACGTCCCTGGCGACCCCTGAAGCCCTCGAGGTTGGGCCGAGTGCGCTGAAATCGATGGCCTCCTGGTAGCTCATCACACCGACTCCCTTGAGTCTGGCATGAAGGACAGGGTCATCAAGCACAGCCATCTTCAGCATGACCAGTGTCGGGACAATAGAATCTATCTTCTTGAGACAGATGGGGATGTCCTCGGCATTGATGTCGCGTCTTACTCCTCCGGGCTTGAACATGGCATAGTTGTTCCTGTTGCCGGAGAGTATCTCCATGACATCAAGAATCTCCTCACGGAGCTTCCATGCCCACATGTAGACGGTATTGTAACCCAGGAAATGTCCTGCAAGGCCAAGCCAGAGAAGATGAGAGTGGATCCTCTCACCTTCGGCAATGATGGTTCGGATGAACTTAGCTCTTATCGGGACCTCCATAGGGAAGATATCCTCGACTGCTCTGGTGTAAGCGTATGGGTGACTCGTAGAACAGATGCCGCAGATCCTCTCGACAAGAAATGTGCTGTTCTCGAATACTCTGGACTCGGAGAGCTTCTCGATACCCCTGTGGTTGTATCCGATCCTCACGTCGATATCGATTACGGTCTCGCCGTCGACTGTAAGGGTGAAGAACTCCGGTTCCTCCTGAAGAGGGTGATAAGGACCTATTGGGATAACGGTCTTACCCATTGTTCAGCCCCCTAGTCCTGTCAGCGGTCTCATCCCACTCCTCGTAATCCTGTCTGAGCGGATAGACATCCTCCGGCCAGTTGTCTGCCAGAAGGAGCCGTTTCGGCTCGGGATGGCCCGTGAAGGTAATTCCAAGCAGCTCCATGAGCTCCCGTTCGATCCAGTTGAAAGCCTCAATCTCCCTGCTCAGAGATGCGATCTCCGGGTTCTCTCTGTCCAGTTTGACCCGGATCGAGAGAAGAAGATTGAGATCCTCAATGATGAAATGGTAAAGAACTTCAATGAAATCGCACATGTCGGTTCCAGATGCAATGTTGAATCTGGCGCCAAGGGTCCTGAACAGATAGGTCCCCATTCTGACAATAGCCCGGGGATCGATCTCCAGATAAACCCTGTTCTGAGACTTGTCAGAGAAATTAAGTATCTCGTCGCCAAAACGATCCTGGAGATCTGTGAGAACTTCAGCTCTTGTCATCAGGCACCGCCAACCTTCTGTATCAGCTTGACAACCCCGGCGATGATCGCCTCGGGTTTTGGCGGACAGCCGGGAATGTAAACATCGACCGGGATAATTGCATCCAGCGGCACCGGACAATTATAACTGTCCCTGAAGAGGCCTCTCGAGCCAGTACATGTGCCGATACCGATAACGAGACAGGGCCTGGGCACCTGCTCCCATAGAATTTTCAGTCTCTCGACGGACATTCTATTGCATGAACCGCTGACAAGGAGAACGTCGGCATGTTTGATGCTTCCAACGAGAAGCATGCCGAACCGCTCGATGTCAAACCTCGGTGTGAGGCAGTCGAGTGTCTCGATATCGCAGTTATTGCAGCTGCCGGTGGAGAGATGGAAGACCCATGGAGACTTCAGGAGTGCTTTCAGTTTGAGGCTCATTGCTGCTCCGGCCGTACCCTTCTGTTGACTTGTTCTCTTCTAAAGACCATTCATGGCAAGTATCACCGCAAGAGCCGCGATCACGGTCATGGGTCCCCAGAAGAACCTGACCGCCTGATCGATCCTCACTCTAGGATTGGTGTTCCGGATTACGCATATGATGGCTACGATACCGACATACTCGAGTATGCTCCAGAGGATATTGATGCCGTCGAGTCTGATACCCCCGAAGAAGAGTATCATCATGAAGAAGGGAAGCACAAAGAGGAGCATGTTCTTCATGAGTTTGAAGATGGCAAGGCTTGGACCGGAGTATTCGACGATCGGTCCTTCTACTATCTCGGTTTCAGCCTCCGGAATATCAAAAGGCACCAGGGCAAGTTTCGCCTGAACGCACATGATGACGACGATCAGTGCCAGTATACCAGAAATGCTGCCTGCGAATATCCCTGTCTGCTGAGCTGCAAGTATTCCTCCCAGCCGTATCGAAGCCGACCATGAATCCGATTGGATATGTGTCTGGATTACGGGAACGAGAACAGCCAGAATGAACGGCAGTTCATATGCAAGGACCAGCTTCATCTCTCTGGAGGCACCGAGACTGGCAAGCGGATTCGCCGATGCGAAACCAGCAAGGATGAGGCTGAGTGACGGGATGGTCAGCAGATAGATGCACACTATCCAGTCGCCGTCAAATCCGGCTCCGAAGAACTGGTTCACCCAGAATATTGTAGAGACGACAATGACTCCAGAGATACCTATCACAGGCGCGAGGAGGAATGTGGTTTTTGAAGCTCCTTCAGGTATGAGGGTCTCTTTGCCGAGCAGCTTGACCAGATCAATCAGGGGCTGGAGAAAAGGAGGTCCTACCCTGTACTGAACCCTGGCGGTAACCTTACGGTCAATCCAGCTGGCTACCAGGCCAAGGACGGCGGTTGCCAGAAAACCGAATATAACAAGGTAGATAAAGGTCATGCCTTGTCCCTGTTCCAGTGAGTGGAATGCACTACAAGCCGATCACCGATCCTGAATGTGTCCTCCGCGGATGCGTCCTCCGAAACCGCCAGCCGCAGTGCACCATACGGACAGGTGGGAATGCAGGTGGGCTCGCCTCTGCCGGCGCAGTAATCGCAGATATTGGTCAGATGAGGAAGTATCTCGGGATAGATGCTGCCATACGGACAGGCATGGGAGCATGATCTGCAGCTCACACATCTGACCGTGTGCCTGACAAGCATACCTTCAGGTTCCTCAAGCTTCTCGAGCGCATCCTTGGGGCATGCATTGACGCAGTGAGGCTCTTCGCATCTCCTGCACACCAGAGCAAAAGTGGCGAGTTCAATAAGAGAGACTACGCCATTGTTCACGGGGTGAAAGAAATAACTGCACTTGATGACGCACTCAGCACATGCATCAGAGTTGCAGATGTCAAGATCAATATAGAGATCCGAAGCTCCCTCTGCCCCGATGGCCAGAACACCGTGCAGCTGGTCGAGGCTTGTTGCTTGCCTGTTGTCCATTGCTACTCCCAGATCCCGGGAATGTCCCGTATCTCAGCGTAGGTAAAGACAGGGCCATCCTTGCAGCAGTAGAAATCGCCCAGCCTGCAGTGTCCGCACTTGCCGAAACCGCAGGACATGTTCTTCTCCATCGAGAGATAGATGTTTGAATCAGGAACACCAAGCTCCTGCAGCTTGAAAGTACCGAACTTCATCATTATCGGAGGACCGCAGACAATGCCGACGGCCCTGGAAAAGTCAACCTGAATGTCATCCATGATAGTGGTGACAACTCCGACAGGTCCTTTCCAGTCATCATTACCAACATCAACTGTCAGCTTCATATCAAGGTCTGGACGCTTCATCCAGCCTTCGAGCTCATCGCGGTAAAGGATCTCCTCAGGATTTCTGCAGCCTCCCCTGTAGACAAGCTTCTTCAGTTTATCACGCATATGGAAGAGCGAGTACATCAGAGTCCTGAGTGGCGCAAGTCCCACACCACCACCAACGACAATAACCTCCTGGCCAATGAACTTGGCGAGCGGATACCCCTTGCCCAGCGGACCTCTGAGACCGACCGTGTCACCCGGTTTGAGCTCATGAATGACATCGGTGACCTTGCCGACCTTGACGATCGTGATCTCCATCGTCTCTTTGTTCCTCGAGTCGGAGGACGGAGTAAAAGGAGCCTCGCCAACACCGGGAACGGATAATTCCATGAACTGGCCTGGTCCAAAGGTGAGTTCCTCTTTGGGGCTGAAGACGAAAGTCTTGATGCTTGGTGTCTCGCTTATAACCTTGAGTACTTCAGCTTCAACTGACCGGTAAGGATTGTTCATTCTGAATCCAGTCGTCCGAGTACCTTGCGAATATCGATCTTTCCGGGGCAGGCCGCGATACATCTGCCGCAGCCTGTGCAGGCGACTTCACCCGCGACATTGGGAAAGAAATCGAACTTCTTGTCAAACCTGTTTCGTAATCTCATCCAGAGTCTGGCTCGGGGGTTCTCTCCTCCGGCAACCCTGGCGAAATCCTTGATCAGGCAGGAATCCCATATCCGGAACCGGGCCAGCCTGCCGTCTGACTGCTGGTCGTAGAGGAGGAAACAATGACAGGTGGGACAGATCGTGTTGCATGCGCCGCACTCAACGCAGGTTGATGTTTCGTCTGCCCACACACTCGATTCGTAGTTTCTCTTGACTGTTCCAGCCAGCTTTTCAACCGGAGGTATCTTGTTTTCAGCGGCGCTTTTCTCAAGCTTGCGCTTGACTGTGCTTCTGACCTGCTTGACTGAGCGGGTCGTCTCGTCGGTTGCCTCCTGAAAGAGCGACCTGTACTTCTGAATGGTGTTCTTGCCCTTTTCGCTGCCCTGCAGCACCAGGAACCCATCGGCTGCCGGTGAGAGGTTGATGTCGAAGTCCGACTCGGGCCACGGTTTGCCACCAACGGCAGTACAGAAGCATGTGTCGAGAGTCTCGGTACAGTCGGAGGAGATGATAAGCCCCTCCCTCCTGGCCTTCATGTAGGTGGGATCACCGTAATCTTCGTCCATGTATACATGATCGAGGATATGGAATCCCCTTAGATCGCAGGCCTTCACACCAACAATGCAAGGCGGGATGTCATTTGCATGTGGTGTTTCCGGACCAAATCCCTCGGCAACTTTCTCTCTCCCGAGGAAGTAGAAAGCCTTGAGGGGCTCGAATCCTCTGACACCACCGATGACCATCTTCTCAAGGGTCTTCTCTGAGAGCGGACTGAAGGCTGTACGCTCTCCACTCTGAGTGGGAACGAAAACTCTATAGTCTCCCGAAAGAGACTCGAGAAGCTTGTTAAGATTACCCCTGGTTATGAAAAGCATGGACAGTAAATATGGATGAGAAACATACGTGTCAAGGGGGTTTTTCTGATATTTGCATTAGAGTGGTATATCAACTGTATGCTCCTGTGCAACAGGGTGTTACTCGTAGAGCGCCCTGTAGATTATCAGCGCATGGTGTACATTCTGCGAATACGACTTTGTTTCATTGTATGTGATGAGCGAGAAGAACTCCTCTGTCTCCATATCCGCAGCACCCCAGTGAAGGGCATTATGGGGTCCTCCATTGTAGGAAGCCGCGGTCATTACTGGATTCCTCCCGGTACCCTCATCCACTCCCGCAATGTAGCAGATACCGTACTCGAGAGAGACCTCCGGCTCGTAGAGCCTGTCAGGTGAGTAGTCATTCCAGCCCTGGTCGAGCGCCAGATACTGCGATGTGCTCGGTATCATCTGAATTAGACCTCTCGCTCCCGCAGTGGAGTAGCAGTCGGGCTGGAACATGCTTTCGTTCCGGATGATAGCCCATGCGAACAGAGGATCCAGTCCGTACTCCTCGCAGAAGGGCAGCACGAGTTCCGGCCAGGCGCGCTGGTACCTGAGACTCCAGAGTTCCCGGGGTCTGTCATCAGTCCTGCCGGAGATATCCCACATCCTGTACCCGGATATCGGTCTCCGCTCCCAGACATTGTTCTCGAGATAGAATGGAGCAAGGCGGTCGGGACCTCCCGTGATCTCCTCTGCCAGCAGGAATTCACCGACAGCGTACGACCGAAGACCTGCAGAGATAAGGAAGAGCCCGCGGATCGCCTCCTCCGGCGGCTCCGCCGGGTGATGACCATGTCTGGCCATCCAGTCGGAAAGCGGTTCTTCAGTGAACTCCGGCTGCCATGGCGGTTGCCCCAGAAGCTCTCTTGCAAAGGTGGCAGGGAGACTCTCCGGGGATGAATTCACAAGTGAAAGGAGTATTTCCGCCCCTTCCTGCTCCCCCCTCTCCAGAAGCAGTCGACCCAGCCAGTACTTCGCGGCCGACAGATAAACGCTTCCCGACCATCGCGAGACGAATCCGCGGAGTTCCAGAATGGCCTCATCAGTGTTCCCTGTCTCCATCAGGCCGAAGCAGAGATAGAAATGCGCGTCGTCTGCAGTCACATTGCCGGGAAAATCCCGAACTGTAGTGCGGAACCATGGCAGGGATTCCGCCCATCTTCTGTTCTCGGCAAGCATATCGCCGATGTACCATGGAAGGTTGCTGATCCGATAGTGAGTTGACCATCTATCTCCGTAATCAAGGAGAACTTCCATCCCCCTTTCCCAGTCACCGGTCCTGCCGATATCCCTTCCAAGGTAGATCATTGCATTGGGAGCATCCTCGGAATCAGGCCACCTTTCGATATAGTCCTCGAGCATCGAGACAGCCTCCTCGTAGAAGCCCAGTCTGTCACGGGTCCTGGCTGCGAGATAGTAGAGATGAGATGGCGGGTCGTGGGCATTGGAGGCCAGCTCATACAGTTCATTCCAGAGTCCTCCCTCATAAAAGGGATCAGCGATCCTGGCAGCCAGATCGCGATCCGCCAGGAGATCATCTCTGAGAGCGGCATACGCAGCCGCATGGACCGGAGCAGCCGGCCAGAGCAGGAATGATGAAACAAGTACTTCCCTGCCCCCATACCTGTCAAAGGGAAGCAGATGCATACCGAGCCTGTGAAGAAGAAGGGAGAGGAGTTCAGTTTTAAAACTGGATTCAACTGCACTGAGTATGGAGTCTGCCGCTGAAGTCTGCCCGACCAGAAGGTATGCGGAATAGAGCAGCTCAGTCTTCCTGTCCTCCGCCCTTGCGGGGAGTCCGCCCGGGATCGAAGCCAGAACCTCCAGAGTTTCTCCCCCGCTGCCGTGCGAAAGAAGCGTGTCCGCTATCAGTAGTCTGAGATATTCCGGCATCACAATGGGCTGCCTGGCCATAGCGGAAAGTATGGCGGGGCATGCCTCATAGCCTCCGACATACAGAGCCTTGTAGGGATTCAGAGGTTCAGGATACTCCAGAAGCACATTCGCGCAGGTCACATCCAGTGTGTCAGTGACGGAGGCTGCCCGCACGGCAAGCATCCCTCTCCGGGGCGTTCCCGGTTCCAGAAGCAGGGCCGCATAAACGTATCTCTCTGCTGCCTGCCTGCACAGCCCTTCGTCCAGAAGAGAGTCACCTTCTGCAGATGCGAGAAGGCTTCGCTCCTCACGGGTGAGATCGTCTGAAGAACCGCCATCCGGCTGCAGCGCCGTGCATGCGGCCAGGACCGCAAGCATTGCGGCGATAAAGAGCCTCATCAGTCCTGCGGATCCTCCCTGTACCTGGCAAGCTCCTGCTCTATCTCAGGATTGCCGGGAGCCGTTTCCGCAGCTTTTTCGAGAAGTGAAACAGCATCAGAGTGTCGGTCTGTGGCTGCATATGCCCTGCTCATCGCCAGCATAACGCCGACGGATGGAACCGTGTTCTCCTGAAGGAATCGGGAGAGGAACTCGATAGTCTCGTCGGGTCTTCCCGCGTGTATGAGGAGGGTGCCGAGACCGGATATGGCAGGTTCCATCTCAGGATCCGATGCGAGAGCCTTCCTGAAACTCTCCTCTGACTTATCCAGTTCACCAAGAGCAGCATATACATGAGCCATGTTGGCGTTGAGCTCAGGACTATCCGGAGCGAGTTCGAGAGCCTCTTCGAGTACTCCCACCGCCAGGTCGTACTCCCCATTGTTGAAGAAGACCACTGCCCGCCGGTTGAGATCCCGCAGATTGGAATCCTGCAGCTCAACGGAGTGAAGAGTGAGAAGCTCCGACATTCGTTCGAGGCTCTCCTTCTGTTCACCGGCACTTTCTGCCAGTGTCTGTGATATCTCACCGACCTTCTCAACGGTGGATGCATTCATCTCAATCAACCTCTCTTCGAGGCTGTGTCCAGCTGAGTCGAGGCCTGTTCCAATTTCGGTCACCACATCGACGAGCGGACGGAGTTTGTCCTCAAGCATCCCTGCAAGATTGCCGTCTGAACGCTCCAGCGCCTCGGCAAGTGCTGCTTCCAGTCGTCCAGCCGATCCATCCATTGCCGATGTGATCTTCTCCAGTTCCGAGGAGAGGATCGCTGCATTCAACGCATCGTCGGAATCAGAACCGAGTGACTTCATTGATTCACTCAGATTGATCATGACGCCGTCGAGACCGGCGATCTTGTCACGAACAGCTTCGACAACGGTCACGATGGAAGAGGAGTTCTCTCCAAGTCCGTTCAGGAGAGATTCACCTGCAGCACTCAGAGCACTCCCGATCTCAGCGCTCGCTGAGAGCAGCTCATCGAGCTTCCCTGAGAGTGACTCAATGACCCCGGACACTTCCACAAGTCCGCTCGCGCCAGTCATCTCGGCGGCCAGAGAGGTGAAACCTGTATCCAGTCTTTCCTTCAGTTCCGTTATACCTGAGTCAATACCCGCGAGTGCGGAGGGACCTGCCTCAACGACAGATCTGAGTTCATCAACCGATGCTCTGAATCCATCTACCACGGGAGTAAGATCAAGTTCGGGAACAGGCATCGTGCTTTCTGCAGACGGGGGCACGGTCAGGCATGTCTCGATCTTCTCTTTCAATTCGGTAATGCCGGAATCGATGCTGATCAGAACTCCAGGTCCGGTCTCAACAGAAGCTTTGAGTTCCTCGATCGATGTCCGGAGCCCATCGACTATCGGAGTCAGATCAAGAGTGGGGAGCTGGGCAGCACCTTCCGTGGAGACCGCAGTACCTGTCGCTGATTCAGCGAGTCCGGCAAGGTGACCGTTCGTCTCTTCAAGAAGGGAGACAACGCTTGAGAATCTCTCCTCAAGAACTGTCGAAATGCCGGTTTCCATCTTCTCCAGTCTGGAATCAACAGCCTGCACAGACTCATTGAGCGCATAGATGAGCTTGCCTATCCCTGTAAGCAGCTGCTCCGTGGAAAGCGTTCCGTCACCGTCGGACCTTTCAGCCATTATTTACCTTCTTCGAGTTCGAACCTGCGTGAAGCCCTGATATTGTTTCGAGAGCGCCAATGTCGATTCGGATATTCGCAAGCGAAGCGGAAATACCGGGGTATTTATTCAGGATCAGGCGCCGCAGGGCTGTCCGCTCCTGGACAGAACCCGCCTGTTCAAGCGACCATAGCAGCCTTCTCAGCGGTCTCTCGGCTGCTGTATCCATGTATTCACCTACCCAGGTTCTGATAGCCTGAGCACGGTGTCCAAGGTTCCATTGTGTTCTCGCCTTGAGATCCATTGCTTCAGGAGGCAGCTCCTCCAGTTCACTCAAATCCCTGAGAGCACCCTCCCAATCGCCTGCGTGGAAGAGGTTCTTCGCTCCCTTCAGACCAGTGGCGGTTGATGCGGCCCTGATCCCGGCAAGTTCCTCACGAAGCAACGCCAGCATCGAATCGGTGCCCAGCTCCCTGACCAGGGCAGCAGCACGGGCAGTCTTCCCCCCTCTGAAAAGTATCATGAGGAGTCTGTTGGTTTCATCGCCGTCAAGGGGTTCCTCCTCTGTTCCGTCAGGCATGACCAGCAGGCAGGCAGAGGCCAGCTCTGCAGCCAGTTTCTCATTCTCAGGCGGGAAGAGGCTTGCATCCTTCGAAAGCTGAAGAAGACTTCTCAGGTCCTGACCTGAGTTGAGCAGCGCGGAGGCTACAGCTGCTGTCTCAGAAGGCGAGAGTGCTCCGTAACCATCAGGAAGGAGCCGCTCCAGAGCATCCTGTATCAATTTCGGGTTCAATGCGGAACTCCAGAATAGAGATGCCTCCAGATTGCCTGCCTCCACTTCCTGAAGCAGCCTCTCGGAGGCCATGTCATTCCATGGTCCTGCCCCTCGGGACGAGAGTCCGGCAAGTATCATGCCGGCCTCTTCGTAAAATTTCGCACTGAGGGAATGCTCGGCAAGCGCCATCAGAGCCTCTGCATCTTCAGAGGGATCCCAATTATCAAGTCCTATCGAAATGAGAGATGGAGTGAGCTGCAGTTTGAGTTCAGGATGCTCCCTGGTCAGCCTGGCAAACATCAAAGCCTGTCCGGAAGCCAGAGAGCATACTGCCTCGGCTGATGGACCAAGAAGTCCGAACTCACCACCCAAACCACTGGCAACAAGCTCGGGCTCCAGCAGTACAGCTCTTGTGACGATATCGTCCAGATCCATATCGATGGAGTGCTTTCTCGCCACCCTGGCGGCAAAGATCAGAGCCGCACCCGGTGACTGTGATTCCCCGAGGTCGGCTGCCATCCTGACTACATCCTCAGCCAGAGCTGGAGCAAGATCGAGAAGAACCGTGGAATGACGCTGAAAACTCTCGAAATCACTCAGGGAATGATACAAATCCACCAGTATTCTTGCTATCGCGGTCTCACCTGGATGCCTGTCATGCATCTCTTCAAGCATTTTCACTGCGCCATCTTCGATCATGACAGGTCTGAGCACTTCGGCTACCTGTCTGAAACTCTTCTCTGTCTCGTAGGAAACAGCAATAAGAAGCCTCAGTCGAAGCTGTTCCTCTGGCAGGTAGGTTAGAAGAGCTTCAAGAACATGACGGGCCAATGCGGATGTCCAGCCTCTCGATACCGGCTTCTCAAGCAGATCAAGCGCCTCTTCGTTCTGCCCTTCGGCCACCAGTCTGCAGGCATTCGCAACAGCCTGTATTGAAGGATCATCCGTCGACCCCTCCCTGAACGAGGAACCGGCGAGAAATACCCTTCCCTGCGTAAGAAGGTATCTCAATCTGAACAGGGCCTCTTCCCGGGGGTCTCCCCAGTCCAGTTCCGTCGTAAGTGAGAGCTTCCAGTCTTCTGTTCCCCTGATCTCCTCGAGTATGCGGGCTACCGTTGAAGGAGCGCCGACAGCGGCAACGGGAAGGAGTTTCTGAAGGTCCAGTCTTGTGAGAATATCCGCGGGGAGCTCGGCGAGCCTGTCGGCTATTCGCTGATGGAGATCCTGTTCGTCCAGAGCCATTAGAAGATATGCGTCCGCAGTCTCGGGTTCGTGCTCTCTCAGACATATAAGAGCCGCAAC
>Ga0190293_1000097_pt1 | contig 30557 bp, 32 predicted proteins | sample 48693001_MG_FD_161671 | JGI IMG/M metagenome (GOLD analysis project Ga0190293, IMG submission 161671) | Hydrothermal vent microbial mat bacterial communities from Southern Trench, Guaymas Basin, Mexico - 4869-30-0-1_MG | ecosystem: Environmental > Aquatic > Marine > Hydrothermal vents >...
AAACCCGATGGCTCCGACAGCCAGCATCACGCCAGCAACCACGCCGGAGACAGCAACAACCTCGACAGTCGCTGTCGCCCAAACTTCCCGACGCCCAAGGAACCTGATCTTCAGCTTGAGTCCGATGCTGAACAGCAGCAGGACAACGCCGATTTCGGCGATGACCTCGATCGCTTCAGTTGTCTCAAACCCGAACGCGAAGAGTACGAATCCGGCGACCAGATAGCCCACCAATGCGGGCAATCCCATCCTGGTTACGGCGAACCCGAACACGAATGCCACGATGATCAAGACAACATCCATTGGGACTCACACTACCCGATGGCGCGAGAGGTCAGCCGACGACCCGGGGCACTCGCCACTCCCCGATGGTCAGCTCACCATTACTGACCGTACCCTTCAGAAAAGCTGACTGTCCTCATTGGAGGTGCTCGACATGACAGGCACGACATCCACCCGTCCCCCATTCTCCGAGGTCGTTGAGCACTTCAACCCTGCGTGGTTCGCCGCGGTCATGGGGACCGCCGTTGTGCCTCTCGCGATCTCGTTCCTCACCGGCTCGTGGGTGGAGGTAGTTGCCGCGATATTCGTCATCATCTCGGTGCTGATGTTCGTTGCGATCCTCATCCCGTGGACGCTGCGATTCTTCATGTTCCCCTCAGCCGTCCGCACCGACCTTCACCACCCGATAGCCGCAAGCTTCTTCCCCACCATGCCGATCGCCATCATCATCATCGCTCTCGACCTTCTGAAGTACCCCGACATGTTCTTCTCCCCCGACACGTCACACACCGTTGCATTCTGGATGTGGGTGGTGGGTTCGATCGGGATCTATCTCGCGGCCTTCATCGTACTCCCGAAGATCTATCGCAGCGACGCCATCGAGTTGTCCCATGCGAACTTCGGGTGGTACATACCTCCTGTCGCAAAGCTGCTGATCCCCGTCGCTGGGTTCGAACTCGCGACGATCTACCCAGGACGCTTCGAGTTGACCTTCGGACTGTCGATCATCAGCTTCGGGATCGGGTTCTTCCTCTTCCTATTCGTGGGCTCGCTCGTCTACCAGCGATATGTCCTCGAATCGCTGCCTGCGAACAAGTTCGCGGCGACCTCGTTCATCGCGATCGCTCCGACGGCAATAATCACCGTTGCGCTGTTCAAGATGATTCACCTGTTCGAAGCAGGGACACCGCTCGACCTCGATGCCCATGCGATCAAGGCGATCTCCGTACTCGCCCTGCTCGCAGCGTGGGGCTTTGCGACATGGGCGTTCATCATGGCGGTTGTCATCGTCGTGTCCTACGTCCGACATCTTGAGCTGCCGTACGCACTCTCGTGGTGGGCATACACGTTTCCGCTCGGTTCACTCGCGGTAGCGACCGGTGTGGCATGGAAGGTGACGGGTTTCGAGAGTATCCACTGGTTCTACATCGCGGTCATCGTCGCCCTCTTCGGTGCCTGGATCACCGTCGCGCTCCGCACAACCATGGCAATGTTCAGCGGCAAGGTCTTCGCATCGCCCCACTAGGACTTTGGCGTCGATACGAACGAGATATCGGCTGTATCGACGCCAAAGTCCTGATGATCAGCCTGGGGCGGTCGGTGCTTGAGACGACCAGGGACCGACGATTCCGAGGCCGTAGGTGATCGACACCGAGACGATGACGGCGATCGTGATCACGGCAGCAGCCGGTGGCCCGATACCCGTGACGAACACGGCAAGTATGACAACGGAGAAGGGAATACCCGCAATTGCCGCGGTCGCCGCCATCGTTGCGCCCACGGCGAGTGCTAGGGGGAGGGACGGAAACAGTTGATGGACCACAGCGCCCACCGTGCCCCCAATGAAGAACATCGGGAAGAACATGCCACCGTAGAAACCGGTCGCCATCGATACGCTCAAGGTGATGATCTTGAGTCCCACGACTGCAAGGAGCAGCCATGACGCAAGAGTGGCTGTGTTGTCGATCACAACGGACAGCGCGTCGATACCAGAGAACAGGGTGGCTGGCATCACGAAAGCGATCACAGCGAGGGTCACACCCCCAAGGCCAACGCGCACGATCGGCGGACCAGGAATCCGCGATGCGAGGCCGGCACTTGCCTTGCCGAGCGCCCCGACAACGAGACCAAGTACGGCACCGAGAACGCCGAGGCCAACTCCTGCGAGGAGATACCAGTTCGTGAATTCGAAGTCGGGGAACGCATAGAGATTGAGGAAGGGTGAACCGATGAAGGGATATACGACGACGAATGCCATGATCCCCGATACCCCGCCGGGGATGATGTGTCTGAACAGCAGGTTCATACGATTCTCTCGCTCAAGCTCGAACGCGAACAGCGTGCCGATGAACGGGGAACTCATCAAGCCACCGAGTGCGCCAGCAGCACCGCTGAACGTAGCAGTACGAGTGTCCACGACGGAGGCTCCAGCACGCCGTGTAAGCCAGTTACCGAAGCCCGATGCTGCCACGACCAGAGGTGCCTCAGGGCCGAGACTCGCTCCTCCAACGAGCGAGACGAACGACACGATGATCGCTTTGGGTGTGACACTGGGATCGGTGTGTCCTTCTTCGATTTCCTCGAGGAAGGACTTCAGCCTCACCGGCAGGTGGAACAGGCTGTAGGCAAAGCCAACGATGAGTCCAGCACCGACTGGAATCGTCAATGCACGGATACCACCAGAGAACCATACGAAGGACTCACCAAGATCCCCCCACAGGGTCGCTCTAGCTGCGTGCTCGAGACCAAGGAAGACGACCGCGAACACACCGGCGAACAACCCGATAACGGCGGATCGTGCAAGGATGATCCAATACCTTGCGGTACTCAGTGGGGGCTGTTCATGTTCGGACATAAGAGCATCGTACCTCAGGAGCGGAGATGCACCGCTCGCTGAGCATCTTCAACCATCAACGGTTGCGACAAGCCGCCCGGTAATCGATCCAGACTCTCCAAGGTCATGGAGTTGCGCAACGTCGTCCAGAGGCCGGGTCTCGGCGATGGGAACCTTCAGGAGACCGAAGGTGAGCATCGCTGCGAGGGCCTCGAGTCCAGCATGGTCAGGTTCGACGAGCATCCAGGTCGCGGTCACCCCTGCTGCAGCAAGCTGATTGGCTGATGGGACATCGTCGGGCGAGGACAACACCACCATGCGGCCTCCCGGTCGCATGGTACGCAATGACCGGACCGGGTAGTCGTCACCGCCAACAAGATCAAGTACAGCATCCATGTGCGTCACCGTCTCGGCGAAGTCCACGGCCTCAGAGTCGATCACATGGTCAACGCCGAGGTCCCTGAGCGTGTCCAGTCTGCTCGGTACCTCTGTCGCCGACACGATCGCACGCCTCGCCTTCGCTATCTGAACAGCGAACTGGCCGACCGCTCCTGCGGCACCGTGTATGAGAATACGTTCTCCCTGGCCAACCTTGAGTGTGTCGACCACCGCCTGGTACGCGGTGAGCCCGGAGAGTGGGACCGCTGCTGCCGCAGTGTCTGAGACCTTGTCCGGAGTCAGAGCCAGTTGCCGTGACGCAGCGACGACGTACTGAGCGTATGCGTTGGCTGGCATCGGAAACGCTGGCATCCCAAAGACACGGTCTCCCTCGCGGAAGCGGGTGACGCCAGCTCCGGTCTCTTCGACAACGCCCGCGATATCCCAACCGAGCACCATCGGCGCATCGGAGTCGAAGAAGGGGAACACGCCTTGTCCAGCCCTGGTCTTCCAGTCGATCGAGTTCACGCCAATAGCAAGTACCCGCACAAGAACCTCCGTGGGCCCCGGTACGGGAATCTCGATCATTGTGGACTTGAGATTTTCGGAACCTCCGGGCGTGAAGGTGATCGCGTTCATCTGTGCCATGAGCATCTCCATTCGACAGTGCAAGCGGACGGCATGGACCGGTTCCGCACAGAGAAATCTAGTGAGGTTTGCCACTGTCGCGACCTCGAGATCGCGATCATCCGGTTCCCACACCATCGGCGGTTTGACTAATATTGATGATGGTGCCGGGAAATCCCGGTCGGCTTCCCCGACACCGATACGTCGAACGTGAATCGGATCGGAGGATCGGATGGCCAAGCGCAACATCGTCATCATCGGAGCCGCGGGACGCGACTTCCACAACTTCAATACCAGGTACAGAGATGACGAATCGTCGAACGTCGTAGCGTTCACGGCGGCCCAGATTCCCGATATCGAGGGGCGGCGCTATCCGGCGAGCCTTTCGGGTCCCCTCTACCCCGAAGGTATCCCCATCTTCTCCGAGGACGATCTGCCATCTCTCATCGCCGAGCAGGCCATTGACGAGTGTGCGTTCTCCTACAGCGACATCTCCTATGACCATGTGATGGGTGTCAGTGCCATCGTGCAAGCTGCTGGAGCATCGTTCACACTCTTGGGTCCCAACGACACTCAGATCAAGAGCACGAAACCGGTCGTGTCCGTCTGTGCCGTGCGCACAGGCAGCGGAAAGTCCCAGACGGCCCGCAAAGTGGTCGAGCTTCTGATGGCCAAGGGCCTGAAGGTGGTAGCGATCAGGCATCCCATGCCGTACGGGAACCTGACGGCGCAGAAGGTCCAGCGGTTCGCAGACATCTCTGACCTCGCCAAGCACGAATGCACCATCGAAGAGATGGAGGAGTACGAGCCTCACATCGTTCGGGGAAATGTCATCTACGCAGGCGCAGACTACGAAGCCATCATCCGGGCCGCCGAAAACGATCCCGATGGCTGTGACGTCATCGTGTGGGATGGCGGTAACAATGACTTCAGTTTCTACGAGTCGGATCTCCTCATCACGATCGTCGACCCGCATCGGCCTGGCCACGAACTCTCCTACTACCCGGGTGAGGTGAATCTCCGACTTGCGGACGTAGTCATCATCAACAAGATCGACAGTGCAGACCTGGCCGATATCGAGCAGGTCCGCGAGAACATCGATGCGGTCAACCCGACCGCCATTGTCATCGACGCGGCCTCAACGCTCCACATCGATGACGCCACGGTTGTGCGCGGGAAACGCGTACTCGCTGTCGAGGACGGGCCGACCCTCACCCACGGCGGAATGCGCATCGGTGCAGGCATGGTTGCTGCTTCCAAGTACGGAGCCACCGAGTTCGTAGACCCACGCCCGTGGCTCGTGGGAAGGCTCAAGGACACATTCGAGACGTATCCCGGTATTGGGGACCTGCTCCCCGCAATGGGGTATGGCGAGGAACAACTTGCTGACCTCGAGGCGACGATTAATGCCGTGGACTGTGATTCCGTGGTCATAGGGACACCGATCGACTTGACACGGATTCTCTCCATCGACAAGCCGCACACAAGGGTGCACTACGACCTCCAGGAAATCGGGGATCCTGATCTCGATGAGGTGCTGTCAGACTTCGTCCGAGGTATCGACGTTCCCTGACGCTCACCGGGTACTGGACAGAATCGTCCGCGGTCACACAGACACTTCGGATTTCAGCGGGGCCAGCAGACCTCGACCACGCCCTGGTGGACGAGGTCTGCGAATACCCCGATCGTCGTGTCGAGAAGCTCGTCTTCATCGAGTCCTGTTTCGTCCACCGTTTGGTCGATGATCTCACCGAGTGCTCTCCGGCCGTCAAGACGCAGCAGGACGTGCGCTGCCAACGGAGCAACGTCGCCAACGACACCTGCCGTGTCGTCGAGCACAAGCTGAGCGTCCGCAGCCACGTACTGGTGGTCCTGATAACGGAGGACCTGACGAAAGCTGTGCGGCGATACGAGTGTGACGATCGCGTCGCGCAGATCGCGATTCTCGGTACGCGCCGCGATCGAGAAGACCCTCTCAACCTGGCCTCCACCGTCGCCCTGAGGCGGGACTTCCATACGATCGATACGGCGAAGCCCGAACTCATCGCGGTGAAGGATGACGGCGCCGTTCGCGACCGAAGTAGCGCCGAGGGCGTTGTGGTAGGCGATCCAACGCTCGATCGTGTTCAGGTAGTCGTCCGGACGGTCCTTCAGCAATGCTCGGTTCCACTTCTCCGCGTAATCACGGCTTGACTCGCTGCTGTGATACAGCAACCAGGCGGAACACTCCAGAGATGAGAGCCACTCGAGGGGCCGTTGCGACCAGTGGGCCTCGGGTTCGAGCGCCCAGTTGCACATCAGATGAGCATACCCACCCTCGTTGAGGGCAGCCGCTGCCCCTTCAATTGCGATCCTCGACACGTCGTCACCGGGAAGACCCGAGTCTCGGAACGTGTAGTCGGAATCCGGTGAAATGACGAAGGGCAGGTTGCCGACGACAAGGTCGAACTTCTCTCCCGTGACCGGTTCGAACAGACTGCCTTCCACGCACGTGACGTTCGTCAGACCATTCAGGGCAGCATTGATCTCGGTGAGCCACAGTGCTCTCGGATTGACATCGGTAGCAATGACATCGTCTGCATGACGGGCAGCGAGGAGGGCCTGGGCACCACACCCCGATCCAATGTCGAGTGCCCGCGCCACCGGCTGTCTGACGGTGAGCGCCGCCAGGGTCCGCGTTGTCGGGTTGATGCCGCTGACGCTGTTCTCGCGAAGCTCAAGCGGATTGGAGGGGTCGTGGGCAATGACGAAGCCCTCCCAATCCGAGAACTGGACGGTACCCCTGATCCCCCCGGCGACCTGTTGAACCAGCCCGTTTCCGATGAGTGCCTCGATCAGCGTGCGCGGCAACACTTCCGCTTGTTCGACGAGAACCATCTCGCTCGTGCCGAAGAGACGGCACACGACGGACTCCGTCCCATCAGCACTGTTTCTTCGGCCAGCTTCCCAGGAGTCCCTGAGCTGGCGAGCTACAGATCGATCGAGCAACTAGTCCAAAACGCTTTCCCCATCGATACCGTCGATCTTGATGAACAGACGGTTCACGGGCACGGCCTTCTCGAGTTTGAAGAACACATCATCGATCTTGATGAATGCGTCCTCCACCTTGATGAACACACCTTGTTCGGCCAGGGAATCCCATTTCTGGTAGACATGGTCTGGCAACAGAACCTCGACTTCATTCGGTCCGCATTTCTCACACACTTCTGGCCCGCCGATGGGCTCAGCAGCCACCGCTGTTCCTACTCCCGCTAACGATGCTGCCGCAACGATCGAAGTGGCCACAGCCGCTCTCGCACGTTTGTTCCTATTCCCCGCCATTGGTGCTCCTTCCCTCGCGTCCAATGTCTGTTGCCGCAGCGCGTTTCTTGGCCCCCCGAACAACGAACTCACCATAGTCATCATCACAAGAGAGAATCGAACGGCACTGCTTCGCCTCACGCGAAAGAGCCGCTGGACACGGTCCCGAAGGGCCCACGTCCAGCGGCTTTGATAATTCGCCTTAGGGGATTTCGTTCACCCGATCGATGCTCGGTGGAGCAACAGGTCCGAACGTTCCCAGGTAGTTGGACAGTGCCTCGAGATCGTTGCCGCCGTCGATCCTTGTTGCGGGATCGATGTCGGCGAAGGTCGTGAAGTTGTCTCCGCCATCAGCAAGGAAGCTGTTCGCGGTCACAACGTACGTCGCTCCCATGTCGAGCGCTGCGCCGTTCACCATTACATTCGCGATCGTGACGCCGGTGCAGTCTCCTGCAGAGATCGTCGTCGACAGGTCATATGTGAATCCGTCTGACACTCCGAGGTGCAGGAACGGCCTGCTGGAACCGAGCGGCTGGCACTGCTCCTCGAGCACAGCCTTGATCTGCGCACCCGTCATCGGGAACGAGAGAATCGTGTTACTGAACGGCTGGAAGGTGAACGCTTCACCGTAGGTTACAACGCCGTCACCTTCAGCTCCTGAGGCGACGTACGTCAGGTCGCTCCGTACGCCACCAGGGTTCATGAACGCAACATCGACACCGGTGGCCGAAGTCGACCATGCCTGGGTATCGGCAACGAGGTTGCCTGCCGCAGATTCGACACCACGGTCGGACCCTGTCGGGTCACCACCGCGGGTGATGTCAGCCGAGATCGTTCCGACCGGGATGTTGCCCGACTCGTCGAAGAGCGGCTGCCACTTTTCGATCACCGCGGTGATCGCAGGATCAGGGCTGAGCTCGGCCTGGGCCACGGTGTGGTTGGTCGCGACGCTCATGTCCCGGCGAATGTCCTTGGTGCGCTTGTCGATGACAAGGTCGAACTCTGAGACGACCCTGCCATAGGAGTACGCACTCGTGACGATGCGATCAGTGCCTTCTGAGTCAGGGAGCAGACAGTTATATGGCAGATGCGTGTGGCCGGTGATCAGAACATCGATCGCTGGGTCGAGTCCACTATTGATCGCGACGATCGGACCGGAGATGCCCTCACAGGAATTCACCTCACCTGGGGGAGGATTCTGCGATCCACCCTCGTGCAGAAGCACCACAATGGCTTCAACGCCCTGGGCCTGCAGCTCAGGGACAAGAGCATTCGCCGTCTCTACCTCATCGAGGAAGTCCCACCCAACGATGCCTGCAGCTGCTACCAGCGTATCGGTCGCTTCGAGTGTCATGCCGATGAAAGCGATCTTGACACTCTCGAACTTCTTGATCATATATGGCGGCAATGGTGTTTCACCGGTCGTCTCGCTCACGGTATTGGCCGCCAGCCACTGGAAGTCAGCACCCGCGTACGGGTCGCCATCGAAGTAGCAACCATCAACAGGATGGCATCCACCGTCCTGCATACGAAGCAGCTCGGTTACGCCTTCATCGAACTCGTGGTTCCCAACGCCCGACACATCAAGCCCCATCGCGTTAAGCGATTCGACCGATGGTTCATCGTGGAAAAGCCCTGAGAATGCGGGCGAGCCACCAATGAGGTCACCAGCAGCGACGGTCACGCTGAACTTGTTGCCATTGCGCAACTCAGCGAGTTTTGCCGAGAGGTATTCCCCGCCTCCGGCTTCGACACCACCAACCGTGCCATTGTCGGCCGCTTCGAGGTGACCGTGATAATCGTTGAACGCCAGCAACTGGACTTGCACCAGTTGCCCAGGTGGATCAGCCTTCTTCTTGGCTGATGCAGAGCTGGCAACGATCGCCAGCGAGGCCATGATCATCGCGAAGACAGCAACAAGTACTACGACTCGCCGCCTCCCGCTCCGTGCGCCACCTGGCGACGTGTACCCAAGATGTGTTGACAAGAGAGACCTCCTATTGGGAGTCGAAATCGAACGACTCGAAAATACTCTCTGCACCATAGTTGCCCCCATCACGGATTGCACGAGGAATCGCGTGCCCAGGGTTCCAATGTACATTTCGGTGCACTGGGGCTCGCAGAGGGAGCATTGCGGGCGTTCTCAGCTGTCGGGAAGCAGCGTGTCCAACCCATCCAGAATGAGGTCCAGTCCGAACTCGAACTCGTCGCTGTAGTTGTATCCGGGTTGGAGGACGTGGTCGACGGTCAACTCGGCGAGGTGGGGGTATTCGTCCGCAGGCATCTGCTGAAGGATCATCTCGGCGATCGCAGCGACCTCTTCGGGTGTTTCGAACGGCAACGTCTTCTCCTGGAGGGCGAAACCGTATATGTAGGCGTCCATCGCGGAGATTGCGTGAGCTGCCATCGCGACAGAGAATCCTCCTTCCCTCAAGCATCCGATCACAGAATCGTGATGTCTGAGGACAGAGGGTCCCGGATTGACGCGGGACTGCATCAGGCTGGTCGCCCACGGGTGCACGCCAAGGACATGACGAACAGATATCGCCCTATCTCGCAGTGCAGGCTTCCATTCCGCTCCTCCGCTAGGCAGCGAGATCTCGCTGAATACGATGTCAACGATCCCATCGAGAATCTCGTCCTTGTTCGCGACGTGGTAGTACAGCGACATGGGCTTCACGTCGAGTTGCTCAGCAAGCCTTCGCATAGTGAGCGAATCGATACCGCTCTCATCGGCAATCACGACGGCAGCCCGAAGCACACGGTCCCTCGTCAAAGGGACACGCTGTGGTGTGGTCGAGTCAGCCTCGTGCATCATCGCTGACCCTTCCGTCGTGGCGGCCCACCGTGTGGCCGTGAGAAATCTTGCATTTTCACTTGACAACCTTACTATGTACGAATAGGTTACACCTTACCTTACTACGTACGAATCGGGGAAGGGCTGCGAGCAGGCTCGCCAGCGCACCGAGTTCGAACAACCACCAACAGGGGGAAGACAACAATGACCACGTCAAACGACCTACGCCCGGACGAGACCGCCCGCACAGGGACCCCGACCGAACGAACGAGAGGGAGCGCAATGAACGCGATTGTCCAGGACACATATGGAGCGCCGAACGACGTGCTCGAGCTGAAGGAGACGAACAAGCCGGTGATCAGCGGTGACGACGTGCTTGTTCGTGTTCACGCGGCAGGTGTCCACATCGGCGACTGGCTCGTCGGTAGCGGGTTGCCGTACATGGTCCGTCTCGGATACGGTCTGACGAAACCCAAGCACCCGATCCCGGGGATGGAACTCGCTGGTACCGTCGAATCCGTGGGCAACAACGTCACCCGGTTCCACGTCGGTGACGAGGTGTTCGGATGGGGCACCGGTGCCTTCGCTGAATACGTATCCATCAAGCAGGACTCTCTCGTCCTGAAACCGACCAACGCCACGTTCACTGAGGCCGCTGCTGTGCCCATCTCCGGGTTCACGGCACTCCAGGCAGTTCGAGATATCGGCGAGGTGAAGCCAGGAGACAACGTCCTCGTGATCGGAGCTTCCGGAGGTGTCGGCACCTACGCCGTACAGATCGCCAAAGCCTATGGAGCTGACGTGACCGGTGTGTGCAGCACGAGGAACGTCGACATGGTGCGGTCGATCGGCGCAGACCATGTGATCGACTACACCAAAGAGGACTTCTCCACGGCCGGCAAGCGCTACGACGTGATCCTTGACACTGCGGGGAACCGCTCGCTGTCCTCGCTCAGGCACGTTCTCTCCCCCACAGGGACGCTCGTGATAGTCGGGGGGTCAGGAGGCCCATGGCTGATGGGCGTTGGGCGCTCGCTGCGGGCAGCCGTCACGTCTCCGTTCGTCAGCCAGAACTTGCGCATGTTCCTGTCCTCGACGAACAGGGATGATCTCACGGCACTGAAGGACCTCATCGAATCAGGGAAGGTCACACCGGTCATAGATAAGACCTACCCATTGAGCGATACAGCAGCGGCGCTCACCCACGTGGGAGGACGCCACACACGAGGCAAGACGGTCATCACTGTGGCCGGCAACGGATAATCCACGTACCCAGGGTTCCACTGCACGTTTTCGTGCAGTGGAACCCACAGAAGCGGGGAGCAGCGGTCGACTCTGTAGGATTGAGGTGCCAGCCGTCCCTCGAACGGACTTCCCGAGAAGAGATTGTGTGTCGTGACCTTTTCCGATATCGACCTCACACATACCCAGATCAATCTCATCGAATCGTTCGCTGTCATCGTCGGCCTCATCCTCCTTCGATGGCTTCTTCTTCGCGCCATACGCCGGTACGTCCCTGAAACGGAGGACTGGTACCAAACGCGGCGTGTCGCCACATACATCACCACGATCATCGCGGCCATCACTCTGGCGTTCATCTGGTTCGACGCCTTCCACGAGTTACCGACGTACCTCGGCCTGGTATCGGCTGGCATCGCTATCGCCCTCTCAGATCTGTTGAAGAACATGGCGGGGTGGCTCTACATCGTCATCCGCAGACCCCTCTGGCTCGGCGACCGCATCGAGGTGGACGGGACAAGAGGAGATGTCGTAGATGTTCGCCTGTTCCGCTTTACCTTGATGGAGGTCGGAGAGTGGGTACACGCCGACCAGTCAACGGGTCGACTCGTACATGTCCCCAACGGGGTGTTGTTCACGAAACCGATGGCCAACTACACGGAAGGATTCGAGTACATCTGGAACGAAGTCCCTGTCATGATCACATTCGAGTCGAACTGGGAGAAGGCAAAGGCGATCATCCTGGAGGAGATCGAATCGGTCTCTGTCGATGTCAGCGCCAAGGCATCCGAGGGGTTGCGAAAGACAGCCCGTGATTACCAGATCAAGATCGGCAAACTCACACCCATCGTCTATCTCAGCGTGGAGGAATCGGGAGTCGTGTTAACCGGTCGTTTTCTCGTGTCTGCGAGGAAGCGACGCGGAGTCGAGGAACACGTCTGGGAGGGCATACTCAAGAGCTTCCGAGATGCTCCGGACATCGACCTCGCCTATCCGACCGTTCGTACGTTCTACCGTGATCCGATCGAGGTGCGCACGGAATCTCCTGATCCAGCGGCCACGGAGAGTTGAACCGGGCTTCCCCTGATCACTCTGCCGCGTCCTGGGCGCGATCTTGAATCCGGAGCATCCGGTCCGTCGCTCGCCGCCGGGTTAGCCTCACCGCCATGACTCGACAGAACCGATGGGCGGGCGATGACATCCTCGCCACACCAGACACACAGAACTATCCAATCGTCGAGACGGACGAGCGGACGCGGTTGACCGATCCGAAGTCCCGGTTCACCGGCACGGTCGCAGAGTTCATCCCGGGTAAGAGCGTCGTACTCGCCGACGGTTCAGGGCAGCGACGGACATTCGCAGCTCACGACGGGGCACTTCTCCAGAACGGAATCCGGGTGGCCCTTCGTGAACCGGGTAACGCTCCACGGCGTCCTGTGCGGTTCACGGCCTCGGGATCGATAGATGTCGGCCCGTCACGCGCCAAGGTTGCTGCGACGAGTCGAATCTGGGTCGAGGGGATACATGATGCTGAGCTACTGGAGAAGATCTGGGGTGACGACCTCAGGGAAGAGGCGGTTGTGGTGGAGCCACTTCACGGAGCGGATGATCTGACCGAAGCAGTCGCCGTATTTCGGCCTGGCCCCGACGCGAAGCTCGGTGTGCTCTTGGATCATCTCGTCGAGGGATCCAAGGAATCCAGGATCGCCAGCAGAGTCACCAACCCGTATGTGCTCGTTCGCGGCCACCCTTACGTCGACATCTGGCAAGCGATCAGGCCAGAAGCCATCGGAATCGATGCTTGGCCCGAGGTTCCCATGGGCACGCCCTGGAAAGAAGGCGTCATCGCATCCCTTGGAATGGACCTCGATTCTGGCCCTTTCTGGGGAAGAGTCCTTGAGTCCGTCACGTCCTACCGCGATGTCGAAACACCTCTCGTCAACGCGGTCGAGCAGCTCATCGACTTCGTCACGGTTGACCATCAATCTTGATCATCTGAAGGGTCACCTACCCGGAGATTTCGACCTTCGTCGCCTTGGTCAGCACGATCAGGTCGCTGGGTGTCAGCTCGACCTGGAGCCCCCGCCGACCGGCGGACACGAGGATCGTTTCGCAGTCATCCACGGACGAATCAACGAAGGTCGGCATCAGGCGCTTCTGCCCTAGCGGGCTGATTCCTCCCACAACGTACCCGGTGAGTCTCTGAGCATCCGCAGGCTCTGCCATTGACGCATGTTTGCCACCCGCAGCACGCGCCAGCTTCTTGAGGGCAAGTTGCCCCGACACAGGGACGATCGCAACGACGGGTAAACCGTCAACGTTGGCAACCAGTGTCTTGAAGAGCCGACGTGGACTCACACCAAGCGCCATGGCAACCACCTCGCCGTAGCTGGCACCGTCGTGCTCGACGACATACTCGTGGATCTGATATTCGGCACCCGACCGCTCGAGTACCTGGATCGCTCTGGTTCCCTTCGCCATGGAAACAGTATGGCGTGTCGCGGCACCGTTTCTTGTCACAGGCCGTTGATACATTGAGAACATGAAGAACCGGTCCTTGGTGGATCACCTCGGGACCTTCTTCGATACCCCGGTCGAAGATATCGCCCTGGTGTCCGATGATGAACTCGAATCTCGGATCATCGGCCTTGCAGAGGTCGCTGATCGACTCCACGCCGAACTCGTCCACAGCATTGCTGAGTTCGACCACAGGAGTCTCGCCCTGCGCACGGAACGCCTGACCACGAAAGCGTGGCTACGCTCCCGATGCCGCTGGACCTCTCACCTGGCATCCAAGCTAGTACACCAAGCTCGCTCTTTGCGCAACATGCCAGAGACACTGAAACTCGCCCGCGGCGGCCAGATACCTCCCGATTCACTCCAGGTGCTCACGTCCGCTGAGCGAAGGCTCGAGGATAGGTACAACTCCCATGAGGAGACCCTTGCCGATGCAGCCACCTACCTCACCGTGCCAGAACTCCGCCAAGTAGTAGACCACTTCGAACAAACCGTGGCGCGAGATGTTGTGATCACCACAGCCCATGAGCGTCAACGATCCGCTTATCTCCACATGTCCCACACGCTTGAAGGCATGTGGCGTCTCGACGGATGGCTTGATCCAGAGCGCGGTGCGATCGTCAATGAGGCGCTCAACGCCCACATACACCCGACGCTGCTCGATCCCTCAGATAGGCGGACCATGTCACAGCGCAGGGCAGAAGCACTCGCGGATGTCTGCCGGTTCACTCTTGACCACGATGACGATCTTCGCACAGCGGGCGGCGAGCGCCCACACATCAGCGTCACCGTCGACTACAAAATGCTCACCGAGCGGACAGGCAGCCTCCCACTGATCGGAGACGCACCTGTCGACCCTGAAACGATCCTCAAGATGGCGTGCGACTCTGGAATCGTCAGGATCATCACTGATGGCGACTCTATGCCCCTCGATGTCGGCCGGCGTACTCGCTCTATCCCCCCGGCGATCCGCCGGGCTGTCGAGCACCGAGACACGCATTGCACGTGGGCCGGATGTGAACGCCCCGCATCGTGGTGCGACGTCCACCATATCGAGCACTGGGCCCACGGCGGCTCAACCTGCGTCGACAACCTCACCCTTCTGTGCCGATACCACCACACACAAACGCATCGACTTGGTCAACGATCGCCGCGCGGAAGCCCCGACCACTGAGGCCAGGGATTCTGTCGACCCCGGCCGGCGCGTGCCATCCGCCACACCTCGCTATCTCGGCTAGCGTCAGGGATATGCACACACCACCCACGCTTTTCTCCGAAGAGGAGATCCAGAACCGCGTCGTCGAGCTCGCAGCCGAGATAGACGAGGCGTACGCAGACTCCGGCCCTCTTGTATTGATCGGGGTCCTCAAAGGATCCTTCATCTTCCTTGCCGATCTCGCACGCAGGCTGACGATCCCCCATCGTGTCGAGTTCATAGCTGTGTCCAGCTACGGAGACAACGAGAGCGAAGTCGCAGACTCAGTGCGACTGCTCATGGACCTGCGACACCCGATCGATGGTCAGCACGTACTGATCGTGGAGGACATCGTTGACACCGGCCACACGCTGGCCTATCTGATTCGGCTGCTCGGGGCGCGCAATCCCGCGTCACTCAAGACCTGCACGGTGCTTCATAAGCCGGATCGGACCGAGCAGGAGGTACCTATCGGTTTCCTGGGGTTCACGATCCCTGACGTATGGGTTGTCGGCTACGGCCTCGATTACGCTGAGCGGTATCGCACGCTCCCGTACATCGGCGAACTCCCACCTGAGATGCGCTAGCTGAATCAGCGACGGGCAGCGCCAACGCGTGACCGTATCCCCCGCCATGCTCCCCGCGTCTTGCGGAACAGCCAGAGCGTCAACGCGCCCGCAGAAATGACAAGGACGATGACCACGATCGTGGTGATCACGGGAAACGCTATCGCCAGCGCCATCAGGCCGGCAACGGACAGATCCTCGAAGAGCGAGAGAACGATGTTCGACACAGGTTCGGGTGATGCGTTCACAGCCACCCGTGTCGACGCTTTCGCGGCGTGGGCGTTGAGGGCGAGGCCACCCGAGATGACGGCACTGATCGCCGTTACGACCGACGTGGTTTCCCCTGTCAGCAGAGCACCGATCACTGCAGCCCCAAGAGGTCGGACCACCGTGTGCACCGTATCCCACACGTTGTCGATGTATGGAATCTTGTCCACCACAAACTCGAGGGCGGCCAGGACCGCCGCGACGACCATGAACTCCGTGCGCCCGAAAACCTCAGGAACACCTCCCCACCCCATGCGCGACGCTATGCCAAGAAGCAACGTGACAAGGTACAGGTTGATCCCTGAAGCCCATCCCGAACCAAGGAGTAGTCCAATAGTTCCCATCGGATGAAGGCTACCTCATCCTTGCCGCGGCAGTTTGTAGAGAATCCCCCGCTTGTCCCTGCCAAGCGTCTCCACCGCCCCTGACACCCGAAGGCAGTACGCAACTTCTTGCGCAAGGTGGCGGGATCGCCCCAACCCTTCGGCCAGGTCAGCGGTCGTGAACGGATCTGGCAGACCATCAGGAAGTAGAACGAGCAGGTCGTCAGGGCAGGTGAACGCGATCGCATCGAGAACGCTGACCAACCGCCGCTCCTCGATCACGAACCCACCCCTCCGCCAGCCCTTCCTGGCATCAGGCTTACGGATCTCCTCCTCTTCGATGAGAGCAACCTCGAGGGTGAAGTTCGGGTGGCTCAACAGGGAAGGAAAGGACACAAGCTCGGCGCACACATCCAAAGCGATGCCCCGCTTGGGCGATCGGCGTCGCGAAGCCTCGCGACCGTCGTCATCGAGCTTCACTATCCACTTCTTCGCCGCCACCGGGTACACAAGACGGATCGGGTGGAGGTCGAGCAATCGGTCGAACTTGCGACGCATTGAGGAGAACCCCCGAGTCTGAATCTCGATGAGGAGTTCATCGTGAACCAGGTCAACGACGAACCCATCCAGGGGAACCTCCACCTGGTCACCGTCACAGCGATACCACTCCTTGAGCGCTGCATGGAGAGGTTTCTCGTTGAGGAGTCCGATTGGCGTCACGCACCGAGCCTAACGAGCAAGTGCCGCGGTCGAACGATGGTTCGAGGGCTTAGCGTGGTACGGTACCGGCCAGGTAGGGCACAGGGCTGGGAAAAGGGAGCACATCATGTCACGGAATCGTCTGTTCATCGTCGCGGGTTTTGCCGCGGCCGTCATGGTGCTCTCCGCCTGTGGCGGATCAGAATCATCCAAACCATCGAGCACGGTAGCTGCTCAGGCAACCGAGACAACGGCGGTAGCCAGCGCTCCATCAACGACGAACTCCGCCGCCTCGACGACGACCATCGCGCCAACGACCACAGCCGCAGCCCAGGAGTCTCAGGTATCGACGACCACCGTGACGACGGAACCCGCAGAGGTAGATCCAACCTGCGATTGGGATTCGCCGCGCCTGTCATCAGACGATGCGAGTGAACCAGCCGGCGAGGGCGACGATGTCACTGTGGCCCTCCTCGGATCGTGGCAGCACACCCATATCAACGAGGGCGGAGGGTTCAAGCCGCTGAAATCGACGACCGACATTCGATACGTGCTGTCCTCCGACACGTTCCTGTACTGCCAGGATGTCCAGGGTGCTACGAAGCAGGCGGAGAACTCAGCGCCATTGATACTCGAAGGCGACGAGATCGTTCTCCCGTCACCAGCCTCCGGATACAAGATCGTGGCATGGAACGAGACCACGATGGTGTGGCTCAACCACAGGGACGGCTCCCTCTACCTACTCCAGCGACGCTAGATACTCGAGCCCGGCGGTACTCAGTCGTCAACCACAATCGCGTGAGCTGACCAGAACGCGATTGACTCATCGAGTTGGTCGACAGCGATGTCCGGGTCGTGTATCTCGCGTGGCGCAGGTCCACCTGGGTAGCAGGTCCACAGATTGAACCGGTGCGCTGCAAGCCATTCGCCCCAAATACACAATTGCTTCGTCGGGACTTTGGTACCGGAGATAAGATGCGACGGTGCCGTGCGCCCAGGGCGGCAACCCCAAAATGATGAGTCGTCCGACGTGATCGCAACGACACCAGTTACGCCGACCACCCGCTCCTGAGTGAACCCTTCGTGCACGACGCCAACTCTCTCATCGGAACTCTCGAGGCCGCTCCCAATGAGATCCAGGAGTTCCTGCCACGAGACAGCGAAATCATCCGCGTGCGCCTCGAGATGACCGGGCTCATACTGCATCGTTACGGACTCCCCCCCAACAGAGAGCAGCGCGTCAAGACAATCGGTCACACCATCAGTTCCTGGGATATCCAAGCGTTCGGCTCCTCTGGCTCGACGTCACAGCGAGGAGCATACTGGCTGCCCTCCCCGGGTTCGTACCGTAGCTACGCGATTTCCGATGGTCGGACGATGGCTCTAGGCTGGTAACGGGTGATATCAACCCCTCAAACAAGGAGATTCCATGAGCCGGTTCATTCGATTGATCGTCATGATGGCGGTCCTGACACTTGTGGCGGCAGCGTGCTCGTCCGACGATTCGTCGTCAGAGACAACCGCCGCACCAGCCACAGAGACAACGGTTGCAGCAGCGACCGAAACCACCGTCGCAGCAGCCACTGAGACAACGGCTGCAGCAGCGACCGAAACCACAGTTGCGACAGGAGACCCTGTCACGATCCAGATTTTCTATCCGGTGGCCGTTGATGCGCCCATCGCATCGATCATGGATGGCTATGCGACAGATTTCCAGCAGAAGTATCCCAATATCACCGTGGAACCTGTCTTTTCAGGTGGATACGGCGATGTCAAGACAGCGATTCAGACAACGGTCGAAGGTGGAGGGGAACCTCCCGCTCTTGCCTTGATGCTTGCTGCCGATATCTATGACCTCGCCAACTCTGGCTTGATCATGCCGCTCGATGAATTCATCGCAGCAAGCCCCAATGCTGGCGCGATGGTCGCCGACTACTTCCCCGCGTTCCTGGCGAACTCCCAGTACGCAGACCAGGTGTGGGGGATTCCGTTCCAGCGCTCGGACGTTCTGATGTACATCAACAAGGACAGGTTCGCAGAGGCAGGCCTCGAAGCTCCCACCAGTTGGGATGAACTCGGGACCGCTGCGGCCGCGCTCACGGTTGAGAATGGAGATCAGACGCAGTGGGGTATCCAGTGGCCCTCTGGCTGGCCGTACTGGACCTTCCAGCCACTCGCGATCGGTGCCGGTCAGAACATCATTGGCGACAGCGATACCACCGTCGTCTTCGACAACCCGGATGTCATCAGCGCTGTCCAGTTCTACATCGACCTGTCTGAGAAGTACAAGGCGACGGCTCCAGGTGTCCAGGGTGTGTGGCCAACCGCACCAACAGACTTCGCAAGCGGGCTGACATCGATCATCGTCCACTCAAGCGGAAGCCTCCCAGGCATCCTCGAGCAGGCGGACTTCGAAGTTGGCGTGATGCCTCTTCCGGGATCGGAACCTGGCACATTTGCAACGGTGGTCGGCGGAGGCAACCTCTACATCATGGATGCTGTTCCTCAGGAGCAGAAAGATGCTGCCTGGTTGTTCATCGAGTTCCTCAGTGAGGTCGAGAGAACAGCCGACTTCAGCGTGCAGACCGGCTACGTAGCAGCTCGCCAAAGCGCGTATGACACTGAGACGATGCAGGCGTACATCGCTGAGACGCCACAGGCTGGCGATGCCCGCGATGCCCTCGAATATGCTGGCGCCGAATTCTCGGTGCAGAACCTCGGAGAAGTCAGGGACATCTTCCACGACTACCTCCAGAGGGCATTCAATGGTGAGATGTCAGCGGCTGACGCGATGGCCGCTGCTCAAACCGAGTCAGACACGGCACTTGAACCGTTCAAGTAAGCACGGGTCACCATCGGGGGCGGCGCACATGCGCCGCCCCCGATGCGGCCAAAAGAGATGAGCACGACGACCTCCAACAGACGCCAGGCACGGTTCCTTCCCTATATCTTGTTGGCTCCCACGCTCATCTTCGTCGCGGCGTTCACTGCGTGGCCGACCCTGCTTGCCGGGTATCAGAGTTTCTTCAGACAGCGGCTCAATATCATCAAGTTCAAGGAGCCGACCTTCATCGGTCTTGGTAACTACACAGATCTGCTGACGGATGAGCGGTTCCTGAGGGTTCTCAAGAACACGGCGATCTACGTAGCCGTCACCGTACCTGTCAGCATCTTCCTCGCCCTCTTCTTTGCGCTCCTCGTCAATCGGAAGCTCAGAGCCATCGGAATCCCCCGGTTGGCCTTCTTCTACCCTGCCATGATCCCCCTTGTTTCTGCGGCAACCGTGTGGCTGTTCTTCTTCACTCCCGACTACGGCCTCTTCAACACGGCGCTGCGTTGGGTCGGGTACGACGGTCCTCAGAACTGGACAGGTAACCCCAGCCTGGCATTGCTTTCTGTGATAATCGTCGTCATCTGGAAGAACGCCGGCTTCTACATGATCTTCTACCTTGCAGGACTCCAGGGTCTCCCCGTCGACGTATTTGAGGCTGCGGCGATCGATGGCGCGAGCGGCTGGCAGAGTATGTGGAAGATCGCCTTCCCACTGTTACGGCGCACCACGCTCTTCATCACGACGATCGCGTTCATAGGAGCCTTCCGCGACATCGACCACATCTTCGTGCTGACGAACGGTGGACCGAGTCAGGCCAGCAGCGTGCTGCTCTTCTATCTCTGGCATGTCCGATTCGAGAACTCGGACGTTGGACAGGCGGCCGCCATCACGATGATCCTGGTAGCCGTTCTCCTGATGTTCACGGTAACGAACTTCGTCATCTCCGAGAGGAGTTCCAAAGATGTTTGAAACCGGTCCCGCCCGCGGTTGGAAGTCAAGGACGTCGCGTGCGGCGCTGACTGTTGCGACAATCATCCTGGCAGCGTTGTGGGCGATCCCGTTGCTCTGGCTCATCGTCGCTGCATTCCGGCCTGCCAGCGACCCGATGGGCCCTGGCGATGTCTGGTTCGCGTTCCCGCTCACCCTGGATAACTTCGCAAAGGCACTTGAACTCGCGCCGTTTGAACGCTACTTCGTCAACACGCTTGTCATCATCGCGATGGTCCTCGGCGTACAACTCGTCACGATCACCCTCGCCGCATTCGCTCTCGCCAACTACGAGTTCCGTGGAAAGCGATTCCTGTTCTTCTTCATACTGCTTCAACTCATGATCCCAACGGCGGTGCTCCTGGCCCCGAACTTCTCGACAATCCGCCAACTCGGCCTCTTCGACACGCGCCTCGCCGTCGCAATACCGTTCTTCGGATCGGCCTTCGGCACGTTCCTCATGCGCCAGTCATTCATCAGTGTGCCCACCGACCTAGTTGATGCCGGTGTTATCGATGGCTGCAACTGGTGGCAACTCCTGTGGCATGTCTACCTCCCGCCGTCTGTGGTGACACTTGTTGCGTTCGGACTCGCCTCGGTATCGTTCCACTGGAACGCCTTCCTATGGCCGCTGATCATCACAAACAGCGACGAAGCCCGCCCGCTTACCGCTGGCCTTGTCCGGTTCACACAACTCGGCGAGATCGGCGCGCGGTGGTCGTTGCTTGCCGCAGCAACACTCCTCGTCGCTGCTCCGATCCTCATCGTGTTCCTGATCTTCCAACGTCGCTTCATCCAGAGCTTCGTGCATTCAGGGATCAAGTGAGTTCTGGCAAGGCCCCAACCCTATCAGCCGGTGCATCACGTGACCGATAACGGCGACCATCAGCGGTAGACCAAGTATCCCGGCGCGGACAAACGACGCTCACGCACGCGACGGACTCGGAGCATCGCACCGCAAGCCGGGCCGTACCGGAGAGACCCTACTTCACCACACTGTCGGGTTGCGGACATTTCTGGTCCATCTCGTACCTCTTGTGCGCTGAATCAGAGAAGAAGGAGCATCATGACTACAACCAACACTCACACACACGATATTGCGGACAACGACCACTTCCTGCCACTCATCGCCTCGGCGTGGAAGGAAGGCGAGCTCTCCGATCTCCAGCTTGCAGCCGTATGCCTTGAGATCATCCAGGACCCGACGCTGGACCTCAGTTGCCGCGAGACCCTGCAGCAGTGGCTCGACTCATCTGACGGGCAAGCCATGATCCGTACCCGTACCTCGGACGACCGGCTCGCGACAGCGAGTTAGAGGCATATGGCGTTGATCAGCCGCCGATGATGCCTTCACACGAGGTAGCTGCTCGCTGAAAGCCGGGGTCGTCCGTATCTATGGCATCACCAAATGGGCCGTCACCCGTGTGACCGTCTCCTGAGAAGTCCGGGTCAGGCATCTCATAGCCGTTCTCACGCATGCACATCGCAAAGGCGAGAAGTTCGTCCTCACGTTCCGCAAGATCCTCTGTGTTGAGACCGAATGCCACATTGTCGAGGAGTTCACGGCACACATCGAACGCTGAATGCAGGGCGGCCATGTCCAGCGTCGCACCCGCAAGCGCGTGTTGATTTGGTGGTACAAGGTTCCCGTTCTCGTCGACGTCTGGATCACCTATGTCGAGACCCTCGTCGCGCAGGCAAGCCGTGAATTCGAGTACTGCTAGTTCGCCAGGGATCAACTCGGTCTCAGCGCTCTCGGTATCCGACAGCCCTGCGTCAAGCGAAACAACACCAGAGCCGGCGTCCCCGCCACTGCACGCACCTGCGACCAGGGCGAGAGCGAGTAGAAGGGCGAGAGCGATCGTACGGCTCATGGACAGTCACCTTCGTGTCGGGGCAGGGTTCACTGTGAAGTGGGGACAGTACTTCAAACCCCCGACAATCGGCAGGACTTTCGTCCTTGGCAGACGGCGTTGGTACGGGCCTGGACGACGCTCACGAGCCCTTCACCTTCTGGATACCGAATCGGGTGACATCAGCTACCCGATGGAAACCTGTGAACGATGTCGGCAGCTGGCCGGATTGCGTCGATACTGTCAAGCCCCTCTCCCGCCCAGACGACGCGGAATGACATGTCAGATTCCTCGACCGCTTCCGTGTGCCGGGCCACGAGCGGTTCGATCACGGCGCGCAGTTCGCCTTCTCTCCCGACCCACGTGTCGGTGAACTCCGTTCGAATGCACCTGCCGTCGTATCCTGCTGGCCATTCTGGTCCTCTGACGAGGTCATAGACAGTGCAACGCAGCGTGTCTTCTCCGCGAGCATCGACCAGGCGTTGCTTTGCCTCTGGCACATCCAGAGCTTCCTCGGTGGCGTAAAGGGCAGTTCCGAGAGCGACACCAGCAGCACCCAATGCTCTGGCAGCCTCGTAACCCCGTCGATCGCTGATGCCGCCCGCGGCTACAAGCGCCGTGTCGGGGATCGCCGCGCTGATAGCAGGGAGCAGCCCGAATAAGGAACGACCCGACCGGCCATGGCCGCCAGCTTCGCTGCCTTGAGCGACGATCACGTCAGCCCCCGCACCAGCGGCTGCAACAGCCTCAGCCACACTGGTGACCTGGCAGATCGCTACCGCACCCGAGGCGTGGATGGCAGGGATGTGAGGACTCGGATCGCCGAACGACAGCCACACAGCTACGGGTTCATGAGCAAGTGCCACATCGAGAATCCCGTCAGCCATGTTCCACGTGATAAAACCGATGCCGACCCTGATATCGCCGATGATGTCCATCTCATGAGCGATCCAGCCCTCGTCGCCGTAACCACCGCCAAGAATCCCGAGGCCTCCACTCTCAGTGACGGCTTTCGCCAGCGCACCTCCGGCAACCGCGGCCATTGGTGCAAGCAACACCGGACGCTGAATTCCCAAGACCTCACAGAGATACTCGGCAGAACTCCCTCGGGATCGGTTCATCATGATCGTGGACTCCCCGGCCACTGTCCACCAAACACCCTCGACTGTTGTGTGTCGGACGTGCCGTCAAGCCGTGATGGCGGGGCGACACCAGGAGTCCCGTTCCGGTTCGGGAACAGATAACTCGAGTCCCGGAGACGGGGAGTGGGTCGCATAGTGGGCACTGTACCTGGCGATGGGCATACCACAAGACATACTCAACCCTCGGGTAATGAGCCCAATGCAGCACCCTTCGCATACTTCCGCTGCGCTGCCGGTTTCGACACACCGAACATCGCGCCGATCTGTTTCCGCCTCCGAAGTGTGGCTAAGCACATCTCTCTGGACCCTATGTGCGAGTCCCATAGGGAACCGGGGTCCGCAGGACTCGGAGGTAACCCTGTCCCCAAGAGGAACCGGGGCAACGGAGAAGCCGGCAGAGTTCCTCCCGGCTTCTCCGTTTGCGTCGTTCACGGTGACCGGGTCACCTGGCAGAATATTGAAGGTGTCTCCGACGACGAATACCACGCCGCCACCATCGACGAAAGTTGGGGAAGGTGTACGGCGAGTTGAGATCGCCTTCCCTGGTGATTGTCATTACCGCTGTCTCCGACATGCTGGCGGTGACAATGTCGTATGTGCCCGGAAGAGTCGAGGTCGAGTAGACCTGGAGGTACACGCCGCCCTCGTCGCAGCCGATGCACCAGCCTCGGTGGGTTGAGTCTCCATCCTCGTCGAAGATCTGGGCAGATCCGCCGGTACCTTTCGAGAACGGCAGGGCGATCGTGCCGTCGCCCTCTTTGCCTGGCTCCGCAGCGAATGCGAGGTCGGCGGTGAAGAACCTGTCTCCATCCGCCTGAACTTCGCGCCATGCCCCCTCGGACTGGTTACCGCCGTTGACGTTCACCCACGCCTCAGGAGGAGCGTAGCCCGAGACGACTCCCATCAATGGATCGACGTTGATCTCACCCATATCAGCAACAACAAGAGACCTGTCCACATCCAGAACCCCGTCAACAACGTCGAAGTCGGACGTAATCGTTACCACGTCAGTCGGCTCAATGCCAAACAAGCCATTGAGATCGACGTTGAATCCCACGTCCCACGGCTCGGATCCCCACGATGTGATTTCCGTCGAGTCCGTGTAGACGAGGCCGGTGCTCACATCGTGAACGGCCAGATTGACGGTCGCACCAATTGGCCGAAACTCACCATTACCCCACACCTGACCCGGAGTCTCCACAGTGAATCCGGGCGACCCGGACCCTCCGCCACCCTGTGCCCCCCCCCAGGACGCCCAGGTGCGGTTCCCGTCAGGATCGAGGGGCTCAACACTGCCACCAAAGCCGAAATCGATGTGGTACTCCTCTTGACCATCCCATGGATCGTCATAGTCAATCGACCATGAACCGTCGTCGACCACCGTCCAACGATGCGCGTCGTGATCACCCACAGCTACCGGCCAACACATACAAGTCGGCGAACCACGCGAAACGATTTCGGAAGGTGCATGCCGTGGCTCGATGCTGTTGGAGTATGCTTGAAGTGGAATCTCTGGCCGCCGCGAGAGGAGGTCCTGAAGATGAGAGTGGCGCACTTCGAGGTACCGGTCAGCAATCCGGATCGGGCAAGGCGCTTCTACCACGACATGTTCGGGTGGGAAGCGCAAGCTTGGGAAGGGCCACACGACTACTGGCTCATCACCACCGGACCCGATGAAGAACCTGGCATCGACGGGGGCTTCATGCGTCGCCCCTATGCCGGTGGCGGAATAACCATCACCATCCTGGTTCCGTCCATCGACGAGTGCCTCGCCCAGATCGAGCAGTCCGGCGGGCACGTGGTGCAACCCAAGACGACCATCCACCACGCCGGGTACATCGCCTACTGCACCGATACTGAAGGAAACACGATCGGTATCTATGAACGGGATCATTCAGCTTATTGGAGTGGCATGCCCGACGAGTCACAACATGGCCCGATCCGCACGCCAGCCCCACTGCAATATCCGGCGTGAGCTCGACACTTGCGGTGCCGCTGAGAGCCGTCCATATCTGATGTGGCCACTGATTCAGCAGTGATGGGTGCGTTGTCGGCGGGTCAGTCTCTTGCATTCGGTGCCGCCGTCGAAGCTGCCGAGCCATGAATAGCGTGGCTCGGTTTCACGTGTCCGCTCGCGAGAATCACGCCTGATGCCACGAGGAAGAACACGCTGAGTACGGCAAACGACACGCCGTAGCCTCCGGTGGTATCTCGGACCACACCCACGAGTAGCGGACCGGTGGCGGCGGTGAGGACGACCCCAGTCCACTGGGCTCCCATGATCCGCCCATAGGTGGGTCCGTAGAACCAACCGCCCATGACCATTGCTCGCAGTGGAAGGAGCGCTCCGAACGCCAAACCGAATAGGAAGAAGTGGCCGATCATTTGCGATGTAGACGTGCCGTTCACCATTATCAGGACGCTGGCGGCGACGATCAACGCGACAATTGCCTGAACTCGTGTTGCGCCGAACCGCTCCGCAAGCCTCGGTGCGATCCAACGGCCAGGAAGGCTCAGTGCTGATGCCACGGCTGCCCAAAGCGCGATCGTTGCCAGTGAGAACCCGACCTCCTCGAAGCGGGCGACGCGATGTGCAATGACTCCCTGGGTAGAAAGGAGTATGAGCATCAATGCCACCGTGTACAGCACGAATCGGCGGTCACGAAGGACACCGGGGCTCAGCTCTTCGGAATCTGAGGGTTTCCCGATCCTGTGGTTCCACCGCGGCAAAGCAAAGAGGGCTGTCGACCCCCCAACGACGAACAGAAGAAGCCCCAGCAGAAAAACCGCCGTCCGCCAGTCGATGAGTGTGACGAACCATGCAATCAGTGGGATGAAGACGATTCCAGCCAATCCTCCGATCAGTGTGATCGTTGCCAGCGTGCGGGCGCGATCTTTGGGAGACGACCATTGGTTGATGGCAACATAGGCCGGTTCGTAGTAGATCATGGCCTGCGCCGGGCCGACAAGGAGCCACCAGGCAGCCACAACCTGCCACGGGTGGTTCGAGAGTGAGAAGCCGACCAGACCCAAACCGCCGAGCAACGCTCCCGCCCCGACGACGATCCGCACACCATGCTTGTCCGCGAAGTGCCCAACCGGGAGAGCAAGCAGTCCCCCAACGAATACTGCACCGCCATACGCGAGGGACAGAGTCGTCTTAGAGAACTCGGCACCCGCGGCTTGATCAGTGGCATACACAGAGAACCCGTAGAGGATGACACCGAATCCGACCATCACCGTGACGGCTAGCGGGACGACCCATGTCCGGCTCGGATAGTTGGCTTCGGGAAGATCGTACATACAGAGACATGAAACACGATTTCGCAACCCATCGCCAACTAACCGATCATCCATATCCGCCTGAATGTGCGGTCACACGCAGTGAACCACAGAAGGTTCCAGGGCAGGGTGATCCGCTAGAGCGCTGACGCTGGCAGATCGCCCACCCATTCAAGGGTGTATTCCCAGGCATCGCAGTCGGGCGGGCACTTAGGAATCTGTACGCTCCCCCAGTCCGCCGTTGGTCGGACCGTGGCAAGGACACCCGGCGTTGCGGCGGACCTGACAGGAATCGGATCCGATGCATGCTGATCAAGTACAAGCAACTCCTCAACGATTTCACCAAGCGCAAGGAAGCTCGTGTTACTCGTCGGTAGAGGGGCGAAGAGAGAGGCAAGGGCGACATGGTCTGTTAACAACCACCGCAGCGACGTTCCTCCCTCGAGTCTTGCAATCCAACCACCGCGTTCCAGAGACACGAGTGCCTTTTCAGTGTTCCGCTTTGTGTATCCACACGACTGGGCGAGGTCGGACGATGATCGTCGTGTACCGGGTGTGTCCAGCACGAACTGTCGATTATCTCTGCTCGTGCGCTCACACCAAGCGCAGACCTCATCCTTAGCTGCACGGCAGATGCACCCGAGAGGACCACCAGAGGCGAACCCGACATCTCTCGGGATCGGTCCTTCCCCCGTGTCCTCAGTGGGGCATCCCCTCCAATGCGCTTCATCCTCGCTTTCAAGGTGAGCTCAGGGAAAGCGATCCGCCATGCGGCCACGTGCGAGAGAAGCCGGGGATCACCTTCGGCAACGACCTCCGTGAGGTGGATCGACGCTTCAATATCGATCCCGAGATCGACGGTGCGCTTTTCGGTACTCGGCACACCGATCTCACCCCACACCGACCAGACGAAGCGACCCGCCGCATCATGGAAGGGACTACTCACTGGTCTCTCGTTTCACCCATGCAACCGTCGCATCGACGTGGCGTGTGACACGACTCAGGCTGCCACCAAGGAGAAGAGCAGATCCTCCAATCACGGCAATCTCGACCTCATCGTGTGTTGAGTCCGTCAACGAACCGAGCAGGCTCAACGCTTCGCGGAGGTGCGCCACGTCCCTGATATGGATTTCACCCTCAGACATAGTGCGACTATGACATTCTCACACTACGAATACAATATTCGTCATCGGTTCGATTTCATCCACATCATCGACACCTACGACACTGTGATCCCCACGCCCGACACAGCTGATGATCCCGAACAGCCCATAGACGATGGCAGCGATGGTCACGTTGAGAAACGGGACAAGGCCGGATGTGAGATCGTCAACGGCGCGAAAGGATCCGAAGTCCTTCGTGAGTCCGGTGACCTCAACTGCGATTGAGCCCGTCATAGAGCGGCGAAGACGACCACAGCCACAAGGATCAGGCCGAAGCAGGCCAGGAAGAGTTCACGTGTTTTGGGTCGCATCATGGCTCCTAGTCATGGATGGCGAAGTTCTCTGAATGCACCAGGCCTGGCGAGGCGACTCCGAGCTGGTCAAGGTCGTTGAGCACGGTGTCGACGAGGCCGGTCCCGCCAGATACGAAGAACAGGCTGCCTTTGTCCGTGTCGGTGAAGTCACCGTTCTCTTTGATCGTGAATTCGATACCTGGTCGCTGCGAGGGCGCCGAGCTGAAGGTGAAAGGGTTTCCAGACTTCCGATAGCCGCGCTCACCAAACGACACAAACGCGTATTGGCCAGCAATGAAGTCCATTGCCTCTCCTGAGCGAGGCTCAAGCGCGATTGTCCACGTGCGGTTCGCGGCCCTGGCTACCGATACAACGTCGTAGGGATGCTTGGCCTTGCGTGCGGGACGCACGGCGTGTACCCACACAAGGGAGAAGATGGCCACAAGAACCATTACGACCCAGAACGCAATGAGCGGACCTGATGAGCTGTAGAGGCCATCCGATGTTGCGTGGGCAAATCCTGCGAGTGCCACGATGAGAGCACCGATACCGTGTACGTAGCGCCAGATCTCGAAACGGAGGCCCGTTCGTGAGCGTGCCATTGAGCTACCTGCGACCACAAGGACAGTCACGAAGGCAACCCATGCAGCGGGCGAAGGGCCCCCGGACGTCAAGGTTGGGATATGGCTTGTGTGCCGGGGTGTGGGACACTTCGCTCTGCAATAGGACACGAGCCGAGGGTGATACACAATGGAACCCGACTAGCAACACCGGCGACCGCCACTGGGCCCCAGAGTGTCACAGACACGAAAGCTCGTCCTCGCCGCTGCACAGCAACTCCTCGTGGATGAGGGTCAGGAAGCGGTCACCCCCACCAGACTCGCCAAAATGACCGGTATCTCACGTTCGACGATCTACAGACACTGGAGCAATCCGCTCGACATCATCTTCGAAGCGACCGCCACGGACATCAACCAGGCAACAGTCACGCCGACCGGAGACACCCGATCAGACCTGACCCGATACCTGCAGATCCTGCGGAAGATGCTTGATTCCCCGGAATCGGCACTACTCGCGACCCAGATCGACAGAGCCGAGCACGACCCTTCGATCGCTGAGACGCTCCGCAGTATCGCAACCCTCAGGCGCACCATTATTGGAGACCTCGTCCAACACCAGGGAGACGACTTCAGTTCTGCCCACGCACTCGTTGTGGGACCGATGATCTACCAACGCTTCATGGCCAGGGACGAGATCACAGACGACCTCATCACGCTCATCGTCGACGCCTACCTCGACACCCGCTGACGGTTTGCTGAGTGGCCGAACCCCGTCCCTGCGGTCTGGCTGATCGTGTAGAACTCATGGGCAGAAAGCTCTCTGGCTCACGGGGGTAGGCTCTGAATCATGGTCGGGAGAGCAACAACGAGGGTACGTCGGACATGGAATTCCGTACGTCCGCGGTCTCTCAAAGACGATGCGCTCGCAGGGCTTCCTCGAGCAGCTGCCTCTGTTCCAGACGGTATGGCTGCCGCTTCACTTGCCGGTGTCAATCCGATCCTGGGGTTGTACGCGAGCTTGACCGGGCCCATTGTCGGTGGCATGACCCAGAGCACAAAGCTCATGGTCATCACCACGACGAGCGCAGCAGCGTTGGCTGCCGCTTCAGCACTCGAAGGGGTACCGGACCAGGACCGTCCCCAGGCGCTATTCCTGCTTACAGTGATGGCAGGAGTGATCATGCTCGCCGCAGGATTGCTCGGGCTGGGCCGGTTCCGAGCTTTCGTATCGCACTCGGTGATGACAGGGTTCATCACGGGGGTCGCGATCAACATAATCTTCAGCCAGATCCCGAAGCTGACCGGCGCGGAAGTAAGCGCTCCGAACTCGCTTCGTCAGGCTATCGAGGTCGCAACCCACCCGATGTCGATCCACATTCCGTCGCTCCTGGTCGGCTTTGGCGCGCTGGCGCTACTCGTCGTTCTCCCCGCAACACCGCTCGCGAAGTTCGCAGCCCTGGTGGCGCTCGCCATCCCTACCCTATTTGTACAGTTCGTTCCGTACTTCAGCGACGTTGCCATAGTGGCAGACGTAGGAGAGATCGTGCGCGGCCTCCCCGTCCCTGCGTTGCCCCAGCTCAGCCAGCTCTCGATTCCGTTGGTCACAGGGGCGTTCGCTGTCGCCATCATCGTCCTCGTCCAGGGGGCTGGCGTCGCTGAGAGCGTTCCGAACCCGGACAAATCACGATCTGACTCCAACC
>Ga0190293_1000098_pt1 | contig 30488 bp, 25 predicted proteins | sample 48693001_MG_FD_161671 | JGI IMG/M metagenome (GOLD analysis project Ga0190293, IMG submission 161671) | Hydrothermal vent microbial mat bacterial communities from Southern Trench, Guaymas Basin, Mexico - 4869-30-0-1_MG | ecosystem: Environmental > Aquatic > Marine > Hydrothermal vents >...
GGTATATTACCGCATAAAGGGAATCCAACAGGACGAGCACGGCATCACTGCAACACCCCAAAAAATCATTGCCAAAATATCACGCGAAGAGGTCGCTAAAAAATTTCTTGCACCACCGCCGGAAAAGTTCATCCGGCAGCTCCTGGGACTGGGCTGGATCACTTCCCAGGAAGCTCGTTTGGCGGAAACGATCCCCATGGCCGACGCCCTGACTGCAGAAGCCGATTCCGGGGGCCACACAGACAACCGACCGGCACTGGCCCTGCTTCCCACTATGATCTCCCTCAGGGATTGGGCGATGACGGAATTTAATTTCGACGCGCCTCTCAGTATCGGGCTTGGGGGAGGGATTGCCACGCCTGAATCGGCCGCTGCAGCATTTGCCATGGGGGCGGACTATATTGTAACAGGTTCCATCAACCAGGCTTGCAGGGAAGCCGGCACTTCGGACACGGTGCGTCAAATGCTTTCAGAAGCCCAGCAAGCCGATGTCACCATGGCACCCGCAGCGGATATGTTTGAAATGGGTGTCAAGGTCCAGGTGTTGAAACGGGGAACCATGTTCCCGCTTCGCGCAGGAAAGCTTTACGAACTATACACAGCCCATGACGCTTATGAAGACATTCCGGAATCCCAGAGAAACATTCTTGAAAGGGATTTTTTTCGCAGATCATTTTTTGAGGAATGGGCCCATACAAAAGAATTTTTTCTGAACAGGGACCCCGAACAAGTCGAAAGAGCGGAAACGAATCCAAAACATCGAATGGCCTTGGTTTTCCGTTCTTATCTCGGCCAGTCATCTAACTGGGCAAATACGGGTGAGCCATCCAGAAAGATCGATTACCAGATCTGGTGCGGACCCGCCATCGGTGCCTTCAACCAGTGGGTGAAAGGTAGCTTTCTTGAATCAGCTCATAATCGGCAAGTTGTCGTCATTGCCCTCAATCTTCTTCTGGGAGCGGCCATCGTTACCAGGAGACAATGCCTGAGGCAACAGGGAATTTTTCTTCCCGATGTCCCCACACGCATAGAACCCCTTGAACTCGGAATAATCAAGGACTTGCTGGGCAGTATTTAAGGAGGCTCCAAAAAGAGATTGACACTAACCTTTTTTTGCTTCGGTGATCAGTGATCGTCAGAAAATGATTCATAAATACAAATTGCGAAGCCCATCATGATAGCCCCATCCAATTCCCGAAACAGAATCCATTATTTTCAGCGGGTGCGGTTTTTTTGCGCTCCGCTGAAAGAGCATGTTAACCGCCAATTATTTCATTTAGACCCTCTATGATAAGAGCAATTTCTTCTTCGGATGCTTCTGCAATCTTTTTTCGTATCCGTTTTACTGAAAGCGTACGAATTTGACTGATTTTAACCCAGGATCTTTTTGGAAGCTTTGAACTCTTAAGTTTTAGCGTAAGTGGATATCCTGCTCTCTGTGGTTGACTCGTTAATGCCACCGCAATAATTGTTCCGGACCGTTCATTGAAAACATTTTCACTTAAAATAAGAACAGGGCGTAAACCGCCCTGTACACTTCCAATAACCGGATTTAAATCAGCCCAGTAAATTCCGCGTCTTAATATTCTGGCCATTCTTCCATCTCCGTTGAAAGGCCCTCTTCAGCCATGGTTTGCTCGAAATTCGGATCAAGTTTCGCACATTCTTGAACTAAACGGCTTTTTTCAAGTCGTAGCAATTTTTCAGAAATAGCCTCCTGAATAGCCTTGCTCCGATTTGGGAAAAAATTTGATTTAACTAGAATATCAAGCTGTTTTAGCATTCTGTCATCAATGGTAATTGCAATTTTTGAAGCAGCCATTTTTATCACCTCCGGTATGACAATACATCATACTATTGTATTTTTCAAGTTGGTATTTATCGGTTAACGGTTAAGGGTAACTTGGCGGGTTTAAAAGGGAAAAGCCGCAAATTACCAAAAAAGAGCTGCGGCAAATTAAGAAAAAGATAGATGATCTTGCTGAAAATTTGCATAGCCCGGCCACTACATAAGATGAAAGGAAACAATTCTTTTCATAAAATTCGTGCTGGTGTTTATCGGATAGTTTATGAAATTCATGAAGATCGGCTCGTAATCCTTGTCGTAAAAGTCGGACACTGTAAAGACGTTTATAAAAAACTACTCTAATTTCCTTCCTTCCTCAACGCATCGTTGAATTATAACGCTTCACAACCCCGGCGTTATAAATTGAGCTGCTGCCGAAGGCCAGCGGATGCAACCAGGATGACGGTAATGCTAAGAGCGTCTGACCCCGGTCAGATACTCTCTCCCTGTAACTTTTCCGTAAAGATTTGATAAACTTTCGTAATATACAAAATTCTAGCCGCCATCCAGTAGGGCACGCCATCTGATTTGTCGAACCCGGTTGCCGGCTCTCCGTCTTTAAGCCAGTTCTCTATATACCGTTCCGTAACGATCCTGGTACCTTTTCCATGTGATTTTTCCTGATCAATCACCCTCCGAATCATGTATGAGTACTTCCGCGCATCCTGGGTGGGTTCAAGGTTCATGAATATATAGATACGGTACTCTTTGACGGACTTTTGAACCGGAGACGGTTCTTCAGGAGGCAGATATGAAAAGTACTGGGTCGTCACCCATTTCTGCAAATCACCCAGGATTATTTTCGTTTCGGGGATCGATAATTTTAGATCCGCCACCAGATGTCCTCCCAGGTAGACCTGAAATGCTTCCAGCAGACTGTACTGACGCGCAAAACCCGATTGCAGTCCCCCCAGAGGATCGGGAGGTAAAAATTCGCGGGACCACCGTTTCCAGCGGGACAGCTTGAAACCAAACATTGTGGAAAGCTCACGGTTGAGATAGAATCGAATCATACTGAACCCTCATTGCCTGTTGTCATGTTGTGATATCAATATATCAAGTTAATTTTTTAGCGTCAATACTTGATAATCTATTAATTATACATTATATTGTTTTAATCATCTTTAAAAGAGTTGACCCAAACCAGGGTTCGAATGATCGAGGATTTCAGGGTTCAAGCGAAATGGATAACAATTACAAAGAATTAAAAGCTATGCCTGCCGCCATCATCGGGATCGGTTGTCTATTCCCGGGGGCTCCCGGCTTGAAAGCATATTGGCAACTTCTTTACCAAAAGAAGGATGCCATTCAAAACATACCCCAAACACACTGGTCAGCCGAAGATTACTTTCATGAGGATCCAAAAATGCCGGACCATGTCTACTGCCGGCGGGGAGCCTTCCTTTCCCCCATTGATTTCGATCCCTCTGAATTCGGCATACCCCCTTCATCTCTGGAGGCAACCGATACATCTCAGCTCCTGGCCTTGATAACGGCAAGAGATGCACTCGAAGACGCCGGCTACGGGCAGAATATCGATTTTAACAGAGACAACACCAGTGTTATTCTAGGTGTCACCGGAACACAGGAACTGGTCATTCCCCTGGGCGCAAGACTCGGCCACCCCATCTGGCGTCAAGCCTTGAAGAAAGCGGGCGTACCCGAAAAAACAGCCCTTGAAGTCGTGAATAGAATTTCAGATGCTTATGTTCCCTGGCAGGAAAATTCCTTTCCGGGCCTATTGGGCAATGTGGTTGCCGGTAGGATTTGCAACCGCTTGAATCTTGGGGGCACGAATTGTGTCGTGGATGCGGCATGCGCCAGTTCCCTCAGTGCCCTCCACCTTTCGCTTTTAGAACTTCAAGCCGAAAAATGCGACATGGTCGTCACCGGTGGCGTCGATGCCATCAATGATATTTTCATGCATATGTGTTTTTCGAAAACGCGAATTCTTTCACCCACCGGCGATATCCGACCCTTCTCCAAGGATGCTGACGGTACGGTCCTCGGCGAAGGCGTCGGCATGATGGTGCTTAAACGGCTTGACGATGCCGAAAGGGATGGCGACAGAATTTATGCCGTCATCAACGGCATCGGTTCTTCGAGCGACGGCAAATCCCAAAGCATCTATGCACCAAGAGTCGAGGGCCAGGCAAAAGCGGTCCGACTGGCCTATCAGTCCGCTCAGATCGACCCGGCAACCATCGGCAATATCGAAGCACACGGAACAGGCACCAGGGTCGGAGATAAAGTCGAGTTCACAGCACTGAAAAAAGTCTTCGGTGTTGATAAGGACCATCTCAATTATTGTGCAATCGGATCCGTAAAATCCATGATCGGACATACCAAGGCCGCCGCCGGTTCAGCCGCCATCATCAAGGCTGCGCTGGCTTTGAAAAACAAGGTTTTGCCCCCTACGCTGAAAGCCGAATTCCCCGATCCGGATCTCAACATGGAGGAATCGCCCTTTTATATCAATTCGGAGACCCGCCCGTGGTTTTCTGAAAAAGACTTTCCCAGGCGATCGGGTGTCAGTTCCTTTGGTTTCGGCGGCAGTAACTTTCATGTGGTGATGGAGGAATACGCCAAAGAGAAGGCGGACATTTCATGGGACGGAACCATCGAGCTCTTTGCTTTTTCAGCCCTCAGCGTCAAGGAGATTCACCAGCAACTGGCAGATCTAAAAACCGTCGTCACGAGCAGTGTTTCACTGGATGAGCGAGCCCGCATGGCCGAACAGACCCGACACCGGTTCCGGCCGGACCATCGTTTCAGGCTTGTTCTGGTCCATGACCTGTCCATAAAAAACACTGACTCCGGCGAGTCCCTGAAACAACTCGTTGAGGATGCGGTTTCAGGTCTCCAAACCCATTCCGGTCAACATCCCTGGCATTTGAAAAACATCTTCTTTGGCAACGGATCCGGCCCGGAGAAAACAGCCTTTCTATTTCCCGGTCAGGGAAGCCAGTATGTGGGTATGGGCCGAGATCTCGCCTGTATATTTCCAAGTGTCTTGGAATTGTTGGAGCGGGCTAATGCCACATTGGGACCACGTCGTCGATTGACCGACTATATCTACCCCGTGCCGCCTCAAAACATGCAAGAACGCCAGGATCAGGAACGGTTGCTACGATGCACGGATATCGCCCAACCCGCCATTGGTGCCATCAGTCTGGCCATGGCCCGTGTACTGGAAAGCTTTGGTGTAGAACCTGCAGTGACCTGCGGGCACTCCTTTGGTGAACTGACGGCACTTTGCGCTGCAGGCTGGATCGATGAGGCCACATTTCTTGACCTGGCCGTTTCCCGGGGCAGTGCCATGGCCGAAGCCGGAAAAAAGAATGGCTGCGGCAGTATGCTGGCCGTGAAAGCCCCGCTGGAAAGCCTGAGTGAATTCGCCGACAACACATCCGACCTTGTACTGGCGAACCGAAACAGCCCGGAACAGGGGGTTCTGGCCGGTACAAAAGAAGCCATCGACCGCGCCCGGAAACAGATGAAAGATAAAGGATTTCAATGTGTTCAGCTCCCGGTATCAGCAGCCTTTCACAGCCATCTGGTCAAAGGAGCGGTACAGCCCTTTCAAAAGGCGCTGGATAATTGCGCTATCGAACCCACCGACATACCGGTTTTCGCAAACAACACCGCCGAGCCCTACCCCGGGGATATTGCATCTGTCAGATCGATCCTGGGCAAACAGATACTGGAACCGGTTCTTTTTATGGCCGAGATCGAACGCTTGTACGATCAGGATGTCCGCACCTTTGTGGAAGTGGGCCCAAAATCCGTCCTTTCCGGGCTCGTTCATTCGATTTTAGACGGCCGAAACCACCAGGTCATTTCCATGGACACTTCCAATGGGAAAGCCTTCGGTATCGCAGATCTTGCAAGAACACTTGCATTTCTAACAGCATTGGGGCATCCGGTTCATTTAAGTTCCTGGGAAGAGCCGGCACCCCTAAAAAAGACTCGCCGGATGAAGATGCAGATCCTGGGAGCCAACTATCGGCGCCCCGGCAAAGAAAAACCGGATCGAAACCAACACAGGCAAGTAGACGATAATAATAAAACCCATGATTCTCACCAGCTTAAAAAAATTACAATTGATAAAAACCAGATAAAATCGCTTGATAAAACCATGAAAAAAACACCGAATACATCCGCCGCATCACCGGTTGTGGAAAACGCGCTCCGCACAGTCCAGGAAGGCCTCAAATCCATGCAGGCGCTTCAGGCTCAAACAACCGAGGCACATAAAAAATTTCTTGAGACCCAGTCAGAAGCCGGGCGCTCGCTTGAACGCATGATGGAAAGTATCCAGCAAATATCCGAAGCCTCCATGGGTATTGTCCGGAAGCATACCCTTGCTCCTGAAACACTCGGATCCCTGAATCGAAACGAAACCGGGGCACCATCCACTCAATCGCTGCCCCTGGAAACGGATGTACCAGCCCATTTAACGGTATCGGGTGGCGGCGACGGACAACAGCACAATTCATCCCCTGCCCTGCCGGACACCCTTGAGCTTGATTCGACCACGGATGTCGCTTCCGACACCCAACCCCATGCACCTTCCATCGAAAGCACGTTATTACATATTGTCAGCGATCTCACGGGATATCCCATGGAGATGCTCGGTACGGACATGGATATCGAATCAGACCTGGGCATCGACTCCATCAAACGGGTTGAAATTCTATCGACATTAGAGGAAAAACTTCCCGGTCTTCCCGCCATATCGCCTGAGATAATGGGCAGCCTCAAAACCCTGGCCCAAATCGTGGATGCCCTGGACGGGTCATCTGAAACAATCCCTGTCGAAAATTCCCACACGACCAAGGGCTCACAAGACCTGGGCCAGGGGGAACATCAATCAGATAAAAATACCGAAAACGTCCAAACAGTAATGATCGAAATCGTCAGCGATTTGACAGGCTATCCACCAGACATGCTGGAACTGGACATGGATATCGAAGCGGACCTGGGCATCGACTCCATCAAGAGAGTCGAAATACTTTCCACCCTTGAAGACCGACTGCCGGGACTTCCCCAGGTAACACCGGACATCATGGGCGGCTTGAAGACCCTCGGACAGATATGCGATTACCTGACATCAAGCTCCGGCGAAACCAATATTGCCACGCATTCAACAGAGCAGCCTTTGACCTATGTTCAATCAACGCCGATACCTGAAAAAGCTCCCTTACCCGATCCTGCGGTTTCACCGTTTTCCACCATTGAACGGCACAACGTGGTCGTTAAAAACAGGCCGCTGCCCCGGATCAAATTTGAATCAATACCGACTGACAAGCGCATATACATTATCGGCGGGTTTTCAGGTCTTGGGGAAGCGCTCGTTGACACACTTGCATCCCACGACATCCAGGCATCCCATATACGGATATCAGGGATTTCCGATATTCTGAACGGTTCGCACGATATCTCCAATGCCGCAGGGCTGATCATTCTTCCGGATTCTCATGATGGTGATGACCAGGAAGGCGATACAACCCTTAAAACAGCATTTCAACTGGCTCGTTTTTTTGCACCGTCTCTGACCCGGAACACCCTGGCTGGCTTCACCCTGTTTGCCACCGTTACACGGCTCGACGGTGCTTTCGGTTTCAGAGACAGAGCTCTGGAAAACCCTGTTTCCGGTGGGTTGGCCGGGCTGGTAAAGACAGCCGCCATTGAATGGGAAGGCGTCGTCTGTAAAGCACTGGATCTCGATCCTGGCTGGATGGATGTGACGGAGATAGCACATAACATCACTGCGGAAATTCTTGATACCCAAGCGCATGACAGTGTTGAGGTCGGACTCGACGGTGAAAACCGCTATACCCTTGAGCTTACGCCGTTTCCCTACGATAAGGATGCTATGATCACCTTGGCGTTCGACCCGGGCGATGTGGTTCTTGTTGCCGGTGGTGCCAGGGGTGTGACCGCTGCAGCAGCCATTGCACTTGCCGAACACGTACCGCTGTCGTTCGTTCTTCTGGGAAGATCTCCCCTGCCTTCCCCGGAGCCGGTCTGGCTGGATGGGCTTGAAAGCGAACCGGAGATTAAAAAGGCAATTCTCGCGAACGAGTTCAACAACAATGGTGCTTCGCCTAAAGATATTGAAATGTCCTACAGACGATACATGGCGAACAGAGAGGTCGCGGCGACGCTGCAAAAACTTGCAGCAACAGGATCTACGGTCCAATACGAAACAGCTGATATCAGGGATACCGATATTGTAACGCCCCTTCTTCAGAGTGTCCGAAAATCACTCGGCCCTATTCGCGCCATTGTTCACGGGGCAGGTGTTATCGCAGATCGTCTCATCCAAGACAAAACCCTGGAGCAGTTCAACCGGGTATACGAAACAAAGGTCGGTGGATTCCGGACCCTCATGGATGCTGCGTCATCAGATCCGCTGAAATATATCGTTGTCTTCTCTTCTGTAGCAGCGCGCTTCGGCAATAAAGGCCAGGTGGATTATGCCATGGCCAACGAAGTCCTGAATAAGGTTTGCCGCAGAGAAGCCCGACAACGGAAAAACTGTCGGGTCATCGCCATCAACTGGGGCCCCTGGGATGGTGGCATGGTAACGCCTGGGCTTAAGCGGGAATTTCAGAAAAACCGGATCGCTCTCATTCCAATGGAAGCCGGTACCCGCTGTATGTTGCTCGAAATGAGTCAGACAAGTACACATCCGGTTGAAGTCGTTCTGGGATCCTCACTGCCCGCCCGGGTCCTCACCAAACCCATAAAAAAGGATAAGCAGGCACCAGGCCGACAGGACCCGTCGCCTCCTATGTCACTGACCTTCAAACGCGAAATCGATACCATCAACCATCCGATTCTGGATGCGCACAGACTGGATGGCAAACCGGTTGTTCCGTTTGCTCTCATAACGGAATGGTTTGGGCATGGAGCGCTGCACGGCAACCCCGGACTGGTGCTGCACGGTATCGATGACATGCGTATACTGAAGGGCATCAAACTTGAGCAACAGAAAAAACTGATACGTCTCTTTGCCGGAAAAGCCGATCGGAAGGGCTCTCTTTTTGAAGTCGGTGTCGAGTTGCGGGACGGCGTTCTCGAGGGAAAGGACGTCATTCACTCGAAAGCAAAAGCCATATTGACAGACAAGCTTCCCGTTGCACCCATATTTGAGCCAACCCGTCCGAATCCTTCGAGCATGTACCCCCGCAGCATGGAAGAAGTTTATGACAAAATCCTTTTTCATGGTCTGCCGCTACGGGGTATCAAGGAAATAACAGACTGCTCACCCTGGGGAATATCCGCGAAGATATCTTCGGCGCCACCACCCGAAACCTGGGTCAAAGAGCCCCTGAGAAGCACCTGGCTCAGCGATCCCCTTGCTCTGGATTGCGCATTTCAACTCGCGACTCTCTGGTGTTATGAAGAAACCGGCGCTGTCTCGCTGCCAAGCTACTGCAGGCACTACCGGCAGTATTGCACAACATTTCCCTCTGACGGCGTTATGGCCGTGCTGCAAGTAACGGACGTTAAGGACCACAAGATGACAGGTGATTTTACGCTGGTCGATTCCGAAAACCGCGTCGTGGCAGAGCTAAAGGGCTACGAAGCCATCATGGATGCGTCTCTCTACAGGGCTTTTAAGCCGCATCTGGTAGAGTAGGGGCAGGCCTTGTGTCTGCCCGTTGTGGCGAATCGCCCACGGGTTTTCGGGTACCCACAAGGGGCACCCCTACAATGGCAATGATACATATATATTCCCGGAAATGTCAAACTTAGGAAATCCTCCGGCAGAACCGAAGGTTTACCCACGATTAATTAAAATTTACATTACTCTCTGATTTCCTTGACATGATGGCTGTTCTCTTGAATGATCCAAAGTCAGATAGGGATATTTTTATCAATAGGAGGAGGCAGAATGGCTCAGCGGACATATGACTTTGACTTCATCGTTATCGGTTCCGGTTTTGGCGGCAGTGTGTCAGCTTTGCGCTTGACTGAAAAAGGGTATAAGGTGGCTGTCCTGGAAAGAGGAAAGCGCTGGCATAAAGAGGATTTCCCTACAACCAACTGGAATGTCAAAAAGTATTTGTGGCTGCCCTCTTTAGCTATGTATGGCTACCAGAATCTGACAATACTCAAGCACGTGGGAATTCTGCATGGTACTGGCGTTGGTGGTGGCAGCCTGGTTTATGCAAACAACTTGCTCGTGCCTTCGGATGAGGTGTTCAAAATGCCGGAGTGGGGAATTGATGATTGTAAAGCTACACTCCAGCCTCACTACGCAGAAGCTCGACGGATGCTGGGAGCCAATCCCAGCCCACAGATCGGTGCCGCGGACAAATGTTTGAGAGAGGTTGGAAGGGATATTCGTGGTGAGGATACCTTTCACATCAATGACGTCGGTATATTTTTCGGACAACCGGATAAAATTGTTGCAGATCCTTATTTTGGGGGGAAAGGACCGGAACGGACCGGTTGTACATTCTGTGGTTCCTGCATGGTCGGCTGTCCTGTAGGGGCGAAAAATACATTGGATCGCAATTATCTCTACCTGGCCGAAAAAAAAGGCGCAGAGATTATACCGGAAACTGAAGTCACTGGTGTACGCCCGCTGAGTGGCGGCGGTTATGATATCACAACCCGCAGTCCTTTAAACGCCCATCCCCTAAAAACGTACACTACACGGGGAGCTGTCTTTAGTGGCGGGGTGATGGGGACAGTCAAACTTTTACTGCAGTGTAAGCAGAAAGGCTTCTTGCCGAATATTTCCAATCAGTTGGGAAACATCGTGCGAACTAATTCCGAGACCTTAACAGGGGTGAAATCCCAGGATAAGAGTACCGATTGGAATGATCAGATCGCCATTACTTCAGGTATTTATCCAGACAAGACGACCCATATCGAAATGGTACGCTACAACAAGGGATCCGATGTCATGCTTGGTTTGCTGACCCTGATGACAGACGGTGGTGGCTGGATGCCACGGGGGCTGAGGTACTTGGGAAGCATACTGCGCCATCCGATTCGATTTGTTTCGCTTCTTTGGCCACTGGGCAAAGCGTCCAGTACTACCGTTGTGCTGGTAATGCAGACAGATGACAACTATCTTAAACTGAATTATAAACGTCGCTGGTGGCGACTGGGTGGGCGCAGCATGAACTCCAGTGTCCCCTCGGGATTGATGCGGTCGCCCTCCTATATTCCAATTGCTAATGATGTAACCAGGGCGTTGGCAAAAAAGATGAACGGTATTCCGTTGAGTTCAATTTTCGAAGTGGCTATGAATCTCTCAACAACTGCGCACATACTGGGAGGTTGCTGTATGGGGAAAACACCAGATGAGGGGGTTGTGGGACTAAATGGTGAACTGTTCGGCTATCCCAACCTGTATGTGGCAGACGGCTCGGTTATCGCAGCAAATCTGGGGGTCAATCCCAGCTTGACCATCACTGCCCTGTCGGAATATATCATGTCCCAGGCAACATTGAATTAGCCAACTCTATGGTTGCATAAACAACATGGCAAGCATAGATAATGACCTGTTATTATATGAATTATCGTAGCGAGAATGTAAAGTCATCTTCGTCTTTTAACAGCTTAGAGCCATCTGCTACCTACTGCTTTCTCCCTGCCACCTACTGCCTACTACCTACTGCTTTCTCCCTACTGCTTTCTTCACCCTCAGCAGCCCCGGACTATTGTGCAGATACATCAACGGTGACGAGTGTCCGGCATCCAGAAACAGTTGCTCCAGTTCATCGAAAAGAACTATCTGGTCCGGCCACCGAAAGGTCTTTTCCCGTTTCTTCAACATATGCCATTCGTTCTGGAGATCCTGGTTAATTTTCAGCACTGCATCTTCAGCTTTTTCGCAGAGAAACATTTCACAAACCAGCGGTTTTACCTGCCATAGGCACCCTTTCTCTCCCAGATAGATACATTTGGATCCCTCCTGGGGTGAGCGCAAAACCGAGAACAAGGCCTGTATTGCTATTTCATCGGACATAATCACGTTAACCGCCACATCGGCAAAAAAGGTAATGATACCCTCCCGGGTACAACAGGCGCTTATCCGGCTTTGATAACAAGTTTCAGTGCAGATATCACTGAAATGGGTAGACAAAAAGGTGTCCACGTCCCTTCGGAAGCATAGATAGTCTGCCAGTTTCCCCTTCAGTGCATCAATGTCTGCAGCCTTGAGCCCTGACAGGTGTCCAGCTACCAATTCCAGGGCTTCCATCTGTTCGTGCTGATATTCAGTCATTTTCCCATGCCCTGTTTTCTTGATGGTTCGATTCTTACTTGATCTTCTGTGAAGTACGATGTACGAGAAAGTTTATCAGTCTATGCAATATTGGGATAATTCTGCCACAGCTACTGTACTTGTCAATGAAATATGGAGACACCAGCATGCCCCAGCCTGATGATACAATCGCCGTCAATGTCGTCGTTGAGATAACCACCGTTTCCCTGAAAGCCATCGTCGAGAATGCCAAACGCCTTTCAGGCAGAAATGAAAAGGGGCATTACACGGTGGACACGGCGGACAAGGTCAGTGAAATGATCTCACGCTTCCTGTTTGAAAAGAATTTTGAACAATTTACAACTAACCCTGAAAACTACAAGTAAAGGATTCAATCATGGAATTTGAATGCATCATCTATGAAAAGCAGGATCATCTGGCGGTAATCAAGCTGAACCGGCCCAAAGTCCTCAATGCCATGAACAGGCAACTCTGGCTGGATGTTCAAGACGCCCTAAAAGATGCCGGAGACGATTCCGACATCAGGGTGCTGATCATCACGGGTGAAGGTCGTGCCTTTTCCACCGGCGCCGATCTGAAGGAAAGCAAAACCCGCAGTCTCGAAGACTATCGCAAATACCTCGAGGAGCTCCAGGAGGCCACACGGAAAATTCTTCGATTCGAAAAACCGACCATCGCAGCCGTCAACGGGTATGCCCTCGGCTCCGGCTACGAGCTGGCGCTGGCCTGTGACCTCCGGATCGCTGCAGATGAAGCACAGATCGGCTCTCCGGAAGCAAAGGTCACTTCTTCCGTGACGGGTGGCGCCATGCGGCTGGTTCAGGTCCTGGTGGGCCCGGCAAAAGCAAAGGAGCTGCTCTTCACAGGCGAATATATCGACGGAAAGGAAGCCGAGAGGATCGGCCTGGTGAACAGATCCGTCCCATTAGACGAGCTTTGGAACGCGACAACCGCAATGGCCCGGAAGATTGCGGAAAATTCATCCTTTTCCATCAAGATGATCAAAAAAGGGCTTCAGATAGCCCAGGGTGAGGCCAGCATGGAGGCCCTGATGGACTTTGAAATCGAGGCCTGCCTTGCCTGCGTATCGACAAAGGAACGCCAGGCGTCACTGAAAACGTTTGAAAACCGCAAGGAGTAAAATCATGCTTGAAAATGTCATCAACGCAGCTTCGGTCGCCATTGTGGGTGCATCCAAAGATGAAACCAAACGGGGTTACCAGACGATTCGAACCCTCTTGCAAGAGAAGTATGAAGGCGACATCTATCCGGTAAACCCGAAAGAAAATACCATACTGGGACTCAAGTGCTACCCCAGTGTCTCTGATATCCCGGGGCATGTGGATATGGCACTGATTGCCACACCGGCCCGTACGCTTCCGACCATATTGGAAGACTGCGGGAAAAAAGACGTGCACGGCGCGGTGGTCCTTGCCAGCGGGTTCGGTGAGTTGGGGGCGGAAGGAAGGAAGCTTGAGGAGCAGATGGTGGCGGTTGCCCGGAAATACGGCATCCGCATTATCGGCCCCAACACATCCGGTATGATCAACATGCATATGGGATTGAACCTGGTGGGGCTCAAGGACTCGCCCAGGGGTGACATCGGACTCCTCTCCCAGAGCGGCAATATGGCCCTCACACTTATTACCGAAGCAAAGCTCAAGAGCAAAAAAGGATTTTCCGCCTATGTGGGGGTTGGTAACGAAGCCGATATCAAGTTTCACGAATATCTGGAATTCTTCCGTAACGACCCCAACACGAAAGCCATTCTCATGTATGTTGAAGGTATGCGGATGGGAAGGGAATTTCTGCAACAAGCCTATAAAACGACGCTTGAAAAACCGATTGTCCTGTTGAAAAGCGGACGATCTTCCACGGGGAAAAAATCCGCCGGATCCCATACCGGTGCGCTGGCAGGAATCTCAGAAGTGGCCAAAGGAGCTTTTGAACGGGCCGGCATCACCGTCATTGAAAAATCCAACGAGCTTTTTCCCGCAGCCGAAACGCTCTCCAGCCTTCCGGCCATGAAGAATAAAAATATCGCCATTCTGGCCGACGGCGGCGGGCATGCCACCATAGCCGCAGATCTTCTCACCGATCTGGGAGTCGACATCCCTGAATTGAGCCAGAAAACCCAGGCAAAACTTAAAAAGATTCTACCGGCTGCAGCTTCGGTAGTCAATCCCATCGATGTTGCCGGTGGAACGGACTCGGATCCGTCCGTTTTTGCCGATTGCGCCAGAATTCTGCTGAAAGACCCGCAAATCGGTGGACTGCTGATTGTTGGACTTTTCGGGGGATACGGTATCCGTTTTGCCGAAAGTCTCTCCCTCATGGAAGAAGACGCCGCCCACCAGATGGGTAAAATGATCAAGTCTCAGAAAAAGCCCATCGTCCTTCACAGTCTCTACAGCTCTGAAAAGCCCCATTCTTTAGACCTGCTACGATATTACGGCATCCCGGTATACGACTCTCTGGAAATCGCCTGTAAAAGCATTTCTGTTCTGGCCTCCTACGGCGCTTACCTCAGGGGATATCGGGCTAAAACCAACTTTGTTTTCAACTGGGGCGAGAAGGCCAAAAAAGAAGGTCTGGCGCTGATTCAACAAGCCAGAAAAGAAGGCCGGAGTGCCCTCCTGGAACATGAGGCCAAAGAACTGTTGCGTCTGCACGGCGCGAAAATCCCCAAGGATTTTCTTGCAAAAACAGCCCAGGAATCCGTTGACATGGCCAAAAAGATCGAAGGCCGTAAAGTTCTTAAAATTGTATCGCCTGATATTCTGCATAAAAGCGATGCCGGTGGCGTGGCCCTTGGTCTGGAAACCGATCAGGAAATCACGTCCGCCTTCAATCGCATCATGAAAAATGCCCAAAACTACAACCCCGAGGCCGATATCAGGGGCATTCTGCTCTCCTCCATGGCCGAAAAGGGCGTCGAAACCATTATCGGAACCAAGATGGACGACCAGTTCGGCCCGGTCATCATGTACGGGTTGGGGGGCATTATGGTTGAAATTCTCAAGGATGTTTCCTTCCGGGTGCTGCCGCTCTCGCGGCGGAGCGCCAAAAATATGATCCGGGAAACCAAGTCCGCCCCCATCCTTGAAGGGATCAGGGGGGATCGCCCCTATGACCGAAATGCACTCATCAGTCTGCTGCGGCTGTGCTCCGAACTGATCGAGTCCTACCCCGATATCCTGGAGATGGACCTGAATCCGGTGATCGTCCACCATGAGGGGTGCAGTATCGCCGATGCTAGAATTATCCTAAAATGAGCGATTGCCGATCTTACCGCATCTACGGCGTCAGATGCCATACCGCATAGTTCACTATAGCGGAACAGCATCTTCCTTGTAGCTACAGCAACCTCGACAATCGCTCAACTTAGGCATAAAATAAAATCACATTTTCATAAATCGTCAAATTGTTTTAACTCTCAGTTTGAGTAATACATAAGTCCTGTTTTGTATTGACATCGATTGACGGAAGCGGTAAATCGTCAACAAAATAAGATCCAAACACAATTATAGGTTATGTCAGGTTAATCAAACCATCCCGGCCTTTGTCCGGGGTGGTTTTTTTATGTTATAGTTAGTGTCCGTCCAGAAATGAGGATTTTTTCGTGAGATCAAGGCGGACGACAGATTTAACCCGCAATAATAGCGTGCTATTTTGCGGAGATAAATCATGGCGTCCAACGCCGATATCGCGGAAAAAGACCATTTGTGGATGGGCACTAGTTGAGGAGTGCTCATGGCTGTCAAAATTTCCGTACTCGTGGCCTATTTTCTGGTAATTCTTTGTATCGGCTTCATTGCGAGGACAAAACTTAAATCGCCTCCGGAAACCTATTTTCTGGCGGATCGTCAATTCGGCACGCTGATTCTACTGGGCACCATGGTGGCAACCAATTTCTCGGCATTTACCGTGTTTGGAACATCCGGCGCCGGATACCGGGATGGGTATGCCTTTTTCCCGATCATGGGATTCGGCACGGGCTTCATGGCACTGACGTTCTGGATCCTGGGAAAAAAAATCTGGCAGGTGGGCAAAGACCGTGGTGTTGTCACCCCACCGGAACTCGTCAGGTCCCTGTACCATAGCCCCACTCTCTCGCTGATTTTTGCCGCGGTCATGATTATCTTCACCATACCTTATCTCGCACTGCAGCCCATGGCTGCCGGCTATGCGCTTGAGGCTCTCATCGGCTTGCCCTACATTTATGGATGCCTTCTGGTAACAGTCATTATCGTTCTCTACACGATCAGGGGCGGCCTCCGGGCGGTTGCCTGGACCGATATGTTTCAGGGGTTAATGATGTTTCTCCTGCTTCTGGCTTCATTGATCATCGTTGCAAACCACCACGGTGGGTTTGTGGAAGCACATCAGAAACTTTTCTCTTCACACCCGGAACTGTTCTCACGGCCGGGCGGCACCGGGAAATACACTTACGGCATATGGTTCAGCTATATCATGCTGTGGTTTTTCTGCGATCCCATGTTCCCGCAGCTTTTTCAGCGCTTTTTCACCGCAAAAAATCCGAATGTCATCGCCAGAACCATGCTCTTCTACCCGCTCATCTGCACCCTGGTGTTCTTCTTACCCATCTCGGTGGGCGTCATGGGTCACCTGTCGTTTCCAGACCTCGTAGGTAAAGAGGCGGATCGCATCCTGCCCATGACCCTTACCCTGATATCGGGTGATTTTATGGCTGCCCTCGTGTTAGCCGCCGGCCTGGCCGCCCTGATGTCCACCATGGACTCTCAACTGCTGACCATGAGTTCCATCTTCAGCCGGGACATTCTTCCTTTGATCAATAAAGCCAAAAGTCAGACAAGCATCAGCGGGCGTGTGTTTGTGATATTTCTCAGCATTGCCGGTTTGTTACTCGCCATGAAACCACCGGCGACGATTCTGCAGATCGCCACCCAGACCTTTACAGGATTGGCAGTCCTGTTTCCTACGGTCCTGTTTGGGTTGTATCTCAAACGAGTCTATTCAGCGGCTGCCATCTTATCTATTCTGGCCGGTGAAGCTGTCATGCTGCTTTTCTATTTCAAGATTTGGACGGGGGGCGGTGTATTGTCTGTTGTATGGGTCATGCTGGCGACATTTGCCGTATATATCGCCGTCCATGCCGTGCGAATGCAGCAGGAAGGACGCCTGACACTGTCTGCACCTATATGGCTATCCAATCGCTACGTGTACATGTTCATGGGAGTTTTTATCCTGGGAATGGATTTCTGGGCCTGGGATCGTACCACACCGATGTTTCTGGGAATTCCGGCCTGGATTTTCTATTTTGTACTGTTGTCGGGACTTCAGACGGTGGGGATGGTATTACTCCTCCGTTCATCTTCTTCGATGTTTGATGAAAAATAAATCCATCAACGGCTTAAATTTTACTTGACGTTACAGCGTTATGTTGTTGCATCATTTTAGGAGGTGAAATCATGGCGACACTCGTAAAACGTGCCACCGTTTACTTCGATCCAATTATCCATAAGACATTGAAACTGAAATCCATAGAAACGTCTAAATCCATTTCCGAACTTGTGAACGAATCTATCAAAGAAACACTAGCAGAAGATGCGGAGGATATCACCGCATTCGAAAAGAGAGCGGATGAACCGCTTATGAGCTTTTCTGAAATGGTTAAAAGGCTCAAGAACGATGGCCGAATATGAGATTTTTTTCAAAGAGTCGGTTTGGAAAGAGCTAAAAATAATTCCAAAAAGCGATTTAAAGAGGATTCTGTCGCGAATTGAAAAACTGGGCGACAACCCTCGTTCAGTGGGCTGTGAAAAGCTGACGAGCATGGAACTTTACCGTGTCCGCCAAGGAAAATATCGTATCGTATATTCGATTCAGGATAATGAGCTCACCGTCTGGGTCATCAAGATCGTCCATAGAAAAACCTAAAGTGAGCGTTTCAAATTTTAAGAATATTAGATTCGAGAGGTTGAACTCCTTTCAATCGGCACGGAAGCCTTGTAAATAACCCCTTTCCCCTGGATAGTATAACCCGGAACAGCAGCCGGAATCAGCACGGAAGCGCCCTTGTCAAGAATCAAGGAATCCATGTTACCGGTTTCGGCAACTCTGTGCTTTCCGGCCGTACAAAGCAGAATCTCGACGCTTCTATCGACCTGGCCTGTATATTCATCCCCGGTGCCCAGCGTAATGACCGAAAGTTCGAACTCCTGGGCAGGTGTCCGGTAAGCACCCACATATTTTTCCCGATTCTCGGGCAGAAGAATATCGACACTTTTCTCCTGAAAAGACAGAATACGCATCAATTCATCAATTTCCACGTGCTTGGATGTCAACCCGCCCCGAAGCACATTGTCGGAATTGGCCATGAGCTCGATCCCCACCCCGCTCAGGTAGGCGTGCAGCTCCCCCGGGCCTAAAAACAGGGCTTGCCCCGGCTGAAGATGTACCAGGTTGAGTATGACCGGAAAGATGACACCGATATCGGATGGATATGCGTGATTGAGTCTGACAACCCAATCATATTCGGGACGTTCATGTTTACATGCTTCGGCATGCCTGACAGCTTCATGAACGACCTCGGCTTGCTTCCGGGGGGCCATATGCATGATGGTTTGAAAAAAAGCCTGGGCGCTGTTGGCCGGAGCGTTTTTTTCCAGCAGGTAGAACGATTCCTGAAGGGATTCAGGGCAGAGCGGGCGGAGCAGGGTTGCTGTTTCAGAAAGGCTCCTGAAGCCGCACAAGCCCCAGAAAGGGGTCAATGCACACAGACATTCCGGTTTGTGATGGGGATCTTTGTAGTTCCGATTGGAAGCATCAAAAGGGATAGCGAGTGTTTCTTCACGGTCATACCCCTCCTGTGCAGCGACAGCACCAGGATGCGCCTGGATGGACAACGGTTCTGCTGCCGCGAGCACCTTGAATAGATAAGGCAGCTTTCCATGATATTTTTCTGCGACCCTTTTCCCCAGAATTTCCATGGGATAATCATGAATCAGGCTAAGGAGCGATTCCCAACCATTTTCGGTGGCTACAAGGGAAGGCGCCTTGGGATGTGCCCCCATCCACAATTCGGCCTGGGGTTGAGATGCAGGTGATGGCTGCCCCATCAGGTCTGCTATGGCCGTGCAAGACCCCCATGCATATTCCTGAACCGTATTTTTTAGATAAGCGATATGTTTCATAGCATTGTGTAGTATTGATATGACAGTTAAATATCCCAATCATCGTCATTCCCCTGCCTTCGCAAGGGCACGCTCTGCGAAGGCAGGGCACGAAGTGAAGCTTTAGTGCTATCCGGAAAAATACTGGATGCCGGATCAAGTCCGGCATGACAGGGAAAGCATTTTTCGTTGCCGGAACAATAAAGACATTTATAGCAGGTTTTCCGTTATGAAAAAAGAGATTGAATTACATTTTCTTTCAGGGTTATACATAAGTTTGGATCATTTCCAAAAGAAATGATCCAAATGAAGGGTTCAAGGGTAGCGGACAGCGGCATCCTAGCTTCCAAGCATCCCAGCTTCCCAGCATACAACGAGGAATATTGATCATGGACAATTCTAAAAACGTGGATTATTCAGTTCTGGACAGACCCGAAGTGCTTATGGCCCTGTTTCACCCCCGCCCGGACGCGGCCACACTCGGTAGCACAGGCGCAGGTCTTGACCTGCTCATCCCCGTGGGGGAAGACATCCGGGTGGGCGCCCGTTTTCACATCAGGGATAATACCTGCCCGAATATTCTTTTTTTTCATGGCAACGGGGAAATCGTTTCAGACTATAATGACCTGGGCCCCATGTATAATCAGTTGAAAATCAATTTTCTGCCGGTTGACTACCGGGGATACGGTCGCTCCAATGGGCAGCCGTCCGTTGCCGAAATGATGAAGGATTGCCACACCATTTTCATCTTTGTTCGTCAATGGCTGCAGGAAAATAGACACAATGGACCACTGATCGTCATGGGCCGTTCTCTGGGAAGTGCTTCCGCCCTCGAGCTTGCATGGGCCCACAAAACAGATATCGACGCCCTCATCATAGAAAGCGGATTTGCCCTGGCCGCTCCGCTTCTCAGGCTTCTGGGGGTCAATGCCGAAGCCATCGGATTCAGCGAGGAAAAGGGGTTTCGAAATATTGACAAGATCCAGGCATTTGAAAAACCGACCTTGATCATCCATGCCGAATACGATCATATTATCCCCTTTTCAGATGGACAATCCCTGTACGACGCCTCCCCGGCACCCGATAAAAAACTCATCCGGATACCCGGTGCCAATCATAATGACATTCTATTCCGGGGACTGTCCGAATATATGGACGGCATCCAAAAACTGGTTGGGCAGTTGGCACATGCATAAAAAGAAAAAAAACCTCGTCGTCTTTGACATGGATGGTGTAATCGTCGATGTGTCGAAATCGTACCGGGACACGGTGCGGCAGACCGTCAGGATGTTCTTCAAAGGCGCGCCGAGCTGGGACAAACTGCCGGATCCTCTCTTTTCCCTGGATGACCTCGCCGGGATCAAACAGAGCGGAGGACTCAACAATGACTGGGAGTTGACCTATCATGTTCTGGATTTGCTGATGACACAGGTAAGTGTTCCAGGCCTGCCCGATGAAATCGATCCGTGGCTGCTGCATGATCAGACGCTTAAGGGGTGTAACCTCGTACGCCTCATCGACTTTCTAACATCACATGGATCTCCCCTGGACCACCTGCATCAAGAAACCGGAAAGTATCGCAGCCTTTTCATGCAAAAAATGTCATCCAATGACGTGGGCAGCGGAAATATCGTCAAACAGATCTTTCAGGAAATATACCTGGGCCGGAACCTCTTTACCGCAACCTATAACCGACCAGCAAACACCTACACAGGAGAAGGGTTGATCAACAGGGAAACGCTTCTGATAGAACCTGCCGTCTTCCAAACGATAGCAGCAGGAAATCTGCTGGCCCTTGCCACCGGACGCCCCGGAGCCGAGGCGGAATATGCCCTGGATCATTTTGAAATTCGTGCATACTTTTCTTCGGTTTTCAACCTGGATGACTGTCTCCGTGAAGAAAACAGCATCCTGGAAAAAGAGCACAAAACCGTCTCATTGAGCAAACCCCATCCCTTTATGCTGGACGCCATTGCAGAAATCCACGCCCATGAAGCTTCGCATCGGTACTATATCGGGGACATGCCGGACGACATGCTGGCGGCAAATCGATCCAAGTATGGATACACGGGCATCGGCATGGTCACATCTGCACCGGACAAGACAATGTTACATCAAGCGCTCCTGACCTCCGGCGCCGAGCACATTATTCAGAATATCACTGAATTGCAGAGAATTTTTTCCCATTCGGTATAAGGGATAAAATATCCATGGGGTGTCTGGCAAGAAACCGACAACCATGCTCCATCAGTTCGGCCTCAGGCTTGAACCCCCAGGCCACACCAACGGAAAAGATGCCGACTGCGGCGGCTGTCTGCATATCGACACCTGAATCCCCTATGAAAAGAAAATCCCTCTTTTCCAATTTCAGGGCCTCCACAATGCTCAATGCGCCTGCAGGATCCGGTTTTCTGGGAAACCGGCTGCTGACGCCGATGACTTTTTCAAATGTCCATGCTGCAAGCAGCTTGTCAACGTATTGCCGTGCAAAAACGTGTGGCTTGTTGGACAGCACGGCCAGCTGAATACCCTCATGGGTCAAATAGTTCAACAGTTCCGGAATGCCGGTATAGAGGGTTGTTGTGACATCCCAGGTCTTACCGTATTCCACCATGGATTCCTCGACACAGGCCGACACCCTGTCACGGGTTGATGCAGATTCAGGAAGCGCCCGCTTGACCAGCATCTTCCAACCGTCGCCAACAAAAGACCGATACATGTCCACAGGATGCGTGGGATACCCTCTATTGGACAAAACCCGATTCACTGCATTCGCGATATCCTCCAGGGTGTTCAACAAGGTACCGTCCAGGTCAAAGATGGCTGCTTTGATTCTATGCATTTGTGTTTGGTATTTTGTATTTGGTGTTTGGTGCAAGATTTATAATTTCGTTTTATTATTTAATTGTGCAACACAACGCTAGGGGGAAATTTTTAATGATTGCCCCGGATTAATGACGGCCCCTTTGGAAAGTTTATTCAACGTCATCAATTGAGCCACCGACAATCCATATTGTTTGCTGATGCTGTAGAGGGTCTCCCCTTTTTTCACAACATGGGTTTTAACCACCGATTTTGATGCACTACTCTTGACAACGGGTGCCTGACTCTGTTTAGCCGCTGTATTCGCGAGTTTGGTCTTCAGCTTCTTTATTTGCTGATCCATCTCACTTATTCTTTTAGAAAAAGAGGTTTCCAGGCGGTCAAGTCTTACCATCAACGGCTGTGTGTCCTGTCGGTTTTTATCAAGATCCGTCACCCGTTCATTGATCCCTTCCAGAGCCGCCATTCTGCTTTCGAGTTGTTGGAGTCGCTGGTCCATTGCAGATAGCAGGGCTTTGTCGCTGCCGCCGGGACGAATAGAGAAAAGAAATATCACCAACAATACCACAGGGACGATCACCAGCCAGGAACTTGTTCGGGTGAAAACCGAAGCCATTCTGGAACCAAAATTGAGCTTCTGAGTTCTTAAAGGGGAGTAATTTTCCTCAAAGGTTCCTTCTTCATCAGCCACCGTCTCAACACCGTCATTAGAATCTTTCCATTTCATCCCTTCTTCCCTCCTGTTATAAATTCGTCAAATATCTCCCAAAATTTCTCCAGAACTGCATCCGTTTCGATCAGCAGTTCGTGCAATGCATTTGGAATCACTACCAAATGGCAATTGGGTACTCTCCGGCAGATCTTCTTCTGCGCCGCCACCGACACAATTTCATCCGCACCCGACGAAACCATTATCACGGGTGTTGCAATGCTCTCAAGATACCCGTCGACCATTATATGCTGAATGGAATTAAACGTGGCATCCAGCCACCCAAATGTGACGCCTCCTATGGCGACATCCGGATTATCGATTATCATCTGAATTGTTTGTTGAAAACGATGCGGGTCCCTGGTGAGACGATTCCCTGCAAAGCGCTTCTTGGATGGATCGAAATCATTCGCCCGGGTGGCATAATATTTTTTAAACCCGCTTCCGGCGGCGATTTTTACAATCACCTTCAGCGTTTTTTTCAACATGACCGACCCGGCAATATCGATAAGAGGGGACGTCAAAACAGCCTTCTCTACCCTGCCCGGATGATCATGCAGATACCGAAGGGCGATATGCCCCCCCATGGAGTGCGCCAGCATCATCACGGGTCTGCCGGCTTTTTGGGGAACATGTCTATCCATGAAACAGGTAAGATCCTTCAGGTAGTCTTCGTACGTCTCCACATAACCCTTGTAACGATTCGGCAGCAGACGGTCGGACAATCCCTGACCACGCCAGTCGAATGTGACAACGTCCAGGTTTCTCACAAGAAGTTGATCCACGGTTTCCCGGTACTTCTCAATAAATTCGGATCTCCCTCCCAACAGAACGACAATACCCCGGCATGTCTTTGCTCCACATGCATAGCTATCAAAACGGATTTTAAGGCCGTCATGCGTTTCAAATGTTTTCATCTAAAAACCGCTCCAGAGAAACCAACCCGAAAAGGCAGAAGTGAATGGTAACAATTTATATAGACATACAGGGATGTTACCCTCGCGGTTTTTAAGGTTTAAAAATGCTTTGCATTTTTCATTTGTGGAAATACTATTATGCGTTAACATAAGGGGATTCACTTTGTCTATTGATTGTTGAAGCATTATCTATTAATTGTGTAACAATTTTATGTCAGGCACTGTAATTCAGGGTTGAATGTTAATCAATCAATAAAATCGTTGCACGATTTTATTGTATGCGGCAGGTATATTATGTCAAAACACTCTCACAGCTTTACGGATGAATACGATGGGTTTGTCGGGTTTGGATTCAATCGCGAGACCGACGAAAATACGATCATCTATTACCTTCAGAAATTTTCAGATGATTCGTTGATGCGAACCCTTGCAAAACGATTGACGGACCAGGACCTGGCCGACATTTTTAACCTGCTGACCCGGCTGTTAAAAGCCCATCTAACGGAAGAAGAATATCACCATCTTTTTTTAAAAGAATAATAAATTCGCTTTGCGAATTTATCTGGCGCGACTGCGTCGCTTTTTAACAATCAACCTGATACCTTAATGCTTTACAACAAACACTTGAACCCTGGAATCCTCGACCCCTTGGATCCTTTTTTATTATTTGATTAATATAATTATTTAAACCAATTATAATATAACTATTAACTTGTTTCATGAGGTCCAATATGTTCACCGACACACAAATTGAACGATATGCGGAAGTGCTGCTTTGGGGACTCAAAACGGCACGCAAGGGTAGCTTGAATCAAGGAGAAATTTTCCTGGTCCGCTATAATCTGCCGGCAATCAAGCTCGCCGAGATTCTTCAAGCCCGGCTCCTAGACATGGGCATGAACCCGGTAATGCGAGCAGATGCCACACCTGTAATGGAACAGCAATTTTTTAATATTGCCAAGCCAAAGCAGCTGGTATTTCAACCTCCTGGTGAAAAAACTTTCTACCAACATCTAAACGGTAGTATTTTCCTGCATGCGCCGGAGGCCATTACCCATTTAAGCCACATAGATTCGAATAAAATCGCCAAAGCCGCCATTGCCAGAAAGTACATCCGTGACATACTGGAGAAAAGAGAAGAGCAGGCGCTGTTCAGCTGGACGCTATGCGTGTTTCCCACAAAAGCGCTTGCGAAACATGCCCGACTTTCACAGAAGGCCTACACATCTCAAATAATAAAAAGTTGTTTTCTGAACAGACGCTCCCCCATTGATGAATGGGAGCGCATCTTCCATAACGCATCTGAAATAAAAGCGTGGCTCAACAACATGCGGGTTCAGCACTATCATATCGAATCCCAACATATGGACCTTGAGATTACACCAGGCGAAAGCAGAAAATGGATCGGCATCTCCGGCCACAATATTCCCAGTTTTGAACTCTTTCTGTCGCCTGATTGGCGGGGCACCCGGGGTGTATACCATGCCGATCAGCCGTCTTTTAGAAACGGGAATCTCGTAAAGGACATTACGATAAGGTTTAAAAAGGGAAAGGCCGTTGAAATTAAAGCAAAAGAAGGGCTCGCGTTTATCAAAAAGCAGCTATCCATGGATCAGGGTGCCAACAAAGTCGGCGAGTTTTCTTTAACGGACAAACGATTCTCGAAGATCAATCAATTCATGGCCAACACCCTTTTTGATGAAAATTACGGCGGGGCCAACGGTAACTGCCACATCGCTCTTGGTGCCTCGTATTCAGACACCTACGACGGCGACACGTCAACACTCACCAAAAAAATCAAATCAAAACTCGGTTTCAATGATTCAGCCCTGCACTGGGATCTCGTAAATACGGAAAAGAAACAGGTGACAGCCTATTTGAAAGATGGGAAAAAGACGGTCATTTATGAAAACGGGAAGTTTAATTATTAAACCTTATATTTTCCAAAATCTTCCGGGGATAAGTTTTTAAGATATTCAGCCCATTTTTTACCCTCTTCGCTCTCGTCCAAAACCTCCGGCTGGGCTTCACCGTTTTTGGAGCGCTGCACTACCTTGTCATCCACATAGATGGGCGCCCCAAACCTGAGCGCGATGGCAATGGCATCGCTGGGCCTGGCATCGATATCAAATGACATATCACCGGATTCAAAGTAGATTTTTGCGAAAAATGTATTCTCCTTGAGATCACAGACCTCGATGCGTGTCACATCTGCCTTTAGCCTCTCGGCAACATTTTTAAACAGGTCATGGGTCATGGGGCGATCAAATTCAATCTTCTGGAGGGCCGATGCAATGGAGGTGGCTTCCAGCAAACCGATCCAAATTGGAATCGCGTGATCCTCTTTTTCTGACTTCAAAATGATAATCGGCGTATTGGACGCTGGATCCATGGTTAATCCTGCAATAGTCACTTTATGCAGCATAACTTTCTTCTCCTTTGGCTAGGGAATGCCCTGGGTCACACGTGACCACGCTGCCCCATAATGAATGGGGAAATGTCTTTTCAATCCTCACATGGACCATCTTTCCGACCTCGACACTTTTGTCAATACATGAATCGCCCTGAACAAAATTAACGATTTTATTGCCGGTGGTTCTGCCGGTCCATTGGACAGCTTCAGGTGCCCTGCTCCGGTTTTCATCAACCTGTTTTTTACTGTAACCTTCCACAAGAACTTCCTGGACAGTCCCTTTCATGCCGGAATGAATTTTCTGAGTGATGTGTGCCTGCAGGTCAAAAACTTCCTGAAGACGCTGTTTTTTTTCTTTCTCTGTTACTTTTCCCTTGAAGCGACCGGAAGGTGCGCTGGGCCGATCTGAATAGATGAAAGCAAACAGGCTGTCGAATTCAACCCGCTCGATAAGCGCTTTGGTTTGTTCGAAATCAGCCCTGGTTTCACCGGGAAACCCTACGATGATATCGGATGTAATGGCGATTTCCGGGCACGTTTCTCTCAACCTAATAACCTTCTCCAGGTACTTTTCGCGGGTATAGCGCCGATTCATTCGTGCCAGTACGTCATTGGAACCCGATTGTACGGGCAGATGGATATGATAACAGAGTTTTTCCACCGATTGGAATGTGTCGATCAAATCATCCGACAAGTCTTTGGGATGCGATGTCGTAAATCGAAGGCGAAACAAACCGTCAATGTCATTGATCTGTTTTAAAAGTGTCGGAAAATCGCAAAGATCCTGTTTTTGTCCATAGCTGTTGACGTTTTGTCCCAGGAGAGTAATTTCCCGGATACCGTTTACAACGAGTGACTTGATTTCACTTATAATTTTTTCAGGATCCCGGCTCATTTCTCTTCCCCGGACATAAGGTACCACGCAATAGGTACAGAAATTATCACACCCGCGCATGATGGTGACAAACCGCGAAACCTCATGGGGTTTCGGGGGGGCGGAAATATCTGCAGATTCCTGGATCACCTGTGACATATCAACATCGACGATTCGACATGGATGCTTCTCGATTCTCTCAATTGCAGCAGGCAGGCGATCGATGGCCTGGGTACCCAGGACAAAATCGATATGCGGCATCCGTTCGATAATCTTTTGTCCTTCCTGCTGGGCGACACACCCGCAGACACCCACTATCAAACGAGGTTTATCGCGTTTCATTTTTGCAAGACGGCCCAGAAAACTAAAAGCTTTCTGCTCTGCTTTTTCTCTTATGGAACAGGTGTTTATGATGACCAAATCCGCTTCTTCAACCCGAGTTTCCGTAACATATCCAATTCGATGCAGCCGTTCTGCAATCTGTTCGGAGTCATAAACATTCATCTGACACCCGATGGTGTTTATATAGAGTTTTTTAATCTTCATTTAACCCATTGTCATTTTTAATTGTTTTACTCGAAATCTGATTTGATTTTCGCTCTTGCTGCCCTAAATATTGGGGCAGCAAGAGCGAAAGTCAAATGGCTCCATGAAAATATCCTTCTGTAAATCTTTCATAATACCCGTCACTTCCCCTTCGCAGCCTGGTGGGATCTTAAGAGAAATCAGGCCAAGTCCGGCATCCACCGTGGACATGGTCACAATCCCGTCACAGGCCTCGAGAATAAATTTCAGAAAACCGATTTGTCTTCGGTCTACCCTGTAATATTGAACAGTCGATTCCATAGTAGATACCCGAGTCCAAAGGACCCGGCACTGATTCAACCCTATAAGAGTTAACGTTATGCACATTCAGCGTGTGATAAATTCTAAATCCAAATATCAAATGCTCAACGGAATAAAATCGTTTCACAATTTTATAGATTACCATCATCATCCTTTGTTTGGCAATAAAAGATTTTCTTATGAATAGCGTCACTATCCTGCTTGTGATATAATCTGCTGCATGCAGAAAACATGGGAGATTCAAACAACAGATACCGACGCCACAGCACGGGTGGTCAGTCTTTTAGGCTGCCATCCTGCAACGGCTTCGATATTGGTTCAACGGGGACTGGATTCCGAAAAAAGCATTCAGGCGTTTCTACATCCATCTCTGCACCACCTGCGCCCACCTTTCGGAATCACAGGCATGACCGAGGCTGTTACACGCATCAGCAACGCCCTCCTGGACACAGAGAAAATTCTCATTTTCGGGGACTATGACGTGGATGGCGTGACGGCCACAACCCTGTTGTATCAATTCCTGAAAGCAATCGGAGCGGATGTCTCCTTCTATATTCCGCACCGCGTCACCGAGGGATATGGTCTGAAAGCATCTCATATCACGGATATCGCCATCCCAGGGAAAATAAAAGTTCTATTGACCGTGGATTGCGGCGTGTCGAGTCACGAGGCCGTGTCTCTGGCGAAGGACAATGATATCGCTGTTATTATAACGGATCATCATGATATTCCCCAGAAATTGCCTGACGCACTGGCTGTCATCAACCCCAAAAGGCACGACTGTCATTCAGGCCTGGAAAACCTGTCCGGTGTGGGGCTCGCATTCTATCTGGCCGTGGCGTTACGAAAACACCTTCGAGATCAAGGTTTTTTCCAAAGTAGAAAGGAGCCGAATCTAAAAAAAAGCTGTGATCTCGTAGCCCTGGGAACGGTTTCCGATATGGTGCCCCTGGTGCACGAAAATCGTATTTTGACCTGCACAGGGATCGAAATTCTCAGATCTGCAAACAGACCCGGCATCAAAGCCCTGGCAGATGCCTGCGGCGTCGATCACCGTCATATCGATGCACAGGACATTTCTTTTCGGTTTGCCCCTCGCATCAATGCGGCCGGCAGAATGGACCATGCCGAAATCGCGGCGCGACTCCTGAGGACCCACCGCCCTGAAAAAGCAGGGCAGGATGCAGACCTGCTCAGCAAATTCAATTCACAACGGCAACAGGAAGAAGAAAGCGTTCTGGCAGATATTTTAGCACGACTGGACAAAGATCCGAGCCTTGCACGAAAAAACTGTATGGTTTTTGCGAGCCCGGACTGGCACGAGGGTGTGGTGGGCATTGTCGCTGCCAGGCTGACCCGTCTTTATTTTAAACCGGCCATCCTCATATCCGTAAAAAAAGGCCTGGGAAAAGGTTCTGCCAGGAGTATCCCCGGTATCGATATCCGTTCTGCGCTGACAGCCTGCGCTCATATGCTGCATGGGTTCGGCGGCCATCCCATGGCAGCCGGATTACAAATCCCGGCTGATCAGATAGAGCCCTTTTGGAATCGATTGAACCAGGTGATCGGCCAGGTAGCTTCACCCCAGGTTTTCACACCAAAAATCACCATTGATTATACATTGGAGCTGTCTGATATTACAACGAAACTACTTGATGAAGTCACTTCCCTGGGCCCTTTTGGCGTTCAGAATTCCGAGCCCGTTTTCATGGCCAACAATGTCCATGTTCACACCTCTAAGATCGTGGGCAAAGGCCACAGGCGCATGCGCTTGTCAGGCTCCTCCAATAAAAAAAGCAAGGGTCTGTGGGCCATCCAGTTCAATGCGGATCCAGATTCCATCCATGTGGATCAGTTCACGAAAATCGCCTATTGTCTCCAATGGAATCGATGGAACGGCAATAAATCCATCCAGTTGTTGGTTAGCGATACCCAAATGTGATAAATTCTAAATCCCAATATCGAAATACGAAACAATTCCAAATATCGAATGCTCAAATGAATGAAATATACGGCTAAAGGTTTACCCGCCCGTTTTGTGGTGTGCTAAAATTTCTACTCCAGCAGGGTTTACATGGGATGATTTCTTGTTATTATTTATAAATAAGCTTTCATGAGATATCGATTGAGGGGTATGAATGCTGATTGGAGATCTCTTTAAATACTGGACGTATCAACTTTTTTCACCGGGAACGGTGTTAAAGGAAAAGTATGCCGCTTTCAAATCTCTTTTGACCCATGACAAACGCTCACATGAGCTCATGGCCGAGCTGGAGGAAATTTATTACAACCATCAAAAAATGGATTTCAGCGCCATTGAAAAATTGTGCTCTGAACTTTCTCTGCAGGTAGCCGGGATTGTCGATGACCTATCCAAGGTATGCCCGGCCTGCTACCCGGATCTTTTATTTTATCACAAAAAAATCGATTCCTATATCCGCTTCATGACGACGCCCAAAGAAGCTGTCGTCTCGCCTCCCTATGCTCTCCTCCTGGATGAAACAGGTCCGGAAGATCTTGGACTGGTGGGGGGGAAAGCACTGAATCTCGGTATCGTCAAAAAGATACTCGGGCATACGGTACCCGAGGGCTTTGTGATTACGACCAATGCCTACCACCGGTTCATGGAAGCAAACCACCTCAGGAAA
>Ga0190293_1000099_pt1 | contig 30348 bp, 27 predicted proteins | sample 48693001_MG_FD_161671 | JGI IMG/M metagenome (GOLD analysis project Ga0190293, IMG submission 161671) | Hydrothermal vent microbial mat bacterial communities from Southern Trench, Guaymas Basin, Mexico - 4869-30-0-1_MG | ecosystem: Environmental > Aquatic > Marine > Hydrothermal vents >...
TTTAAATCGAATCACATAATCTTCTCCGTTTGCAATTCTTTTTTCAACGTCTTCTTTAGATAATGACATAGAGTTTGTTAGTTTTTCTCTATTATGCCAATTGTAGATAAATGTTTTCCCTTTAGCTTCATGATCTTTTCTATGAAAATCAAGGGATTCTGAAGTATCAAATGCGTAATACGCATGTCCAGATTCAATGAGTTGATCAGCATACTGTTTATATAAATCCTTACGTTCACTTTGCTTGTAAGGACCTAACCCGCCATCTTTCCCTGGACCTTCATCAAAGGGAATATGACACCAATTTAAAGCTTCAATGATATAATTTTCAGCACCTTCAACAAAACGTTTTTGATCCGTATCTTCTATTCTTAAAATAAAAGTTCCACCATGTTTTTTAGCGAATAAATAGTTGAATAAAGCCGTACGAACTCCACCAATATGAAGAGGTCCAGTTGGGCTTGGTGCAAAACGCACACGAACATTTTTTGTCATTTCTGTGATTTAAGATTACAAAGATAGAAAAGCAAGAAGAAGAATTATGAAATAAAAAATAAAAAAAGGAGTAAATATATATTAAATGAAACTATATGAATAGGTGATTATATTTCACATTTAGATCTTATAATACAAACCAATATTTAGGGCCACTTGTTTTGCTACATTATTTCCGAAAAATGCACCACCAAAGTTTGCTGTTGCTCCAAAGGTTTTAGAAAAATCAACGATTGCTTTTAGACCGAATCCTCCATATTCTTGGTCATTTATATATAATGCTGTTAAGGAATTAGTTTGAGGCAGCTCTATATCTCCGTTTTTAAAAGATTTAATAACATCTAGATAGCCAATCAACCAAATTTTATCTTTAAGCTTGGTCCCAATTTCTCCTCCAACCTTAAAGTTAGAGCTGTAATTATGGGTCTTTAAGTTTAGTCCAATAAATGTTTGTATATAAAAGTTTTTATAACTTCTACTAGTATTTAAAGTTGGTGTAAATGCCCATGCATCATATCCTGTTCGTATTCCTGATGCCTCATAAAACGAACTCGTTTTTGTATCTACATTCATTTGCCAAGCGATTATCCATTTAGCTTTATAAAATTGATGCTTTATCCCAATTTCTATATTTCCTAAACTAGTTTTAGAGTCAGCTGTAGTAAATGGAGGATTGTTATTGGTTAAATCACCTGTTGTCATTAACTTTAACGGTACGCTTATTATTAAAGTTGTTTTATTGGTAATACCATATTCTCCGTAAAGTTGAAGTGTGTTATCTGTAATTTCTCTTTCGGTTTTGTAATCAGGTTTGCCGAAAATTTCATTATAATTACTAATGGTGTTAAATGCTAACTGCACATATACCTCTCCTTTCTTTTTTGTCCAAGCGCTTTGAGCAAAACAGTTTGATGTTGATATAAAAATAAGAAGCAGTAGATATCTATTCATTATGAAATGTGATATACAATTAGTGCTATAGATTTATTTATCCTTACAAAGGTTTTTAAATAAGGTTTAAGCAATTATTTAAGAATCATTTCTGACGGAATTCTTTTATTCATAATTTTAAACCACAAAGGAGGACATAGAGCTAAGACCATTGATGTTGGGTATCCGTAGGGCATTTGTGGGCTTTTTTCATGACAGTCTAAGACTTGATATTTTTTAGATGATTTATAATGATGATCACTATGACGAGTTAATTCGTATAATATAATTCTACCAATAATATGATTAGAATTCCAAGAATGCACTTCGCTAACACGCTCATATCTACCAGATTTTGTTTTTAGTCTTAGTAGTCCATAATGTTCTATATAATTAACAGATTCTAACATTAAGAAGCCAAAAACTCCAGAAAGAAAAGCAAAAATCAAACCGATTTTTCCAAATATTAATAAAATGATTGACAAATAGCAGATTTGTATAATGACATACCATAGCATATCATTTTTAATTGAAAAGAACCCTCTGTTATTATTTTTTAATAATACATTTTGAATTTTCCAAGCACTAGAATATTGCCTTATGGTTGATGTAAACCAAAATGAATAAACACTTTGATTATAACGAGCTGTTGCAGGGTCTTCTTTTGTAGCAGCATGTAAATGATGTCCAAAATTATGCTCAATATAAAAGTGCATATATAATGAAGGTAGCAATAGAATCTTGCCCAGAAAGCGTTCATTTGTGTTTTGCCTGTGTCCTAGTTCGTGTGCTACATTTATTCCGTTTACCGCTAGAACAATACCAACCGAAATAATTAAACCAATAAATTCATAAGTTTCAAACCCATATAAAGACACTTCTAATAAAGACCAAGTCAATAACAAGAATACAATAGGTAAATTTAAATACAATATCCAATCAAATAGTTTGTTTTTAAGCTTGTTATCAATCTCTTCAGTGTTTAAATTATAAGTATTTTTTTGAAAAATTAATTCGAAAACCGGAATGATTACAAAAGCATAGAATGGTGTTAAAAATAAATAAACACCTTTATAATACAATCCAATAAAGGCCATTATAGGGATTGAAAAAGCAGCGAGGTATTTAAGATTACTCATATTAAAAAAAAATTAACTAAGTTTTATCAAATTTAGTGAATTACAGATAAAAATAAAATTGTAGTTTAGTGAGTTATATATAGTGATACAGTATTTTGACAAATTTTAAAAACATAATAAATAAGCTCGAAAAATTTGTTAAAAGATTTTATACCAATGAACTCATAAAGGGAGGTATATTATTTTTTAGCATAGGATTGTTGTATTTTCTAATTACGCTTTTAATAGAGCATTTTTTATGGTTAAATACAACAGCCAGAACCATTTTATTTTGGGTGTTTATACTAGTAGAATTTGGATTATTTTTTAAGTTTATTGCACTCCCATTAACTAAATTATTTAAGCTTCAAATAGGAATTGATTACGAAGATGCTTCAAGAATTATTGGCAATCACTTTCCAGAAGTTAACGATAAGTTGTTAAATGTAATTCAATTAAAACAAGACAAATCTGAATCTGAATTATTACTAGCCAGTATAGAACAAAAGTCATTAGAGCTAAAACCAATACCTTTTAAATTAGCCATCAACTTTAAACAAAACTTAAAGTACCTGAAGTATGCTGCTATTCCTGTTTTATTAGTTGTATTATTTTCTGTTACAGGACATTTTAATTGGTTTAGTGACAGCTACGAACGCATTGTAAATTATAAAACTGCGTATGAACCACCATCACCTTTTCAGTTTTTTGTGGTTAATGAAAATTTGAACGCTGTTGAAAACAAAGACTTTAAACTTAGTATTAAAACAGCAGGGAATGTTATTCCGGAAAATGCTCAAATTACTTATAATAATGAAACGTATTACTTGCAACAAAAAGGAGCAGGTGATTTTGAATACACCTTTTCTAGGCCAAAATCAAGTATCACTTTTCAATTATATGGAAATAATGTTGTTTCAAAACCCTACACGCTTAATGTTGTTGAAGTACCAATGTTATTGAGTTTTGATTTGGTTTTAGATTATCCAAGTTACACAAAAAAGAAAGATAAGGTTTTAAAAAGCACAGGGAATGCTGTAATTCCTCAAGGCACAAAAGTTACCTGGAAACTGAAAACAAAGTCTACAGATTATGTTAATATGTATTCAAAAGACACATTAGATTTTGATTCTGATAAATCAGGAGTTTTTGTTCTAACTAAGCAAGTGTCTCAAAATTTAGATTATAGCTTAAGTATTAGCAATAATAATTTAGAGGACTACGAAAATCTATCTTTTAATATTGATGTCATTAAAGATGAATATCCTGAGCTTAATGTTAAAATGGAGAAAGACTCTTTAGATTTACAAACTTTGTATTTCTTTGGACAAGTAAGTGACGATTATGGGTTGAGCAAATTACAATTAGTTTATTATCCTTCCTCTAGTGAATCAAACAAAAATATTGAAGCACTTCCTATGTCTTCAACAAATTTTGATGAGTTTGTAAGTGCATTTCCTAATAATCTGAATATTGAAGAAGGCATACCATACGAATTATATTTTGAGGTGTTTGATAATGATGCACTTCATAATTATAAAAGCACAAAAAGTACCGTATTTACTTATAGAAAGAGAACTTTAGAAGAAGAAGAGCAAAAGCAACTTAAAGAGCAAAAAGAAACGATAAAAGATTTAAATAAATCTTTAGAAAAATTTGAAGAACGTCAAAAAGAATTAGAAGAATTTTCTAAAACTCAAAAAGAAAAATCAGAACTTAATTTTAATGATAAAAAGAAATTTAAGGATTTTTTAAAGAGACAAAGGCAGCAAGAAGAGATGATGCAGAATTTTAATAAAAAATTAAAGGAAAACCTTGAAGAGCTTCAGAAAGAAAACCCTAAAGAAGATCAATTTAAAGAAGATTTAAATGAACGCATAAAAGAGAATGAAGAACAGTTAAAACAAGATGAAAAACTTCTTGAAGAATTAGAGAAACTACAAGAAAAAATAAATAAAGAGGAGTTAACAGAAAAGCTAGAAAAACTTGCAAAACAGAATAAAAATCAAAAGAAGAGTTTAGAGCAGCTATTGGAACTTACCAAACGTTATTATGTTGCTAAAAAAATGGAAAAACTGCAACAAGAATTAGAAAAGTTAGCAGAAGAACAAAAGAAGTTATCTGAAGAATCTAAAGATAATAACACAAAAGAAAAGCAAGACGAACTCAATAAAGAGTTTGATGAGTTTAAAAAAGAATTAGAACAGCTTCAAAAAGATAATAAAGAGTTAAAGAAGCCCATGGATGTTCCTCAAGATAAATTAACTGAAAAAGAAATTCAGGAAGAACAGAAAGAGGCATCTGATGAATTAGAGGAAAAAGAGAATAGCGAAGATGAGCAACAGCAACAACAGAGCCAGAAAAAGGCCCAAAAAAGCCAAAAGTCTGCTGCAAAAAAGATGAAGAAAATGAGTCAGCAGATGAAGCAGAGTATGCAAATGTCTGGAGAAGAACAAATGCAGGAAGACACTGAAATGTTACGTCAAATATTAGATAATTTAATTGTGTTTTCTTTTGATGAAGAAGCACTAATGAATCAATTTAAAAGTATTGAAGTTAATCATAATAAATACGCTACATATTTAAAAAAACAAAGCAATTTAAGAGAACATTTTTCACACATAGATGATAGTTTGTTTGCATTATCCTTACGACAACCAAAAATATCAGAAGCTATTAATAAAGAAATTACAGAAGTGTTTTTTAATATAGATAAATCAATTGAACAGCTTTCTGAAAATAGGATGTACCAAGGTATTTCAAATCAGCAATACACGATTACTGCGGCAAACAATTTAGCAGATTTTTTAAGCAATACCTTGAATAGCATGCAAATGCAAATGAACGCCACGGGACAAGGACAAGGAAAATCAGAACAAGGTCTTCCTGATATTATAATGAGTCAGGAAGAGCTCAATAAAGAGATGCAGGATGGTATGAAAAAGAGTGAAAAAGGGAAGCCTAAAGATGGCCAAAAAGGAAAGGAAGGAGAAAAGGAAGGAGAAGATAAAGGCAAAGGCAAACAAGGAAAAGAGGGGAATCAACAAGGAGAAGGAGAAGGGTCTAATGAAGAGCTTAATGGCGAACTATATAAGATTTATCAGCAGCAACAGCAAATACGACAAGCATTAGAAGACAGATTGGCTAAGGAAGGAAGGAATGGAGCGGGTAACAATCTTTTAAGGCAAATGGAACAAATAGAAATGGATTTATTAAACAAAGGCTTTACTAATCAAACATTATCTAAAATGATGAATTTGCAACACCAATTATTAAAATTAGAAAACGCTACATTTCAGCAAGGAGAAGATAATAAAAGAAAATCGGAAACGAATCAAACAGAATATAATAACACTACAAACAATCAAATACCTACGGCAAAAAAGTATTTTAACACTACTGAAATTTTAAATAGACAAGCGCTACCTTTGCGCCACGTTTATAAAAAGAAAGTACAAGAATATTTTAAGAAAAATAATGATTAGTTTTAATTACGAAACAGATTTCCATTTATCTAACGAAAAAGCATTGTCTCTATGGATTTCTAATGTTATTGCCACAGAAGACTTTAAAGAAGATGAAATTAATTATGTGTTTTGTGATGATGACTATCTTCATAAACTTAATTACGAATTCTTAAAACACGACACACTAACAGACATTATTAGTTTCGATTATTCTATAGGAAAAATACTACAGGGAGACATCTTTATTTCTACTGAAAGGATAGCAGATAATGCAAAAGATTTTGACACGTCATTTCACAATGAATTGCATCGCGTTATGGTTCATGGTGTTTTACACTATTGTGGATATAAGGACAAGACAGAAGAAGACGAAATGATTATGAGGAGCAAAGAGGACTTCTACCTTAATCAATTAAAAGAGAATTCATAGAATCAACGTATATTTGCAAATTAAATTAAATGACAAATTGTTCCACGTGAAACAATTTAATTTCAAGGAGAGGTATCATGTTTAATGAAGTATATGATGTTATAGTTGTAGGTGCAGGTCACGCTGGAAGTGAAGCTGCAGCTGCAGCTGCCAATATGGGGAGCAAGACTCTGTTGATTACAATGAATTTGCAGAATATTGCCCAAATGTCTTGCAACCCTGCAATGGGAGGGATTGCAAAAGGGCAAATTGTAAGAGAAATAGACGCTTTAGGAGGATATAGTGGTATTGTAAGTGACACTTCCGCTATTCAATTTAAAATGCTGAACAAATCTAAAGGACCTGCAATGTGGAGCCCAAGAGTGCAAAGTGATCGTATGCGTTTTGCTGAAGATTGGCGCATGATGCTAGAAGGAACTAAAAATTTAGACTTTTACCAGGACATGGTTTCGGGTTTAATATTAGAAAAAGGAAGAGTTGTAGGCATAAAAACATCTTTAGGAATAAGTATTAAATCCAAAACAGTTATTCTTACGAATGGTACTTTTTTAAATGGATTAATTCATATTGGGGACAAGAATTTTGGAGGTGGAAGAGCAGGAGAAAGAGCGGCGACAGGAATTACAGAACAATTAGTTAGTTTAGGTTTTGATTCTGGAAGAATGAAAACCGGAACACCACCAAGAGTTGATGGGCGTTCCTTAGATTATTCAAAAATGATTGAACAACCAGGTGATGAAAACCCTGAAAAATTTTCCTATTTGGATACTACAAAACCATTAGAAACACAGCGTTCATGTTATATGACATATACAAGTCCTCAAGTTCATGATTTGCTTCGTGAAGGTTTTGAGCGTTCACCAATGTTTAATGGACGAATTAAGAGCATAGGGCCACGTTATTGTCCTTCAATAGAAGATAAAATCAATCGGTTTGCAGATAAAGAACGTCATCAATTGTTCGTTGAGCCTGAAGGCTGGAATACGGTTGAGGTTTATGTAAATGGATTTTCAACTTCTCTTCCTGAAGATATTCAGTTTAAAGCCATGAGATCTGTTGTTGGTTTTGAGAACGTGAAATTTTTTAGACCAGGTTATGCGATTGAATATGATTATTTTCCACCAACACAATTAAAACACACCTTAGAAACTAAAATTGTTAATGGTCTATTTTTTGCAGGTCAAATTAACGGCACAACTGGATATGAAGAAGCAGCTTCTCAGGGATTAATGGCAGGGATTAATGCGAGTTTGCAAGTGAATAATAAGGATCCTTTTATTTTGAAAAGGAATGAGGCTTATATTGGTGTTTTAGTTGATGATTTAATTACTAAAGGAACAGAAGAACCCTATAGAATGTTTACATCTCGTGCTGAATATAGAACATTACTTCGTCAAGATAATGCAGATTTTAGATTAACACCAAAAGGTTTTGAACTTGGGTTAGCAAGTGAAAAACGTCTGCGAAGAATGGAAAATAAAAAAGAAGAATCTGCGAAATTTGTTTCCTTTTTTGAAAGAACAAGTGTCAAACCTGAAGTTATAAATCCAATTTTAGAATCAAAAGATTCAGCAATTGTTAATCAATCAGGAAAATTGTTTAAGATATTTTCTAGGCCTAATATTGATATGGAAGATGTTAGAAAAATTGAAAGTGTTGAATCATATATTCAAGAAAACAACTTAGATAAAGAGGTTATAGAACAGGCAGAAATTCAGATTAAATATTCGGGATATATAGCAAAAGAAAAGAATAATGCAGATAAACTCAATAGATTAGAAAACATTAAAATACCATCTAATTTTAATTATTCTAAGCTGAAATCAATGAGTTTAGAAGCTAGAGAAAAATTAAATAAAATACAGCCAGTAACTATTTCACAAGCGTCTAGAATAAGTGGAGTTTCTCCAAGCGATGTTTCTGTATTGTTAGTCTATATGGGAAGATAAGTCTATAATCAATATTTAATATGTTCCACGTGGAACGAAAAGCATATTTGTGAAAGACCAACACGTTTATTTGAAGGTAAAAGACCATTCGGTATCTGGAGAGAGTTTCCAGTTATTGTATGATGTAGATTTGGATATGCTGGTGACTTCGCCACAGCCTTCATTAGAAAACCTTCCAGATTATTATAATAGTGAAGATTATATTTCTCACACGAATACAAAGCGAAATTTGTTTGAAAAAGCATATCATTTAGTTAGAAAAATAGCAATCAAAAAGAAGCTTAATTTAATTCATTCATTTGCAAATGATACTAAAAACCTTTTGGATGTAGGTTGCGGGACTGGTGATTTTTTGGAAAGTGCATATAAAAAAAATTGGACCATTTCTGGAATTGAACCCAACGAAAAAGCAAGAACTATAGCTAACAAAAAGACACAGAATGCTGTTTTTAAAATAGAAGAACTTTTAAAATTTAAACCACAAAGTTTTGATGTGATTACGTTATGGCATGTTTTAGAACATTTACCAAATTTAGAGGAACACATATCCATTTTTAAATCTTTATTAAAAGCTAATGGAACTTTAATTATTGCTGTCCCTAATTATAACAGTTATGATGCAAATCATTATAAAAATTTTTGGGCAGCATATGATGTGCCAAGACATTTCTGGCATTTTTCTAAAACTTCCATATCAAGATTAGCCTTAAAAGAAAATATGGAGGTTGTTAAAACTGTTCCCATGAAATTTGATGCCTATTATGTGAGTTTACTTTCGGAAAAAAATAAATCTGGAAAAATGAATCCGTTAAAAGCTTTTTGGTGTGGATTTCTTTCTAATGTGAAATCTATAAGTTCTGGAGAATACTCTTCAATCATATATTGTATAAAAAACACTTAAAACCTCGTTTTAAAACAATTTCCGGACTTGTTTAGACCAGATGATATAATGTGAACTGCTTTTCCATAAAAGCGCTTAAAACGTTTTATTTTAATTGATTTATAATAAATAATATTGATTATTAATTAAAGTAACTATCAATATTACTTATTTATGTGTTTTGAAGTTGATTAATGTTTTTACTTTTATATTTTTGCACAGTTAAAAAAATAATCAAATGAAAAAAATAATGTATATCGCCTTGGCGGTTTTAACTTTAGTATCATGTCAGCAATCTCAAAAAATAGGATTTATTGATAATGGAAAAGTGATAAATGAGTATCAAAAGAAAATAGATCTTGAAGACGAATTTAAAGCTAAAGATTTAGCTTTTCAAAAGAGAACAGATAGTATTGGTAAAGCATTTCAATTTGAAGCCCAACAGACACAACTTTTAGCTCAAAAGGCAACAGAAAGCAAGGCGCAAGAATTAATGGGTGGTTTACAACAAAAACAACAACTTTTACAGAAACAAATGCAATATGAACAACAACAATTGCAAAAGCAATTTCAAATAGAAATAGACTCTATTATAACTAAAGTGAAAGACTTTGTAAAAGATTACGGAAAGAATAATGGCTACGGATATATTTTAGGTAGTAATGAAGCTGGAAGCGTTATGTTTGGCAAGGAAGAGAATGATTTAACAGATGTCGTAACAAAGGCTCTTAACGCGGAATATAATAAATAAAATACTGACAATCAGTATATTAAAAAAAGACGCTAGATTTTCCTAGTGTCTTTTTATTTACAATAAAACGAAAAGGCTTTAGGTAAAATAGTAACACTTATATCACCTTTTCCTAAAAGTTCACCATCTGCTTGAATATAAGGAAAATCATTATTTTTTATTTCGATTTGTATGACGTCTGATTTCCGAGTTTCCACTTTTTTATAGTTGACTATTTTCCCATTATAAAGATTAGCAATATTTTTAATAATGTCGAGTTTGCTTAAGTTTTTCGCAACGCTAATATCGAATATACCATCTGAATAATTAGGTGTTTTTGTAAGTTGCATTCCGCCACCTGAATAGCTACATATTCCTATTAAAATCATTAATGTTTTGGATTCAATAATTTCAGAATTAATAATTGTTTTAGAATTAAAATTTTTAAATGAAAACATGCCTAAGATTGCACCTATTAAATAGGCTAAAGCACCAAAACGCTTATATTTATTTACTTTACTTACTACGTAACCATCAAATCCAACTCCAGCAAGATTAATAAAATAAACAGACTTCTTCTTCATATTTAAAAAATCTATTTTACCAACATCCTGCTGTTTTATAATTCCATTTTTAATTATCTGAATAGCACTTTCAATTTGTTTAGGAATTTTGTGGGTTTTAATCCAATCATTTCCTGTTCCTATTGGAATTACACCAACATTTATTTCTTCAGATGAGAGATCACTTTGCGTTAATATTCCATTTATAATATTATGTAAAGTGCCATCGCCACCAATGCTAATAATATTTGTATATCCTTTTTTAATGGCGTTTTGAACGAGTACCGAACTGTGATTAGAGTATTTAGTGAATTCAAATTCAAACACAAACTCATAAGCTTTTAACAATTTTTGGATTTGCGACCATTTTTTTCGGCCTGAACCATTTCCAGACGTTGGATTAATAATAACAAAACAATGTTTTGAATCCGCCATGGCTAGGCTGTTTTTTTATGTAGTAAACGTGTTAGTTTTATAGATAAATCTGTTAAGATAATTTTAGGATTACCATTTCTCTCTATATGATAAATAGCATTTCGTAATTCATCAGAAATCTCCAAAATATTATTTTCATGAACAAAAGGAGCGAATTTTTCAAGTTTAAAATTATCAGATTTTGGCTCAAAATAAACTAATTCACCTGCATTATAATTCAATAATAATGCCTGTCTAAAAAAGTCTAAACAGAAGTGTAAAAATTGTTTTTGAGTTTCACGGCCAGTTTTAGAAATATCTTCACTCCAAGAAATTAAATCATGGATAGCGCTTTTGTTTCCTTTAGCTTTGAATGCTGAACGAATCCAAAATACAAACCAATCTTCAAACTGAGTATCCTCACTATCTTGATACACTAAATCACAAGCTTTATTATAATTCCCATTTGCCTGATGCGCAATTTTTGTTGCTACAGCCAGTTCCAAACTATAGTTTTTAATTAATGCATTTTTAATCACATCGTTAGATAAAGGAGGAAAATGTAGTACCTGACAGCGAGATCGAATAGTGCTTATAACCTGCTCTTCATCTTCTGCAATTAAAATAAAAACCGTCTTGTTTGGTGGTTCCTCTATTAGTTTTAATAATTTATTGGCAGCAGCAACATGTAATTTTTCAGCCATCCAAATAAGCATTACTTTATAACCTCCTTCATATGGTTTTAAAGCCAGTGCCTTTACTATTTCTTGTGCTTCCTCTACGTTAATTAGACCTTGTTTATTGTCGACACCTAGCAATTTATACCAGTCAAATAAATTACCATAAGGTTGTTGATTAATAAGTTGTCTCCATTCTTCTAAATAAAATTTAGATACAGGTTTAGTTTTTACTTTATCACTTTTAGTCACAGGAAAAGCAAAATGCAAATCAGGATGAGAAACAGTATTGAATTTAAGATTACACGATTCTAATCCACCTGCATTTTCAGCATTAATATTTTGGCATAAAATATATTGCGCATAAGCAATAGCCATTGGTAAAGTTCCCGAACCTTCTGGGCCAACAAATAGCTGAGCATGAGGAATACGACCATTACTTACACTTTGTGTTAAATGATTTTTAATATGTTCTTGACCTAAAATGTCTTTGAAAAGCATAAAACAAACCTACATAATTTTTTGGTCTTAAGTATTATGAAATAAAGCGAAAACAATTAATTTCTTATATAAAGATCATAGACATCATATCTTTTTTATGAAATGAATAAATTATATTTGCACAGCCTAAAATGTATATATGAAAACTCTTAATGATTTTAATTTTGAAAATAAAAAAGCACTCATTCGCGTAGATTTTAATGTGCCAATAAATGATAATTTTGAAGTAGTAGACGCCACAAGAATTGTATCAGCAAAACCTACTATTATTAAAGTTTTAGAAGACGGAGGAAGTTGTGTTTTAATGTCTCATTTAGGTCGGCCAAAGGGAATTCAAGATAAATTTTCATTAAGTCATATTGTTAATAAAATTAAAGACGTTATTGGAGTTGAAATTAAATTTGTTTCAGATTGCATTGGTAAAGAAGCAGAACAAGCTGTAGAAAATTTACAACCTGGAGAAATCATATTATTGGAGAATTTGCGTTTTCATGACGAAGAAAAACAAGGCAATAAAGATTTTGCTGAACAACTTTCAAAGCTTGGAGATATTTATATTAATGATGCCTTTGGCACAGCACACAGAGCACATGCATCAACAACAGTAGTTGCCAAATTTTTCCCTAATCGTAAGTGTTTCGGTTATTTATTAGCTCAAGAGATTGAAAGCATAAAAAGAGTAATGGAAACAGGTGAAAAACCAGTTTTAGCTATTTTAGGTGGCGCTAAAGTGTCGTCTAAAATCACTATTATCGAAAATATTTTAGATAAAATAGATCATTTAATTATTGGTGGCGGAATGACTTTTACTTTTATTAAAGCCCGAGGCGGAAGTATAGGGAATTCACTTGTTGAAGATGACAAAATGGAATTAGCGTTAGAAATTTTAGAATTAGCAAAAAAAAAGAATGTGCAAATTCACTTGCCAATAGATGTCGTTGTCTCTAAAGAATTTAATAATGAAGCTGAAACGTTAATCATGGATGTTGATCGTATTTCTGATGGATGGATGGGGTTAGATGTCGGTCCAAAATCGATAATAAGCTTTCATAATGTTGTTATGCATAGTAAAACAATACTTTGGAATGGTCCATTAGGTGTTTTTGAAATGTCTAATTTTGCCAAAGGGACTATTGCTTTGGGAAATTCAATTGCAGAAGCCACTAAAAATGGAGCTTTTTCATTAGTTGGAGGAGGTGATTCTGTGGCAGCAGTAAAACAGTTCGGTTTTCAAGATAAAGTAAGCTATGTAAGCACTGGAGGAGGCGCTATGTTAGAAAGTCTAGAAGGTAAAATATTACCTGGAATAGCAGCTATATTGAATTAAAACATCGTTTATATTATTAGTTTGGACATATTTTATTTTTTAATAAAAAAACACGAATTTAGCCACTGCTTCGTTTACTATAAAAAACATTAAAATGATTTCTCATCTAAAAAGCACTTTATTACTATTTTGTTTTTTCAGTTTTAGTTTGTTGTATTCACAAGATTCTATACAAAGCCAACAATTAGACAATAAAATAAATCTTTCGGAAGTAGAGAGTTCTATAAATGATAGTGTTATAGATGGTAATGATATACATAAAAAACAAATTGCTTTTGCAGCAGATACAATTTCAATTAAAACATTAGAAGATCTCGATTTTGCTTCAGAGATGGATCAAAAGTGGTTAGAGGAATTATATAGCAATTCATTATACGATACAATTTATAAAACAGTTTCAGAATTAAAATATGATGATGTAGATTACCGAGAGCTCTCAACAGACACATTAAAAGCTAGATTAGCAGAATTAAATTCTAGAACTCCTTTTAATATTGAATACAATCCATCTTTAGAAATGGTTATAAGGTCTTTTTTAAAAAACAGACGAAAATCAATGGAACTATTAATGGGTTTAAGTCATTATTATTTTCCAATGTTTGAACAAGAATTAGACAATTATAATATTCCTTTAGAAATAAAATATTTATCAATTGTAGAATCTGCTCTAAAACCAAGAGCACGATCAAGAGTTGGAGCTACAGGATTGTGGCAGTTTATGTTTATAACAGGAAAGGAATATGGTCTAGATGTAAATAGTTATGTAGATGAGCGAAGTGATCCAATTAAGTCAACAGAAGCTGCAGCAAAATATTTATCCAAATTATATGAGATTTTTGGCGATTGGGATCTTGCTTTAGCAGCGTATAATTCAGGACCGGGAAATGTTAGTAAGGCTATTAGGCGCTCTGGAGGGTATAAAAACTTTTGGAATATTCGTCAATTTCTACCAAGAGAAACTGCAGGATATGTCCCATCATTTCTTGCTACCATGTATATTTTTGAATATGCTGAGGAGCATGGTTTTAAACCAAAAAAACCTCAATTTAATTATTTTGAGACTGATACTATTAGGGTAAAACAAATGCTCACCTTAGATCAAGTATCTGAAGCTACTAGTGTTAAAATAGAAATCCTCCAATATTTAAATCCTTCATATAAATTAGATATTATTCCTTTTATAAAAGGAAAGAATTATACATTACGCCTACCAAAAAAGGCAAGTGGGATATTTGTAAATAATGAAGAAAAAATATATGCTTATGCAAAGTCAGAGTTTGATAAACGAGAGAAGCCATTTCCTCAATTTTATAATGCGGAAAGCAAAACAACATACCGAGTAAAATCTGGAGATTATTTAGGAAGAATTGCAAGAAAATATGGAGTAAGAGTGAGTCAAATAAAACGTTGGAATGGCTTACGTAGTAATAATTTAAAAATAGGGCAGCGTTTAACAATTTATTCTAGAAACCCTTCGTATAAATCTGTTTCAATTAAAAAGAACACCTCAACTTCAAGTCATAAAAAAACATATAAAGTAAAGAGTGGTGACTCTTTGTGGAGTATAGCACAAAAATTTCCAGGAGTTTCTGTACAAAATATTAAAGATTGGAACGATATTAGTGGGAATAAACTAAAACCAGGAATGACGCTTAAAGTAACTAAAGGATAAGTGTTGTTTTAAACAATCATAATTATGCGAAAAACCCTATTAATTGCAGTATCTATTTTATTATTTGCTTGTAACGACAAAGCATCACCAAATAAAAAAATCCTATCTAAATCTTCAGGAAACATTAATAACTTATCTGTTGTTATAGATAATGAATTATGGCAAGGAAGTGTAGGTGAAGCAATAAGAAATACAATAGCAGCTCCTGTGTACGGATTACCTCAAGATGAACCTTTGTTTTCAATTGGTCAAATTCCACCAAGTGTTTTTACTGGTTTTGTGAAAAAGAGTCGAATTATATTAAAAGTAGAAAAAGGATCAAATGATGCATCAGTAAAAATAGGAAGTAATGTATTTGCCAGACCACAGAAATTAGTTGTGGTTTCAGGTAAAACAAATGCAGAGATTATAAATTTAATTACAGAAAATTCTCAAAGAATAATTAACGCTTTGAAACGTGAAGAAATTAAAGAAAAACAAAGACGGATAAGAAAATCACTTCATAGGAATAATAATATTGAAAAAAGTTTAGGGATAACAATAGATTTTCCTTCAGCTTATAGAATAGCAAAAGAGGAAGATAATTTCTTTTGGATCCGTAAAGACATTACTACCGGAACAAGTAATTTATTGATTTACGAACTCCCATTAAATGCAATAAAACGTAATGATAGCCTTATTGGTCAAATAATTAAAATAAGAGATTCTATTGGGAAAGTGCACATTCCTGGTCCAACCGAAGGTGCATTTATGATAACAGAACAAGCGTATGCACCTTTCCTAATGGAAATTAAAATAGATGATAAACCAACTATAGAAACTAAAGGAATTTGGGATGTTAAAAATGCATTTATGTCTGGGCCTTTTATAAATTATATAATAGAAGATAAAATAAAGAACAGACTTCTTGTTATTGAAGGGTTTGCTTTTGCACCATCTGTTGGAAAACGAGATTATATGTTTGATTTGGAAGCTATAATAAAAACAATTAAAATAAAATAGGAGATATAAAAAAAGCCAACATATTAAGTTGGCTTTTTTTATGTAAAATAAAATTTGGTTAGTCTTCTTTTTTGTCTTTTGGCTCTTCTTCTTCTTCCTTGCTTGCGTCTTTAAATTCTTTAATTCCGCTTCCTAGACCACGCATTAATTCAGGGATTTTTTTACCTCCAAAAAGCAATAAAATTATAATCACAATTAAAGCTATTTGCCATGGTCCAACCATTCCTAAAAACATACTTGATAATATCATAACATTTATTTTGTTTGGCAAAGTTAATAATTAAAGTTTAATATTACCGTTTAAACAACAACTTTAGTATAAAGTAAAAGCATGCTTGATTTATTTTCTTTAATTTTGTTTTTCATATGAGTGATACAAATAAGAGACCAAAGAGATTCACGAAAAAATTACTTCATAAGTATAGATTAGTCATACTAAATGAAGATACTTTTGAAGAGAGAATATCATTTAAATTAACGCGTTTAAATGTATTTGTAATGTTTTCGCTTTCTGCTATTTTTTTAGTTATTGCCACCATACTGTTAATAGCATTTACTCCGTTACGAGAGTATATTCCTGGGTATTCATCTACAGCTTTAAAAAAACAAGCAACAGAATTAAATTACAAAACAGACTCTCTTCAACAGGTAATAGCTGTTAATGAACGCTATTTTTCATCAATTAAAAAAGTATTACATGGAGAAGTTAATGACGTAGAATTTAATCGGGATTCCCTTCTAAAAGAAGCGAAATTTGATATGAATGTTGTTGTTACTACTCCAACAAAAGCGGATTCAATTTTACGAGAAAAAGTAGATAAAGAAGATAAATATAATTTGTTTGAATCAGCTACATCAACTACAAATTTTGTGTTATTTCCACCAGTAAACGGAACAATAACAGAAGGGTATAATGTTAAAGAAAAACATTATGCAGTAGATATCGCTGTAATAAAAGACGCTCCAATAAAAGCAACAGCTGATGGGACAGTTGTTTTTGCTGAATGGACAACAGAAACGGGTTATGTTTTAATAATTGAACATAGTTTTGGACTAATTTCAGTATATAAACACAATGAATCACTTACAAAGACACAAGGTGATTTAGTTAAATCTGGAGAAGTTATTGCAACAGCTGGAAATACTGGAGAATATTCAACAGGACCTCATTTACATTTTGAATTATGGAGTGATGGCTATCCTATTAACCCTACAAGTTTAATAGATTTTAAATAAATGATTTCACTAAAATCAGCTCTTGCTAAACCTTTTGCTAAACGTGTTTATAAATCCATTCAAAAATGGGCTAATAACCCTTATGAATCCCAGAATAAAGTATTTAAGGGTTTAATAAGCCAAGCCTCTTCAACACAGTTTGCCGTTGATCATGATTTTATAAATATTAATACATATGAAGATTTTGTAAAACGAGTTCCAGTTCGTGATTATGAAGATTTAAGACATTATGTAGAACGTGTTGTAAATGGAGAAAGGGATGTTTTGTGGAAAGGAAAACCTATTTACTTTGCAAAAACATCAGGAACGACTTCAGGAGCAAAATATATCCCTATAACTAAAGAAAGTATGCCTAGTCATGTTGAAGCTGCTCGTAATGCAATTTTAATGTATATCCATGAAACAGGGAACACAAAATTTGTAGACGGTAAAATGATTTTTCTTCAAGGAAGCCCAATTTTAGAAAAACAAAAGGGTATCAAATTAGGTAGACTTTCAGGAATTGTTGCTCATTATGTGCCTAAATACTTGCAAAAAAACCGAATGCCTTCTTGGGAAACGAATTGTATTGAAGATTGGGAAACTAAGGTCGAAGCGATTATTGATGAAACTTTACCTGAGGACATGACAATTATTTCTGGAATCCCTTCATGGGTACAAATGTATTTTGAAAGACTTCAGAAAAGGACAGGGAAACAAATAGGTGATATTTTTAAAAATTTCAATCTCTTCATTTTTGGAGGTGTAAATTATGAACCTTATAGGGCAAAATTTGAAAACCTTATTGGCAGAAAAGTAGATTCTATAGAATTTTACCCAGCGAGCGAAGGGTTTTTTGCATTTCAAGACAAGCAAAACGAAAAGGGGTTATTACTTCTGCTGAATTCAGGCATATTTTACGAATTTATTAAAGAAGAAGATTTTTTTAATGAAAATCCTAAACGGGTTAATATTGAAGGTGTAGAAACAGGGATTAATTATGTAATGATTATTTCCACTAATGCTGGTCTTTGGGGATATAATTTAGGAGATACAGTTGAATTTACCTCAATAAAGCCATATAGAGTGATTGTTACTGGAAGGATAAAACATTTCATTTCAGCTTTTGGAGAGCATGTTATAAGCAAAGAAGTGGAATATGCTTTACAAGAAGCTATAAAAAGAGATGACAAAATTAGCATTAGTGAATTTACAGTAGCGCCACAAATAAACCCTGATAAGGGATTGCCTTATCATGAATGGTTTGTAGAATTTGAAAACGAACCTATAGATATTTCAGCTTTAGAAAATGAAATAGATAAGGCTTTACAAAATCAGAATAGTTATTATTTTGATTTAATTAAAGGCAATGTTTTACAATCATTAAGAATTACTAAAGTAAAAAAGAATGGGTTTCATGATTATATGAAATCTATAGGAAAATTAGGTGGCCAAAATAAAATTCCACGTTTATCTAATGACAGGAAATTAGCCACGGCATTACAGCATCTAAAATTAACGAAATAGTAGTATATTAGCACGCTAAACAGACTAAATGAGTAAGAAGAGACAACATGAAAGAACAAGAGCGCAACTTAGCTCGAATGCAATTGAAAGAATGTATGTAACGATGCGCCACTTGTTTAATCGTGGCTTTTATAAACCTATGGGCGTTTCTGGAGAAACACTACGCGAAGCTTTATTACAATTAAGGCCAGAAATATATGGCTCAATAGCAGATGAGAAAGCAGAGTTAGAGGGCTTATTATATGTTATTGACAGGCTACCTATCGGCATTGAAGAGTGTTCATTTATTAATTTAACAAGTGATGAAGGTTATGGAAACTCACACTTTAAACCTATAATTCCACCTAAAAGAAGGCGAAATTGTTATAGGATTGATGACGAACAAATGAATATTGAAATTACTCGCGGTCGTTCTGAAATATATGACATACTCACACATCTTACATTTCTTTTTATTGAATCTCATAAGATTAGTAAAAAAGTTATTATTAATGAAAAAGGAGCAACTACTCGTGATTGGATTAAACTTGAAAAAGCTGTACTTTCAAAAAAAGAGTTAACACAGCAAGAAAGAGAAATAGCTATTTCACATACTGCCAATATTTTAGGAAGAACCTTTAATGAGTTAAGAGAAGAGTATAGCGAATTTGCTGTTCCAGGGCAACCCGATCGTTTTTTACATATTATTTACTGGCTTGGTAAACTAGCCATAGAAGAAGTCATTAATAATAATAAACGTACAGTAACTTTTAGTCCAGTATTAAGAGAGCGTTTAGGGCATCATATACATGGTGAAGTTTGGGCTAATAACATCAAACAAATTCTTAATAATAAAGGATTATTGGAACGACCAATACATATTATTAGCGCCAACATGCATAGTGTTATGAATGCTATTTTTGCGCCAAACGCACTTAAGAATATGGCGTCTAAGAAAGATATTTTTGAAGTTTATGAAGCCATAAGCGATAAAAACAATGTAGGTTTACGCAATAAAGTTAACAAAGAAGCGTTGCAAAATGGAATGATATATATAGAAGATAAGTCAGGAACAAATATAAACGTTCAAATTTTTGATACTTCTAGAATTGATTTTTCTAAAACTGATATTTCAGTTAGTGAAAGTTTTATAAAATCTGAAAAACCCGTCTTATTCGTTATGGACTATGCTTTTGGAGAACAAGCTTATGAAACTATAGACGAGTTATTGAAGCCATATAAACTTAATGGTGAAAGTATATTTTTAAATGTTGAGTCTATATCAATTATGGGAAAAGCAGGTATTTTGGAGGGCAAAAAAGGTGATATTATGATTCCTTCAGCACATATTTTTGAAGGGACAGCTGATAATTATCCTTTTAAAAATGAATTATGTAGTAAAGATTTAAAACAGCAAGGCGTAAAAGTTTTTGAGGGCACAATGATAACAGTTCTTGGGACTTCATTACAAAACAAAGATATTTTAAGATTTTTTTACAATTCTACTTGGGATGTTATTGGTTTAGAGATGGAAGGGGCGCACTATCAGAAAGCAATACAAGCCGCTTCAAAAGTAAGAGGAAGCATTAACCCAAAAGTGAAAGTGCGTTATGCATATTATGCAAGTGATAATCCTTTAGAAACAGGTAGCACTCTAGCTTCTGGAGGCCTAGGAACTTCAGGGGTTAGACCAACGTATTTAATTACTAGAAAAATTTTACAACAAATATTCAATTAATAATTTAGAAATCGTTATGAGTGAAAATTTACAAAATAATCAAGATGAAGTAGATTTAGGGCAATTGTTTAATGCTATTGGAAGAGTTTTCGACAGGTTTATAAATTTTATAGCCTCTATTTTTAAAGGGATATTTTCTATAATAATATATAGCATTAAAGCCGTTATAGTAAATTTTAAAATTATAGTTATAGTAGTTATTATATCAGGGATTATCGGATATGCTTTAGAAAAAATTAAACCAAATGTGTATAGCTCGGAAATGTTAGTAAGAACATATTTTGATGCTAAATATCAATTAGCCACCAACATTAGTTATTATAATGCTTTGCTTATAGATGAGGATTATAATGCGCTTTCAAATATTTTCACCTCACCAAAAGACACGTTACAGAAATTAGTTGAGTTTGAAATTTATCCAGGCCCAGAAACCGAGAATGATCGTATTGTTGAATATAATGAATTTATTAAGTCAATAGATAGTGTTAGAGCACAAGAATTAAGTTTTGATGATTTTATAGAAAACAGAGACATATTTAGTGGAAGCCTTTTTATTTTAAAAGTGTATTCAACTAAAAAAGATATTTTTAAAGACCTTGAAAAAGGCATTGATAGCTCATTTAATAATAGATATTCTAAAAAAAAGAAGCAGAAACGAGATGATATTATTGATATCCAAAAAGAAAATATTTCATCTTCTATTGCTCAACTTGACTCTCTTCAAAGCGTATATGTAGAAGTTCTTAAAAAAGAATCTGAAAAACCAAGTGCAAGTATAGGTTCTGGCGATGGATTTCCTTTACAACAAGAAAAATCTGTTACAAAAGAGTATGAATTAATTACAAAAGAGATTAAATTAAGAGAGAGATTAAGAGCATTAGATGAACAAAAAGTAGAAGAGAGTGTGTATTTTGATGTGATTTCAAGTTTTCAGGAAATCGGAAATATAGAAACTAAATTAACAGAAAAATATTCTATTGTTTTCCCAATATTAGGATTTCTATTACTTTGTTTGTTGTATTTGGCATCTAAAATAATAAAGTTTGCTAAAAATTATGAAGAATAAAACTCCAATATTAATTACAGGAGGGGCTGGTTTTATTGGTTCTCATGTCATAAGGTTGTTTGTAGAAAAATACCCTAATTACCATATTTATAATTTAGACAGTTTAACTTATGCAGGGAATTTAGAAAATTTAAAAGATATTGAGAATAAGCAAAATTACACGTTTTTAAAGGCAGATATTACAGACGAAAAAAGTATAAATTTCCTTTTTGATAAGTATAAATTTGAAAGTGTTATACATTTAGCAGCAGAGTCTCATGTTGATAGATCAATAGAAGATCCATTAGCATTTGTTAAGACAAATGTAATCGGAACCATGAATTTGTTAAATGCGTTCAAGACGTGTTGGGAAAATGATTACAAAAATAAGCGTTTTTACCACATTAGTACTGATGAGGTATATGGCTCACTAGGGCAAACGGGATTGTTTACAGAATCTACTTCATATGATCCAAATTCTCCTTATTCAGCATCAAAAGCAAGCTCAGACCACTTTGTTAGAGCTTATGGTGAAACGTATGGCCTTCCATATATTATAACAAATTGTTCAAATAATTATGGGCCTAATCAATTTCCAGAGAAGTTAATACCATTATTTATTAATAATATTATTAATAACAAATCTTTACCTGTTTATGGCGATGGAAATTATACAAGAGATTGGCTTTATGTTAAAGATCATGCTATTGCAATAGACCTCGCTTTTCATGAAGGAATAAATGGAGAGACCTATAATATTGGAGGATTTAATGAGTGGAAAAATATTGATTTAGTTAGGCTTTTATGCAAACAAATGAATATAAAATTAGGAAGAACTGAGGGGTCTTCAGAGAAATTAATAACATTTGTTAAAGACCGACCAGGTCATGATTTAAGATACGCAATTGATGCGACAAAAATTAAGAACAAGCTTAATTGGTACCCTTCTGTAACATTTGAAGAAGGTTTAAATACAACAATCGATTGGTATTTAGATAATGAAAAGTGGTTAAATAGTGTTACCAGTGGCGAATATCAATTATATTATCAAAATCAGTATAGTTAATTCCTAATAGTAAATTAATGAAAGGTATAATTTTAGCAGGAGGTTCAGGTACAAGGTTACATCCTTTAACATTGGCGGTAAGCAAACAATTAATGCCTATTTACGACAAACCAATGATTTATTATCCTCTTTCTACCTTGATGTCTTCAGGAATTAGAGAGATATTGATTATATCAACACCGCATGATTTACCCTTGTTTGAGCAATTACTTGGTGATGGTAAAAAATTGGGCTGTAGTTTTGAATATGCCATACAGAATGAGCCAAATGGGCTAGCTGAAGCTTTTATTATTGGAGATAAATTTATTGGAGATAGCAAAGTAGCATTAATATTAGGAGACAATATTTTTTATGGCACAGGATTAGAAGAGTTATTAAAAAAGAATAACAATCCAGATGGTGGGATTATTTATGCCTATCATGTTCACGATCCTGAACGATACGGTGTAGCTGAATTTGATGATGATGGAAATGTAATTTCTATAGAAGAAAAACCAGAGAACCCTAAATCTAATTATGCTGTTCCAGGAATCTACTTTTACGATAATAACGTTGTTGAAATAGCAAAAAACATGACACCTAGCCATAGAGGTGAATTAGAAATAACAGATATTAATAAAGAATATTTAAAGCAAGGCAAATTAAAAGTTAGTGTGCTAGATAAGGGAACGGCTTGGTTAGACACAGGGACTTTTAATTCATTAATGCAGGCTTCACAATTTGTGCAAGTCATTGAAGAAAGACAAGGGTTAAAAATTGGTGCGATAGAAGAAACAGCTTTAAAAATGGGATATATTAACAAAGAACAATTTAAAGATTTGATTCTACCATTAATTAAAAGTGGCTATGGGAAACATTTATTAAGTATTCTAGACAAGTAAGATGAAGAGAATAGAGACGAATCTAGAAGGCTGTTTTATTATAGAATCAACAATTTATAAAGACAATAGAGGTTATTTTTCAGAAACATTTAATCAACAAACTTTTAATAAATTAGCCAATCAAAAAATTGATTTTGTTCAAGATAATGAATCGTTCTCTTCTAAAGGAGTCCTTAGAGGATTACATTATCAAACTGGAAAACATGCTCAGGCAAAGTTAGTTCGTGTTATAAAAGGGGAGGTACTAGATATCGCTGTTGATATTAGAAAAGATTCTAATACTTTTGGAGATTATTTTCCAATTGTTTTATCAGAAGAAAACAAAAAACAATTATTTGTTCCGCGAGGATTTGCACATGGCTTTATTGTATTAAGTGACACCGCAATTTTTTTATATAAATGCGATAATTATTATAATAAGGAATCTGAAGGTGGAATTATATATAACGATTCAACGATAAATATAGATTGGCAATTACCTTTAGAGGAACTTATTGTTTCAGAAAAAGATATGGTTTTACCAAAATTAGAGAATGCCAAATTATGAAAACCATTTTAGTCACAGGTGCAAACGGACAATTAGCAAAATGTATAAAGGATTTAGAATCAGAATTTTCTGAATTTAAATTTATTTATACTAATTCCTCAGAATTTGACATTACTAAAAAAGATCAAATAGCTTTTTTTAATAATTATAAAATAGACTGGTGTATAAATTGTGCGGCTTATACTGCTGTAGATTTGGCAGAAAATGAATCTGATAAAGCGAAAGAAGTCAACACTTATGGTTGTAAAAATCTCGCTCAAGCATGTAAGGATTTTAATATTAATTTAATTCATATTTCTACAGATTTCGTTTTCGATGGGAATGCTTCTCAGGCATATAAAGAGACAGATGCAACTAACCCAATTGGAGTTTATGGATTATCTAAATTAAATGGTGAAAATGAAATAATTTCAATTTTAGAGAATTACTATATTATTAGAGCTTCATGGTTGTACTCAGAATATGGTAACAATTTTTTAAAAACAATGCTTAGATTAGCTAAAGACAGAAATGAGATTAATGTTGTAGCTGATCAAATTGGAACACCAACATATGCTAAAGATTTAGCTAAGATGCTTTTAAAAATCATTGAAAAAGAAAATAAAAATTTTGGAATTTATCATTATAGCAATGAAGGTGTAGCTAGTTGGTATGATTTTGCCAAAGCAATCTTTGATAAAAAGAATAGTACAATAAAAATAAATCCAATATCATCTGAAAATTATCCCACTCCAGCAAAAAGACCTTCCTTTAGCGTGTTGGATAAATCAAAAATTAAAAGCACATTTCAAATAGAAATACCTTACTGGAGAGACAGTTTAAAAACAGCAATGTCAAGAATATGAATAACAACCTACAAATAGCAATAAAAGCAAGTCTAGAAGCTGGTGATGTCATTATGAAAGTATATGACACAGCTTTTAATGTTGAAATTAAAGATGATAAATCACCTTTAACAGAGGCGGATAAAAAAGCTAATGATATAATTAATTCCTATTTAATTAAAACAGAGTTTCCAATTATTAGTGAAGAAAATAGACAAACCGATTACTCCATAAGAAAGAATTGGAAAACGTGTTGGGTTGTAGATCCTGTAGATGGAACAAAAGAGTTTATAAAACGAAATGGGGAATTCACTGTAAATATTGCTTTAGTAACAAATGGAAAGCCTGAATTAGGCGTTATTTATGTTCCTGCAACAAAAGTTTTATATTTTGCTGATGTTATGAATAAAAAAGGATTTAAAGTAGTATTAAATTCTCATAACACGAGTATTGAAGAGGTTTTAGAAAAATCAACCCTATTAAATCCTAAACAAGATAATTCAAAACATATTAAAGTGGTTGGAAGCCGATCACATATGAGTCAAGAGACATTAGATTATATGGATACTTTAAAATCTATGGGTAATGAAGTAGAAATAGTTTCGAAAGGAAGCTCATTAAAATTTTGTTTAGTTGCTGAGGGTAATGCAGATGTTTATCCTAGATTTGCACCAACAATGGAATGGGATACAGCAGCAGGTCAAGCGATATGTAATGCTGTTGGAATAGACGTTATTTCAAAGGAAACTAATGAGTCTCTTTTATATAACAAAGAAAATCTTTTAAACCCATGGTTTTTAGTGTCAAAAAATTAAATGAATGTCTACTAATAAAAAAGAATCTCATTTACGAAGCCTTATTAAAGGAATATCATGGCGTATAGTTGCAACAACAGATACAATTGTAGTTGTTCTTTTAGTAACATGTATTTCTGGTAATTGTAGTATCGATGATGCCATAAAGATTGGCTTTATTGAGTTTTTTATAAAATATATAGTGTATTATTTTCACGAAAGATTTTGGCAGCGCGCCTTATTTGATGGTGTTGTCACACAAAAAGAAACATTATATAAATCAATTTCATGGAGAGTAATAGCAACAGCAATGACCTTTATTATTTCGGGAGCTGTACTTGATACTTTTGGAGAAGTAGCATTATTTATTGCTCTTGTCGAAGTATTTACGAAATTTGTCCTTTATTATTTTCATGAAAGATTATGGTTAAGAATACCATTAGGAAGAATACGTAATTTTTTCTTCAAAAAATAAAATTCTTATGAAAGAGAATATAGTTCCACATACCTATCAGGTTTCAATTCAAGACAGAAGAATCTCGAATAAGCATAATTCTTTTTTAATATGGTTTACTGGACTTTCAGGATCGGGTAAATCTACTATAGCAAATGTAGTAGAACAAGAGTTGCATAAGCAGGGAATTAAAACTTATACACTTGATGGTGATAATATTAGAAAAGGAATTAATAATGATTTAACTTTTTCGCCTGAAGACAGGACTGAAAATATACGTAGAATAGCTGAAACTGCTCAGCTAATGATTGATGCAGGATTAGTTGTCCTTGCTGCTTTTGTGTCACCATATAAAAAAGATAGAGATAACATTAAAAGTATCGTTAAAGATGTTAATTTTGTCGAAGTATTTATTAATACAAGTATTGAAGAATGTGAGCGTCGGGATGTAAAAGGACTTTATAAAAAAGCGAGAGCAGGAGAGATTAAAAATATGACAGGTATTTCTGCTCCTTATGAAGTACCAGAATATCCAGACATAGAAATAGACACTGAATTAGTATCTATTGAAGATGCAGTTAAAAAAATCATAGAATATATAAAACCTAAATTAAAGCTCAACCATGAGTAAATATTATTTAAATTATTTAGACGAATTAGAAAGTGAAGCTATTTTTATTTTGCGTGAAGTTTGGGCACAATTTGAAAACCCAGTAATCTTATTTTCTGGAGGAAAAGATTCAATCTTGGTTACACATTTAGCAAAAAAAGCTTTTTACCCTTCTAAAATACCATTCCCTTTAATGCATGTAGATACAGGACATAATTTTCCTGAAACTATAAAATTTAGAGATGATGTTGTTGAAGAATTAGGTGTAAAACTTATTGTTGGTTCTGTCCAAGAATCTATAGATGAAGGTCGTGTTGCTGAAGAAAAAGGAAAAAGCGCTACACGAAATGCACTTCAAATCACCACACTTTTAGATGCTATTGAAGACAATAAAATAGATTGCGCTATTGGAGGAGGAAGACGAGATGAAGAAAAAGCTAGAGCAAAAGAGCGTTTCTTTTCACATAGAGACGACTTTGGTCAATGGGACCCTAAAAACCAACGTCCTGAACTTTGGAATTTATTCAATGGTAAACATTTTCAAGGTGAACATTTTAGAGCATTTCCTATAAGTAATTGGACAGAAATGGATGTTTGGAACTATATAAAGCGCGAAAACATAGCCATTCCATCATTATATTTTGCACATGAAAGAGAAGTTGTACGTCGTGATGGTACGTGGATACCAAATTCAGAATTTTTAATTCTGGAAGAGCATGAAGAAATTTTAACCAAGAAAATTCGATTTAGAACTCTAGGAGATATAACCATTACTGGAGGTGACGAATCTGAAGCAGACACATTGGAGAAAATAGCTACAGAAGTAGCCGGAATGCGTCAAACAGAGCGAGGTAATAGAAGTGATGACAAGCGTTCTGAATCTGCAATGGAAGACAGAAAAAGACAAGGGTATTTTTAATAAATACTTCATAAATTTTAAAGAATAATATTACATGTTAGATAATAATCAACTATTAAGATTTACAACTGCAGGAAGTGTAGATGATGGAAAAAGTACACTTATAGGACGTTTGCTATATGATTCGAAATCTATTTTTGAAGATCAAATGGCGGCTATAGAAAAGACAAGTAAAAAGAAAGGGCATAAAGGTGTCGATTTAGCATTGTTTACTGATGGCTTACGTGATGAGCGCGAACAAGGTATTACCATAGATGTGGCGTATAGATATTTTACAACACCTAAGCGTAAATTTATCATAGCAGATACGCCAGGTCATATTCAATATACACGAAATATGATTACTGGCGCTTCTACGGCTAATGTTGCTATTATTTTAGTTGATGCAAGACATGGTGTTATTGAGCAAACCAAAAGGCATGCGTTTATTGCTTCTTTATTACAAATACCACATATTATAGTGTGTATTAACAAAATGGATTTAGTTGATTATAAAGAGGAAACTTATAATAAGGTTATTGATGAGTTTGAGGATATTTCTTCAAAAATGTTGGTTACAGATGTACGATTTATACCAATTAGCGCGTTACAAGGAGATAATGTTGTTAACCGCTCTACGCAGATGGATTGGTATCAAGGTGCACCATTATTACATACTTTAGAAACTATGCATATAAGTAGTGATATTAATAAAGTAGATGCGCGTTTTCCTGTACAAACTGTTTTAAGACCACAGCGTGAAGGGTTTATCGATTATAGGGCTTATGCGGGAAGAGTTGCAAGCGGTGTATTTAGACAAGGTGATGAAATCACTGTTATGCCATCAGGTTTTACATCTAAAATAAAAGTAATAGATACTTATGAAGGTGAATTAGAAGAAGCTTTTGCTCCAATGTCAGTATCAATTACGTTAGAAGATGATATTGATATTAGTAGAGGCGACATGATTGTGCGTTCTAACAATAAACCAGAAGCATCTCAAGACATAGAAGTGATGTTGTGTTGGTTGCATAATGATTCTGCAAAACCAAGAGCTAAGTATAGTATTCGTCATACGTCTAACGAGCAAAAGGCAATGATAAAGGAAGTAGTTTATAAAATAGACATCAATACTTTAGGAAGAAATAAAGAAGATAAAGAGTTAACAATGAATGATATCTCTAAAGTTAAAATAAGAACGACAAAACCATTAATGATCGATTCTTATAGAGAAAATAGAACGACAGGAAGTATTATTTTAATTGATGATGCAACTAATGAAACGGTTGCTGCAGGAATGATTGTTTAATTCATATGAAATAAAGTGAAAATACGTATTTTATTATTTTTCATTATTATTATTATTTCTTGTAGTAAGAAAACAAAAAACAATAATGAAGGTCTGATGAATGATGAATTCATTAAAAGCCCTGAGTTAATTGTATCAATTTATTTTAAAAGCAATAAATCTGATAATATTAAGTTGTCTTTAAATAATATTATTGTAGATGAATTTCAAAAGAAAAATGTTCAAATAATTGAAAAAATTGAACCTACAACTAATTTTGATGAGATTCTAGCTAATTTTGGCCCTAATAATATTTCAAATAATATTGTAATAAATTTAGGCACCAAAAAAATAAAAATTCAAATAAAAAGTATAAAAATTTCATATGAAGATAAAGAAGTTTTTATTGATAATACCGTAGATTTTAAAAAGTACTTTGCGTTTAATAAGCATGTAAAATTAGAATCAAAAAGCAATATAATTATTAAAACAATAGAAAAGAAAGGAGTAATAAATCCTGTTATTTATTCAAAAAAGAATCTTATTAAATTTTTAACCTCAAAAAACAGTATTTAAATTACAATGAATTTAAAGGATAAAATAACTTTATTATTTAATTCGGAACTAAGTAAAAAGAGCGTTAAAGTTTTAATGATTAGAGTTATTGGCATTATCTTTTTTTTTGCACTTACATTGCTCATTACCAATACATACTCCTTGTATCTAGTAGGCAGATATGATTTTAGTAGATCGTTTCTTTTATTATTCGGAACGATAAGTGTTTTAGGAATGAATCAATCAATAATATATTATTCAGGATATTTAAAATCTATAGAAGCATTAGAAGAGTTAAAACACATATATCTAAAAATGTTGTCTATAATTTTTTTTATTTCAATTTTAATTTCCCTAATAATCTTTAGTTTCAAAAATGCCTTTTTAGACGACTTTTTTAATAAAAATGTTGGAGTATTAATAAAAAAATCAATTGTATGTGTTTTATTTTATTCTGTAACGATATTAAATATTGAGACTTATAGAGCGATAAATAAAATATATATATCAGAATTAATCAGAAATTTTTTCAGATATATACTTTTTTTATTTATGGCTATTTTACTTTTTTTTTATAATAAAGAGGAATTTTTGATTGATGCTTTTTTAATTAATTTTGTCGTTATTGGTTGTGTATCTACAGCATTACTTTTGCGCAGATTCAGAAAAAAAAAAGATGCTACAAAGGGGTTAATCAACCATATGCAAATTATTAGAAGATCTGCTCCAATGTCAATAAGTTTAGTAACCTTAGTTTTAATGCAAAGTGTAG